>OFEI01000011.1_pt1 | contig 124945 bp, 109 predicted proteins | sample 1521041 | NCBI WGS metagenome assembly OFEI01 (sample SAMN05335687, study PRJEB24111) | insect metagenome | biome: ENVO:00009004; isolation source: gut from larvae fed green and black olives | host: Bactrocera oleae | place: Israel | collected 2011-11
ACGTCCATATGTCTTTACTGATCCTGATGTTGGTTTAATCACACCAGTTAGTAAAGAAAGCAACGTACTTTTTCCTGATCCATTCTTACCTATTAAGGCGACGGATTCACCCTGTTTAACTGAAAACGTTATCCCATCCAAAGCCCTGTGTGTTTGGCTCTGAAGTAAAGAGTTAAATAATTTTGGATTTAAAAGTAAGTTTTTTATACCACCACTGAAATTAGAATTAAGTTTAAATTCTTTAGAGACGTTAGATACATTGATAATCCCTGTTTTCATTTTACATAACCTCTGCAAATTTAAATTTAAACTTATTATAAACTACTAATCCTAAAGCCACAAAAAACAAACTCCACCACAAAAGGGTTATTATTGTATTCATTTCCAGATAACCATTCATAAATACATCCCTCCAAGAGATTATTATTTGAGCAAATGGATTTATATCAACTATCCATTTATACTCTGCTGGAATCATATTTGGAGAGTAGAATATCGGAGTTGCATAAAATATAGCAGTCATACCCAGAGTTAAAAATCTTTCAATATCTCTAAAAAAAACGCAAAGTGTAGAAAATACTAAACTGAACCCAAATGTGAAGATTGTTTGAAGTATAATTAAAAGCGGAATACAGAGTAATGACTTATAATTGAAGTCTATGCCAGTATAAATCATAAAAGCAATGATGATGGGAAGTGCCATCAAGAAATGAAACCCTTCCATAAAAACATTACTGAGTATAAGAATAAATTTAGGAAAAGTTGTTTTTTTTATTATTTGAGCATTACCTAAAAAACACCATGCGCCGTTATTTATACTATTGCTTATCCATTGCCAGGGGAATAACCCACAAACTAAAAAAAATGGGTAGTTGGGAATTTGTACTTTCATGAAAACTTTGAAAGCGAAATAATATATGCATGTGAAAAAAAGTGGATTAGCGAGTGCCCACAGATAACCGAAAATATTATTCTTATATTTTACTTTTATTTCTTTTTGTGTTAACATTAACAGCGACTCATACGTCGAAAAAAAACTATAGAACATATTTTTATACCCATATATAATAAGGTTTCTTATTATACACTATAAGTGTATAATTCTCAATATAATATTTCAATATTATATTGTATGTATTTATGTATTTATGTATAGATACTTGCTCTTACTATAAATAAATTAAAATCTAAAAAATCTATTTTAACTTCATAGTTAAGTATAGGGTTATTAGCCATTCAATTGTTACTATTAATTTAATTATCCATCCTGGAACGGCCACATGAATATTTTCCATTAGTGGAGATATCATGACTTTTGCTACTTTGCTACTTTGCTACTTTGCTACTTTGCTACTTTGCTACTTTGCTACTTTGCTACTTTCTAATTAGAATATGTATTTTATTGTTCCTTCTCATTAAAATACTGCCCTCCGTTATATTTACATCGTCAATTTTTTATGGGGTGAGTGTGTTTTTTTATAAATATGGGTATTACATATTAATCTTGCTTAGGTATGATATTTTGATAACAACTTTCATTATGGCTACTTTTGAAAATTAATAAATTACAGGTTTTGATCGGTCATTTTGATACAAATGAAACCTGCAGCTTGATTTTTTATTTTTATTTATTTTTGTTAGGTTTTTTTGAGGTTTAAATACATTCGGAATTATGTTTTTTCATACACTAATAAATAGGAAAGATATCTTTTTTTATCTCTATTACAATACTATAGCTTGATTGAGTGATTCCCCACGTAGTAAATGTCACCTCCTTAATAATTTGACCTATTTAGCGAGCTCAGCGTTGTTGCAATCTAAAAAATAACATTTTTCGAATTTATATTAATATAATAGATGCTATTTGTATGTCGTTTTTATTAATTGTCCTGCCCTCGTAATATAGACCTATTTCTAAGCGATACCTGTTTTCAAGTTATTGCTTTATAGGACCTCTACAGTCACTTCAACGATGCCACCAATTATAATCGGACTAAATATAATTAGATATTGTTCCCTACGTGGTTTCCCGACTAATAATCCGTTTTCCGTTGGTACATTCAACTTTTAGCGAGAGCAACAAACTTTCCTCATTACATCATGTGAACCACAGCTCTTTGTGCGCATGCTATCGTGCAGACTATGCTGTTGCAGGTCACTCGATAATCCTCTGAGTAATCCTACCCACTGCTAACTAGTATGGGCGCTGATACGCCGGATGTCTTCTTAGTTATAAAATAAATTAGTGTATCGTAGGTAAATCGCGCGCAATTCGTATTGATATTGCTCAAACCTATTTCTTTAAGGGGTTACTGATTGATAACCACCGCCAGATAAAATAAGTCTTCATCGGTATATAAATACATCATATCTCCTACCTACTTCTAGTTTAGTTGACTGGCGTAAAAAACCTGCTTCAGAAGATTTCCTCTACCTACGCAGTATTAGCGCGATAACAGACTACATTGGTCTTACGGGAGGCTTTCGGTCTAGACCTGCGACAACTGCACTTGGGGCTATAGTTTTAGGTTGTTTTCTGGCAACTAAGCTGTAAGACGTGGGGCTCCATACCTTTGCTTTGATTTAGTAACGGCTTTACTGGCTGCCGCATCACAGGCCGATCGGCATTGATGGTTGGGATTTAGATGAAGGCAACGCAGACGTCAGGCATATCAGCCGCTACTGGCAATCCGAGGCACCAGATATATTGGCCGGATAATAAATACAGTCCGATATTTTATCAAAGGTGTACTTTATAACAGTCGCTTTAGGAAGTATGCTGAGGAGTTTCAAAGAATAGTCAGTTAGCGTTTCAGGCGCGTATTTTCAGCTACAATTTTTTTCCTGTTCTGATGTATTTTTAGTTTTTGCTGATTAATTAGCCAGGTATAAAGTAGATATTCATACAGTCTTAGCTTGCATGCTGCAGCAGTACGCATATTTCAGAACCTTATCGCCGAAATTGTCGACGTATTGTTTGAGGTGCGTTTTACTGATTGAGACTTTTTATATTATGAGTAATCGCCTAATTGCTGAGAGTTTACTCACTGAGTTTCACATTTACCATAAGATAGTTTTAACCTTTGGACTACATTAAAAAAATTAGTATATCCGCAGCAGAATCGCTGAAATACTTGGCAAGGTGGCACGCAGTGAAGTCATGATTGGTCCTTAGGCTAACTTTAAATTCAGCTGAGGGGTATGTAGGTTAGTACTCACTATTAATTAGCGATCAGCGTCGGCGTGGTAAAATTCTCACACTAAATCTTCACCTTCTAGGTATATTGACTCATCCTTACACCACACGACGAGGCTACCATGCAAGGCTCCTGTTTATGTGCTTCAGTTAAATTTACCTTATCCTATAGTCCGAAAGCTTTCTATCGCTGCCATTGCTCCCTATGTCGTCGTCAAACAGGTACAGAATCGAATTATGCGACTCTAGTACATCGTCAGCACTTTACCTGGTCTACAGGCGAAGCAAGTATTCACTCTTGGAAAAAGGCGTCGGGGTATCGTAACGATTTTTGTCAGCATTGCGGAAGTACGGTTCCTAACCCATTAGCACAAGTTCCCTATTTCTGGGTGCCGCTTGGCCTTCTGGATGGGATCGAACATTATCAATGTGTCGCCGACTTCTGTATGCAGGACTGCCCCTCAATCCTACCTTCAATTCACACTTACCGCGAACCTGTACAATCACTCGAGCAACTACTGAGTTTACTCCGGTTAGAATAGCAAGTTAGTTAGTATTTACTTTCTCTCTGAATGGCGTCGAATAAAGTCGATTGAATTATCGAAGACTTGCTGGCTTGCGCGGTACTGCATACTAAACTCAAAATCATGGCTGAGTGGCTCAGGCCAGTTTTTAGGATAGATCGATGCTTCAACCGGAATATTGAGTGTTCTTAAGCGTTCGATAAATGGGGAGGTTTGTCCCTGCGTCAAAATATCGTTGTCGCTTGCGCTGATCGAAACAGGCGGATAGTCAGTGTTTAACCAAGGCGTTGCTGACATGGTATAGAGCCTGCGCAGGCTAGGCGGCTTCTCTCCGCTGTAAGCCCCAATTAGTTGTTGCATAATCCAGCGGGTATACCAAGGGAGTTTTTGGCCACTTTTATATAAACTCGCTATATCATAAACGCCACTGTGTACGACCAGACCTCTTAGTTGTTGGGGGCGGATCGCTGGAGTAATCAATAACTTTTGTTGCAGAATCGGTGAATTGAGCATTGCCGCGTAACTGCTCACAATATTCGCCCCCGCAGAGTCACCGCTTAAGAAAATACGATTAAGATCTAGCGGCCAATCGTGCAAGGTACCCAGTGTCTTTAATGCTTGGTTAAGCTGAATCAGTTGGGTCGGAAAGGACCCAGTAGGGACGGTACTATATTCGATATTTACGACCGCAATTCCTCGGTCTGCCAGCAGTTTGGCATAGGGCAACATACTCTCTTTATGACCAGCGACCCAGCCACCGCCGTGTACGAGTACGATAGTAGGGTAAGATTGTAGTGGCTCCTGATTCGGCACCACGATATCCATGCGTGAGCTAGGTAGCTGACCATAGCGAATGTCTGTCGCGACTCGTAAGGGATGTTTAACATTAATAGCGGCGTAATAGTTGAGCGCCTCAACATTGTTTTTGCTTGCCGCGTTTTCCATCGCATTCTGAGTGAGTGAAATGGCCAGCGACTGACAGCCAGTCAGTAGCAGACTACTCGCGATAAGTCCCCATCTTTTAGAACCTACCGCTATAAAAAAATCTTTTTTCATACATTCCTTTCTGTGTTGTTATAAAAATGTGAAATTTATAGGGAAGGCTTCATAAAAATTGTCAACGAACTGTGCTATTAGTCATATTTTGTATAGAATTTTTTTATTAATAAGCCATACTAACCACCGTTGTGCAAAGTCCAGAAATACTTGTTACAAGTTGGTGGATTTTTCATCACAGGCGAATGTGAAAAATCGGAGATTGGTGCGGCAAGCTTCATCCGACGTGAGTAATTAAAATTATAAATTTCCTGCTTTAGGGCGGTCTTATTGCTCCGATTTTTACATTTTAAAATAGTTGTTTTGTTTAAGGTAGATTTCGATGTCTAGGGAACGCAGAGGCTTACGCCTCATCACGTTGTTATTCTCTCTCTTCTGCTGCTTATGGTTAGTCATTGGCGGTGGATACTTGTTAGCGATCGGTGGTAGTAGTTACTATCTTATTACCGGTCTCGTCATGGCGCTTTTCACCGCGCAATTAGCTAAACGTAAAGGTGGGGCATTTTTCGTCTATGCGTTAATCCTAATCGCAACAGCAATCTGGTCATATGTTGAATGTGGCATTGATTTCTGGGCGCTAGCACCGCGTTTAGGGATCTGGACCCTGTTTGGCATCTGGATGCTTTTACCACCAGTCTACCGTCAAATATCCCGTCCTAATGCAGGTAATACGCCACGCACCGCGATGGCGATCGGCGTTATTGTTAACTTATTGATGGTTGGCTCTAGTTTCTTGGTAAAAGATCCGCAAGAAATTGATGGCACACTTAATATTAATAATGCAGCCCCTGCAACGCCGAGCGTCCCTGCTCAAGACTGGCCTGCTTATGCACGTACCCAGGACGGGGTTCGCTATTCACCTCTGACACAGATCAACGAACAGAACGTCAAAGACTTACAAGTCGCTTGGACCTTCCGTACCGGTGATGTGAAACGTGCTGATGATCCAGGCGAGATCACCAACGAATCGACGCCAATTAAAGTCGGCAACATGCTATACACCTGTACTGCGCACCAAATTCTCATCGCATTGGATGCTGCAACAGGTAAAGAAAAATGGCGTTTCGATCCGAAGATTAAATACGACCCGTCCTTCCAACATATGACTTGCCGTGGTGTGTCTTACCACGAGGTGTCCGCAACACCTGCTAATGGTAGTCAACCGGCAGCCTGTTCACGTCGTATTCTATTACCTGTGAATGATGGTCGCCTATTTGCGGTGGATGCCGAAAATGGTCAGGTATGTAAAGACTTCGCAAATAACGGCGAAATCGACTTACAACATAAACAACCGCATGCTTACCCAGGTGGCTATGAGCCAACCTCTCCGCCAATTATTACCGATAAAGTCATTATTATCGCGGGTGCGGTAACCGATAACTTATCAACGAAAGAGCCTTCAGGCGTTATTCGTGGGTTTGATGTCAATACTGGGCAGCTACTGTGGGCCTTCGATCCAGGCGCTAAAGATCCTAACGCTATCCCTGCAGACGGTGAAAGCTACACGCCTAACTCACCAAACTCATGGGCGCCTTCAGCTTATGATGCAAAATTAGATATCGTTTATATCCCAATGGGAGTAAGTACCCCAGATATTTGGGGCGGTAACCGTACTCCAGACCAAGAGAAGTTTGCGACCGGTATTCTGGCATTGCATGCTTCGACAGGTAAACTGGCGTGGTTCTACCAAACGGTACACCATGACCTGTGGGATATGGACGTTCCAGCACAGCCAACCTTAGCGGATATTAAAGATCAGCAAGGTAACACTGTACCGGTTATCTATGCACCCGCGAAAACCGGTGATATCTTTGTTCTGAACCGCGTTACTGGTAAGCCAGTAGTGCCAGCAGACGAGCACCCAGTACCACAAGGTGCTGCAGAGGGTGACCACCTCTCCGCCACCCAGCCTTATTCTGAATTCAGCTATCGCCCTAAAGCGAACCTGACAGATAAGAAGATGTGGGGCGCGACCATGTTCGACCAGATGATCTGTCGCATCATGTTCCACCGTTTACGTTACGAAGGTCCATTTACCCCTCCTTCAGTCCAAGGTACCTTAGTTTTCCCAGGTAACTTAGGGATGTTCGAGTGGGGCGGTATTTCGGTTAACACTGATAAACAGTTTGCTATCACTAACCCAATGCAACTGCCGTTTGTCTCTAAACTGATTCCTCGTGGTCCGAATAACCCAATGGAACCTGATGAGAAAGGCGCTAAAGGGTCAGGTAGTGAAGCGGGTCTGCAACACCAATACGGCGCGAAGTTTGGTGTAGAGCTAAATCCGTTCTTATCACCGTTTGGTTTACCTTGTATGGAACCTTCATGGGGCTTCGTATCTGCAGTTAATCTGCAAAATCACGAAATCATTTGGAAGAAACGTATCGGCACCATCCGTGATAGCTCACCTCTACCACTGCCGTTGAAGGTAGGTACTCCGATGCTGGGTGCGCCTATCACGACTGCGGGTAATGTATTCTTCATCGCGGCAAAGCTGGATAACTACCTACGTGCCTATAGCGTGCATGACGGCAAACTGTTATGGCAAGCGCGTCTACCTGCGGGCGGACAAGCAACACCAATGACTTATGAAGTGGATGGTAAGCAGTACGTTGTGATTAACGCGGGTGGCCACGGTTCATTTGGATCGACCATGGGCGATTACATCGTCGCGTATAAACTTCCCGACGCGAAATAGTTGTATGGCATCATCCTCGTTGTGGTGATGCCAACGCAGAACTGAGCCTCGAATAAATTACTTTATTCGGGGTTTTTTTATGCTGTTAATGTGAGGAACAAAAGGTTGTAAATAGAGGGGAGCGTGACGGGAAGCGTTACCTAAAAAGCCGATAAGGCGTAGCTTCCCAACTCAGTCGACAAGTTAAAAATTATTAGGGATAAAGATATCTGGAGATTGTTGTAAGGCGTAGTTAAGCGCGTCTGTCGCAACGGTCGTCATTGCTTGCCAGTTTTGGATAGTGAAATCGATTCCAAGTAGCCCCATAACAAACCAGCAGGAGGTAAATAAGCCTAGACCCGTAAAGGCTACACTCGCTGCTTTAAGGCTATGCTGCTGACATTTAATCTTCATCACGCTAGCCATATACATTAATCCTGCACTGACAAGGCCCCAACGCATGACGATTAGACTCGTTGCTAATGCGCTCATCTCTACTCCTTATATTGGTCAATAGGTAGGCTCATTGATTGATGATCAAACAATGAGAAAATAATAAAGTGTGATTTAGCTCACATTATAGTCATTAGTGGATGAAATTTGAAGGCTAAGTTAAAAAAATTAGCATTTTTGGCTCGCTATTGTTAACGAGCCTGACAGGATTGACGAGAGGAAAAGTGAGACAAGGTTAGGAGAGTGAACTCATAGTACTAAAAGAGGGCGCAGTACGGCAGCGCTGTGAGTGACGGTATGCCGTTGGCGTTAAATCGAACTTACGGCGAAACACTCGCGAGAAAGTCTGCTGTGATTCGTAACCGTATTGTAAAGCGATATCGAATACGGGGCGTTGACTCGCACAAAGTGCTTCAGCGGCTTTTGCCAAACGGCGGTCACGGATGTAGTCACCAAGCGTTTGACGCGTCATTACACGAAACATTCTCTGTAGATGCCATTTGGAATAACCAGATTTTGCGGCAACTTCATCGATAGAAAGGTTGTTTCCAAGATTTTGATCGATCCACTCAGTGAGTGAGATGATGATTTCTTTTTGCATTTGACGTCGTTCCTCTGTTTAGTCATCACATAATGTGATCTCGAACAAGTTTTTAAAGTATAATTCCTCAAGTTAACTTGAGGTAAAGCCCAAAAATGAAAAAAGAACGATCTCAATTAAAATCAACCCTTTCCCCTGGTGAGGTCGCTAAGCGTAGCGGCGTGGCCGTCTCTGCTCTGCATTTTTACGAGACAAAAGGGTTAATTGCTAGTAGCCGTAATGCAGCAAATCAACGCCGTTACAGTCGGGACGTATTACGGCGCGTTGCAATCATCAAGATTGCTCAACGCATAGGACTTCCTTTGTCGACATTGGGCGAACATCTGGCCAGTTATCCACCAGATAAGCGTATTTCCGCAAATGAGTGGGAGCATCTTACTGCCCAGTGGCGGGATGAATTGGATAAGCGTATTGAAACCTTAATACGCTTACGGGATGATCTTAATGGTTGTATCGGCTGTGGTTGCTTGTCTATGCGCGATTGCCCACTGCGTAATGCTGATGATCATCTTGCTCAGCAGGGGAAGGGCGCGGTACTTTTGGAGCAAGACCCCGACGATTCGGAGCTTTAGACTGGGGATCTTCCTAACGAGCTGCTAGGCTCAACGGGGTAGGTTGCATCAAATGAAAAGAAATCGCTGAGTTTCTAGTTTTTAAGCACGTTTTTTACATTGTATTCAAGGTGTACCGTGTATGTTAAGTAAATGAGTGGGCCTGTAGTAGTTAATAGGTTTTGTTGTCTTCTGGAAAGGTTACAAGGAAAGCATGGAAATTTTCTTTACCATACTAATTATGACGCTGGTGGTATCACTCTCCGGCGTTGCGGCACGTATTATCCCCTTTCAAATTCCATTACCCTTGGTACAAATTATGGCCGGGGCATTACTGGGATGGCCAAGCTTTGGTTTACACGTCAATTTCGATCCGGAACTCTTTTTAGTTCTATTTATCCCGCCTCTCCTTTTTTCCGATGGATGGAAAACGCCTATCAGCGAATTCCTACATCATGGCCGGGAAATTATTGGGTTAGCCCTGGCCTTGGTACTGATTACCGTTATCGGTATTGGCTATTTGATCCACTGGACAGTACCTGGAATCCCGTTAATCCCTGCTTTTGCTTTGGCGGCGGTCTTATCGCCGACGGATGCTGTAGCACTCTCAGGAATTGTAGGTGAAGGCCGGATTCCGAAGAAGATTATGTCGATCGTACAAGGCGAAGCCTTGATGAATGATGCATCTGGTTTAGTATCATTAAAATTTGCCATCGCTGTGGCGATGGGCTCGATGGTGTTTACGTGGTCGGGTGCCTCCGTCGAATTCTTAAAGGTGTCCTTAGGCGGGCTCTTGGCAGGGGTTGTTATTTGTTGGCTATACGGTAAATCGTTGCGCCTGTTTAGCCGCTGGAGTGGGGATGATCCGGCGACACAAACTGTCCTGCTAATGTTGCTTCCCTTTGCGTCATACCTCATCGCTGAACACTTAGGCATGTCCGGCATCTTAGCAGCGGTAGCCGCGGGGATGACCATTAGCCGTTCAGGGATCATTCGCCAAGCTCCGTTAGCAATGCGTTTACGCGCTAATAGCGTGTGGCAGATGCTGGAGTTTGTGTTTAACGGTATGGTTTTCCTCATGCTGGGCTTACAGCTGCCGGGTATTTTACAGACAACACTCACTGAGGCAGAAGTCGATAATAACGTTAATATTTGGATTCTGCTTCTTGCGGTTGCGATGATCTATGTGGCGTTGATCGTCGTTCGTTTTGGTTGGCTATTACTGATGCAGCGCTTAAGTAAACGCTTACTTAAGAAACGTCCCATGGAGTTTAGCAATTACTCGTTGCGCGAACTCTTAGTGGCGACTTTCGCCGGAGTTCGAGGGGCAGTGACCTTGGCCGGTGTCTTGTCTATTCCCCTTTTCTTGCCGAGTGGTGAAAACTTTCCTGCACGTTACGAGTTAGTTTTCCTCGCCACCGGGGTGATCCTCTTCTCCCTACTGGCGGGAGTTGTCGCGTTACCGGTGCTACTGAAGGGGGTATCGGGTATCGATAAAGGCGAAACCGGAAGAGAGTTGCGTAACGCGCGTTCCGTTATGGCTAAATCGGGTATCGACAGCCTCTATAAAATGGAGGAGCGTCTAGCAAAAGACACGAACGAAAATATTGACCCTGAGATCCTCAAAGAGGTGAGTTCCCGTGTTATCGGCCAACTACGACGTCGGCTTGATAATAAGGATGATATTGAACAAGCGATGTTGATGGAAAATCTAGAAAGGCGACTGCGTCTTAACGCCCTGCGCGCAGAGCGTGCAGAGGCCTACCATCTACGGGCGACGAAACAGATTTCGGATGAATCGATGCGCAAACTTCTTCGTGATCTCGATCTTTTGGAAGCATTACTTATCGAAAAAGAAGAGTAAGTGTGACCCCCATCTCTAAAGGATGGGGGTTTTTCTCGCCTTTCATCGATAATTTTCATTCATTTCACTGCCGCCCAGCCTCGCTATATACTCATCCTTTACCAGCACAACAACGAGGCGCTTGTATGTCCACTTTATGGCGAAACTTACGCCAGAAGTTGGTTACCGATTCTTTGTGGCAAATTCCGCTGCAACTGTGTATTTATATCGGGTTATACCTATTAGCTGGCCTGTTAGTCACTCTTCTACATCTTCCCCTGCCTGCGAACGTTATTGGTCTAGGTATCTTATTGTTGCTGATTATGCTGCGTATCGTTCCTGTTAAATGGATTCGTGCGGGCGGGAATTGGTTACTTGCCGAGATGTTGCTGTTTTTTATCCCAGCCGTTGTTGCGGTAGTTAATTACGGCCCGCTGTTGCGGAGCGAAGGGTGGAAAATTATCGCGGTAATCGGCCTCAGCACAATACTGGTGTTAGCCACAACGGGTTGCGTCGTCGAACGTGTATTTCGTTATGAGACGGCTCGGGCGCAGCGTAAGCGAGGAGCGAATAATGAGTAGCACGCTGGTTAACCTTGGCTGTCTAGTACTCACCGTCGCCATCTATTACCTCAACAAACGACTATATCGCCGTTGGCGTTCGCTACTCCTCATGCCCTTGGTCTTTACGCCTTTGGTGTTGGTGGTGCTGTTGCTCAGTACTCATCTCCCTTGGGAGAATTATATTGGCGATAATCATTGGTTAATTTGGCTATTGGGCCCAGCAACGCTGGCATTCGCGATCCCCGTTTATGAGAACTTAGGACTAATACGACGCCATTGGATGTCCTTAGGCGCCGGAGTGCTGACCGCGGTGACCGTCGCGGTGTTGAGTTCCATCTGGCTAGCACGTCTCTTTTCGCTACCTGAGATGGTCGAGCGTAGCCTAGCCGTCCGATCCATTACCACCCCCTTTGCCTTAGCGGCGGCGAAACAAGTTGGTGGCCAACCGGACCTGGTGGCCCTCTTCGTGGTGATTACCGGGGTATTCGGAATGGCGATGGGTGACTTCCTGTTTCTACGGCTGATGATCAAACAGAGCATCTCGAAAGGCGCGAGCCTAGGCGCAGCTTCACACGGTGCAGGTACTGCACGTGCCTATCAGCTAGGCCCTGAGGAGGGAGTCGTGTCGAGTTTGGTAATGATGCTAGCAGGAATAGTGACCGTGTTATTGGCCCCGGTTATACGACTGATGTTTTGAATGTTGGGCCACTGATTGCCAGTGGCCCGTGAGTATTAAGGCTGTTTAATACTCTGCTTCTCTTCTAGCAATTTTTCGACCACACCAGGATCGGCGAGCGTAGAAGTATCACCGAAATTACTCGTATCACCCGCGGCAATTTTTCTTAAGATACGCCGCATGATCTTACCTGAGCGAGTTTTCGGTAGCATCTCCGCCCAATGCAACACATCAGGAGTAGCGATAGGGCCTATCTCCTTGCGTACCCACTGGCGGACTTCGCTATAAAGTTCACTGCTCGGTTCTTCTCCGCTATTTAGCGTGACATAGGCATAAATCGCTTGCCCCTTGATGGAATGGGGGATCCCCACTACCGCGGCTTCGGCAATTTTAGGGTGTGAGACGAGGGCGGACTCGATTTCTGCCGTGCCTAGACGGTGGCCGGAGACATTCAGAACATCATCGACTCGCCCAGTGATCCAGTAGTAGCCATCTTCGTCACGGCGTGCGCCATCACCACTAAAGTAGTAGTGTTGAAAGGTAGAGAAGTAGGTCTGTTCATAACGCTGATGGTCGCCAAACAACGTCCGAGCCTGCCCAGGCCAAGAGTCTGTAATGACTAAATTACCTTCACATACGCCGTCCTGAATACTTCCTTCGTTATCCACAATTGCAGGCTTAACGCCAAAGAAAGGTCGTGTTGCGGAGCCGGGTTTTAACGGGGTTGCGCCAGGAAGTGGGGCGATCATAAAACCGCCGGTCTCAGTTTGCCACCAGGTATCGACAATCGGACAGCGGCTATTTCCCATCTTGGTATAGAACCATTCCCATGCCTCCGGGTTAATAGGTTCGCCAACCGAGCCAAGGACGCGAAGCGAGCCGCGGTCGGTACCTTGAATCGCCTTGTCCCCTTCGGCCATCAATGCACGGATTGCCGTGGGAGCGGTATAGAGGATAGTCACTTGGTACTTATCGACAACCTCTGCCATACGCGATGCTGTTGGCCAATTTGGTACGCCTTCGAACATCAGGGTCGTGGCACCGCAGGCTAATGGACCATAAAGTAAGTAGCTATGCCCGGTGATCCAGCCCACATCCGCCGTACACCAGTAAATATCGTCCGGCTGATAGTCGAAGACATATTTGAAGGTGGTAGCCGCATAAACTAAATAACCGCCGGTTGTATGTAACACGCCTTTAGGTTGGCCGGTCGAGCCAGACGTGTACAAGATAAATAATGGGTCTTCGGCATTCATCGCTACCGGTTCATGGTCGAGGGACGCCTCAGCCATCAATTCGTGCCACCAGCAATCGCGTGGCGCATGCCAGCTTGGCGTCTGGCCCGTACGGGACAGGACAATGACAGTATCGACAGTGGTTACGGCAGGGTTGGCGAGCGCGTCATCCACATTTTTCTTTAATGGGATGGGGCGACCCGCGCGTAAGCCTTGATCAGCAGTAACCACTAACTTTGCTTGGCTATCGATAATTCGACCTGCAACGGCATCGGGGGAAAACCCTCCGAAGATGACGGAGTGAATTGCGCCGATGCGGGCACAGGCGAGCATCGCCACAGCGGCCTCAGGCACCATTGGCATATAAAGTGCTACGACGTCCTGAGGTTTTATCCCCTTCGACGTCAATACATTGGCGAACTGACACACCTGCTGGTGGAGTTCACGATAGGTAAGGGTACGACTTTCGGTTCCGTCGTCGCTTTCCCAGATAATTGCCGTTTTATCGCCCTGTTGAGCAAGATGACGATCGAGGCAATTCGCGGCTAGATTGAGTTTTCCGTCTTCGAACCAGCGAATATCGATATTACCAGGCGCGAAGCTGGTATTTTTAACCTGGGTAAAGGGGGTCGTCCAATCGACGATCTTCGCCTGTTCACCCCAGAAAGTCGTGGGGTCTGTTACCGACTGTTGATAAAGCGTCGCGTACTGCTCTCCGTTGATCAGTGTGGTGGCAGCAATGGCATCCATAATCGGGTGAGTAATGGGTTGGCTCATGACAGGTCTCCTTTTTTGTTAATTTTATGTGAAAAGATGCATGATAAAAGACCAAGCCGGTGATTTGTTTGGGATATGTGTCAGAGATCACGGGATTGCATCGAAAATTACCGATGCGTCTTCTTTATCGGTATCCTCAGCCATTCTGGCAAAATCAATGAGAATTGCCTAGCACGCAGCAGGGAGTTCGAAAATTTTTTTTTCAAAACGTGCGCTTTTTGCTAAGCAAAAATAGTCCTTTTATAAGATAGAGTTATAAAAAACTAGCGTTTTTATACGATAAAGGATTATCAAAAGAGAATTATCCGATGTTTATCAAAGCTTGCGCTCGGCAGAGAGAAAATGGTAATACATAGCACACAAAATCGCAGGAGGCGGTTTTAGCATACAAACATCAAAGACTTGCCCGTTTTATTTTTGGCATTTTTATTTCTGCGTACTTCTCTTGTCACTGAAGAGTGAAAGGCAGTTTGACTGAGGAAACCACTATTCTATGAAAGGCTTCAAAATCACTCTTGCTTGGCAAATCCTAATCGCACTTGTATTAGGTATCGTTGCCGGAAGCATCCTCCATAACGCACCGGATAGCCGTGATTGGCTGGTGCTTAATGTACTAAAACCTGCGGGCGATATTTTTATCCATCTGATAAAAATGATCGTCATCCCGATCGTCGTCTCTTCACTCATCGTCGGTATTGCCGGGGTAGGTGATGCAAAGAAGCTTGGACGTATCGGTTTAAAAACCATTATCTATTTTGAAGTCATTACCACTATTGCGATTGTGGTCGGACTGACATTAGCCAATGTGTTCCATCCAGGAACCGGAATTGATATGTCTGCGTTAACCACGACGGATATCTCAAAATACGAAGCCACGACGCAACAAGTGCAGAACGGGCCTCACAGCTTAGTTACCACTATTTTGTCGATTATCCCGCAAAACATTTTTGTCTCGTTTGCTAACGGCGACATGTTGGCGATTATCTTCTTCTCGGTATTATTTGGTTTAGGCTTATCATCGCTGCCTGCCGAGCATCGCGACCCACTGGTCTCGGTCTTCCGCTCGACGGCTGAAACCATGTTTAAAGTCACTAATATGATCATGCGTTACGCGCCGGTTGGGGTGTTTGCGTTATTAACCGTGACCGTGGCGAACTTTGGTTTTGCCTCGCTCTACCCATTGGCGAAGCTTGTAGGCTTAGTGTACGTCGCTATTCTCTTCTTCGCTTTTGTTGTGTTGGGTAGCGTGGCCAAGCTGTGCAAACTGAATATCTGGACCTTAATGCGTCTCTTAAAAGATGAGTTAATCCTCTCTTACTCAACGTCGAGCTCTGAGACCGTTTTACCGCGGATTATGGAGAAGATGGAGGCGTATGGAGCACCTAAGTCGATTACCAGCTTTGTGGTCCCCACGGGTTATTCCTTTAACTTGGATGGCTCAACGCTTTATCAAAGTATTGCTGCAATCTTCATCGCTCAACTCTATGGTATCGAGCTGTCGCTGACGCATCAGATTATTTTAGTGTTAACGCTGATGGTGACATCAAAAGGTATTGCTGGGGTGCCGGGTGTATCTTTCGTGGTGTTGCTTGCCACGCTTGGAAGTGTGGGCATTCCTTTAGAAGGCCTTGCCTTTATCGCGGGTGTTGACCGTATCATGGATATGGCACGTACGGCATTAAACGTAGTCGGTAACGCCTTGGCGGTCCTAGTCATCTCTTGCTGGGAAAACCAGTTCGATGTGAATAAGGCGCGGGCTTACGAACAACAGATGCTGGGTACCTCGCGCGCTAAATAACCGACGCTTGATCTCCTAGTAACCGGGAGTGCATGATACGGGGAATACCGTTCGGCACTCCCGTTTTTTTTGCGCAAAATAAGGCCTTACTATGTCAATCAACCTCCATCATCTAGTGACCGAAGGGCGTAACATCGCTAGTGAAAATATTGACCAGTTATCGACAGCCCAGATGCTAAAAGTCATCAACGATGAAGATAAAAAAGTGGCACTGGCCGTTGAAGCCATTTTACCGGAAATCACCCAGGCGGTAGAGGCCATCACGACCGCCTTCGCCCAGGGCGGTCGGTTAATTTATTGCGGTGCCGGGACGTCGGGGCGACTAGGCATTCTTGATGCTAGTGAATGCCCACCAACGTTTGGTACGCCTCCCGAGCAAGTGGTGGGGCTGATTGCTGGAGGACAGAAAGCGATCCTACAGGCGGTCGAGAATGCGGAAGATAATATAGAAAATGGCGCACGGGATTTACAAAACCTTCAGTTCACTAAACACGATATTCTCGTGGGTATCGCCGCGAGCGGTCGTACCCCGTACGTGCTCGGCGCACTCGCTTGGGCGAAGCAGTGCGGAGCCGTTACCATAGCTCTCAGCTGTAATGCAGAAAGTCCGATGGCCAGTTGTGCCGATATTGCGCTAAGCGCTGTGGTGGGGCCAGAGGTTGTGACCGGCTCTTCTCGGCTGAAAGCGGGAACAGCACAGAAGATGATCCTAAATATGCTGACGACGGGGGCAATGATCCGTAGTGGTAAAGTGTTTGGTAATCTTATGGTCGATGTCGAAGCCACTAATCAGAAACTCATTCAGCGTCAAAAGAATATCGTAATCGAGGCGACGGGCTGCCGCGCTGAGGAGGCTGAAGAAGCCCTTACAGCCAGCAATGGGCAATGTAAGACAGCTATTCTTATGATTTTGGCTAATTTTACGGCTGAGCAAGCGACCATTCGGTTGGCGGAACATAACGGTTTTATTCGCGCAGCACTCGCCTCAGGTCAAACAAAATAACGAAATGATTATATTTATCATTTGAAAAATCTATTACACTCTTAGCGTTTCTCAACAGGATAAGCGCTAAGAACTCTGTTTTTTTCTCCGCGCGCAATTACAGAGGTAATCAATCATGCAACGCAATTCTCTTTTTCGCCCATTACTCCTCGTCACCGCACTCTTTTCAACTGGAGCCTTTGCCGAGGACGCACAAACACTGACCCAACCCGTCTCTAAAGGGCTGTATGAACTGGCTTATGGTCAATCCTCACAGCAATTATACGTGGCCAGTGCAGGAAGCCGCCAAGAAATGGGGGGGGCAGTCTATGTGCTCAACCCGCAAAATTTGCAGACAGAACAAGTGATCAAAGAGCCACTCAAGCCCTTCGGCGTAGCGATTGATAATACCCAGCATATCCTTTATACCGGTAATACCCGCGATGGGTCTATTACGGCTATCGATCTGCAGACCAAGAAGGTGATTGCGCAACAGGCGCTCGAAACGCGCCAACGTACCGAAACATTCCGCCCGCCGCAAATTCGTGAGATCGCTGTTAATCCAACGACTCACCAGGTTTATGCCACTGGCGTCGGTGCCGAGAGTGTTGTATGGGTCCTAGACGGTAAGACGCTAAAAGTGATCAAAACCATTACTGGCGTCGGTAAGATGGCGACCGGACTCGCCCTCGATGCGCAACAGCATACGCTCTATCTGTCAAACGCTGATGCCGAGTGGATTAAAATCGATACACAGAACAATACCATCGTGCAGCGTACTAAGTTGGCGATCGATGGCGATCACATGCTACTCAACGTGAGCTTGGATACTGCGGGTCATCGTGCCTTTATCGCTGACTTTAAGCAGCCGCAAGTCTTAGTCATCGACACACAAACTAACAAAGTGTTGACTAGCATCAAGGTCCCCGAGTCGTTAGGCGTGCTGTTCAATGCACAGCGCCAAGAGCTATATGTGACACATCGTAAAGCCGGTACCGTAAGCATTATCGATACCAAAACCTATCAGGTGAAACGTACCGTAAAAACTGAGGGAATGCCGAATAGCTTAGCATTATCCGATAAGGGTGATGTGCTGTATGTGAGCGTCAAACAGCCTTCCTCTCGTGAAAAAGAGGCGACACAACCAGACACTGTATTACGCATTACGCTGTAATAACAAAGGCCTCATTATTACGAGGCCTTTTTTCCACTGTTACTCGTTAAACAACACCGATAGTTTCCCACCCGGCTCGGCTAATTTCGCCAGTTTTTTCTTATTGACGGTTGCGCGTTGCCCTAACTGTGACAAGCTAGGCGAATCATCTGCAGCCGTAGCATGTTCGTCCCCTTGTGCGGCAACGAGGCTTGACGCAGCCTGTTGTAGATAGGTCATGTAGCCAGCTTTAGTGGAAAGCTGCTCACTCTTCACCGGTTGGTGATCGCGTAGCCAGCTGCCGAGATAAAACTCAAGGAACGGCGGTGCTTGATCTGGTTTATCGTAGGCGATCCCTCGTAAGAAATAGACGACTGAGCGATAAGGGTCGTTCTGCATGGCTTGTAGGCCGACCTGCTGGGGTAATTGGGCAGGTGTTACCGTATTGCCTTGTGGATCTTCTAACCACGTTAGATGCTGTTGTTGCATCGTGCTCCAAAATACATCCATTGATGCGAGGTGGCTAAAGTCGTTAGTAATACGCACCGCGAATGGAAAATCGTGGTTATTGGCTAGCGCGCGATAGGTTGATACCGTGTGGTGGCCATCAGTCAGGTAGATATGCTGATCAGGGGCAATCACCGCGCTTTTTACCTCATCAACATCTGTCCCGACCGCAGCAAGACAGCTAAAGCTGCTAGGCGTGGTCAGAGAAGACTGGCTATCAAATGTTTTTACCCCTTTAGCCCCCATATCTTTACAGATATCTTCAAATAATTTTTGTCGATCGTTTTGCAGCGTAGCCACTTTATAATTGACTTCGTCGTCTCCAATCGCCGGTTGAGTCGGGCGTATTTGGCTGACCGTTAATACTTTAATGGTCTGTGCATAAGAGAGCGAGCTGCACGATAAGCCCACCGCGACTAATGAAGCAAGGAGAACTGGAGTAAAGCGTTTCATTAATGTCTTCCTCATAAAAGGGGAGAATAAAAAAAGGTGAGTTACCCCACCTTTCCTTTATCTTTCACTATTCTGAGGCTTCGTTGATTAAGTCTTGGTGTGACTTATCTCTGAGGATCATCTCAAAACTATGAAGACGCTTATAAATTGACATCAATTCGACTAACGTGGACCATGAATTGATCAAGTATTGGAACGATGAACGCACCTGATCGAATACATTGGAGATCTGGTTCATTAATCCTAGGGTGATGGTGCCGGCGACTATCGCTGGAAAGAGTACGAATAAGCCGAAAATATTATCCACTTGTAGATATAAAATACGCGTAATATTGAAATACAGGTAGTGGAAGTAAAGGCGGAAATAATTGTGGCGTACTTGGTGAAAAAGCTCTTTTACCGTAGGGGGCGTGGCGCGGTGCGCATCGTCCTCACCGTAAACCAGCTCCTTACGATAGGCCGCCTCTACGCGTTGATTTTTAAATGAAAGGCCTGGCAGCTTAATGCCGACTAGCGCCAATAATGCGGTACCAAATACTGACCATACAATAGCGATAATGACCAAAGCATAGGGAATATTGCCGATGATCGGCACCTCTTTTACATGTACAGAAAGTTGCGCCAAGATAGGAAGAAACGCAATTAACGTCATGATCGCCTGCAGTAGACTCACCCCCCAGCTTTCAAGTGTGTCGGCAAAGCGCATCGTGTCTTCCTGAACCCGCTGAGAGGCTCCCTCAACGTGACGTAACTTGCCCCAATTCGCCATGAAAAAGTTGTTCATCGCGGTACGCCAACGAAACACCCAGTGACTGACGAAAAAGTTATTGAGTACACCAACGACCACAGCGACTAAGGCGATGCCGAGAAAGGCGTAGATTTGCTGGTAGAAAGTGTCGATATGCACGGAACCGGCCTTTCCCAGTGCCTTTTGGATCAGATCTCCAAACGGGGCATACCAAGCATTAATCGCAACCCCTACTTGCACGCCAAACCAAGTTGAGAAGATGATCAGCGCCGATCCCCATACCGACCAACTCTGCCAAGGGTGGTTGTCGATAATACGCCATATTCCCGCGAATACTGCGACCGCCCCCCAGAAATAGAGATAGAACCACAGGTAACTCAGCTGCCAAAATCGAACGACGGTGGTGGGTAACGGGGCGAGGAACGCCTTCGCGAGTGAGGGGATATGGGCCGGTAACTGCGCTGCAAATCCGAACCAAAACAGAACCACGACCAAACTCCACAGGGCGGCACTGGAGAAGAAGAGCAGTGGGCGTGGGAAATAACACTTAAACATGATGACTCCCTGAAAATTAACTCCTACGACGACTATACTAACTTAACCGACCGGAGAAGGATCTTACTGGCGATTAAAAAATATATTCAGATGACAAGATGTTAAATCTGGTCACAAAAAATAAGATGATATGACTTTTGATGTTACCTAACTGTGTTACAATTGGGGTGTTACCGGTAACTATCTAATTACACTATAACTGAGTTCCCGCACAACACCGTCTCGCTCACTTTCAATTTTTCATGCTGCATTATTTGCAGTATTAAGGCAATGTTATGTCAGAACAAAAAAACGGCCAGTCACGCCGTGATTTTCTGCTGAAAACTATCGCGATCGCCCCGGCTATGGCTGTCGGTACTGCAGGGATCGGGGCTCTAGAAAGCCGAAGCGTCTTAGCCGCAGACAACACCAATACTCCTCATACTCATGCGAGAGACTACCAGCCTACGTGGTTTACGGCTGAAGAGTTCGCGTTTATCACGGCCGCTGTCACGCTGCTAATTCCAAACGATGACCGCGGACCAGGTGCTCTAGAGGCTGGCGTGCCTGAATATATCGACCGCCAGATGAATACGCCTTATGCCATCGGCGCGAACTGGTACATGCAGGGGCCTTTTACACCGGATGTTGATAAGGAATTTGGTTACCAGCTTCCTTTAGTTCCGCAGCAGATCTATCGTTTAGGTATCGCTGAGGCTAACCAGCAAAGCCAAAAGCACTATGGTAAGGTCTTTGCTGAACTCACCGCGGCACAGCAAATTGAGTTTCTTAAGGCACTTGAAGCGGGAAGCGCTACATTCCAGCAGCTTCCGGCAAAGACTTTCTTCTCATTCCTCTTACAAAATACCCGCGAAGGCTTCTTTAGCGATCCTATCCATGGTGGAAACCAAGGCTTGGTCGGCTGGAAACTTATTAATTTCCCAGGGGCGCGGGCAGACTTTATGGATTGGGTAGAGCGTGGAGAACGCTATCCTTTACCACCAGTATCGATTCGGGGTGAGAGAAGTTAATCATGGCTAATGAGCAGAAAAAAGTAGACGCAGTGATCGTGGGTTTCGGATGGGCGGGTGCCATTATGGCCAAAGAGCTCACCGAGGCAGGTTTGACAGTGGTAGCGCTAGAGCGAGGCCCACATCGCGATACTTACCCCGATGGTGCTTACCCGCAATCTATTGATGAGTTGACGTATAACGTCCGTAAAAAGCTATTCCAAGATCTGTCAAAAAGTACGGTTACCATACGTCATAACCCTTCGCAAACAGCGGTACCTTATCGCCAGCTAGCGGCCTTCCTACCGGGTACCGGAACGGGTGGTGCAGGATTACACTGGTCGGGGGTGCATTTCCGTGTTGACCCGGCAGAACTGCGTTTACGTAGTCATTATGAAGAGCGTTACGGTAAAAATTTCATCCCGGAAGGCATGACGATTCAAGATTTCGGCGTGACTTATGACGAGCTGGAACCGTTCTTCGACCAATCTGAAAAAGTCTTTGGTACATCGGGCACGGCTTGGTCGATCAAAGGTAATGTCGTAGGTAAAGATAAGGGCGGTAACCCTTTCGCTGGCGATCGCTCGCAAGACTTCCCGTTACCCGCACAGAAAAGAACCTACTCCGCACAACTTTTCTACAAAGCGGCACAGGCTGTGGGTTACCACCCTTACGATATGCCATCCGCTAACACATCCGGACCCTATACGAATACTTACGGTGCGCAGATGGGGCCATGTAACTTCTGTGGTTATTGTAGTGGTTATGCGTGCTATATGTACTCTAAGGCTTCGCCGAACGTCAATATCTTACCCGCGTTACGCCAAGAGCCGAAATTCGAGCTACGTAATGACTCTTATGTATTGAGAGTTAACCTTACTGACGATAAAAAGCGGGCGACGGGCGTGACTTATGTTGATGCGCAAGGTCGTGAACAGGTACAACCTGCTGACTTAGTAATTCTATCGGCTTTCCAGTTCCATAACGTCCATCTCATGCTGTTATCGGGTATCGGTAAGCCTTACAACCCTATCAGCAATGAAGGGGTCGTTGGGCGTAACTTTGCCTACCAGAATATGTCGACCCTGAAGGCATTGTTCGACAAAAATACCACGACTAACCCTTTTATCGGCGCAGGCGGTGCAGGGGTAGCGATCGATGATTTTAATGCGGATAACTTCGACCATGGCCCACACGGCTTCGTCGGCGGCTCCCCATTCTGGGTAAACCAAGCTGGCGTTAAGCCAATCTCAGGGCTGCCGGTTCCAGCCGGGACACCGACCTGGGGAAGCGAGTGGAAAGCGGCGGTGGCCGATACTTATACTCACCACGTCTCGATGGATGCGCATGGTGCCCATCAGTCATACCGCAATAACTACTTAGATCTCGACCCGAACTATAAAGATATTCACGGCCAGCCTCTGCTGAGAATGACGTTTGATTGGCAAGAGAACGACATCAAAATGGCACAGTTTATGGTGTCCAAAATGCACAACATCGCACAGGCGATGAATCCAAAAGCTATTCTCGGTGCGGCGAAAAAAGAGGGTGCTCATTTCGATACGACCTCTTATCAGACTACCCATATGAATGGTGGGGCGATAATGGGAGAGGATCCTAAGACCAGTGCGGTTAACCGTTACCTACAGAGCTGGGATGTCCATAACGTATTCGTACCGGGTGCATCAGCATTCCCGCAAGGTCTGGGCTACAACCCGACGGGACTCGTCGCGGCATTGACCTATTGGTCCGCAAAAACGATTCGCGAGGTTTACCTCAAGAATCCTGGCCCACTGGTTCAGGCATAAGGAGAGGCTGATGAAAAAGATTTTTTTGACCTTACTTACCGCGTTCGTCTCATTGAGTGCAGTAGCCGAAACGTCCGGCGATTTGGTGAAGCGTGGCGAATACTTGGCGCGTGCAGGGGACTGTGTGGCCTGTCATACCGCTAAGGGAGGTAAACCTTTTGCGGGCGGCTTAGCGATGGCGACTCCGATCGGGACTATCTACAGCACCAACATCACCCCTGATAAACAAACGGGTATTGGCGATTATAGCTACGACGACTTCCAAAAAGCAGTACGTCAAGGGATCGCTAAAACCGGAGATACACTCTACCCAGCAATGCCTTATCCGTCCTATGCGGTAGTGAGCGACGAAGATATGCATGCCCTTTATGCCTACTTTATGCAGGGTGTACCAGCCGTTAATCAGCCGAATAAAGCGACCGATATCCCTTGGCCGCTTTCTATGCGCTGGCCATTGGCTATCTGGCGTAACATGTTCGCGCCGGAAGTGAAAGCTTTTGTCCCGACGGCTCAAGATGATGAGAGTGTAAACCGGGGACGTTACTTGGTGGAAGGTCTCGCTCACTGCGGCGCATGTCATACGCCACGTAGCATTACGATGCAAGAAAAAGTCCTTAATGGCCAAGACAATACCACTTACTTGGCGGGAAGCAGCGCGCCGATCGATGGTTGGACTGCCAGTAATTTACGGGGTGATAATCGTGATGGGTTAGGTCGTTGGAGCCAACAAGACATAGAGCAATTCTTGCGTTATGGGCGTAATGACCAAACCGCTGTATTTGGTGGAATGACCGATGTTGTTGAACACAGCTTACAATATCTTACTGATGCAGATATTACTGCGATTGCGCGTTATCTAAAAACCTTGGCGCCGCAGGATGCTCACCAGCCAGTTTTTAAAGCTGATGATAGTGTTGCGAAAGCGTTATGGAAGGGTGATGACCAAAAAGCGGGCGCAAGCGAATATGTCGATAGCTGTGCAGCCTGCCATAAAACGGATGGTACAGGGTACAAACGTTTCTTCCCGCAGTTAAAAGGTAACCCTGTTATCTTGGCGGAGGACCCGACTTCATTGATCCATATCATCTTAACCGGCGCACGTTTACCAAGCGTTGCGGGTGCGCCTTCGGCGGTTACTATGCCTGCCTTCGGCTGGCGGATGAACGATGAACAAGTCGCGAATCTGGTTAACTTCGTAAGAAGTAGCTGGGGGAATACTCAAGCTTCAACCGTGAGTGCTAGTGACGTTGCCAAAATACGCCAGCAAGACGATGTTAAAGGCCAGTTAGGGAGTAGTAGCATCGACACCCTAGAAAAACGGCAATAATATCTTCTGCCTGTGAGAAAAGCGGTAATCCTGGTGATTACCGCTTTTTTTTTAGATATGTTCCAGGTCTTTACCGCGGGTAGTCGGACCAAAAATACCGACAGAGACCATGACCATCAGCATGCTGAATACGATAAACATGACGACAGCGCTGCTTCCTGCTGTGGTCAGAATAAAGCCAATCAGTACACTGCTCAGTGCGGTGGAAAGCCGGCTGAAGGAGTAACAGAAACCTACCGCGCGGGCGCGAATCGCGGTGGGGAAAATTTCGGTTTGGTAGGCATGATAACTATAGGTTAGCCAAGCATTGGAATAGGTGATAAGAAAGCCACAAATAATCATCATCCAAGGTTGTTGCGTCAGCGCAAAGCCGGTGCCACAGATAACGGTCATTAGCGAGGCGCCGACAATCTGCCACTTATTTTCTAGCTTATCGGCATACAGCGTACAGAGTAGTGACCCTAGAGGGTAGGCGAGAGTAATAAAAAATGCATACAACAAGCTGTGTGATAGCGAAGCCCCTTTACCGGAAAGCAGCGTCGGCAACCAATTACCAAAGCCAAAAAAGCCGATGGCTTGGAAAAAATTCATCACGACTAACATTAAGGTGCGCTTACGCCATTTCGGCGACCAAATATCACTAAATTGCCCTTTAATACTATGCTGAGCACTTGCTATAGGGAGGGTAGTCACGATAGGGGCACCACAGCGTTTTTCCATATCCATCATTATCTGGTGAGCTGCACCTACCTGGTTTTTCTCCATTAACCAGCGCGGAGATTCCGGTAACCGGCGTCTGACCAGCCAGATCACCACAGAAAATAACGCGCCGATAATAATTACCCATCTCCAGCCCGCTAAGCCGAACCATTGATGGGGGATTAGCCACCATGAGAGAAGTGCCACCGCAGGAACCGAAAGAAACTGGATAAAGAACGCGAAGGCAAAGGCCTTATTTCTCAGGTGCGCCGGAGTCCATTCAGCCAAATAGGTATCGATGGTTACTAACTCGACGCCGAGTCCAATTCCAACGAGAAAGCGGCACAGTAAAATCCCTTCACTACTCTGTTGAAAGGCCATGATTAATGAAAAGAGTCCGTACCACCCTAAGGCAAAGATAAAGGTCAGACGGCGGCCAAAGCGATCAGCAAAGGGAGCAAGTAGGCTAGCACCGACGAAAAGTCCTAGAAAGGTGACCGATGCAAAGGATGCTTGGTCTGAAATACCCAATAGTCCCTCTCGCCCGATATGAAAGATATGATCGGCAACCAATCCACTGCTGATATAACCCGTTTCAAAGAGGTCGAAGAGTTCAAAGAAACCGCCTAGCGCAAGGAGGCTGATAAATAACCATAGTGGTCGATTTGCAGGAAGCGCGTCGATGCGTGCGGCAATAGAGTGTGGAGGAGAAGCATTGTAGTCGTCGATCATTGGCAGGTTCCATCTCAGTCTGTTTGCATAGGCGATTGTTATTTTTTTATAGGCGCAAAGGGACCTTCGCGTTTATCCAGCATAATGCAAGTTAGCCTCAACGGCCTAAGATTTACCGACGTGAATATTAAAAAAGCCACCTAGTGGTGGCTTTGAAGGAGGGAAACAGCTTAGAAACTATAACCGGCGACTAAGTAGTAGCCCCAACCGGTGTTATTCGTGCGTGATCCGCCAAGATCGGCGCTACCTTCCCATTGTCCGCCGTTATGGAAATAACGGGCGACAAACGAGTAATGCCAATGCGCGTAGCTTAATGCCAGAATATGACTCGATGCGATCGAGTTTTTAGTTCTCACCGTGCTGTTGTTACCGAGATCTGAACCCCAGTCAAAGTTAGTGAATCCAATGTAGGCAAGGTTTCCGCCCCATAGGGTGGTGATAGGGTACATATATTTCACCTTGAAGCGATAACCATCCCAGCTATCTTCGTTCGTGGCGCCATAGTTTTCCCACTGATATTTCGCATAGACGTTCAAAGATAACGAGAGTTTAGTGCCAGTATCAATGTCAGTCCCTAACCCCATATACCAAGTATTTTGGCGATTTTTATCGTTAGGCCCCATATCGTAGATATAGTTGTTGGCAAAATACCATTGTTTGATGGGACCGATGCTGAGGTCGGTATTTGTTAATTTATCGATAGAGAAGCGTGGCTCGATCTCCATGAATAACGGGGAGCCTTTTCCTTTATCCCAAATACCGACATCGTTTGCGTTACCCGTACCAAAAAACTTCGGTACATCGACATACCCGTAAAAATCGAACCAATCTTTGTGGGCGAACGCTTCATATTCCAGATAAATATCATTGTTCGGATGAGGGCCGAAACGAGTATGGTAGCTGCCGACGACATTGACGCTTTGGTGCCACCAATCAGAAAGATATTGCGGTGATTCATCGGCCCAAGCAGAGGTTGTCATGGTTGCGGCTAATGTGGTTGCGGCTATCAGTGATTTATATTTCATTATTATTTGCTCATCTAAGAGGTGAAACGCGAAAAAATGAGTTCCAAAAGATCGAAGCAACGGGTGAGGGTGCGCGAGCCTTATTTCTCTGTAGCGATTTTACCCTTAAAAGCTTCGTGATAAGGAACTATAAAAAAAGTATAATGTGACGAGTGTCTCATTTTTTAATCAACACACTGAACCTTTTGCCTTTTTTTTACTACAGGTCGAGAGATTAGCCGATGAAACGCTGGACGATAAGGGATACTTATCGATTGAAAGAATAAGCCATGCTAATATTTAAAAAATGGGCGCATAATCTACTGATCAGCAACTATTTTTCGAACGGATGCCCAGCCAAGCGTAGGTTTGCTATAGAGGATGCCATGTATGATGAATTCTGATTCAGAATCGTCTTCCCTTCGTGAAGATAAATTCGAACTAGCATCAATATTGCGAACGTTTCACAAGCAACAACAAAGCTTAGCGTTGACTGCTTTCGACAACGATGTCGAAAATTTTAAATTAATAAGAGTCGAAGGTAGCCGTCTGCGGATCGCGCCGCTCCATGACAACGCCGTTTTGACACCGCAGTTAATGCTGATTGCGGAGGGGAGCGAGGCGAAGATTATCTTCAGTATTACTAATGCCGTAATCGTCGAACAGCAAGGTCAACAACAGTGGCTCGCCGAATTGGTTCCGACCTTCTCTTATATCCAGCGTCGGCTGAATTTACGAGTGCCTGTGCCCTTACGTGAAAAATTTTCAATCGGTATCCATCTTCCGGGACATGTGCAGTTACAGCGGTTTTACGTCGATAATTTCTCGACAGGTGGTGTTGGACTGTTTAGTCGAGGGCTACCTAATCCTGCCTTCAAGAAGGGGGCGGTTTTTAAGAAAGTCGATCTCGATTTGGGTGAATATGGTGAGTATAAAGTTAACGTGGAGGTCATCTCATTGATCCCCGTTGATGAGCCGTCAGCCGACTATCCTGAGTTCACTCATAGGCTTTCCATGCGTTTTTTAAATCTGTCACTGATCACGCAAAGAACCTTTAATAAAATTGCTTATACCTTCGAAGTCAATTTTAACCGTCGACGCTGACCGAACTGTATGAATTTTCTGAATTCTACTGTATTAATTACTCTTAACTCATTTATTTTCTATGCTTAGTGTACGAGAGATATAAAGGGGGTGTTGATGGAGCTTGAAACAGAACATTTGCGTTTACGGCAGTGGCAAACCTCCGATCTGATTCCTTTTCGCGAAATGAATCAAGACCCCGCAGTGATGCGTTTTTTTATGAACCCACTCAGTGCTGAACAGAGTGATGAGTTAGCCAAAACCTTTCGTTTAATTATTCAACGTAAAGGCTGGGGATTCTGGGCGGTAGAATTAAAAGCTACTGCCCAATTTATTGGATTTTGCGGCCTACATGAGCAGCCGAATAAATTTACTTTTTCGCCTTGTGTTGAGATTGGTTGGCGTTTCGCTTCTCCGTTTTGGTCCCGAGGTTTAGCGGCCGAGGCGGCGCAATGCGTTCTTCAGTTCGCCTTCGAAAACCTTAGCTTACAACAAGTTGTCGCATTCACGTCCGTACACAATCATCGGTCAGAACGGCTGATGCAGCGACTCAATATGGTCCGGCAGCGGACATTTCATCATCCCCATATTCCCAAAGAGCACGAACTCGCCGAACACTTGCTGTACGCACTACAGCGCTCTGAATATTTATTGTCCTAACTCAAGGCATTGAGTTAAAAGAACGATTTCTGACGATCTATCTCACGTTTTGCCGATATGGGGCTTGAGGCATAGTGATGACTCTGACAAATTGCCTGAACTAAGGTAAAGGAGTGAGATGAAGATCGTCAAAATTCTGAACAATAACGCCGTTGTTGTTCAGCAAGGCTCAAAGGATGAGCAGATTATTATGGGTCGTGGTATCGCCTTTCAGAAGCGCTGTGGCGACAGCGTCGATCACAGTAAAATTGAGAAGATCTTCGCACGGCAAAATAATCAACTGTTCGATCACTTTGTTGAGTTGATCCAACAGATCCCGCTTAACATCCTACTTACCTGCGATCGGATCGTGACTTATGCACGTGAACAACTGGGGCCTCTACAAGATAGTTTATTTATTTCCCTGGCTGACCACTGCTTTGGAGCCTTAGAGCGTAAACGTAATGGGATAACACTCCATAACCGTTTGCTGTGGGAAACTCAGCACCTTTATCCGAACGAGTATCAAGTTGCTGTCTATGCGTTGAAAATTATTGAACAGCGGCTGGGAGTTTCACTGAAACTCGATGAAGCAGGGTTTATCACGCTTCATTTCGTGACGGCCCAGCTGCAAGGGGATATGCAGGAAGTCACTCAAGTGACCCGATTAATGCAAGAGATGCTGAACCTGGTCAAATATCACTTATGCATTGAGTATGATGATAGAAGCTTACGCTATCAGCGCTTTGTCACCCATTTGAAATTTTTTGCACAACGTTGTTTATCGCATACTCCGCTTAGCAGTGAAGATCACGAGTTCACAGAGGCGATTCGACAACAGTACTCAGTGGCATGGGCCGCGGCAGAGGTAGTGGGTAAGCATCTTACGCAGCATTATCAGCATCCTATTCAATCAGAAGAATTATTATTTCTAACGCTGCATATCGAGAAATTACGTAAAGAAGCGCAGTAAATAACAGGGTTGTTACTACTTTAGGTAGGCAAAACCTGGGTCTCGCCAAATAGGGTGAGACCCGGGTTTTTTTGTTTTTACAGGGAGTTAAACCATAGATAGCATTATTGGAGGGAAGATGGACTATCAATCACTTGCGAAGAAGATCTTAGTAGGGGTGGGGGGGACTGAGAATATTTGTAGTCTCGTACATTGTGCTACACGTCTACGCTTCAAATTAAAACAGCCAGAACTGGCCGATTCAGAAGCCCTGAAAAGTCTAGAAGACGTTATCGCCGTCATCAATAGTGGCGGCCAATTTCAGGTCGTTATTGGAAATCAAGTCGGCGACGTATGGCAGGCGATTACGGCGATAACGGGACATACTACTAAGACTCAGGGAGAGGCTGGCGGTAGGAAGGAGACACTCTTAGCACGCTTAATCGATATTGTTTCGGGCATTTTCACCCCCTTTATTGGTGTTATGGCTGCGTCGGGTATCATGAAAGGGCTCTTAGCTTTGGCTGTCGCCTGTGGCTGGCTGGCGACAGAGGGGGGAACCTATCAGATTTGGTATGCCGCGAGTGATGCCTTATTTTTCTTCTTTCCGCTCTTTATCGGTTATACCGCAGGCCAGAAGTTTGGTGGCAGTCCGTTTATTACGATGGTGATTGGCGGAGCGCTCACCCACCCGCTAATGATTAAAGCTTTCGAAACGAGCCAAGCCGGTGGCGGATCAGAGACGTTCTTCGGTATCCCAGTGGTCTTTATTAACTACAGCTCATCCGTAATTCCCATTATTTTAGCCTCATGGGTAAGTTGTATGATCGAGAATCGAGTCAGACCACGTCTCCCTCTAGCGGTCAAAAGCTTTTTTACGCCCGTCATTTGTTTAGTCACCGTCGTTCCGCTTACTTTTCTGGCCATCGGGCCGTTGGCAACGTGGTTGAGTCACTTATTAGCTGAAGGATATGAACTGATCTACCATTTCGCACCCTGGTTGGCGGGAGCAGCCCTCGGCGCTGCATGGCAAATCTGCGTTATTTTCGGCCTACACTGGGGGCTTGTGCCGATTATTTTCAATAATCTCGCGGTATTCGGGCAAGATTCAATGTTACCCATGATCTTACCTGCGGTGCTAGGTCAAGTCGGTGCGGTACTCGGTATTTTCCTTTATAGCAAGGATCCTCGGCAAAAGGCGCTGGCCGGATCGTCATTTTCCGCGGGGATATTCGGTGTCACCGAACCTGCAATTTACGGCTTAACTTTACCACTACGTCGGCCCTTCATTATTGGCTGTGTGGCCGGATCGCTAGGGGGAGCTATTGTAGGTTTTTACGCAAGCCATACTTATTCCTTTGGACTCGCCAATATCTTTACCCTTGTACAGATCATTCCTTCATCGGGCATTGATAGCACGGTATGGGGGGCATTTATCGGTAATGCCGTGGCGGTACTTGTTGGTTGCCTAGGAACCTACTGCTGGGGACGTCGCCAACCGCTCGCATCAAACCTTTCAGCGGCTGCTACGCCAATTGTACAGCCCGCGATGGGTCCCGCTGACCTTACTCCACAATCGCTGACAGTCCTCTCCCCGATGACGGGGCAAGTTATAGCGTTGTCCGATATTCCTGATCCTACCTTCGCAGGCGGACTCCTCGGCCAAGGTGTAGGCATCCTTCCGGATAAGGGTGAGGTGCGCGCGCCATTTTCTGGGACCGTCGAATCACTTTTTCTCACCAAACATGCTTTGGGGTTACGCAGCGAACAAGGTATCGAGCTCCTTATCCATGTCGGCATCGATACCGTTAAATTAGCTGGGCTGCCCTTCACTGCTCACATTGCTGAAGGCGACAGCTTTACTGCAGGAGATTTACTACTGACATTTGACTGCCAGGCGATTACCGATGCCGGACTCTCTCTCGTTACCCCGATTTTAGTGACGAATAGCGATGAATTCAGCGAGGTTAACTGCCTAGGAGTGGGTGATGTGGCTGAACAACAGCCTTTGATAATGATAAAAGCCTAAGTTAAGGAGATGACAATGAAACAGTTTCCAACCGATTTTCTGTGGGGAGGAGCCATTGCGGCTAACCAAGTAGAGGGTGCTTGGCAAGAGGATGGCAAAGGGATATCAACGTCTGACGTACAGCCACAGGGAATTTTTGGCGAGGTGGATGAACGCAAAACTGACCGTTTTAGCCTTAAAGACATTGCTATCGATTTCTATCACCGCTATCCAGAAGACATTGCGCTATTTAGTGAAATGGGATTTGGTATTCTTCGTGTTTCTATCGCCTGGACGCGAATTTTTCCTAAAGGTGACGAATCCACCCCCTGTGAAGCGGGACTAGCGTATTACGATAAATTATTTGATGAGCTGGCGAAGCATGGTATCAAAGCGATGGTTACCCTATCGCATTATGAAATGCCTTGGCATTTAGTTACCGAGTATGGAGGGTGGTCTAACCGCGAGGTGATCGCCTTCTTCGAACGTTATGCCAAGGTGGTTTTTAAGCGTTACGCTGAAAAAGTAAAGTGGTGGCTAACCTTTAATGAAATTAATATGTCTCTACACGCACCGCTGACGGGTGTGGGGCTACGCGCAGGGTGTAGTGAGAGTGATGTCTACCAAGCGATCCATCATCAACTAGTCGCTAGCGCTCTAGCGGTACGCGCGTGCCACCTGATCATTCCTGATGCGAAGATTGGTAACATGCTGTTGGGAGGTCTCGTTTACCCGCTGAGCTGCCAGCCTAACGATGTGTTGGCCACCTTGCAGGAAAATCGTAAATGGTTATTCTTTGGCGACGTTCAATGCCGGGGGGCCTATCCTGGCTACATGCTACGCTATTTCCGTGATCAGGGTATTGATGTGGTTATCACTGAGGAGGATAAGCATATCCTCAAACAGACCGTCGATTTTATCTCTTTTAGCTACTATATGACGGGTTGCGTAACCGCGGATGAGGCGTTAAATAAACAAAGCCGCGGTAATATATTGAATATGGTTCCTAACCCTCATTTATCAGCTTCCGAGTGGGGGTGGCAAATCGACCCAGTCGGTCTGCGGACACTCTTAAACGTCTTATGGGATCGCTATCAAAAGCCCCTCTTTATCGTAGAGAACGGCCTAGGGGCAAAAGATTGTCCAGATGAACAGGGCCAACTCAACGATGATTATCGTATCAATTATATGAACGACCACCTTGTTCAGGTTCGAGAGGCGATCGAGGATGGCGTTGAAGTATTAGGGTATACCTCGTGGGGGCCGATCGATCTGATTAGTGCGTCAAAAGCGGAAATCAGCAAACGCTATGGATTCATCTACGTTGACCGCCATGACGACGGCTCCGGAACGTTGGTCAGAATGAAGAAAAAAAGTTTCTTCTGGTATCAAGACGTGATCCGTACCCAAGGCGCTTGTTTGAAATAATAGCGATAACTGGAACTAAAAGAGGCATCTCAGGATGCCTCTTTTTTCGTCTAACAAGTTATTAATGCCTTACTCTTATCCTAAATTTAAAAAATCATCTTCATCCACGGATAACCGATGAATAGTAGAGCGAGTAAGAAAATCATTCCAAAAATCGAACCTAGCCGCCAATAATCTTTAGTGGGTAGATAACCGCTCCCGTAATAGATAGGACTAGGGCCTGTTCCATAAGGAGTAATGATCCCCATAATACCGAGCGACGTGACCAGCAGCAGGCAGAAAATAGGCATATCGATACCCGGGATAGCGGCACCAATAGTCAATATTGCTGGAAGCAGCGCGGTAGTATGAGCGGTTGAACTGGCAAAAAGATAGTGAAGTAGATAAAACGCTAAAAAGAGCATAACGGTAGCCGCTGTTGGACTAATTCCCGTTAATAAAAGGCCGGCTTCTTGGCCCAACCAGCGGATAAACCCGACCCTTGCTAAACCATCAGCTAACGCGACTAAGGTGGCGAACCAGGCAAAGGTATTCCAAGCCGGTTTATTGCTGGTGATATCGTTCCACGATAGTACGCCGGTCCACAGCATCAAGACGACGACGAGTAATGCAGCCATCGCAGGTTCGATCCATGCGGTAGCGAAAATCCACATCAATAATGCACAGCAGACAAAGCAAAGTAGCAAAATCTCATTACGAGACATCTTGCCCAGTTTTTTCAATTCACTTGCTGCCCATTGCGGAACTTGTTCATTGACCTTCACCTCGGGAGGATAAAGCCAATAGGCAAGTAGTGGCATTGTGATAATCAATAAGATCCCGACCGGTAGAAAGGCTAGAAACCATTTCCCCCACGTAATATCGATACCAACCACGCTTTTTACCAAGGCTAACGCTAATAAATTTGGGGCTAAAGCAGATAGAAACATTGAGCTAGTAATACAGGCTGCGGTGATGGCGACCCACATCAAGTACGAACCAATTCTACGGGCGCTCGGGTCGTTAGGCTTCGAACCATATAAAGGTGGAAGGTTGGCGATAATAGGGTAAATGGTGCCACCACTGCGCGCGGTATTGGAGGGGGTGAACGGAGCGAGCAGTAGATCTGCGAATGTAATTGCGTAGCCTAACGTTAAGCTACGGCGTCCTAAAAACTTCACCAATATTAATGCTAGGCGTCGTCCTAAATTTGTCTTGTCATAGCCCGCTGCAAACATGAAGGCCCCGAAGATTAGCCATACAGTCGAGTTACTAAACCCGCTGACAGCCCATTTAAAGGCTTGATTAGCTGTTTTGAAATGAGGATCGGCGAGTTGTTCGGGACTGAATAACAGCCATTGATTGAAGATGGCGACTACCACAATACCGGTTAAGCCGATGACTGCTCCCGGTAAGGGCTCGAAGATTAATCCGACAATGACTGCAGCGAAGATAGCAAAGAAGTGCCACGCATGAGGAGATAAACCGTCAGGAACTGGGGTGACTAATAGTAGTAATGCGACAAGAGCGGGAAGGAGAAAAATAATTACTTTTTTAATATTTCCCGATAGGGGGGGATAAACGGTTTGTCCATTGCCCTTATTCATGAATAATCACTCAATAATGTATCGATGGAGGAGAAATACAGTCAAAATTATCCCCACTATCATCAATTTTCTGCTCGGTGGGATGTTGATTTCTATCAAGAGATAAAAGAGTGCTTTCACGCTTCCAATAAAGTTTATGTATTTTTTGATCCTAAACAAATTTCATGGTTTTTTATATAAATGATTTAAAAATCATTCGGTTAAATATTTGTTTATTGGATTTTAAATTTGTGTTTAATTTATTTATAACAGGTGTTTATTTATCTATTTATTACGGTTCTTTGATCTAGGCGAAGGGGAAGGAAAATAGGATCGGCTTATAGTGGTCGTTATAAATACCGTTAGCTATGTAATGATAGCCTCTGGAGCGCCAATGGAACGTACACCTGTTTTTAATACCGCATTAAGCTTTACCCGAGGAAAAACTGCAAAGAATAGACTTCTTATGGCCCCGATGACGACCTGTAGTGGTTTTCACGATGGTAGCGTACCGCAAGATTTGGTTGATTATTATGGGCAACGCGCGCAGGGCTTAGAAGCCGTTATTGTTGAATGCTGTTTTATTGATCCACTCGGTCCAGCTTTTCCAGGAGCACTGGGTATTGATAACGATAAAAAAATTTCCGGTTTAGCGCGGGTGGCAAAGGCGATTAAGCAGCAAGGCGCATTGGCTATCTTACAGATCTATCATGGTGGGCGGATGGTCGAGCCCGAGCTAATCGGGGGAAGAACGCCAGTTGCCCCGAGCGCCGTTGCGGCGGCGCGTGAGGGGGCAACCATCCCCCGTGTATTGAACTTGGGGGAAATCGATGCGCTGATTACCAAATTTGGCGATGCCGTGAATCGGGCAATCAAGGCCGGGTTTGATGGTGTAGAGATCCATGGCGCCAATACTTACTTACTTCAACAGTTTTATTCCCCTCACTCTAATCGTCGTGACGATCAGTGGGGCGGCGATAGAGAAAAACGTAGCCGTTTCCCCCTCGCGGTGCTCGATATTGCTCATCAAATAGCGGAGCGAGCCGAAGCCTCAGATTTTATTATTGGCTATCGTTTCTCACCGGAGGAGATAGAAAAACCGGGTATTACCTTTGGCGATAGCCTCTATTTGCTAGAAAAACTGGCTGAGCGAGGGCTGGATTATGTGCACTTCTCATTAGGCCATTGGTCGCGATCGTCGATTGTTGATCTTGAGGATCCTACGCCATTGATCGCGCGGTATCGTCAGGCTATTTCCTCAGGATCGTCGCTGGCTCAGGTGCCGGTGATCGGCGTAGGTGGAATAGTGAATAGAGCTGACGTCGAGAATGCTCTAAGAGCAGGTTACGATCTACTAGCCGTGGGTAAAGCTTGTATCGTCTATCCCGATTGGTGGCAGCGTCTGAATGCAGGAGAAAACCTGAGTCTTGAGATGGCGAGTACGCAGCGGGAAGCGCTCTGTATCCCTGAACCGCTGTGGCACTTCTCACTCGTCGATGCGATGATCCGTGATGAACAGAGCGCAGGTAAGAAATTTAAAGCCGGGATCTATCACGAAAAAGTCGAGGCCGAGGCGCTAAAACTAAATATCGACGTACAGCTTGATACTGATCGTATTACGGACATTAGACTCCAGCCGGATAGCTGCCTTGATGTCGATTTCACACAGACCTTTGAGCAGCTGCGTACCCGTATGTTGGTCGCTAACAGTCCGTATGTCGACGCTATTGCGGGCGCGACGACGCAAAGTGAAGCGCTGAAAAAAGCGGTGTCACGTGCTTTGTCTACCTCATCTAAGCATTGGGCACAGGATAGTGGCGTCGATCCAGCTAGTTTAGAAAACTACGATGTGATTGTTATCGGGAGTGGTGGTGCAGGACTTGCCGCGGCGATTAACGCCCATGACTTGGGGGCGAAAGTGGTCATCGTCGAGCTGATGCCCACGATCGGAGGCAATACCCTTAAAGCATCAGTAGGAATGAACGCGGCCCAGACGACCTATCAGCGTGCGAAAGGAATTGAGGATACTAAAGCCTGTTTCTATGAAGAGACACTTCGCGGGGGGAAATACAAGAATGACCCAGATTTGCTGCAGCAGTTTGTCGAGAGAGCACCCGCTGCAATTGACTGGCTCGCTAAGCAGCAGATTATTTTGAGTGATATTACTATCACGGGGGGGATGAGTATTGACCGTACTCATCGGCCAGCAGATCGTTCTGCGGTCGGCGGTTTTCTGATCAGTGGGTTAGTCAAAAACCTTAACCAGCGTAATATCGATGTGCTACTTGATACCAAAGCGGAAAGCATCGAATACCAAGACGACACCGTTATCGGGCTAACTGTGGTCGATGAATATGGCGAACGTCGGGTATTACGGGCTAAAGCCATTATTGTCGCCACCGGCGGGTTTAGCGCGAATACAAAAATGGTGGAACATTATCGTCCGGAACTTACGGGGTTTGTGACGACTAACCATAAAGGCGCAACGGGAAGTGGTATCACTTTATTACAGGCTCTGGGTGCCAAGACGGTTGATATGGCAGAAATCCAAATTCACCCTACGGTTGAACAGCGCAGTGCCTACCTAATCTCCGAATCGATTCGTGGAGGCGGGGCGATATTGGTGTCACAAGCCGGCGAACGATTCTGCAATGAAATGGATACCCGCGATAAGGTCTCTGCACAGATCATTGCTCTAGCGGAGAAGAGTGCGTGGATCATCTTCGATGAGCAAGTCCGATCGCAAAATAAAGCGGCCGACGAATACCTCGCGAAAGGATTCGTGGTCCAAGGCAAAGATGCCTCGGATCTTGCTAAAAAGACCGGCATGGATCCCGATGTATTAGCGCATACCCTCGCGATATTTAACCAAGCGGTACGCCAACAGCAGGATCCGCAATTTGGACGAACCACGGCTTTACGCCACCCCCTGGAGAATGCGCCTTTCTACGCGATTAATATTGCGCCTGGCGTGCATCATACGATGGGCGGTGTTGCCATCTCTACCCAAGCACAGGTACTTGATACCCAACATCGACCCATAACCGGGTTATGGGCAGCGGGTGAAGTAGTGGGCGGGATCCATGGCGCGAACCGTATTGGTGGGAACGCGGTGGCGGATATCATTATTTTTGGTTTACTGGCGGGCGAACAGGCGGCTAACTGGGTCAAAACGAATAAATAACGATCAGGAGAGCGATATGGCCAATTATCAGGCAGTCATGATGGGTTCGCCGATTCGTCTATCGCTGTCCCGCAGTAATCCACAGCGTGCGCGCGCCGTTTTTCAGCTGATCAAACAGCAAGAAACGTTACTGAGCGCCAATAGGGATGATTCGCGATTGATGGCAGTTAACCGGGCAGCGGGTGACCGTCCTATCGTTGTCCCGGCGGCACTTTTTCAGCTTGTCGCGCTTGCACAGCGAATAAGCCTATTACCGGGGAGTCTATTTAACCTGGCCATAGGCCCTTTGGTAAAGACTTGGCGTATTGGTTTTGCTGGGTGTTCGCCACCGCCCGTAACACAGATCCTCGATTCAATGCTGTTGATCGATCCTCACGATCTCATTCTCGATCCGGATAATCAGTCGATCTTCTTACGAAAAAAGGGTATGGAGATCGACCTAGGAGCGATTGCGAAAGGCTATATCGCCGATAAGATCTGCCAGTATTTGGCCGAACAACAAGAGCCCTTTGCGCTAATTAATCTGGGCGGGAATATTCATACCTTAGCACAGCCCGAGTACGGCCCTTGGCAAGTTGGCTTACAGAAACCTTTTGCCGCCGCGCAGACGCTGAGTGCGCGCTTGGCGATAAGCGGGCGTTCGGTCGTCACGTCTGGCGTATACGAGCGTTTTTTTCTCCACCAACAGCACCGTTATCATCATATTTTAGATAGCCGAACCGGCTATCCGTTGGATAACGATCTACTCAGCGTCACCGTGATCAGTGACTCCTCGTTAATCGGCGATATCTATAGCACCTTACTGTATGGAATGGGGCTAGAAGGTAGCTTAGCGTGGCTTGAGCATCATCCTGAGCTAGAAGCCGTGATGATTACCCGCGATAACAAGGTTATCTGCTCGTCACAACGGCACTTCCAATGTCACGTTATTGATGAAAACCAGTAGTATTCTTAATCAATAATGCTTAGGGTAATTTCACCTACATTATGGAGAATACCCATGTATCTTGGTATCGACTTAGGAACCTCTGGCGTTAAAGTCGTGTTAATGGACGAACAGCTACAGGTCTGTGCAAGCGAGTCGGTTTCGTTAACCTGCGACCATCCACATCCGCTCTGGTCAGAGCAATCTGCGACACAATGGTGGCATGCAACGGAACAAGCCCTCGATCATTTGGCACAAGCGCATTCTCTTCAGGCGGTAAAAGCTATCGGCGTAACTGGGCAAATGCACGGTGCGGTGCTGCTGGACGAGAAAGGTGAACCCCTACGCCCGGCAATACTGTGGAACGATGGGCGCTGTGCGCCGCAGTGCGCGCTACTTAGCGAACGTGTACCGAGTATAGAAAGCATTACTGGGAACCAAGTAATGACTGGGATGACTGCCCCTAAGCTGCTATGGGTAGCCGAGCATGAGCCTGATCTTTTTCGCCAGATTGTTCATGTGGTTTTACCCAAAGACTATCTACGCTGGAAACTGTGTGGCACCTTCGCAACCGATATGTCGGATGCGTCGGGAACCTTATGGTTAAATGTTGCCACCCGACAATGGGATGAAACACTACTCAATGCATGTGGGTTAACCGTCGACCAAGTACCGGTATTACTCTAGGGGCCGCAGGTGAGCGGTTCGCTACACGAAGAACATCAGCAGCGCTGGGGCTTTTCCTCGGCATTACCGATTATAGCGGGTGGTGGCGATAACGCGGCGGGTGCGTTGGGCGTTGGGCGTTGGCGTGTGGCAGTCGGGGCAAGCGATGCTCTCGCTGGGCACTTCCGGGGTCTATTTTGCGGTGAGCGATGGTTTTTATGCCAATAGTCGTCAAGCCGTGCATAGTTTCTGTCATGCCTTACCGAATACTTGGCACCTAATGTCAGTCATGCTTAGCGCAGCATCTTGTTTAGAGTGGGCGGCGACGATTACCGGACAATCATCAGTGGCAGACTTCTTACAACTGGCGCAACGCGCTAGTGTAACCGCTGATTCGCCTATATTTCTCCCTTATCTGGCTGGAGAGCGCACCCCGCACAACAACCCCTATGCTACGGGAACCTTTACTGGATTGACTCAACAACATGGACCTGCCGAGGTTGCGTTTGCAGTGGTGGAGGGCGTGAGTCTAGGATTGGCCGAGGGGATGGATGCTCTACACCAAAGTGGTGTTGTTCCCACGTCGATTATTCTGATCGGTGGTGGGGCAAGGAGTGAGTTTTGGCGCCAACTCCTGGCTGATGTGACCGGTAAATCGCTCGAGTATCGCCAAGGCGGCGATGTTGGGCCGGCACTGGGCGCTGCGCGTCTTGCCAGAATGGCCTGTAATCCCTCTTTGCCTCTCGCAGAACACTTTCCTGCCTCACCAAGCGTAGCAACCTATCAACCGGATGAGGAGCGTCATCATTTTTATCAACGCCGCCTGCGTTTATTTCAACAGTACTATCAAAAGATTAAGTAGTGGGTTAATCGCGCACGGCTTCGATAAACTTAGCAAAGGCTGCGGTATGCTGCTTGCGGCTAGGATAATAAAGGTGGTAGCCCGTGAAATAGGGGCACCACTCCTCAAGAACAGGTTCTAGCCTACCTTGAGCGACTTGCTCAGCCACGCTCTCCTCCGGTACATAAATGATACCCAGCCCCGCGACGGCGGCATCAATACGCGAGGACAGATGGTTAAAGGTCAGCTGGCCCTCAACACGTACCCGAATTTCTTTGCCTTGATAGATAAATTCCCACTGATAGAGTCCTCCCAACGTCGGTAGGCGCATATTGATGCAATTATGTTGCTGCAGGGCGTAAGGGGTATCGGGTTTTCCCCACTTGGCAAAATAACTCGGGGCGGCAACTGCGGTCATCCGCCAATCAGGGCCGATTCGGATGGCAATCATATCCTTTTCAATCTGATCGCCGAGTCTGACTCCCGCATCAAACCGTTCGCTGACGATATTCGTCAGACTGTTATCGCTAACAAACTCGATATTCACCTCGGGATACTGAGCGATAAAAGCATAGACCTTAGGCAGTAATGTTGTACGTAGCGCATGCTCTCCGGCGGTAATTCGTAAGTTACCGACGATCTTACCTTGCTCGTCGTTAAGCGATTGCAATACGGACTCTAAATCATCGATCAATGGGGTGATCGTATTGACCAGTTGTTCACCGGCTTCGGTGGTCGAAACACTGCGTGTGGTACGAGTTAAAAGCCGCATATTCAGCCGCTCTTCGAGACTGCGAATAGCATGGCTGAGGGCTGATTGTGAGACGCCTAATCGCGCCGCGGCACGCGTAAAACTTTGCTCGCGCGCGACGACAATTAAGTAGGTTAAATCAGTAAAGTTTTCTCTCAGCATCATACTTCCTTAAAAAAGCGGTAAAGCGACCACGATTGATGAGGGTTTTTCATAAACTTTATCAAGATTTACCGACTAATCAACATCAATAGAGAATGTTACTCTACCTATTCGTTGCTGGTTTTCCTTTAGGGAAGATATTTAATTATTAATCCATTTTCTTATCAGTGGGTTAGTATTTTTTATAGCTAAGGAGATCAATGAGTAGGCAACACGCTATTATTCATGAGCTGACTACATGGATAGATGAGAACCTTACTCATCCTATAAAAATAGAGGATGTCGCACGGCGTGCTGGATATTCTCGCTGGCATCTGCAACGGATGTTTTTCGACGTGATGAACGAAAGATTGGGTCACTATATTCGTGAAAAAAAACTGATCTCTGCCGCAGATGAGCTCTGTTCAACATCGTTGAGCGTCATGGAAATCTCATTAAAGTATGGCTACGAGTCACAGCAATCTTTTACACGTTCGTTTTGCCGAAAATACCAAGTCCCTCCTGCGACATACCGTCGTCATTATCTCGAAACATTTAATTAATTATTAATATCACCGTGTGATAACCCCGGCCTCGGAGTCCATTAACTATGCCCAAAAATCAGGCAGCTAAGCCGCTGTTATTTCTCTCTGTGTTAGCGACATTGACGATGACGGGTTGTGATCAGCATCATGACACCGCCGCGACAGAGCAGCCACCCAAAGTCACTTATTTAACGGTTACGCCAAGGACTGTCGCCCTGTCGACTGAGCTGCCTGGGCGCACGTTAGCCTATCGTGTTGCCGATATTCGTCCGCAAGTATCGGGGGTGATTCTTAAGCGTAATTTTACTGAAGGTAGTGATGTACAAGCGGGAGAAAGCTTGTATCAGATCGATCCCGCCCCCTTTAAAGCTGAGGTTGATCGGGCCGCCGCGCAGGTAGATCAATCTATTGCCGATGCACGGATGGCGCAGGTTACTCTCGATCGGTATCGCTCACTACTCGGGCCACAGTATGTGAGTCGTCAAGACTATGATCAGGCCCTGGCGACCGCGGCTCAGGCTCAGGCGACGACCGATTCTGCTCGGGCAGCCCTGAAAAGTGCACAGATCAACCTCGCCCGTACGCGGGTAGTTTCGCCGATAACCGGACGAGTTGGACTATCTAGTGTTACTGAAGGTGCATTGGTGCAGAACGAGCAAAACGCGGCGCTCGCTACCGTACAGCAGTTGGATCCGCTGTATGTCGATATTACGCAGTCTGCGGACGATTTCTTACACCTTCAGCAGCAACTCGCCTCCGGTCAGTTACAGCAAGTTGGCGGTAAAGTGCCGATCCACGTGGTGTTTAGCGATGGTACCCTCTATCGTCATACAGGTAGTGTTGCCTTTTCGGATGTCACCGTTGATCCCACAACTGGGGCCATCACGCTAAGAGCTATTGTGCCGAATCCTGAACATCAACTCCTTCCAGGGATGTTTGTACGGGCGAAATTAGATCAGGGTAATGATGTCAATGCCTTGCTCGTTCCGCAGCAAGCTATCGTACGTAGTGCACGTGGCGATGCCACCGTTGTGACTATCGACCAGCAAAATAAAGCGGATATTCGTAATGTTGACGTAAGCCAAGCGCCGAATAATCAATTAATTGTGAAACACGGCTTGGCGGCGGGTGACCATGTGGTGATTTCTGGCGGACAACGCGTTAGTCCGGATATGACCGTCATCCCCGTTGAAAGCACTGCAGCAACCCAGCAGGAGACCCATGACTAATGTCTAAATTTTTCATCAATCGACCTATTTTCGCTTGGGTATTAGCGATTATTGTCATGCTGGTTGGGATCATTGCGATTCAAAAAATGCCCATCGAGCAATACCCTGACGTGGCGCCAACCTCCGTACAGGTACGTGCTACGTACCCTGGGGCGGATGCAACCACCTTACAGAATAGTGTGACTCAGGTTATCGAACAGAATATGAGTGGTCTGGATGGATTGATGTACATGTCCTCAACCAGCGACTCGTCAGGCACGCTACAGCTTATTCTCTCTTTTCAGAACGGTACCGATCCCGATATTGCGCAGGTGCAGGTACAGAACAAACTGCAGCTTGCGACACCGCTATTACCGCAAGAGGTTCAACAACAAGGGATTACAGTCCGTAAATCGTCGAATGTCTTCTTCTTAGTACCCGGTTTTTACGATCAGACCGGAAAAATGAGCATGGAAGATATTGCCGATTACGTTGCGTCTAATTTACAAGACCCAATTAGCCGTATCAGCGGGGTGGGAGATACGACGTTATTCGGTTCGCAGTACGCGATGCGTATTTGGCTTGATCCCAATAAATTGAATGCCTACCAGCTGACGCCGGTCGATGTTAACCGCATGATTGAGGCGCAAAACGCACAAGTTGCCGCCGGGCAACTAGGCGGAGCACCTGCGGTGAAAGGGCAGCAGTTAAATGCTTCAATCATTGCGCAGACACGTCTCTCATCGCCGGAGCAATTTGGGAATATTTTACTGAAGGTGAATAGCGATGGCTCGCAGGTGCGTTTACACGATGTAGCGAAAATCGCGCGTGGGGGTGAAAACTATAACTTTGTCGTGAAGATTAACGGAAAACCCGCTTCGGCGTTGGGAATACAGCTCGCTAGCGGTGCTAATGCGTTAGATACCGCACAGGCGATCCGCGCAAAAATAACTAGTATGCAGTCACACTTTCCTCGGGGACTAAAGGTAGTGTATCCCTACGATACAACACCTTTTATCAGTATCTCCATCCATGAAGTCGTGAAGACGCTTTTCGAAGCGGTGATTCTGGTGTTCTTGGTGATGTATCTCTTCTTACAGAGTTTCCGCGCCACCCTGATCCCGACCATCGCCGTACCAGTAGTACTACTCGGGACCTTCGGAATTCTCAGTGCGTTCGGGTATTCGATTAATACCTTAACCATGTTCGGGATGGTTCTCGCCATCGGCCTACTCGTCGATGATGCGATAGTCGTCGTCGAAAACGTCGAGCGTATCATGGCGGAGGAGGGGCTATCGCCAAAAGCCGCGACGCGAAAATCGATGGGGCAGATTCAAGGTGCTCTAGTCGGTATTGCCTTGGTGCTCTCCGCAGTGTTTGTTCCGATGGCCTTTTTTGGCGGAAGTACGGGTGTTATCTATCGACAATTTTCGATTACCATTGTCTCGGCGATGGGGCTGTCCGTGCTCGTTGCACTGATCTTAACGCCAGCGCTTTGTGTCACTTTACTTAAACCCCATCAGGGCGACCAGCATGCCGGTTCGCGAGGGATCTTCGGCTGGTTCAACCGTAAATTTGATCAAAGTACGGACCACTATACGCAAGTCGTAAGCCATATGGTGCAGCGCGGCGGACGTTATCTCATTATTTATGCGGCCCTCGTGGGGGGATGTGCCTACTTATTCATGCATCTTCCCTCCTCGTTTTTACCTTCTGAGGATCAGGGAGTCTTGGCGACGCAGGCGATTCTCCCTGCCGGCGCGACCCAAGAACGGACACAGCAGGTATTGGATAAGATCAACGATTTTTACCTCAATAATGAAAAGGATAATGTCGAGAATATCCTCACCGTTAATGGTTTTGGTTTTGCGGGGCGAGGACAAAATGTGGGGATTGCTTTTGTCGGCCTCAAAGATTGGTCTACGCGTGAGGGTGCCGAGCGCAGTGTGGATAGCATTGTTGCACGCGCCAATACAGCCTTCAGCCAGATTATTGATGGAAATGTCGTTGCCTTTAACCTTCCGCCGATTATCGCTTTAGGGAATGCCACCGGATTTGATTTTGAGTTAATCGATCAGGATGCAGTGGGTCATGAACAACTCATGGCGGCAAGGAATAAGCTACTACAACTTGCCCAACAACATCCGGATCTCCTAAGCTCGGTACGTGCTAACGGGATGGATGATAGCCCGCAGTATAAAGTGAACGTCGATCAAGAAAAAGCCACGGCTCTCGGTGTAGATCTGAGTGATATCAACACTACGCTAAGCAGCGCATGGGGTGGAACCTACGTAAACGACTTTATGGATCATGGCCGGGTTAAGAAGGTTTATGTGATGAGTGACGCTCCCTATCGCATGATGCCTAACGACCTTACCCATTGGTTCGTTCGGGCGGCAAATGGTAAAATGGTCCCCTTTTCCGCTTTTGCCACAGCAAACTGGCAGTATGGTTCACCGCGGCTGGAGCGCTATAACGGTCTATCATCCATTGAGATCCTCGGCCAACCTGCCCCGGGGAGGAGCTCTGGTGAGGCGATGGCACTGATGGAATCCCTGACGAAACAGCTTCCCGCAGGCGTGGGTTCCGACTGGACCGGGATGTCATACCAAGAGCGATTAGCCGGCGATCAGGCCCCAGCGCTTTATGCAATTTCGCTGTTAGTGGTTTTCCTCTGTCTGGCGGCACTCTATGAAAGCTGGTCTATCCCTTTCTCCGTGATTATGGTTGTTCCATTAGGTGTTTTGGGCGCCTTAATCGCGACGGCGCTGCGCGGACTGAACAACGATGTATATTTTGTCGTCGGCTTACTGACGACTATCGGCCTCTCTGCCAAGAACGCCATCTTGATTGTTGAGTTTGCGAAGGATGAGATTGAGCTCGCTGGCAAGGGACTGATTGAAGCCACGCTCTCGGCCGTACGGATGCGCTTGAGGCCGATTTTGATGACCTCAATGGCTTTTATCTTGGGGGTGCTCCCGTTAGCATTAGGATCGGGCGCCGGATCAGGTGCACAAAATGCCGTAGGAACGGGAGTCATTGGGGGAATGGTAGCGGCGACGCTGCTTGCGATCTACTTTGTCCCGATTTTCTTTGTCGTTATCCGCCGACGCTTTCCAGGTAAACCGAAAGATGAGGACGATGAGTAACGGCTAGCTGGGCCAATTGTGGCCCAGTCTACTCGGTTAATCTTTGGCTAAAAAGCTCATGACGAAACTGGCCAGTGTAAAACTGGCCATCATGAGCGCCATGGTAAGCGGGGTACCGCTATTAAAAATCGCTAATAAGGCGGAGGAGAGAATACCGCTGCCATATTGTAGTGAGCCAATTAGCGCTGAGGCAGCTCCCGTCATGCGAGGAACGCTATCTAAGGCAGCCGCCGTAGTGACCGACGCAATCACCCCATTCATCGCGAAGAAAATAAATACTAACCCCATCATTAGGCCAATTCCTCCTAGCGAAAAATAGGTCGTGACCGCTAATAGCACCATGGCACTGGCTGACAGTGTTACGGAAAATTTTAAGAGTTTCTCTAAGGCAAAGCGGTGGACTAGTCGGCGATTAAGAATACTCATCCCCATCACACCCACAATATTGACCGCAAAGTAGTAGCCGAAGTGCTGCGCTGATACATGGAAATAATTAATATAAACAAAGGGCGATGCGGTGATAAAAGTATAAGCCGAGACATAATAAAACGTTAGGGCGAGCGTAAAACGCATAAATTGTCTTTGTTTTAGTAAGTCATAATAATTACGAAAGACTTGGCAGAGTGATGCGTGAATGCGTTGCTCAGGGGCTAGGGTTTCAGGTAGCCAGCGCAGTGCTACCCACATCGCAATACCGATAATAGCCAATAGCCAAAATATCGCATGCCAGCTCGTGAAAAGGATTAGCTGCCCGCCGATGATCGGCCCTGCGATCGGCGCAATAGCCATTACGACGATTAGGGTTGACAGCATCTGTGCAGCGCGTGTACGGCTAAACAGGTCACGGATCATCGCCCTCGCCAGCATCGGTCCGGTACACGCCCCTATCGCTTGAAATACCCGCCAGAATACGATTTCAGCAATGGTCTGCGAGAGCGCGCAGCCTATCGATCCAACGATGAATAGGGTCATGCCGATCAATAGCGGCAGGCGGCGCCCATAACGATCGCTAATCGGTCCCCACACCAATAGGGCTAAACAAAAACCGATTAAAAATCCGGTAATCGTAAGCTCGGTATTACCGTGCAAACTTGCACTCATCATCGGCATTGCGGGCAAATAGATATCTACCGATAACGAGGTAAAGGCCATTAATGCACTGAGGATAAGAATAAAAGCCAGACCCTGTGTTGAGACAGGGCGATGGAGGGTTTTGCTCATAGGTCGCCGTTTTATGATAAAGAGTGGGCCACTACTTTACCGTATAGGGTAATAATAATACTCATTAATCATCGCTAGGCCTTATGAATCGTGCGCATCAATAGCGTCAGGGCATCCGTTCCCGTGCAGGAATAACGTTAGGCAACCGCTTGTTGTTGTGCTGGACGACGTTGTAACGCTTGATGGAACGATTCGAGGTTATCGTGAAGACGTCTCTTAACATCGTCATCGAGGCGTGCAGGATGGTTAGCATCAGGATAGTGGATCTGCTGATCGCTGGCATAGACCCCGCTGATAATCTCTTCGGCTTTTAAGGCGGCGACTAGCGGCTTTAGGCTGAAGTCGAGCGCTAACAAATGGTTTGCGCTACCGGCCGTCATTAAGGGCAGGACAACTTTATGCTCGAAGGCGCGCTCGGGTAGCAAGTCGATAATCGCTTTAAGGATCCCGGTATAAGCCGCTTTATAGACGGGAGAGGCGATGATAATACCGTCTGCTTGGGCGATATCCTCGCGAAATTGTGCGATAGACGGATGCGAGAATTGCGCATGAAGTAAGACTTCAGCCGGGATATCGGTCGCGCGCCACGTCAATGTTTGTGCGCCACGATGTGCCAGCCACTCTGCCGAATGATCTAACAATATTTGTGTGCGTGAGCGTTGGGCTGGGCTACCCCCTATTAATAAAATTTGCATGCTTAAGCCTTCTTTATGTGAGATAGATCACCAGTGTGGCGATCTTTACGGCGGATGTGAAGAAAAAAAATTAGCAAAAGTTATGCATTAAAAACGTTTTAGATGTCAGTTTTCTTCGTGATAACTCATTCAAAACCGTTCTAATGAGAGTGAGAACTCAGCTAGTGGAGAGTCAGCAGCAATGGCATGATAGAACGATTAATGAGAGAGGAGGGATCATGAATCGGCAGACTTTACCCATTATTGATTTATCAAGTTTAGTAACTGAAAACTCTTCCCATCGCCAAGAAACGCTGCTGTCGCTGGGCAGGGCGGCTCGCGATATCGGTTTCTTTTATCTTCGTAACCACGGGCTCTCTCGACAGCTGTTAAGCGACGTGCAGCGAGTCTCTCGCCAATTTTTTTCGCTACCACTGTCTGATAAAGAAGCGGTATCGATGATCAACTCCCCTCACTTTCGTGGCTATAACCGGTCGGGCGTCGAGGTGACTCGAGGACAGCATGACTACCGCGAGCAATTTGATATCGGTGCCGAGCGACCAGCGATTACGAATTCTCGATCCCCTGCGTGGAGCAGAATGCAAGGGCCGAACCAATGGCCACAGGCGTTACCTGAACTGCGCCAGCAACTTACCGTTTGGCAGCAGCACATGACCTTGGTGGCATTACAGCTACTGAGAGCATTAGCTGAGTCGCTCTCTCTACCCGCTGAGAGCTTCGATGAACTCTACGGCGATTACCCGAACGAGCACGTCAAATTAATCCGTTATCCTGGCCGGAACCTTTCGCAATCCCGGCAGGGCGTAGGGGCCCATAAGGGTTCTGGTTTTTTAACGTTACTGCTACAAGACTAGCAATCAGGTTTACAAGTCGAGGTGGAGGACGGCGAGTGGTGGGATATTCCACCGATTGAGGATACGTTCGTGGTGAATATCGGTGAGTTACTGGAACTCGCCACCAACGGTTATTTACGCGCGACCGTGCACCGAGTCGTTTCGCCGCCACAGGATAAAGAGCGCTTATCGATAGCCTTTTTCCTTGGCGCACAACTCGACGCGGTTGTGCCTTTGTATCCCCTTCCTCCAACTCTTGCTCAGTTAGCGAGAGGCCCAGCCAGCGATCCAGACAATCCCATGCGACGCGAGGTAGGATGGAATTATCTAAAAGGGCGGCTACGCTCTCATCCCGAGGTCGCCGCACGCTTCTATCGTGACTATTTAGTTAACAGGGGCGAGGAATAACGCATTATTTTTTATGCCACAGTCGACTCAATTCAATCAATATGCGGCGCGGCGACCCGCGTAGCTCTCTTTTGGTATCCACCAAAGTCACTGAGCCAGCCTGGGAGAGGGTATGCAGCCCTTGGAGATACGGAGCATTGTGGTGGGGGGCAGTGAGTCGGTGAGAGCAAGAGAGGTCTGGCTGAGAGATACCTTCTTCAGGGAAACTCAGTAGTTGCAAGGCCCCGCCGTAGGTTTCATGGCAGTCTTGTGTCGGTAAAAATATTTTGCCGTTTGCTAAAAATGGGGTCCCCCCCATCCGCGAGCCATGAATATCTTTTCGCAGAGTTTGGATTGGCTGTTGATCCCACGGGCCAAATAAATGGTCTGCGCTCGCTAACTTTAAGGTATTGGTTCTAGCGGCTTTCGGTGTCGGGGGCGTATAAAACATCCACCAGCGGCCAGCATGAAACAAGGGTGAAGCATCGATAGCCGCCTCAGGAAATTGAAATTCGGGAACGGCTTGCCATCGCCATGGAAATTCAATCGCACGATATAGCGTAAGCCGCCCCGACTTATAGGCTTCGGGCAGCATCCAAATCTCGCCGTCGGCTTCGAAAACGACCGGATAGGAGAGATGCCACTCTTCGCGTAACACAGGGCGATGCTCGAGAATATTCAGTTCGGCGTCTAAGACATAAGCCACGATATAGCCACGACGTGTGCGATAGTCGTAGGCTTCAACGAAGAGATACAGTAACCCTCCCTGCCACAGACCAAAGGGGTCGGCAATAAAGCACAGCGAATCGTCTGCTTCTACCCATGTGATGGGGAATGTCTCAAGTGTCCCCGCCTTGAGGACATCTTGAATAGGCGCACGGATGATCCCTACGCGCCAAATTTCGGTATTAAGTATGTCCATGTTGCCGATTCTATTCTACAGAGTAGCGTTGAGTTGGGGTAAAAGGTAACTGTGCAAGGATCCGCTCAGCGGCATTGACAAATTGCTGATGGCTAAATTTTTGTAGCACATAGTCCCGAGCCTGAATACCATAATCTTCCAACCGTTCAGGATGAGCGAAAACTTGTCGTAATGCTGAGTCGAGAGCCGTCTCAAGTGTACCCTCTAAAACAAAACCTGTTTTTCCTTCTTGTACGGCGTCACGCATTTCTCCCACGGGCGTAGCCATGACGGGCAGCCCAACATTCATCGCTTCGTGTAACGCCAAGCACATTCCTTCATATCGCGAGGGCTGCACATAGAGATGTAAACTGGAGAGGAATGTATTCACCTCGGCAGAAAAACCGGGTAAAGAGACAATATCCTGAAGGTTCTTCTCAATAATTTTATCTTCGAGTGCTTGCCGTTCCGGCCCATCGCCCAAAATCGTTAATTGTACGCGCGTACGGAGATCGGGATTTTTATCGATAAACGTCGCTAACGCATCAATGAGCGCGGCATACTGCTTAACTTCGTGTAAGCGGCCAACACTACCGATATGTAGACGAGATTTCCCATCCCAAGGCACCGCTTGAGGGGCGTGAGCATCGCTTTGGAAAAGTGGCCAAGGAAACACCTTTTCGGCAGGGATTTGCATATTCTCGCGTAGATATTCGACAACGGTTTGTGAATCGCCCACCCACAGCGTGGACCAGTGACGCAAACGATAGGTATAGCGACGAACACTCGCACTATGCTTAAAGCTAATAACAGGAATAGCCAGTAGTTTTGCAGCGCATTGTCCGACCAGATTACCGAAGCTTAACGAGGTCCAGATAATATCAGGGCGATCGCGACGAGTGAGCGCTAAATAAGTGGCGAGAATGATTGGTAACTTCCGACGACGTGAGGCAAGGAGCGTATAGGATAGCCCAGCCGCCTCCAAGCGTGGAACTGCACCGAGATCCCGCGGCTCACAGGCAATAATAGAAACCTCATGACCTAGATTTTGTAGAGTGGTCACAATATCAGGGATTGCGAATTCCGCCCCGCCTGTTTCAAGACTTGTAACGAGATAATGAATTTTCATCAACTTACCCCTAAGAGTAGACGCCTAAGCGACAAATAGAGATGATCCTTGTCATACCATAAGAGCATTTCTTTTTCGCCGCGATTCTTATGCTATTTTGCCTGCCACAAGTTAAACAAATCTTATACACGATCGGATAACAGAGTGTTTAAACACGACGCCCTAATGTGGCGATCGATATCCGATGAGTAATGAATGCAACTGATTGTTTTTATTGTGAAAAATTATTTTAGTGGATGTTATCCGTGTTGGCGGAGTAATTTTAATTTCATTTATTATAATGTAAAGGTTTTATTAAGAGGGAAGTTAAAGGTTAGGGGGCTAATCATAATAATTAAGATTAAAAAAGTTAAATAAATACAAGGGCTTCTTATATAGTCTGTCTGCCTGATACCATTTCTTTAGTTTCTTAACTTTATTTTTATCCAAATTATCAAAGTATTACTATCGATAGCGAGTAAAGAATAAAAACCATAACTACATCACAAAAATGAGATATGGGCGAATCTGCGAAAAAGGGCGGTGCTAGCGTTAGGGTGCAATGATATTAATTTTACTTATTAATTTATTCGCCTCCCACTGCGTTGACCCGGTTACGCGTCATGGTTTTAGCGCGAGAGTAAATATCGAGTTATCACCGCCAGATGAATAAGGGTAACCCTTGATAATTTTTGGTGATAGTTTGTCAGCCCCTACTTCGACGGTAAGTAGGGGCGATACATTATAAAGCTTTACGCGGGAAGAGTTTCGGCGATACCGCCGGTGGGCTAACGGTAGTTTTTACTTTATAGATACAGGCCACCGCAGCCAGTAGTGCTATCGCCATAAAACTGTATGAAGCATTTGGATTTCCAGTTAGCCCATTTAAAAACCCAACAAAATAGGCGCCGAGAAAAGCCCCTAATGCGCCAAAGCTATTGATTAAACCGATAGCGATTCCAGATACATTACGTGGCAGTAATTCGGGGATAAGAGCAAAAAAGGGTCCATAAGGCGCGTACATACAAGCCGCCGCGAGAGTAAGTAAGCCGTAAGACCACCAGAAATGACTGTCTCCAATAAAAAATGAACCGGTAAAAGCGAGCCCAGCAACGGCGAGTAATGGCCATATAAAAAGCTTACGATTCTGTAGCTTATCCGATAACCACGACACCACCAGCATTAAACAGATGGCAGCAAAATAAGGCGGTGCGGATAACCAGCCAACAGAGACAATATCCATGGAAGAGGCCGATTTTAGGATAGACGGTAGCCACATCATAAATCCGTAAACGCCGACACTCCATAGCGCATGAGCGGCCGATAGTAGGACGACAGAAGAGGATCGTAATGCCTGACCGTAATCACGGACCGGCGTGATCGCTTCTTGTTCTTTATCCATCGCCTGTTGTAGATCGTTTTTCTCTTCCTCAGACAACCAATTCACGTCAGCCGGTTTATCTCTAACAAAAATCCACCATACGACCGCCCAGATAATGGCGGGGATCCCTTCGATGATAAACATTTCTCGCCACCCGAAGGCATGAATCAAATAGCCGGACACGACAGACATCCAGAGTACGGTAACCGGATTGCCTAAGACTAAAAAAGTATTGGCTCGTGAACGTTCTGCTTTGGTAAACCAAGTACTGATATAGATCAGCATAGAGGGCATGACCGCCGCCTCGACGACACCCAAAATAAATCGGATCACCATAAGCGTTGGGATATTACTGACTAACCCGGTAGCGGTGGCACAGAGCCCCCATAGAACTAAGCAGACAAAAATTAGCTTACGCACGCTACGCTTCATGGCATAGATCGAACCTGGCACTTGGAAGAAAAAGTAGGCCAAGAAGAACAATGCGCCAATTAGCGAAGAGGTACTTTTAGAAATACCTAAATCTTGCTCGATACCCGATGCGGCGGCGAAGCCATAGTTAGCGCGGTCTAGATAAGCCAGACTGTAAGTGATAAAAATGATCGGCATTAAGTACCACCACCGCCGAGGACTACGTTTTTTTATGGTATGTGTCATGTTGACCCCAAATGCCCTGATTGCAGAAGAATGAGCCATAACCTAGCAGGCGCTCAGTTGCCAAAACCTCGGGGCGATCACTGTTTTATGTGTTAAAAAAGGGTGTTACCAGATATGTGAGGCCCTCTGGATATTCTTGGCATTCATAGAGTGAATAGCCATAGACATTAAGGCGCAATCGACACCAAATATCAGAGTGGGAGAACTATGCGACAGATCGATCTCAATGCAGATTTGGGGGAAGGCAGTCCTCACGATGCTGAACTTTTAACCCTTGTTACCTCTGCGAACATTGCCTGTGGTTTTCATGCAGGGGACGCTATTACGATGTTAACCAGCGTTCGTGAAGCGATACGAAATGGGGTGGCAGTCGGCGCTCATCCAAGCTTTCCCGATCGTGATAATTTTGGTCGCACGGCAATGAGTCTGCCTCCCACCACCGTGTATGTACAAACGCTCTACCAAATTGGCGCGTTAGCTGCCATCACACAGTCGCAGGGGGCGGCGCTACGCCATGTTAAACCGCACGGCATGTTGTACAACCAAGCCGCACGTGACCCGCTGTTAGCGGACGCTATTGCGCAAGCTGTATTCGATACTGATCCCTCACTGATCTTAGTGGGATTAGCCGGTAGCGACTTGATCCGTGCCGCTGAGCACTACGGCCTAGCGACTCGCCAAGAAGTCTTTGCTGATCGCGGCTATCAAGCTGATGGCTCGCTCGTACCGCGAACCCAATCTGGCGCGATGATCGAGGACGAAGACCATGCTTTGGCACAAAGTTTGCTGATGATCGAGGCTGGTGAGGTACAGGCGGTGACGGGCGAGCGAGTTGCCGTTCGCGCGCAAACGCTATGTTTACATGGAGACGGCCCGCATGCGCTAGCGTTTGCGCGCCGCCTACGCCAAGCCTTCGATGAAAAAAATATTAACGTCATCGCTTAATCCTATGCGACGAAGAGAGGTTTACGGTGGTAGAGAGTATGAGTTTATGGCCATTACTAGGCATTGGCGTGATTGTGATCGGATTTATTCTACGGTTTAACCCGGTATTAGTCGTGGTAGGTGCCGGGATTGTCACGGGGATAGCGGCACAAATGCCATTGCTGACCATCTTTGAAAAGATGGGGGCAGGGTTTCTCAATACACGAAATCTTCCTTTTATCTTATTGCTACCGCTAGCCGTGATTGGGCTTTTAGAGCGCCATGGGCTGAAAGAGCGGGCGCAGATGTGGATTACAAAAATAGAACGGGCGACGACTGGGCGTCTACTCATCATCTACCTGCTTATTCGTGAATTGACCGCCGCATTAGGATTGACCAGTTTAGGAGGACATCCCCAGATGGTGCGGCCGTTGTTAGCACCAATGGCAGAGGGGAGTGCTGAGAAAATCTATGGACCGCTCCCCCCGGCAGTACGCTACCGTATTCAAGCGATGGCGGCAGCGACAGATAACGTGGGGCTGTTTTTTGGTGAGGATATTTTTGTCGCTTTCGGTGCCGTATTATTTATGCATAACTTCATGGTGGAATCTGCGGGGGTACAGACTGAGCCGCTACACATTGCGCTGTGGGGGATCCCAACAGCCTGTTTTGCCTTTGTGATCCATAGCTTTCGCCTTTCGCGGCTCGATCATCACCTGCGCCGCGAAATTACTAAAGCGGCGAAAGGGTATCGCGAGGGTGCATCATGATCGTGCAACAAAATACGCTTTATGACCTAGCAGGGATGGTATTACTGGGCGTTGCGGTAATGTCGTGGCGGGATAAGCAAAACCCTCGTCGTTTAACGACCGGGCTATTCTGGGGCGTCTATGGCCTGTTATTTTTCGTTGGCGATTGGACTTACCCGCTGGTCGGGGGTAAGCGCTGGGTAGATATTAGCGTCGGGATCGCTGTGGTAGGGATGGCGTTATTGGCGGGGTTCGGTGGCGTCAGGATCGGGAGTTACTCGCCGCGAACGGTACAACAGCGCGAAGCGAGTGCGAAACGCTTGGGCAGTCGCCTTTTTATCCCGGCTTTAGCTATCCCGTTAGTGACGGTAGTCGGGGTCGTGACCTTTACCGTGATGCCGTCGATGCAGAGCCATCTGTTTGGCCCGGGTAATCATGGTACGCTCATTACGCTTTTCTCCATGACGGTGGGAACGATTATTGCTCTAATTTTGGCATGGAAAATCACTGGCGATAGGGTGACTCAGCCGCTGCAAGAGGCACGGCGTTTACTCGATTCGGTGGGTTGTGCATTTATCCTACCGCAGATCCTCGCCATGCTTGGCTTACTCTTTACGGCAGCAGGAGTCGGAAACAGCCTGTCTTGGCTGACCGAGCACTATCTGGCGGTGGATAATCGGCTAATTGCGGTGATGGTCTATGTACTCGGCATGGCATTGCTCACCATGATCATGGGGAACGCGTTTGCCGCGTTTCCAATCGTCACTGCCGGCGTTGGGATACCCATTTTAGTCTTACAGCAAGGGGGAAATCCGGCAGTAATGGCAGCAATCGGCATGTTTTCTGGCTACTGTGGCACCTTGATGACGCCAATGGCCGCCAATTTTAATATCGTTCCTGCCGCCTTATTGGGGTTGCCTGACAAGAATGCGGTCATCAAAGCGCAGATCCCCACTGGCCTATCGTTACTCGTCGTAAACATAGCGCTGCTTTATTTTTTGATGTTTTTGTAAGGAGTGTCAGTGAAAACAGTCTTACTTACCGGTTTCGACCCTTTCGGCGGAGAGGAGATTAACCCGTCTTGGGAGGTAGTATCGCGACTCGAGGGATTTTCCAGTGAGGGCTATCGCGTTATCTGCTTACAACTCCCTTGCGTATTTGGCACATCGATCGACGTATTATTGGCTGCCATTGAGACTCATAGCCCCTCTGTCGTTATCGCGGTGGGGCAAGCCGGAGGCCGAACCGATCTCTCCATCGAGCGTGTGGCGATTAATATCAATGATGCACGGATCCCCGACAATCAAGGCCAGCAGCCCATCGATCAACCTATTGCTGTGGATGGGCCTGCCGCATTGTTCAGTACACTGCCGATCAAGTCGATAGTGACGGCGTTGCACCAGCACGGTATCCCTTCCTCCGTCTCTCAAACCGCGGGAACCTACGTTTGTAATCATGTTATGTATGGATTACTGCATGCTTTACGCGATAAGCCGTGGATTAGGGGGGGATTCATTTATATTCCTTATCTTCCCCAACAAGCCTGTGCTCACCCAGGTAGCGCGAGTATGGCGGCGGATACCGTTAAGCTAGGGCTAGAGATCGCTATTCGTACGGCCTTACGCGTTGAGGTTGATGAGCGAGTCACTGGTGGGGCAACGCATTAGATATTCTTTATCTCTCAATTCTATTTAACGAAGACGACACTACTTTCCTTCTCAGGCGTTCGGCAGCGCTTGAGGAGGATTTTTATATTTGAGAATAGAATAATTTCAATAATGTATTATTGAGCGTTCTATTTAATATAGTAAACTAAGGCTATTTAAATAATAGCCTAGGTATACAATGTGAATAGCTGAGTTGTACAGCCTTTCCAAGGCTAATATATTATAACCTACGTCACAGATTTTGATTATGGTGAAGAACCCGAAAATCAACCGCTTTTCAGAGTTAACTTCTAATAATTGCTTTGCTTTTGATTTAAATTTCCACCCTATCGATATTATGCGATATTTTATTTCATAAAAAATCAATAGAGGTAAATTACCTATGTCAATGGTAGACGATTTCATTGATGCTCGATTATTTTGATTTAGGCTAATCTCATATAATGTCTCGACACGGTTTTTTTAACGACGTTCTGCTAATTAAAATAATTAAATCTTTTAAAATGAGACGACAATCATGGAAAGAAAATTCATCTATCTATTCTGCTCTGCGGGTATGTCTACATCACTTCTGGTCACCAAAATGCGTGAGCAAGCTAATAAGTATAATGTTCCCGTTGTTATAGAAGCCTTCCCAGAAACGCTCTTAGGAGAAAAAGGTGAGCAAGCTGATATTATCTTATTAGGGCCTCAAATCTCCTATATGTTACCTGAATTTAAAGCAACATTCCCCGAAAAGCCTATAGAGGTTATCGATTCAATTCTCTATGGCAAAGTTGATGGATTAGCGGTATTGAAATTCGCAATAGGATTAATAAAAAGTAGTCATAGTGAATGATACAAGATGGTTTAATTATCCTTCTAATAGATATCAAAATAGTTAGTATAACTTTTTAATTAATATCGATTTACTATGGTCTTCATTGTCTATAAGTATATCGGGTTTTTATAGCATTTACAGGTGTTGGTTATGAGTAAGGTTATTAATTGTCTTGAAAGTATTTTACTCCCTTTTGCCATAAAAATAGGGCGACAGCCTCATATTAATGCGATTAAGAATGGTTTTATTAAATTAATGCCTCTTACCTTGGCTGGGGCAATGTTTGTATTAATTAATAATGTCTTTCTCAGCTTTGGAGAGGGGGCGTTTTTCTATTCACTGGGAATACGTTTAGAGCCGACAACCATTGAGACATTAAACAGTTTCAAGGCGGTTGGTGGTAATGTCTACAATGGCACGCTAGGGATAATGTCATTAATGGCTCCATTCTTTATCGGGTCAGCATTAGCCGATGAACGTAAAGTGGATGCAATGGCCGCAGGGCTATTGGCTGTGGCGGCTTTCATGACTGTGACGCCGTACAACGTTGGTGACGGCTACGCCGTTAGCGCTAACTGGTTAGGGGGAGCGAATGTTATTTCTGGAATGGTTATAGGGATTGTCGTCGCTGAAGTATTCACGTTTATTGTTCGTCGCAACTGGGTTATACGGTTACCCGAAAGCGTCCCTACCTCTGTTTCCCGCTCTTTTTCTGCCGTTATTCCAGGATTTATTATTTTATCGATAATGGGAATAATTTCTTTTGGATTCACCCACTGGGGAACTAATTTCCATCAAATTATTATGGACATGATTTCTACCCCGCTAGCGTCTTTAGGGGCAGTAGTCGGTTGGGCTTATGTATTATTAGTCCCGCTTTTATGGTTTTTTGGGGTTCATGGTGCACTCGCGCTATCGGCCCTTGATAGTGCAATAATGACGCCTTGGGCATTAGAAAATGTTGCCACTTATCAGCAATACGGCTCTGTCGATGCGGCACTTGAAGCAGGTAAAACCTTCCATCTGTGGGCCAAGCCAATGCTGGACTCCTATATTTTCCTAGGGGGGTCCGGGGCAACACTTGGGTTAATTCTCGCTATTTTCATTGCATCGCGTCGTGCTGACCATCGTCAGATGGCTAAATTAGCATTACCTTCCGGGCTATTTCAGATAAATGAGCCAATTCTCTTCGGCTTACCCATTATTATGAACCCGATTATGTTTATTCCTTTTATTCTGATTTCACCTCTACTGGCTGGTATTACTGTGACAGCTTATTATTTAGGTATTATCCCCCCGATGACCAATATTGCACCGTGGACAATGCCGACAGGCTTGAGCGCCTTTTTCAATACCAATGGTAGTGTGGCCGCCTTTCTGTTAGCCATCGTTAACCTAGCGGTTGCAACGCTTACCTATCTACCGTTTGTGATTATCTCTAATAAAGCACAAGCCACCCTTGAACAAGAGGAGACCGAAGAAGATATCGCAAACTCTTTAAAATTCTAATACCGATAGGGCATCGATTATCGTTTATTCCTAAGTAGCGAGGGCAGACTATGTTTGATTTAAATGCAATAGAACCTGACAACACAGCCGTGGATGAGCTTGAAGAGATCGTTATGGGCTTAATCATCAATGCCGGCCACGCGCGGAGTCTTGCTTATGCAGCATTGAAAGAGGCGAAAAAGGGGGCATTTGTTGCGGCAAAAGAGATGATGGAGAACTCTCGGCAAGCGTTAAGCGAAGCTCATCGTGTACAAACTCAGCTCATCGAAAGTGATGCAGGGGAAGGTAAAGTGAAAGTGAGCCTGGTCTTAGTACATGCTCAAGATCATTTGATGAACGCAATGTTAGCCCGTGAACTCATCACTGAGATGATCGAATTACATGAAAAAATGAATTAATCCTCCCAAGCGAGGTAGTTGAAAATGGTCATGACAGAAATCCCTATTGCTCGAGAGGCCCAGCTGTTTAATGGTAGTAACTTTCATGTCTTCATTTACACTAAAACTGAAAGTCTGAGCGGACTGCACCAACACGATTATTATGAGTTCACACTCGTTTTGACGGGACGTTATTATCAAGAGATTGATAGACAACGCGTCCTTTTAGAGCGTGGGGATTTTGTTTTTATCCCAGTGGGATCGCAACATCAAAGTTTCTATATTGCCGGCGCTACGCGTATTCTTAACGTGGGGATTAGTAAACGTTTTTTTGAAAAGAATTTCTCCCCTTTTATACCCATAGATTTTTCTGCGACGCAAGCCTACGCCATTGAAAATAGTTTTCTTGCTTATATCGAGTCAGTCATTACCTCTCGCCATTTTCGTGAAAATGAGTTTGATGAATTTATTGAGTTGGTCTGCTTTTATGTAACGAATCGATTAAGACATTACCGAGATGATGCTATCAAAGATAGTGTTCCATTTTGGTTAAAAATTACGGTCGAAGCAATGCACGATAAGTTGGCATTCGGTGATGCGGCACTTGAGCGCATGATACAAATTTCAGGAAAGAGTCAGGAGTATTTGACTCGGGCCACTCAGCGTTATTACGGTAAAACACCAATGCAGATTATTAATAACATCCGTATTAATTTTGCTAAAAAGCAGCTCGAAATTACTAATGCTTCAGTGACAGATATTGCCTACGAATCAGGGTATAGCAGCCCAAGCTTATTTATTAAAAAATTTAAGAGTATTACTTCGTTTACGCCAAATAATTATCGTAAAAAAATAAATGGTTGTAATAATTTTTGAGGTAATAGACTTCTCGAAATAATGATTTTCATCACAGGATAGTCGCCAATAACGTTGACCAGATAAGGAAAAGTAAAATGGGCCATAAATTAAAAATCGTGACAATCGGAGGCGGTAGCAGCTATACCCCAGAACTACTGGAAGGATTTCTGAGACGTTATCATGAACTGCCGGTCACTGAACTCTGGTTGGTGGATGTAGAGGAAGGCCAAGAAAAACTCGATATCATCCATGCGTTGTGCGAAAGAATGGTAGCCAGAGCCGGTGTGCCGATGCGAATCTATAAAACCTTGGACCGTCGTGCCGCTTTACAAGGTGCCGACTTTGTTACTACGCAATTGCGTGTCGGGCAGCTAAAGGCACGTGAAAAAGATGAACGTATTCCTCTCAGTCATGGCTATTTAGGCCAAGAGACCAATGGAGCTGGTGGGTTATTTAAAGGGTTGCGTACCATTCCTGTTATTATTGACATCATTAAAGATGTGCAAGAAATTTGCTCGAATGCTTGGATTATTAATTTCACTAACCCTGCAGGCATGGTGACAGAGGCCATTTATCGGCATACCAACTTCAAACGCTTTATTGGGGTATGTAATATTCCAATTGGTATGAAGATGTTTATTGGCGATGTTCTACGGCTGACGCCACAAGATGAACTGAATATCGATCTTTTCGGCCTTAACCATCTGGTTTTTGTTCGAGATGTACGGGTCAACGGTAAATCGCGCTTTGATGAACTGCTAGAGGGGGTTGCGACAGGTACATTAAGTGCTAATTCCGTTAAAAATATTACCGACTTACCTTTTAATGAGGGGCTTATTCGCTCATTACGCTTGATCCCCTGTTCATATCTCCTTTATTACTTTAAACCTAAAGAGATGCTGGCGATTGAAATGGGCGAATACTATAAAGGTGGTACTCGTGCTCAAGTTGTACAAAAAATCGAGCAGCAACTTTTTAAGTTGTATAAGGATCCTAATCTCGATGTGAAACCTAAAGAATTAGAACTCCGGGGAGGAGCATATTATTCAGATGCAGCCTGTGAAGTAATTAATGCAATATATAATAATAAGAACACTGAGCACTACGTCAATATTCCCCATAACGGGCATATCGATAATATCCCCCCTGAGTGGTGCATCGAGATAACCTGTACCTTAGGTCAGGACGGTGCACAGCCGACGTCACGCATTACCCATTTTGATGAGCAAGTTTTGGGACTTATTCATACCATAAAGAGTTTCGAGATCGCGGCAAGTCACGCCGCAATTAGCGGTGATTTTAATGACGTACAGTTAGCACTTAATCTCAATCCTCTTATTCATTCCGACAACGATGCGGAACTGCTCGCCCGTAAAATGCTTCTCGCCCATGAAAAATGGCTACCAAACTTCACGAATACCATTAGGGATTTAAAAACCTCTAAGGGGAAATAAATGGCACGCTTATTAGTGGTGAATGCTGATGATTTTGGGCTGAGTAAGGGACAAAATTACGGGATTATTGAGGCACACCGGCATGGCATAGTGACCTCGACAACTGCGATGGTCAATGGCGAAGCTATCGCCGATGCTGTCGAGTTAAGCCTGGGTGCACCGGACCTAGGGGTTGGTATGCATTTTGTGTTGACCTTGGGTAAGCCCTTATCGGCCATGCCGACCTTGACGAGAGAGGGGTTGCTAGGTAAGTGGGTGTGGCAGATGGCAGAAGAAGGTCGGCTGCCTCTTCACGAAATCACGCAGGAATTAACTAGCCAATTTCAGCGCTTTATTGAGCTATTTGGGTACCCGCCAACACATATTGATAGCCATCATCACGTGCATCTGCTCCCGGATATTTACACCATTGTCGAAGGCTTCGCTTGTGAGAAAGGTATTCCCGTTCGTTGTGATCGACAACCGGCAGCGCGTGATAACTCAGCTCAGCCTATCGTACGGCGCTGCGAAGGTTTCTCCAGTGAGTTCTATGGGGATTCACTTTCGCAGGCACTGTTTTTAAAAATACTCGATGATTCGCTGCAACGGGGGGAGTCGTCGTTAGAAGTGATGTGCCATCCAGCCTTTGTCGATAATACGATTATGAAGAGTGCGTATTGTTATCCGCGACTGCAGGAATTGGAGATTTTAACGTCCTCTTCGATAAAACAGGAGGTGGCTAAACGCGGTTACCGTCTTACTGATTTTAAAATGATATAAGCAATAAAAAGGAGATCTCAATTTAGTTAAATTTTAATTTTTACCTCTAGCTGCTTTTATATCCTGGTTTTGATATTCGCTTAAATATTAGTTTTTTTTGCATGCCTGGAGATAAAGGCAGATAAATTTTACTAGTCTATTAGGAGTACTATTTATGCGTACATTTAAAGGATTATCTCGTACGTTATGTATATGTCTATCAGGCGGCGCTGTTTTTTCAGGGGGAATACTCTCACCGGAAGTGAGTGCAGCAGGATTTATTGATGATTCAGAATTAACTGGAGGGATCTATTATTGGCAACGTGAACGTGTTCGCAAGGATGTGGCCGGTAATGGAAAGTATAAGACAGATCTCTCGCATTCAACGTGGAACGGTAATTTAGATTTCCAATCTGGTTATGCGGGAGATTTTATTGGGATCGATATCGCAGCCTTTAGCGCAATAGAAATGGCAGAGAATGCTGACAGTGCTCACCCCCATGAAATTGCCTTTTCATCGAGTAACAAAGTTTATAATGAAGATTACAGTGGTGATAAAAGCGGTATCGATCTCTATAAAGTGGCCGCAAAATTTAAATATGGGCCAGTTTGGGCACAGGCTGGCTATATTCAGCCTGCCGGACAAACGTTATTGGCCCCCAATTGGAGTCTACTGCCAGGTACCTATCAGGGGGCCGAAGTCGGAGCAAATATCGATTATGGCGAGGCTGGGGCCCTAAGTTTCTCTTATTTCTGGGCAAATGAGTATAAGTCGCCGTGGTACCTTAAAATGGATCGTTTTTACCAAAATGATAAGCAATCCAAGGTGAGGTATCTTCACTCTGTTGGTGCTAAATATGATGTGAAAAACGGCCTAGTGTTAGAAGCCGCGCTGGGACAAGCCGAAGGATATATCGACCAATATTTTGCGAAAGCTAGCTATCAATTCGATGTCGCCTCCTCCCCTTTGCGCACGAGTTATCAATTCTATGGGGCACGGGATAAAGCAGAGCGAGGGGGGGTTAACGATATTTATGACGGCACCGCGTGGTTACAGGCGTTAACCTTCGGCTATAAGGTAGCTGACGTGCTTGATCTACGTTTAGAGGGAACTTGGGTGAAGGCCGAAGGGCAGCTGGGTTATTTTTTACAACGTATGACCCCAACCTACGGCTCCTCTAATGGGCGCTTGGATATCTGGTGGGATAATCGTTCTGATTTCAATGCAAACGGTGAGAAAGCGTTATTTATCGGCGCTATGTATGATCTGAAAAATTGGGATCTACCCGGTTGGTCTGTCGGCGCGTCCTACGTCTATGCTTGGGATGCCAAACCTGGCAGGATGTCTTCCCCCGATGCTTTTTACACCCCGAATAATCGTTTGAAAGAGTCAGCCTACAGCCTTGACGCCGGTTATACGGTACAAGAAGGGCGTGCTAGGGGGACTATGTTTACATTGCATTTCACCCGTTACAACAATCATTCCAATATCCCGAGTTGGGGAGGGGGTTATGGAAATATTTTCCAAGATGAACGTGACGTGAAATTTATCGTGAGGGCGCCCTTTACCCTATTTTAGACCGTTATTGGGTAATATTGCTCGCTATCGTCAAGCATACTGTAGTTTGCATGACTAACTCTGAATAACGTTGAAACCTTCTCAACGTTATTGATAACGTTCACTGACTTTGTCAGGTATTTTTGATACCGAGAGCGAAGAGACGAGCAATATTTTCGGTCGTAAAGGCGATATTACGTTCTCCCTCCTTCAGTGCCTGTTCAAGAGAGCAGGCTTGTCGCAGAATACCGAATATAGCGGTAAAATTCTCATCATAAAGGCTCTCAACACCGTCCCCGATGGCACCCGCTAAGGCAATCACTGGTGTGTGGGGAGAGACATTTTTTGTAATTTGGGCAACACCGTAAGGAGTTTTACCGAATTTGGTTTGATAATCGATACCGCCTTCCCCAGTAAATACTGCATCGGCGCCTATTATCTTATTGGCTAACTCCGTAAAGTGGATAACGATATCAATCCCTTTTTGTAACTGTGCAGGAGTAAAGGCGAGCAAGCCAGCACCTAAGCCACCGGCGGCACCCGCACCCGGCACAGTCGCGACTGAGATCCCTAAATAGTTCTTAATTTGTTCTGCGTAAAGGCTAAGATTCCTGTCTAGTGTCTCCACTATCTCAGGAGTCGCTCCTTTTTGTGGCCCAAACACGGATGACGCACCATCTGGCCCAACCAGTGGGTTAGTCACATCACAGGCAACGATAAATTCGGTCTTTGCGACGCGTGGGTCGATACCACTCATATCTATAGCGGCGATCTTATGTAAATGTCCTCCCCCTAGACCCACCGCATCGCCGTTTGAATCGGTAAATTTGACACCCAAGGCGCAGGCCATACCTTGTCCACCGTCATTGGTCGCACTCCCGCCTAAGCCAATAATAATTTTTTGTACCCCTAGCTCGAGAGCGTGAGTGATCAGTTCTCCCGTCCCATAAGTGGTGGTGAACAGTGGGTTACGATTTTTCAGCGAAGTATGTGTAATGCCACTGGCCGATGCCATCTCTATTACGGCCGTTTGCCCATCACCGAGGAGTCCAAATTCTGCTTGGACGCGAGTCTGGAGGGGGCCCATCACCTCAACCTTGATAATTTTTCCACCCGTGGCATCGACTAAAGATTGAACCGTGCCTTCACCACCATCGGCCATCGGAACCTTAACGATTTCGCAATCGGGAAAGATACGTCTCAGTCCTCTCTCCATACTGTTTGCTACTTGTAATGCTGTCATGCTCTCTTTAAAGGAGTCGGGGGCTAGGACAAATTTCATCATACTCACCTTAAATTCAATGGATTACTTTATGGCTGTCTTTGAATACTGTCGTGGACAAGTAATTTTGGCCACGGTTTTACAGTAAAAAGGGTATCTGTTCTCTGACTCTTCCGGCGTTAGCCCACCTAGCGCTGTATCGGCATTTACTGACAGACTCCAGCCGATAATTCTGCGGGCAATAAGGTCCATGACGACCGCCAGATAGCACCAGCGATTTCCTGCCCAGAGGTCGAACTTGCTTTTCCAGCTCGCGAATACGTTGCTGCTCTGCGGTAATGGGGGTTGCAGAGGGTGTAATCCCCTGGCGCTCTCACCTGAGCTGTCGCACCTAGCTCTCAAGCGTGGTAGAACCGACATCGTTCGCTTCACTGGCTTGCCGATATGAGTAGTCCTTATCAACAATCAGCTGTGCACATTCCAGTCTGAACTCTACGTTTGGTTTTTTGTTCATTAAGTTACCTGTTTTATGTTGAGGTGAGAATATCACCTTGAATCAGGTAGCCAAATTTACTGTACCACTACAGTTTAGTCCGATGTGGGACGTATTGCCCAGGCAGAATAGATAGTAACCTGTAGCGTCGTATCTGTGATACATCGTCATCAGGATCGTGCTTATTACCGCCAGGGGTGCTGAATTTGTAGTGCCTTAATCGGTGTATGGGTAAATTTGAAACGAGTAGGATGAGCCATTATGTATCCCATCATTCTGGGACTGTCATAGGGATAATATGTCTGTGTAGGTATCACTATTGCTGTATACCGCTCGATGAGGAAAAGGGGGAGGGCTGAAAACGCCAATATAAATGAGGAAAAACAGAGAAAATGACACATGGAAATCATTGTGGAGTTCCCATTAGATGCATGGGGATAAAATACTGCCAATGAAGTGATGGGGGTTCCCCATAAATTTCCCCGTACAAAAAAGCTAACTTGTCCAAGTAAACTGCCGACAAAACGACATCCCCCGTTTCCCCGTCATCTCAAGAATAGGGGGTTAATTAACACAAATAGACCGTATACAGACCGTAAAAGGTTGCACCTAAAGCATCGGTAATACTCGATTTCACAGTAATGAATAATGGCAGCTTAAAGCCCCCATCACGAGGCAAACGGCTAAGTAATATCCTGGCTGAAGAAACGCTGAGAAGGGCCAAAAAACGTCAAACTGAAGAGTGTAGTAGATAAGCTGTAACGACCATAAATAGACTATGGCTCAGAAACGACAAAGCCCCGCATTTCTGCAGGGCTTCTAGAATAGTGGTGCCCGAACTCGGAATCGAACCAAGGACACGGGGATTTTCAATCCCCTGCTCTACCGACTGAGCTATTCGGGCAACGGGGCGCATTAAACCGTAATCCGGCATTCGCGTCAATATCTTTTGATGAAAATTACCGATCTGTTGGCTGTTTGAGGTATTTTTATGCAACTTGTGGGATAAATCGACAGAGCGGCGGCTTCCAAATAGAGAAGCCGCCATGGGACCCTAACTGCCGCTATGGTAGAGTGGGAAGGCACCGAAGACTAAGCCGCCTACCATTAACATTAGGCTGATAAAAATCCCCCATTTGATGGCGAATTTCTGGTGTTCGCCGACATCGACTTTCGCCAAGCCAGTGAGTAAATATAAAGAGGGAACCAATGGGCTAATCAGGTGAAACGGTTGACCGATAATCGAGGCTCGGGCGATCTCCTCTGCTGAAATACCGTAACCGGCTGCAGTCTGCGCGATAACCGGCAAAATACCGAAGTAGAAGGCATCATTCGACATAAAAAAGGTGAATGGCATACTGATAATCGCGGTGAAAATCGGTAAAAAAGGACCGAAGGCGGGCGGGATGATAGAAAGTACCGACTTCGCCATCGCATCAACCATGCCAGTACCAGAAAGGATACCGGTAAAAATACCCGCCGCAAAAATCAGGGAAGTTACTGCTAATACGTTGGCGGCATGCGAGGCAATACGGTCTTTCTGCTCAGACAGTTTAGGGTAGTTCAGCATCACGGCAAGCGCGAAACTGACCATAAATAGGATTTGAATCGGAATAAAACCTGCGACAAGTAAGACCAAGAGGGCGGTGGTCAGAATCAAATTTGGCCAGAACATTTTAGGGCGTTTATTCTTTTCGCACTCTTCTAGTGTCCCGCCGCCCAGATTCAATTGTATATCGTGCAACGCGCCGACTTCTTGTAATCCCAAACGACGACGTTCTTGGATGCCGAACCATGTTGCAAGTGCAACGAGGCTAATACAACCGACGAAGATTGCGGGTAACATCGGTACGAAGATATCTAACGCATCAATATCGAGTGCGGCAGCGGCACGCGCGGTAGGGCCACCCCAAGGCGAGAGATTCATAATACCGCTAGCCAGATTGACCACACAGGTCATCATCAATATATTCAAGCCAAGCTTGCGATAGAGCGGCAGGAAGGCGGCGATGGCGATCATATAAGTCGTAGAGCTATCACCATCTAGCGAGACGAGGAGCGTGAGGATCGCCGTACCTGCCAATACCTTTACCGGATCGCCTTTTACGATCCGCAAAATATACTTTACTAGCGGATCGAAAAGACCCGCATCGATCATGATACCGAAATAGAGGATAGAGAAGGTCAACATGACGCCGGTCGGCGCAAGCGTTTTTACCCCTTTTAACATCATGTCTCCCAAACCTTGGTAGAACCCACCCAGTAGGGCAAAGAGGATAGGAATAAGGATCAGAGCAATTAGGGCTGACATTCTCTTGGTCATGATGAGATACATAAAGCAGATCACCATACTGAAACCCAGTATTGTTAACATTTCAATACCTTCCATTTTTATATAAGGGATCGAATCACAATAATTTATAGTTATTTATCATCACCTTATAATAAGTGATGCGCTAACATCATGCTGAATTAGGAAGCATTAGTGATAACGAATGTATCAGTACGGAAGGTGTGTGTAACTATTTGTTAACAATTGCAAGCGCAAATTTGCGAGTTTTTTGAGCAAGATCTCTGTTTAGAATGGTGGCGAAAGGGGGAAGCAAGGAGCTCCCCCGGCTGATTAGCCTTTCGTGGGGAGGCGTTTGATAAAGTCTTTAGGCGCGAGAAAGCCTGTAATGCGCGAATGCGGGATCTCTTTGCCTTGTGCATCGAAGAAGATCAACGTGGGAAGCCCTAGCACGTTCAACGAAGAGAGCAGTTCGGTATTTTGCGCGTTATTATCAGTGACATTGGCTTGGAGTCGTTGCATGGCACCCATAGCCTGCTGAACACTCGGATCGCTAAAGGTGTACTTTTCGAACTCTTTACAGGCAACGCACCAATCAGCATAGAGGTCGAGCATCGTTACGGGCTGTTGTGTCGTACTAAGCTTTTGTTCAAGCTCTTGCCGGGTCGTAATGGGGGTAAAATGTTGCGTCGAGGGGGGAGTAGTCACCATCCTCGGTGAGACTATCTCTTGTAGAGGGCGTACGGCGATTAGGGCGAGCACGAGCCACACTAGTCCAAACCAGCGAGCCCACGTTTTTGCGCTTTTAATAGATAAAATAAAGGCCCATGCGGCCAGCGATACCGCCAGCAGTGACCAAAGGCGTTCGGCCCACAGGTCGCCAATCACGCGTTCGAGCAAAAAAACGGGAAGGGCGAGGATCACGAAGCCGAAGCCTTCCTTGACTGTTTGCATCCAAGGGCCACTTCGTGGCAAGAGCTTATTGCCGAAAAGGGTCACGATAATAAGGGGTAATCCCATTCCCAAGGCATAGAGATAGAGTGTTCCCGCGCCTTCTAACACTTTACCGCTCTGCGCGATATATAACAAAATGGCGCTTAATGGGGCAGTGGTACAGGGAGAGCAAATCAGGCCTGCGAGTATCCCCATACAAAGCACTCCGGCCACCGACCCACCACGTTGCCGATTACTTATTAGCGTCAAGCTTGTTTGTAGCGATGCGGGCAGCTGTAAGCTGAAAGCTCCAAACATGGATAGTGCTAATAAAATAAATAAGCCGGATAACACGACGAGAAGGATCGGATTTTGTAGCGCGGCTTGGAAGCGCATCCCTGCCGCAGCGACAACGACACCCAGTAAGGTATAAGTGATTGCCATCCCCTGTACATAAACGAAGGCCAGTAGGGCGGTACGTGACAAGGAGAGTCGTTGCTGACGACCTAATATAATCCCCGAAATTAATGGGTACATCGGTAGTACGCAGGGGGTAAATGCTACACCGATGCCGATCAACAACGCCCAGAGTGGCGTATAGGGTAAGTGATCTGATGAAGCAGCAGGGGATAGACTTGCGGGTGCGATGGTAGACCCCGCGACTACTGCATTAAGCGGGACAGTTTTGGTTTCAGGGGGATAACAAAATCCGGCCGCTGCGCAGCCCTGATAGGAGACAACTAGAGTTGGATTTTCTTGGGTATGGGTAACGGTTAACGGCAGATTAATCGTTTGTGGGTAGATCTCGCTATCCCCAAAAAATTCATCGTGATGGGGCTGGCCCTGAGGGAGCTGCCACTGGCTCAGCGCGGCATTACGCGGCTCGATGCTTATTTTCTGCCGATAGAGATAGTAGCCAGGCTTAACTTGCCAATGGAGCGTGACGGTATTGCCTTGTTGAGAGAAATCGAAGGCGAAAGCCTGATCAACGGGAACGAATGCTGGGTTCTGCCCAAATAAATCCGCTTGTGCGGTAAAGGGCAATAACGTAATGAGTAGTAAAAAAATACGGGAAAAAAGGCCTGAACGCATAGCACCATTCACTATTATTATGGACGAAGTCGCGTAAGAAAACAGATGCGGCAGCATAACATGAAATCAGCATTGCTGAAAAAGCCAGCAATGCTGTATGGGACTATATACCGATGGCGATTAAGACTCTTCGTTGAAGAGTTTCGCTTTGTAGGCAGGATGCATCAGGTTTTCGACGGAGAAGATATCGTCGAGCTCGGCCTCGGTGAGTAGCTCTCTTTCTAACACGACCTCACGAACACTTTTACCCGTTTCCGCACAAATTTTACCCACGATATCGCCGTTATGGTGACCAATGTACGGATTTAAGTAGGTGACGATGCCGATCGAATTAAAGACGTACGACTCGCAGATCGCCTGGTTAACGGTGATGCCGTTGACGCATTTTTCCAACAAGTTGTAACAGGCATTGCTGAGAATCGAGATCGATTCAAACATCGCTTGACCAATAACAGGTTCCATCACATTAAGCTGTAGCTGCCCGGCTTCCGCAGCCATCGTCACCGTCGTATCGTTACCGATGACCTTAAAGCATACTTGGTTGACGACTTCAGGTACTACAGGGTTGACCTTAGCCGGCATGATCGATGAGCCAGCTTGCAGCTGCGGTAAGTTGATCTCGTTCAGACCAGAGCGCGGGCCTGAAGAGAGCAAGCGTAAATCGTTACAGATCTTGGACAGTTTAACCGCTAAGCGTTTTAGCGAGGAGTGTACCATCACATAAGCGCCGCAGTCAGAGGTGGCTTCGATGAGATCTTCAGCGGCGACAACGGGAAGTTGCGTAATTTGAGCAAGATAGTTTACTGCAAGCGTCTGGTAACCTTCTGGCGTATTTAAACGCGTACCGATCGCCGTCGCGCCTAGGTTTACCTCCAACAACAGCTGTGCAGTATGCAATATGCTTTTAGTCTCTTCTTTTAATAAGACGCTAAATGCTTTGAACTCTTGGCCTACCGTCATCGGAACCGCATCTTGTAACTGCGTTCGCCCCATTTTTAGAATGTGCGCAAACTCCTGCGACTTACGATTAAAGCCGTCGCTTAGGCTGGTGATTGCCTCGATTAACTTAAGCAGTGAGTGGTAGACCGCAATACGAAAACCGGTAGGGTAAGCATCATTGGTCGACTGACACATATTGACGTGGTCGTTGGGATTCAGGTGCTGGTACTCACCCTTCTGATAGCCCATTAGCTCAAGACCGATATTAGCCAGTACCTCATTCGTATTCATATTAACGGATGTGCCTGCGCCGCCTTGATAGACGTCAACAGGGAACTGGTCAATGCACGTCCCGTTATTGAGGACTTCATCGCAGGCCTTGATTATAGCTTCTGCGATGCTGCGAGGGATCGTTTTAAGGTCACGGTTGGCCAGCGCAGCCGCCTTCTTCACCATTACCATGCCGCGTACAAATTCAGGAATGTCACTGATTTTGCTGCTGCTTATATAGAAATTTTCAATCGCACGTAACGTATGAATTCCAAAATAAGCATCAGCGGGAACTTCGCGCATGCCGAGGAGGTCTTCTTCGATACGGATATTTTTGGTCATGAGAGCCTTCTTATAATAGGTCGTCGTTTTCCATGTCGACGGTAATGTTGCCGTAATAATTTTGCGGTGCTACAAGGTGCAGCGAACCGTGACGCGATCATAGGCGGTTTTTTCTAAAAATCAGCCACACAGATCACTATATAGTAACTTTTTTTTTACATTTAATCCCTCGGTAATCGAGATTACCGAATCATTGTGCTTAGTGTATGAATAGGTGCGGTTATATAACAATAGTAAAAACGAATTGTTTGCAGCATTACTCTGCCGTTACCGATGAGAAATGACAAATACTGACAAAAAAGTCTCCCTTTTCCTGACGGTTACGCGCTAAATACCTTGAATTAACGGTAAGACATACCCATCATTAATCAATCGGTCGTATGACGAATATTTGTGAATTTGAGGAGACCACCGTGCGTTGGTTACCATTTATTGCTCTATTTATCTTGGCGTGGATTGAGATATCACTCTTTATCGAAGTCGCCCATGTGCTCGGGGTACTTTTAACCCTATTATTAGTAATTGTTACTTCTACAATAGGGTTATCCCTAGTTAAAAACCAAGGTATAAAAAATTTCCGTTTAATGCAGGAAAAGCTAGTACGAAATGAGAATCCGGCGCCAGAGATGACCCGGGGCCTTTCGCTGTTTTTGGCGGGGTTTCTCCTAATTCTTCCCGGTTTCTTCACTGATTTCTTAGGGGCCTTATTGTTGTTGCCAGTCGTTCAGCAACGGCTTACTCATAAACTGATGCCTTTTATCAGCGTCTGGGGAGGAAAGGGGCCGTCTGCGCAAGAGGGAGGCTTTACAATGGAAGGTGAATTTGAGCGTCGGGAAGACAAGCGCCTTGAACGCCACGACGAAACATCGTCGACCCATAAACCTGACTAACTATCCTCTGCACGCTAGTCCTTGCTAGCGTGTTATTTCTTCCGGCGTCCGACCTCCTTGCCCTACTCACTTAGCCGATTCGGGTAAAATTTCAAAAAAAAATACATAGCCCCCCCTTGAAAGTGGTTGCCATCGTCCCTACCTCTGGAGTAACGAAGCCATTACGGCATCAAACTTAAATAATGCGTGACTAGTTATCTCATAGGAGAACGATCAAATGAACATTCGTCCATTACATGACCGTGTAATTGTTAAGCGTAAAGAAGTTGAAGCAAAATCAGCAGGCGGTATCGTTCTGACTGGTTCAGCAGCTGGCAAATCAAGCCGTGCAGAAGTACTGGCTGTGGGTAATGGTCGCATTCTTGAAAATGGTGAAATTAAACCACTAGACGTTAAAGTTGGTGATGTTGTGATTTTTAACGAAGGTTACGGCGCGAAAACAGAAAAGATCGATAACGAAGAAGTTCTTATCATCTCCGAGAACGATATCCTCGCCGTAGTGACAGCGTAATTACACGAAATAATTCATCTATAAAATTTTAAGGGAATTAGAAAATGGCTGCTAAAGACGTAAAATTTGGTAACGACGCACGCGTAAAAATGCTACGTGGCGTAAACATTCTTGCCGACGCGGTAAAAGTGACTCTAGGCCCTAAAGGCCGTAACGTAGTATTAGACAAATCTTTCGGCTCTCCAACCATCACTAAAGATGGCGTATCTGTTGCACGTGAAATCGAACTTGAAGACAAGTTTGAAAACATGGGCGCGCAAATGGTGAAAGAAGTTGCGTCTAAAGCTAACGATGCTGCAGGTGATGGTACAACTACCGCTACCGTTCTAGCTCAGTCTATCGTTAACGAAGGACTAAAAGCGGTCGCAGCGGGTATGAACCCAATGGATCTGAAACGTGGTATCGATAAAGCAGTTATCGCGGCAGTCGAGCAACTGAAGACCCTGTCTGTCCCTTGTTCTGATTCTAAAGCGGTTGCTCAGGTCGGTACTATCTCTGCAAACTCTGACACCAGCGTTGGAACCCTGATCGCTCAAGCGATGGAAAAAGTGGGTAAAGAAGGCGTTATCACCGTTGAAGAAGGCACCGGTCTGCAAGATGAGTTAGATGTAGTCGAAGGTATGCAATTTGACCGTGGTTACCTCTCTCCTTATTTCATCAATAAGCCAGAGACAGGTGCGATTGAATTAGAGCAACCTTTCATTCTGTTAGCAGATAAGAAAATCTCTAACATCCGTGAGCTACTACCAGTGTTAGAAGCAGTGGCTAAAGCGGGTAAACCTCTGCTTATCATCGCTGAAGACGTTGAAGGCGAAGCGTTAGCGACTCTAGTGGTCAACACCATGCGTGGCATCGTGAAAGTTGCCGCGGTAAAAGCACCTGGCTTCGGCGATCGTCGTAAAGCAATGCTACAAGATATCGCAATCTTGACTGGCGGTTCAGTGATCTCTGAAGAGATCGGCATGGAACTAGAAAAAACTGCGTTAGAAGACTTAGGTCAAGCAAAACGCGTCGTGATCAATAAAGACACAACGACCATTATCGATGGTATCGGTGAAGAAGCGAATATCAAAGGTCGCGTGACGCAAATTCGTCAACAAATTGAAGAAGCGACTTCAGATTACGACAAAGAAAAACTGCAAGAACGCGTAGCGAAACTTGCTGGTGGTGTAGCCGTTCTGAAAGTCGGTGCTGCGACCGAAGTTGAAATGAAAGAGAAGAAAGCACGCGTTGAAGATGCGTTACACGCGACTCGTGCAGCAGTGGAAGAAGGTGTTGTTGCCGGTGGTGGTGTTGCTCTAGTACGTGTCGCAGCGAAAATCGCTGGTCTGACAGGTGATAACGAAGATCAAAACGTGGGTATTCGTGTGGCATTGCGTGCAATGGAAGCGCCATTACGTCAAATCGTTGCTAACGCCGGTGAAGAGCCATCAGTTATCGCTGATAAAGTGAAACAAGGCGACGGTAACTTTGGTTATAACGCTGCGACCGAAGAATACGGTAATATGATCGACTTTGGTATTCTGGACCCAACTAAAGTTACACGTTCTGCATTGCAGTACGCCTCTTCTGTTGCTGGTCTGATGATCACTACTGAGTGTATGATCACGGATTCACCAAAAGAAGATAAAGCCGATTTAGGTGCTGCAGGTGGTATGGGCGGCATGGGTGGAATGGGCGGCATGATGTAAGGTGACTCCGGTCACTGATACACACTGCCTACCTAACAGGTATTTTTAAAACACCTGTCAGCCAGTCGAAAACCCTAGCGTAAGCTAGGGTTTTTTTATTTGTATAGACTGTGGCCTATTCCCGCTATCACTTTTATTAATCTCTTCTATGCTTATATTTTAATCGCTTGTGCAATGGAAGAAGTAGACTGTTTCACGGTAACTTTTCGTTACGTTGCTGGAATTTACCCTTAATTGCCGATATTCTAGCGGCGCTTGAGTAGGTTGAAGAGTGGCTAAGTCATTATAGGCTTCAAGAGATACTCTACTACGTATAATAACGAGGAATAAAATGCGTTTACTTTCAGTCATCCCAGTTTTATTAGCCGTGATTGTGGTCGCTGGCTGTAGTTCGGCGGGTAATCAATTGAATTCAGCAGGGCAACACGTACGTTTCGTTGATCAACAACCTGGGGCAGAATGTCACTATATCGGCACAGCGAGTGGCGAGCAAAGTAACTGGTTCTCTGGTCAACAAGTTGAAGGCGGAAATTCATTACGAGGCGCAGCGAATAATTTACGTAACCGTGCCGCTGAGATGGGTGGGAATGTTATCTATAACGCGAGTACACCAGGCCTAAGCTTAGTCTCAAGCTTCGTGCCAGTCGCAACTAAGATGTCAGGCCAAGTCTATAACTGCCCCTAACGGACGCGAGTAAGCGTATCAATACCCATTGATACGCTTTTTAACTTCTATTTCAGCTCGCTCAAACCTTGCTGCTTGTGTTGTAACTCACCGGTAATTTTCTCAATATCGGCATTTTTATCGGCAATTTTCTTCCGATATTTTGCCACTTTCTCCGCATTATTGTTCGCAGTCGCGTCCTGGAGATCGTGTTGGCTCTCCTGTAAATCTTGTTGTTTCTCTTTTAGCTTTCGCTGTAACTTTTGAATATCTTGCTCGGCATCTTGGCGGACAGTTGCTGGCGTACAGTGATCGCTGACTTCTGCCAGTGCTTTCTTCAATCCCGCAATTTGATGACTATTATTGTGCTGTTGCGCGTAGCTAAGCTGCTCAGTTAAGGCTGCTTTTTTCTGGGCACAAGTCTGTACCGCACAGGCCTGTTGCGTGAAGAAGATTGCTGCAATCGAAAGTAACGGTACGGATAATCGTTTTTTCATAGAAACCTTTCCTTGAGTGATTAACAGTTAAGTCGCCTTAATTAAACTTGTCGGAGCTGTAAGTCCAAAGGCGTTTTACTCGGTTCTCCACCAATTTCCCTTGCGAGGCGGGGAACCAGATAGCCAGACACTTTACCCAATAAGCCATGCATGATGATACGCGCTTGTTCATCGGACACATAAAAGTGTGCGGCACCCTGTACTTTATCCAAAACGTGAAGGTAGTACGGGAGAATTCCTACCTCAAATAGGCGGTTACTCAGACTAGCAAGAATAGCGGCATCGTCGTTGATATCACGCAATAAAACACTCTGATTGAGTAATGTTACATTGGCCGTCCTGAGTTTGGACATGGCCTGAGCAAACTCATCATCAATTTCTTGTGCATGATTAACATGCGTGACCATGACCACTTGTAACCTCGATCTCGCAAGGCGCTGGCACAGTAGGTCGGTTACGCGAGCAGGGATGACTACCGGTAACCGCGAATGGATCCGTAGGCGTTGAATATGTGGAATTGCTTCCAGTTCGCCGATCAGATAATCCAATTCATGATCCTTAGCCATTAAAGGATCGCCGCCAGAGAAGATAATTTCATTTAATTCTGGGTGTTGACGGATATAATCAAGCGCGACTTGCCAATTTCGCTTATTACCTTGGTTATCTTGATAAGGGAAATGGCGGCGAAAGCAGTATCGACAGTTTACCGCACAGCCACCTTTTACCAATAATAGCGCGCGGTTAACGTATTTATGGAGTAACCCAGGTACCGCTGCGGCTTGTTCGTCTAATGGGTCCGTCGAATAGCCAGGCGTTAACGTAAACTCGCTGGCTTGTGTGATGACTTGGCGCAATAGGGGATCGTTAGGATCGCCTGGTGTCATGCGGCGAATGAATGCACGGGGAACACGCAGCGCAAATAAGCGGCGTGCATCATGACCTGCCTGTAGTTCAGGAAGGTGTTCGAGATTTAAAAGTTGTAGTAATTCAGCAGGTTCTGTCACAACGTCTGCAAGTTGCTGCAACCAATCTTCTCTAGCAGGGGTATTTAGGGTTACAATGTTTGCCATTTTTGGCTTCATACCAGTGATTATTTATAGAGGGCCTTCATGGCAACATATTCTAGCAACGATTTTCGTAACGGTCTTAAAATCATGTTCGACAACGAACCTTATGCTATCGAAGCAAGTGAGTTCGTTAAACCCGGTAAAGGCCAAGCTTTCGCCCGTGTAAAAATGCGTCGCCTGTTAACCGGTAAACTGATTGAGAAAACCTTCAAATCGACTGACACAGCTGAAGGTGCTGATGTTGTTGATGTGACCCTCACTTACCTTTATAACGATGGTGAGTTCTGGCACTTCATGAACAACAACACTTTCGAGCAGTTGGCTGCAGATGCTAAAGCTGTCGGCGAGAGCGACATCTGGCTACAAGACCAAGCTGAATGTATCGTTACTTTATGGAATGGTAACCCGATTACTATTCTTCCACCAAATTTCATTGAAGCTGAAATCGTTGAAACCGATCCAGGTCTAAAAGGCGACACCGCAGGAACGGGTGGTAAGCCAGCTAAACTAACAACTGGTGCAGTGGTTAAGGTTCCATTATTTGTCCAAATCGGCGAAGTTGTCCGTGTGGATACGCGTTCAGGCGAATACGTTTCGCGCGTTAAGTAAGAGTAAGCGCGCCTGTATGGCGCGTTTTTTTAATAGGTAAAGCGCTATGAAATCATTAATAGTAAAAATGGCCGTTTTATTCCTGTTTAGCACATCGCTCACTGCGTGTAACACGTTTCGGGGGATGGGCGAAGATGTATCAAGCTTGGGTCATGCTATCTCTCATGTTGCCAGTTAATAGTTAGCGTCTCCGCTCAGCTTTTCAATGAGTCAATACCTACCTCGCGGATATAATTCCTCCGCACACTATTTTTGAAAGGACATTTTAATGAACGAAGCGGACCATTGGCAGCCGAGTGCGCCCATTGCTAATCTGCTCAAGCGTGCAAACGTACTAGCCGATATTCGGCGTTTCTTTGCTGATCGTGGAGTCTTGGAAGTTGAAACCCCCGCTATGAGCCAAGCGACGGTGACAGATATACATCTGGTACCTTTTTCGACGCGCTTTGTAGGGCCAGGTGCAGCGCAGGGGCGGGATCTGTGGTTGATGACCAGTCCTGAGTACCATATGAAGCGCTTACTGACCGCGGGTAGTGGACCCATTTATCAAATGGGCCGCTGTTTTAGGAATGAAGAAGCTGGGCGCCATCATAATCCAGAATTTACGATGCTCGAATGGTATCGCCCACATTACGATATGTACCGCTTAATGAATGAGGTAGATGACTTTCTGCAGCAGATTTTAGAGTGTGATAGTGCGGAAACTCTTTCCTATCAACAGGCATTTCAACGCTATTTAGGCGTCGATCCACTCACTGCAGAGCAAGAGCAACTAGTACACTGCGCTGAGAAGCTAGGTGTCGGTGACCTTGCGGCTCGTGAAGAAGACCGCGATACCCTGCTACAGCTCTTGTTTATGCTGGGTGTCGAAACACAGATTGGCCAAGAAAATAGACCTGCGTTTGTCTATCACTTTCCGGCATCACAGGCCGCTTTGGCTGAGATTAGCACCGAAGATCATCGCGTAGCAGAGCGTTTCGAAGTGTATTTCAAGGGGATTGAGCTGGCGAACGGGTTTCGTGAATTGACCAATAGCGACGAGCAGCGTCGACGCTTCCTCGCTGACAACCGACGCCGTCAGCTAATGGGGCTACCAGAACAACCTATAGACGAGCGGTTGTTGGCAGCATTAAGCGAGGGGATGCCCGATAGCTCAGGCGTCGCATTGGGTATTGACCGCTTGGTGATGCTGGCCTTAAAGGCAGATTCCTTACAAGAGGTTATGGCATTCACCGTCGATAATAGCTAGCTCATCCTTAAGCCAGTTATCCTGACTGGCTTTTTAAAGGCCGCCTGATTGATAGCGGTTTGACTGCATCGCCGCGCTTGCCTTACCGACTTGCTCCATCCTAACTTGAACGGGAGGGTAAGGCAGTTCGATATTATGCTCACTGAAACTCGTTAGGATCTGCTGATGCAGGTCATGGCGCAGCGGCATACGATGTCCAATCTCTGCAGCATAAATTCTTAATTCGAAGAGCTGAATACCCTGCTGAATATCTACTAAGAAGGCCTCCGCCGCGGGGACTTTTAACACATAACTACAGCGGTTTGCCGCGGCGAGGAGAAGGTCTGTCACTACGGCGCTGCTAACATGGGGGGGCGCTGGAATGTTAAGAACCACGCGCGTATGAGCATCAGATAACGACCAGTTGATAAACTGCTCTGTGATAAAGGCACGGTTCGGGACTATGATCTCTTTTCTATCCCAATCGGTCAGCGTCGTTGCACGGGTATTAATGCGAGAAATCGTACCCGTAAGGTCTCGTAGCGTGACGGTATCGCCGATACGGATCGGTTTTTCAAACAGAATGATTAGACCGGAAATAAAATTAGCAAAGATTTCCTGTAGACCAAACCCCAATCCCAGCCCCATTGCGGCGACTAGCCATTGTAGTTTCGACCAGTCGATACCGAGCATCGAAAAGCCCATCATCACGCCAATGATCATCAGCATATATTTGGTCAGCGTAGTAATCGCATATCCGGTTCCTGGTGCCAAGTTCAGGTGCTGTAAAATGGCGAGTTCGAGCATCGCGGGCATGTTTCGAACTAGCTGCAGCGTGATGATTAATACCAGGATGGCAATTAGCACTGCACCTAGAGTAACGTCCTGTACGCTTTCTACACCTTGCATTGATGAGGTGACGCCCCACAGAGGGATATTCTCTAAAAAGGCAAAGGCAGAATGGAGTTCTGACCAGAGTAAAATAAGTGCGAACAGGGCGACGAGTGCCAGTAATGAACGGACTAAGCGCAGCGATTGGGCGCTAATCGTATCCAAGTCGATCACGGGCTCTTCGATCGTCTCTTGGTTTTCGCTGTTAAGTGTCGCATTGTCATCGTCTAAATGATTTCGAGCACGATTAGCCAGGATCTCTGCACGCCGCTGACGCGCGCGGTCGAACTCGATCCTCCGTCGCTGGATAAGCATCCATCGACGTATAATATGGTAGACGATGAGTAATAAGAACCAGATACCAACGGAACTTTCAACGCGCGCTAATAATGCTTGCGCGGTAGCTAGATAGCCGAGTAATGAGGCTATAATCGCGATGGGTGGGATAACAATCATGAGATCCCACAGCAAGCGGTTTACCATGTTCGTACTATTGCCTTGGCGGTCAAAGTAGAGCGGTAACCCTGCTCGACGTAGTGCATTGGAGACGATGGTTAACGCAATGCAGATGAGTATAAAACTGAGTCGTCCTAGCGATGCGGTGAAGGGGCGTTCCTCGATATTATCGAAGGTTATCAGCACCATGGTTAATGGGACGATAAAGCCGATACTCAGAGAATAGTAACGAACGGCTCGTGATACGGCTTGCTGTGGCCAGCGAAAGTGAGCAATGAATAAGCCATTAGGATGAGCGAATGCGGCACTGATCATAAAAGCCCACAGTAGCGGGAGTGTTGCCGTCACGCCATCACCGATTGCCACGGCGATGGGGTAGGGCCATGCCCGTTGCAATCCATAGCCTAAAGTAGCCCACAGAACCGGTAGGGGGAGGGCAACGAGTATTGACCAAAATACGGTCCGCAGCGTAAGTGAAAAGCGATCTTGGGTAACCTTACCAATACGACTGGCTGAGCGTGCCAGGAAGCCTTGATAGTGGCGACGCGAGCTGAGGCTGATGATGACTAACAAGAGCGCACCGATTACGGGGAGTATCGACTCTCTACTGGTCGCCACCATCACTAAGGCTTTGCCTAATTGGCCTAAGCTATCTAAGGAAAGTAGGCGAGTGAGGTCTTGGACGACCTGTACCGGATAGTGCAAACTGACGGCATTAATATCCGCCGTCCAGAATAGATAGCGGTGAGTGGCGTCAGTGACATCACCTAGCGCATCTTGCAACTGTGTATTCGCGACTTTGAGCTTGGTTATTTCTAAGATTAGAGCGTCGCATCCCGAAATAAGTGAATTAAGGAGCTCGCCTTGCGTAGTAAGCTGCGCATCGAGAATACGCCGTTGTTCCGCGGTGATCAGCGTTCCGCTTACTTGGCGTGTTTCGCGCAGCGCATGTTGACGCGCTAACAGGTCTTCATAGTGCAGACGCTGAACGCGTAAATCGCCCATTTCACTATCGATTTGTTGAGACTTTGGTGCATCAGGGAGTCTTGCCACTTGAGCGCGTAGCGCCTCACCTAGCAGAGTCGATTCACCCAGCCACTGCGATTGCTCGCGAAGGGTGGAGAGTGCTTGGCGAACTTGCTGTGTTTGGTTAGCCACTAAGCGTTGCTGGGAAGACACCAACTCCATATGCTGCGCTTGCTGGTTTAATGCGCCTGATAGTTCACGGTTGACCGTGAATTGCTCATGAATGACTGGCGGTAAATCGCCACTATTCTCGGCCAGCTGCTCGGTACGTTCCAACGCCCGTTGCGCCTCATTCTGCCGTAGGGCGCTTTGACGAGTACGTAAGGCCTGGAGGTAAGTATCCAGTTGAGTAATTGTTTTTTGATGAAATTCTGCGCGTAATTTAGCCAGTTCTTGTCGATTATTGGCAGAAAGTTGGGCGAGTTCCAATTCATTGACCCGAGCTTTGTTTGCGGCATTTTCAGCGTCGTAGGCATTGCCGCGCGCCTGCCCGAGGGGGGTCGTGGAAACTTGGTAATTTTGTGAACGACGATCACTTTCGGAGAGTGCTCGCCGCGCATCAGTTTGGTCGCTAGGGAGCTGAGTCAGAGAGTCGCTAATTTCACGCGCTTGATCTTGTTCTTGCTGCGCTAGGCGTCCTTCCTCCAATAACTGGCTGCTGACACGTAATATTTCTTGTTCTATATCGCTGCTGGTTAAAGCAGGATTGACTCGTTTACTGGTTTCATTGAGTGTCGTGATTTGCTGCCGTAAGGTCGCGGCTAACTGAGGATAGTTATCAATAACTTGTTGATATTGGCGCGCATTCTCTATCGATTGATTACGCTGATTAGTGTAATCCAAAGCACTCTTAAGTGCCTGGATGATATCGGTCTGTGCTGCCGGATTTTTACTATTTTGTGCCTGCTCCAACGCTTGCCGGATTTGGGGGGGCTCTGGCAGTGCATAAGTCGTGAAAGATGTACTAAATCCTAAACTTAGTAGAATAACGAGTAATATACGCACTGCCAGGCTCTCCGGAATTAGACGTTAGTCTGCTCTGCACTATCGCGTTTAGGCTGTGAAGGCGTAGGCGTTAGTGCTTCATCCGCGATGATTTCTGCTAAAGGCTGCCCCAGTCGCGTTGGCGCCTGAGCTTCTAACGCTTCGCTTAGACGAACTTGGTTAGGCGCGAATAAGTTAATGACGGTAGACCCTAATTTGAAGCGGCCCATCTCTTGGCCTTTAAGTAGGATGATTGCTCCTTTTTCATCGGCTTGTGGATAATGCCAGCGCTGAATAACGCCTTCCCGTGGTGGGGTGATAGTCCCTGCCCAAGTCGTTTCTATGCTACCAACGATGGTCGCGCCGACAAGGATTTGTACCATGGGCCCCATATCCGTATCGAAGTAACAGATAACGCGTTCGTTACGGGCGAATAGGTTGGGGATATTTTGTGCCGTTAACGGGTTGACTGAGTAGAGGTCGCCGGGGACGTAAACCATCTCACGCAAAATGCCATTGCATGGCATATGGACACGATGATAATCACGTGGAGCTAAATACGTGGTGACAAACTGGCCATTATAGAAGTGTTGTGCACGCTCTTCGTTACCCGCAAGTAGTGCCTCAAGTGTGTAGTAGTGGCCTTTCGCCTGGAAGATTTGGTTCTCGTCAATACGTCCACATTGGCTTACTGCGCCGTCTGCAGGTTGAACCAAAATATTCGCCGCATGGTCGATCATACGAGCACCGTCTTTTAGAGGACGCGCGAAGAATTCATTAAAGCTTCGATAGCTGCCAGTATCAGGCTTCGCCGCCTCTTGCATATTAACCTTGTAATACCAAACAAAAAGGTCAATGACGGCTTTAGTTAACCAGCCTGCTTGGCGGCTTGCTCCCCAGCCTGCCAGCTCGGTGAGTTGTTTCTTAGGAAGAACGGCGTTGATACCTAATTTCAACTTGTCTAACACGGGCGCCTCCTGGCGTATTCAATCAATTTGCACAATATTGCGGCCAATACCGCAATAACGAAGGGGGACGACGTAAGGATTACGTTGCTAACAGTGACTAGTCCTTACTGGCGAAATTTTTTCTTATTTTTACCGAGGTCATACTTTCAAGAATACGATGGTAATTTTCAAAACGGAGTTCATCAATCTCGCCGAGTTCAACCGCGTGACGCAACGCACAGCCCGGATCATCAAGATGTTTACAATCTCTAAATTTACAGAGGCCGAGGTACGGTTTAAATTCGACAAACCCTTGGGTAATTTGTTCCGGCTCAAGATGCCACAGTCCAAACTCGCGAACGCCTGGCGAATCGATGACGTCCCCACCTTGAGGGAAGTGATATAAGCGGGCTGCTGTTGTCGTGTGCTGCCCTAACCCTGAGTTGTCCGAAACGTCGTTGGTGAGAATAGCGGTGTTATCTAGCGCATCAAAACCCAGTAACGCGTTGAGTAAGCTTGACTTTCCGACACCAGATTGCCCGGCGAAGATACTGACTCGATCGGTTAATGCGTCTTCAAGGGGCTGTAGGCCCTCTCGCTGGTGACTCGAGACTTTTAACACTTGATAGCCAATATCTTGGTAAATGGCCATCTGTTCATCGACGAACGCCATCCCTTCATCGTCCAACAAGTCGGTTTTATTCAACACTAGCAATGGTGCAACATTTAGGGTCTCGCAGGCAACCAAGTAGCGGTCAATAATATTTAATGATAGCTCGGGTAAAATAGCGGAAACGATAATAATTTGGTCGATATTTGCGGCAATAGGCTTAATACCATCGTAGTAATCGGGTCGGGTGAGGACTGATTGGCGTTCGTGTACCGCTTCTACAATACCTTTCCCCATACCCGCTAACGGCGCACGCCACACGACGCGATCACCGGTGACTAACGAACGAATGGTTCTACGCAAGTTACAACGCCAAATCACGCCTTGCGGGTCTTCGACATCAGCATGCATGCCGAAGCGGCTGATAACTCGGCCGTCTTGAGGTTCAGCGAATAGGCTATCATCAGGCTCCGCTTTCCCGTCACGTTGCTGTAACCGACGCTGGTGGTTGGCATTGACACGCCTTTGCTGACCTTTTGATAGTTTATTTTTACTCACACAACCTCTCGCCTAACAGATGTTTCGCCCTGAGTGGGCAAAAGGTCTATGATACACCTTAATGAGAACAAATGGCGAATTTAGCGGGGATGAGAGGTCGAGCATGACGCAAAGTAAAGATAACCTTATATGGATTGATTTAGAGATGACTGGCTTGGATCCACAGCGTGATCGGATTATTGAGATCGCGACCATCGTTACCGATGCACAGCTAAATGTGTTGGCAGAGGGGCCCGTACTAGCGGTTCACCAGAGTGACGAGCAGTTAGCGTTAATGGATGAGTGGAATGTAACTACCCATACCCATAGCGGCTTAGTATCGCGTGTGAAACAGAGCACGGTGACTGAAGCGCAAGCAGAGCAACTAACACTCGCCTTCTTGAAGCAGTGGGTCCCGGAAAATAGCTCACCTATCTGCGGTAATTCTATCGGCCAGGACCGTCGTTTTTTGGTTAACTACATGCCAGAACTGGAAAATTACTTTCACTATCGCGCGCTGGATGTCAGTACTCTGAAGGAGTTAGCGCGCCGTTGGAAACCTGAAATCTTGCAACAGTTTCATAAAAAAGGGACTCATCAAGCGCTTGATGATATTCGCGAGTCCATTGCCGAATTAGCCTTCTACAAAGAAAACTTCTTAAAATTATAGTCTTTCTGAGTATTTACTGTGCAAACTGCCGAGTAAATCGGCAGTTGGAAAGAAAAATAAAAAAAAGCGATGCTAGGGGGTTGCGCAGACCAATTATTCTCGTATAATTCGCACCCCGTAACAGTAGTAAATATTTTTACTGTTCAGGGCGCGGGAATAGCTCAGTTGGTAGAGCACGACCTTGCCAAGGTCGGGGTCGCGAGTTCGAATCTCGTTTCCCGCTCCAAGTTTTAAAAAGTAGTAAGTCGTTAGTCAGTACCTCCTAAATGCGGGAATAGCTCAGTTGGTAGAGCACGACCTTGCCAAGGTCGGGGTCGCGAGTTCGAATCTCGTTTCCCGCTCCAAGTCTTCACTCCATCTAAATCAAAAATTTATCTTATTAGACTAAAGCTCAGTCTGAGCTAACGTTATCGAATTATTTTCAACAGAGTTATCCACAGGCCATTCACAGGCTAAGCGATTCATAAAAAAATCAATTATAAAATTAACCCGATGATTTTTAAGGGTTTATTAATTAATCATTATGCGATTTTATTCCTAAATACTTTTCCTTTCTTGATACTAAAAAAATCTATTCACAATTAAATTATCGTTGTATTTCTGTCGCTTAGGCACGATCGCCCCTATCCTTTTTATTTGTTCGATTAATAGATCGCTAAAGGTTATCTCAGAGGGAGTCGTTATTATGCGTGTCTTTTCAACAGTCAGTGAGCAACTGCCCCATCATTGTTGGCCGGTACAAGACGTGGCAGGGTTGGAACAACAGTTATACCAGCGAATAGGGGGCTCCGCTTACCAGCTCATGTGGCAAGCGGGTGAGGCATTACTTACCCACATCACACAGCGCTATGCCGAGGCTCGCCATTGCTTAGTGCTCTGTGGAACCGGAAATAATGGTGGCGATGGTTTTGCGCTAGCCTATCTTTTGCAACAGTCTGGTCTGGAAGTTACCGTCGTAGAAGCGAGTTTACACAACCAAAGGCCTTCTGAAGCCTCGCGGGCAAAAGTCGTGTGGGAGGAGGTCGCCAAGCGTTGCTCGTTAGTACCGGGAGATCCGTGGCCGGGAGATGTTGATCTCATCGTTGATGCGCTTTACGGTATTGGCCTTCGCCAGCCCCCTCGAGATGAAACCCAACAGCTTATTCATCTCGCCAACCATTTTGATGCACCGATAATAGCCGTCGATATTCCATCTGGTCTAGATGCGCAAACGGGCCAGCCGCTTGGTGTAGCGATCAAAGCGACCTCCACACTCACCTTCATCACGCTAAAACCGGGTCTTTTAACGGGAAAAGGACGTGAGTATAGCGGTACATTGTATAGCGCAGACCTTGGTTTTACCCGCTTATGCCCTCACGAGACTACGCCGATCACCTGTCTGACTGAGCACGATCTCCCTCGTTGGCTACCACCACGTCAGGCTAGTGCCCATAAGGGAGATATGGGCAAGGTCGTGGTTATTGGCGGGGCAGAAGGGACGGCAGGTGCAATACGGCTGAGTGGCGAAGCTGCGTTACGCAGTGGTGCTGGGTTAGTAAGGGTGTTGACCCACCGCTCAAATATTCTACCCCTATTGTCGGCACGGCCCGAATTGATGGCTGCGGAATTAACCGATGAATCGTTGGAAGAGGCGATAGCGTGGGCGGATGTGATCGCTATCGGCCCAGGGCTGGGGCAATCAGATTGGGCGAAAAATGCGCTTAACCAAGTAAAATTAAGTAAAAAAACCATGGTATGGGATGCAGATGCGCTAAACCTCCTAGCAATCGAACCGGATAAACGTCAAAATCGGATATTAACTCCACATCCTGGAGAGGCGGCTCGCCTATTAGGTATCAGCGTTGCAGAGGTTGAGGCCGATCGTATCGCGGCGGCACAGCAACTTGTTAATCGGTTCGGTGGTGTCGCAGTGCTGAAAGGCTCTGGCTCGATTATTGCGGACGGTTCTGGTCAGCTAGCTATCGCTTACGTGGGCAATCCGGGTATGGCCAGCGGTGGCATGGGCGATATTTTAACTGGTGTGATAACCGGGTTCCTAGGTCAACAGTTGGCCTTTTTTGAGGCAGCCTGTGCCGGTGTCGTCGCTCACGGCCACGCCGCAGATCTCGTTGCACAAGAGTATGGGATGCGCGGAATGCTCGCTCTGGATGTGGTGGATAAACTAAGAATAAGTGTCAATCCACTTCACGATAATGATGAGTAACATGACAAAGAAAACATTTATCCTTGCTGATTTAGCGGCCACCCTCGCGTTGGGTGGTCGATTAGCGAAAGCCAGTAAGCAAGCGACAATTATTTATTTGGTCGGGGATTTAGGGGCAGGAAAAACAACGTTTAGCCGGGGGTTTCTTCAGGCTTTAGGCCATCAGGGTAATGTTAAAAGCCCTACCTATACGCTGGTTGAGCCTTACGAGATTAATAATCGTCTCGCCTATCATTTCGATCTTTATCGCCTTGCTGACCCTGAAGAACTGGAGTTTATGGGGGTTCGTGACTACTTTAGTGGTGATGCCATTTGTTTGGTGGAGTGGCCACAGCAGGGGACGGGTATCCTCCCTAACCCCGACTTAACCATCACGTTACACTATCAGGGTGAAGGGCGTAAGGCTGAGGTCGTGGCGGGTTCACCGTGGGGCGAACAGCTTGTAGAGCAAATATCCAGTAATGAGGGAACGGCATGATTCTACGACGATTGATCCTCGTCGTCCTATGTTGCCTCGTGAGTCGAGCGTTAATGGCGGCTTCACTCTCGGATATCCAAGTGGATAACCGGGAGAACCAATCGATAGTTACATTGAGTTTTGCCGACAAGCCAACCTCATCGTGGTTTAGCCTGCATAATCCTGAACGCTTCGTGATGGATATACATGAAAGCGGGGCAATCAAAGGCTTACCGCTTAACTTCAGCGGTTCGAACCTGGTTAAGCGCATCCGCACGAGCCAACCGCCGAATAGTCAGGCTATCCGTCTCGTCTTTGAATTGACCCAGCTTTCTGGGTCGTCGGTGACTACACGACAAACCGGAAACCAGTGGCAAGTTACCGTGACGCTCAATGGTAAGACGCCTCACCCCGGTAGCCCGGCAGCGCCGCCTGTCGAAAAGAACCCTTTTACTCCGGTAAAAACGGCAGTCAGTAATACCAATACGACCAGTTATCCCGGTGGGCAAGTCACGCGGAACCAAGTCGTCATTGTCGCTATTGATGCGGGCCACGGTGGGCAAGATCCTGGGGCAATTGGCCAACACGGTTTGAAAGAGAAAAATGTCACTCTTGCCATCGCACGTAAGTTGAAAAAACTGTTAGATGCCGATCCGATGTTTAAGCCGGTGCTCACCCGTAACGGAAATTACTTTATTTCGGTCATGGGGCGTTCAGAGGTTGCGCGCAAGGAAAATGCTAGCCTACTCGTGTCGATTCATGCAGATTCAGCGCCCGTACATTCGGCAAGTGGGGCCTCGGTGTGGGTGCTTTCAAATCGACGGGCCAATTCTGAGATGGCGAACTGGCTAGAACAAACAGAAAAGCAATCCGAACTACTGGGCGGAGCTGGGGATTTGCTGGCGAATAGTCAGTCAGACCCTTACTTAAGCCAGGCCGTGCTCGATTTACAATTCGGCCACTCTCAGCGAGTGGGTTACGATGTTGCCACTAAGGTGCTACAAAATCTTCGCCAAGTCACCCCGTTGCATAAACGTTTGCCCGAGCATGCAAGTTTAGGCGTGTTACGATCCCCAGATATTCCTTCCTTGTTAGTCGAGACAGGATTTATTAGTAATGCCCAAGAAGAGAAGTTGTTAGGAAGTGCTGCTCATCAGAACAAGATCGCCCATGCTATCTATCGAGGCCTTCGCGCCTATTTCCGTAGCCACCCTTACCAGTATATCCCGGCTAACGAGAATCGTCCGGTGTCGGTGATGACGACTCAACCGCTATCGTCTCAGCAGGCGTCGCTGCACGTAGTAAAGCGCGGCGAGACGTTATCGGGAATTGCTGCACAGTATGGCGTAAGTAGCCAAACGATCATTACCCAAAATCATCTAAAAAAATCGGGGGTATGGGTGGGACAGCGGCTCCGTATCGGAGGAGCGACTTCATCAGGCTCACTCGCCGGCAAGGTGATTAAACATAAAGTAGTACGTGGTGACTCCTTGAACGCGCTAGCCTTGAAATATGGGGTAAGTGCCCAAACGATCATCACTAAGAACAAAATGCGTTCTGCAAATGTTATGTTAGGGCAGACCTTAACGATCCCTTTACCTTAACGGAAGTCAACGCTGCAGAGGATATTATATGTCGATTCAGATTTTACCCCCGCAGCTGGCAAATCAAATTGCCGCCGGAGAGGTAGTGGAACGTCCTGCTTCTGTCGTAAAAGAGCTAGTCGAAAACAGCCTCGACGCTGGTGCTACCCGTATTCAAATTGATATCGACAAGGGCGGTGCAAAACGTATCTCTATTAGAGATAACGGTTGTGGTATCGCGAAAGAACAACTCGCGCTCGCGTTAGCGCGACATGCGACCAGTAAGATAGCCTCGCTTGACGATTTAGAAGCGATCATGAGCCTAGGCTTTCGTGGCGAGGCACTCGCGAGTATTAGCTCGGTCTCCCGCCTTACGCTTACCTCGCGACCTGAGGCGCAGCATGAAGCTTGGCAAGCTTATGCGGAAGGACGAGAGATGGAGGTTAGCCTTAAACCGGCAGCACATCCTTGCGGTTCAACGCTTGAAGTCCTTGATCTCTTTTATAATACGCCCGCCAGACGAAAGTTTTTACGTACCGAAAAAACTGAGTTCACTCATATTGATGAAATCATTCGGCGTATCGCGCTGGCGCGCTTCGATGTTGAATTTATTCTGACACATAACGGTAAGCAAGTGCGACACTACCGTGTGGCCAATAATGAAAAACAAAAACAGCAACGACTTAGTGCGATCTGCGGGGCGGGTTTTGTGTCGCAAGCGGTGTACATTGATTGGCAACACGATGGCTTAGGCATTACGGGGTGGGTGGTTTCACCCGACCATGTCCAATCGTCAACAGAGTTGCAGTATTGCTATGTAAACGGTCGAATGATGCGGGATAAGCTAATCAATCATGCGATTAGGCAGGCCTATCAGCACTATATTGATTCACAGCAAACGCCTGCTTATGTGCTGTTTTTAACTGTTGATCCCCATCAGGTTGACGTTAATGTACACCCAGCTAAACACGAAGTCCGTTTCCATCAGTCTCGACTCGTTCATGACTTTATTTACCAAGGTGTGGTCAGCGCGCTGACTCCGGCAGATGCCCAACGGCCGACAGAGGAAAGTCCTGCTGTACCGTTATCGCAGCCGATTATCGCTGAAAATCGTACGGCGGCCGGGAAAAATAGCTTTGCACAACCGAGCCGTCCAACGGCTCCTCTGCGAGACTACTCGTCAGAACCTTATCGTAAAAAAGAGGCTGAGGTCTATCAACGACTCGTTGCCTCGACACCTAAAATCGATAAGGCTAGCGATGATAGTGCAGTGAGTGACTATGCCGAGCCACTGGTGGGGCACTGTCAGGGGTTTGGACGAGTATTAACGGTGTGTCAGCAACGCTTTGCGTTACTGGAAGGGGAGAGCGGGCTAGCATTATTCTCGTTGGCCAAGGCCGCGACCCTCGTCTTAGCGGAGCAGCTTACGCCACAGATGCAGCCCTTGGTGTCGCAGCCGTTACTGATTCCGTTGCGCGTAAAATGTAGTGCAACGGAAAAGCATACCCTTAATGAATATAGTGAGCTATTGCAGCGTTTCGGTTTTGATTTACATGGTGACGGGCAATACAGCACACTGCGTGCCGTGCCGATACCGCTGCGTGCGCAGAATTTACAACGTTTGCTGCCAGAAATGATAGAGTGGCTAGCCTCCACGAATGAAGGAGAGCCTCTGGCACTCGCAACGTGGTTAGCGAAGAAAAGCGTGGGGACTGAGCAGACCTGGAGCCATTCGCAAGCGATCACGCTATTAGCGGATTTGGAGCGCCTCGCGCCGAGGCTGGTGGCATCACCGCCAAAGGGGCTTATCCAGCCATTACCCTTAGATCCTTTTTTTGAAGCGTTATTAAATGAATGAATTGACATCGCAACTCCCTAAGGCCGTTTTTATTATGGGGCCTACCGCTTCAGGTAAAACCGCTTTAGCGATCGAGCTTGCCCAAACCTTGCCGGTAGAAATTATTAGCGTCGATTCGGCCTTGGTGTACAGAGGAATGGATATTGGGACAGCTAAACCGACGATAGTCGAGCAGGCTGCGGCCCCGCATCATTTACTCGATATTATCGATCCTAGCCAAAGCTATTCTGCGGCAGATTTCCGTCGTGATGCCTTAGTAAAAATGGCGGAGATCACCCAGCGTGGGGCAATACCCGTTCTAGTAGGTGGGACGATGCTCTATTTCAAAGCGTTACTCGAGGGATTATCGCCACTCCCCTCGGCTAACGCGGAGATCCGTCAGCAACTGGAGCAGCGTGCAAAATTAGAAGGTTGGGAAACTCTTCATCAAGAACTTTGTCTGATAGATCCGCAAGCCGGCAAAAGAATTCATCCTAATGATCCGCAAAGACTCACGCGAGCACTGGAAGTTTTTCTCATTTCAGGTAAAACTCTAACAGAGTTAACGGAAACTGCGGGGGAAGCGCTTCCCTATGAGGTGTTTCAGTTCGCTATCGCCCCTCAAGAACGTGAGGTGCTACACCAACGGATTGAACAGCGTTTCCACCAAATGCTGAACGAGGGCTTCGAAGCAGAAGCCAGAGCCCTTTATCAGCGTGGAGACCTGCATGTGGACATGCCTTCTGTGCGTTGTGTCGGTTATCGGCAAATGTGGTCATGGCTTGACGGCGAAATAGATTATAATGAAATGGTTTTCCGTGGCATATGTGCCACACGCCAATTGGCTAAGCGGCAAATGACCTGGTTGCGAGGGTGGAATTCCCTTGTTTGGCTTGACAGCCTACAACCCGATCAAGCTCGTGAAAAAGTTTTAAACGTTATTCGTGCTATAACTGATTGATTATTTGCAATCTTCAGGCATGGTATGCCATAGCGGCTTTTAAACTCTATAATACGTTACACTACGAACGTATAAGGAAAAGATAGAATGGCTAAAGGGCAATCACTACAAGACCCGTTTTTAAACGCTTTGCGTCGCGAGCGTGTACCTGTCTCAATTTACTTGGTTAACGGGATCAAACTCCAGGGCCAAATTGAGTCTTTCGACCAATTCGTTATTTTACTGAAAAATACCGTCAGCCAAATGGTTTACAAGCACGCCATTTCAACGGTTGTGCCATCGCGCCCTGTTTCTCACCATACTAATGCACCAGGTAGCAGCAATTATCATAATAATGGAACTGCTGGTACGGGTTCACACCATGAAGGTGAGTCTGCAGAGTAATATCCTTTCGACCGGAGAGTTTAGGCTCTCTGGTTGCCATCCTTCAGTGAGGTTATCGCTTGTTTGAGCGTTATGATGCCGGCGAACAGGCCGTTTTAGTTCATATCTGGTTTTCACAAGATAAAGAAAGCGAAGATTTACAAGAGTTTGAGACTCTCGTCTCTTCGGCTGGGGTTGAAGCCCTGCAAGTCGTTACGGGAAGCCGCAAATCCCCCCACCCTAAATATTTCGTTGGCGAAGGTAAAGCGCAAGAGATTGCTGAGGCGGTGAAAGCTACCGGTGCCAGCGTCGTCATCTTCGACCATGCCTTGAGCCCAGCTCAAGAACGAAACTTAGAAAAATTGTGTGAGTGTCGAGTTATCGACCGCACCGGTCTTATATTAGATATTTTTGCACAGAGTGCCCGTACGCACGAAGGTAAATTACAGGTCGAATTAGCCCAGTTGCGCCACTTGGCCACTCGGCTCGTACGAGGCTGGACCCACCTAGAACGTCAAAAGGGCGGGATTGGTTTACGCGGACCGGGCGAAACGCAACTTGAGACCGATAGGCGCTTACTAAGAAACCGTATCACGCTGATACTTTCGCGACTGCAGCGAGTAGAAAAACAGCGAGAGCAAGGGCGGCAAGCACGCGCTAAAGCGGATATTCCTACTGTATCGCTGGTCGGTTACACCAACGCCGGTAAATCGACGTTATTCAATAGCGTCACCTCAGCCGATGTCTATGCGGCAGATCAACTTTTCGCAACACTCGACCCGACGTTGCGTCGTTTGAGCGTTGTTGATGTCGGTGAGGTGGTCTTAGCGGATACCGTTGGGTTCATTCGACATTTACCCCATGACTTGGTGGCAGCGTTTAAAGCGACATTACAAGAAACTCGCGAGGCGACGCTCCTCTTACATGTTATCGATGCGGCCGATCTTCGGGTGAATGAAAATATCGATGCCGTTGATGAAGTTCTCGCGGAAATCGAGGCGGATGAGATCCCTACTCTGCATATCATGAATAAGATTGATCAGCTTGAGGGTTTCGAACCGCGTATCGATCGTAATGAAGAGGGTGTTCCCATAAGAGTATGGCTCTCTGCACAAAGTGAGCTAGGTCTGCCGTTACTCTCGCAGGCGCTGTCGGAACGCCTCTCCGGGGAAATTGCTCAACATACACTGACGCTGCCTCCTGAAGCAGGTCGTTTACGGAGTCGTTTTTATCAGCTTGATGCCATCACGGAAGAATGGAATCAGGATGATGGCTCTATCGGTTTACAGGTTCGTTTGCCGATTGTTGAATGGTACCGCTTAGCCAAACATTATCCGGATCTGGCAAGCTATGTTGTCAAATAGATAGATAATCAGTTTTTGGCCCCTAGCTTGGGGCCGCCACAATGTCACTAAACGGAGATTAGTATGATGTGGAAACACCCGGGTAACTTGGAAACCCTTTTTCGCGCTACACCCCAAAATAACGGCGTTGATTCACGACACGCTAACTTACAGCACGGTCCACCAGACCTCGATAAGCTCATTCGTGGCTACATCAGTAAGTGGTTTTCACTCTCAAGACGGCGCTTACGACATTCGCCATCGTCAACACCTCCACCTTTTCGCTTAGCTCTATTACCTGCTGGGATCGTCCTGTCGGGCTTATGGGCTGTGGCGGGCTTTTATACGATTGGAGAAGCAGAACGTGGAGTGGTAACGCGCTTAGGCAAGTACAGCCATCTCGTCGATCCTGGGCTAAACTGGCGTCCTCTCTTTATCGACCATGTTACCGCTGTCAACGTTGCGTCGGTTAAAGAGCTTGCCACCACGGGGAGTATGCTGACTGCCGATGAGAACGTCGTACGGGTAGAAATGAACGTTCAGTATCGTGTTGTGGATCCTGAGCGCTATCTCTACGCTGTGATGAATGCGGAAGATAGCTTACGCCAAGCAACTGATAGCGCGCTACGTGGCGTCATTGGTCGCTCAACGATGGATCGCGTGCTCACTGAAGGGCGTACTCTTGTGCGTAGTGAGACGCAGCGCGAAATTGAACAGACAGTACTCCCCTACCAGATGGGACTTGCGGTATTGGACGTTAACTTCCAAGCCGCACGGCCTCCCGAGGAGGTTAAGGCCGCCTTTGATGATGCGATTGCCGCCCGTGAAAACCGAGAGCAGTACGTCCGCGAGGCTGAGGCTTATGCGAATGAAGTACAGCCTAAGGCGAACGGACAAGCGCAACGTATACTCGAGGATGCACGCGCCTACAAAGCGAGAACAGTATTGGAGGCGGAGGGAGAAACCGCCCGGTTTACGAAGATTTTACCGGAATATCGCGCCGCACCTGCCGTAACTAAACAGCGACTTTACCTCGAAACAATGGAGAGGATCCTCGCCCACACTCCAAAAGTTCTCACCGGGCAGCAAGGAAATACGGTGAGCTTACTGCCTTTGGAGCAACTACTAAAGCGTCATGAAAAACCCCTATCACTGTTGAATCCTGACGGAAGTGGAGGCAACTCGCGATCTCTCGATCATTTCTCACGCCAAGGAGGGCGGGATAATGGGTAAAGTCTTGCTGGCAGCATGTCTGACCGGATTAATTTTATTAGGTAATGCTTGGTTTATTATTCCTGAAGGGGGCAGGGGGATCGTCGTTCGTTTCGGTAAAGTCTTACGCGATGAGCACAATACACCTGTAGTCTACAGCCCGGGTATCCATGCTAAATTGCCGTTAGTCTCAACGGTTAAAGTGCTCGATGCGCGGATCCAAACTCTCGATAATCAAGCGGATAGGTTCGTCACTAAGGAGAAAAAAGACCTCATCGTCGATTCTTATATTAAATGGCGAATCAGCGACTTTAGCCGCTATTACCTTGCGACAGGTGGCGGCGAGCTTTCTCGCGCGGAACTCCTTCTAAAACGTAAGTTCAGCGATCGCCTGCGATCAGAGATAGGTCGCCTCAATGTTAAAGATATTGTGACCGATTCGCGGGGACGCTTGACCACCGATGTTCGCGATACGCTTAATAAGGGAAGCGCCGGTACGCTGCAAGATGACCCCGAAATGTCCCAGACCAATCCCCTTTCCCCTGCCGATAGTTTAGGAGGCCTACACGTTAACAGTATGGCAGCGTTGGGGATTGATGTTGTGGACGTTCGTATCAAGCAGATTAACCTGCCTACCGAAGTCTCTGAGGCAATCTTTAATAGGATGCGAGCAGAACGCGAATCCGTTGCCAGGAGTCAGCGATCGCAAGGTAAAGAAGAAGCGGAGAAATTACGCGCTCAGGCCGATTATGGTGTGACGAAAACACTCTCTGAGGCGCAGAAACAAGCGTTGATACTTCGTGGGGAAGGGGATGCCGAAGCGGCGAATATTTTTGCGACGACCTATACACAAGACCCACAGTTCTTTGCTTTTTTACGATCGCTTTCTGCCTATGAGAAAAGCTTTCAACCCGGTAACTCATTACTTTTTCTGGATCCTAATAGTGAGTTCTTACGGTTTATGAAAACACCTTAGTACTGTATTTATGTACAATTCCTAGTAGACTACACGGGTCGGTGATAGTACCGACCCTTTTTTACTAAGGAATCCTTATGAGCTCAGTGATATGGACGGCCGTTTCATTATTATTAATCATCGAAGGACTGGGGCCCTTGTTATTACCTAAAACCTGGAAAAAAGGACTACTGACTCTGATAAGCTCGCCGGAAAAGTTATTGCGTCGCTTTGGCGGAGCCTTCGTTGTAGCAGGGGTAGTGATATTTTATATGATAAATAGATGATCTATCCAAATATAAAACTAGTTAATCAATTTTTATAGTGAAAAAATCGATCATAATAAAAAAGCGAATTTCGGCTATTAAAAATGCTGAAACCGACAAAAGCTGGTGGTAGAATCCATTTTTAAGCAATCAATGGTTTTAGAAAATGGGTAATAATGTTGTCGTACTTGGCACCCAATGGGGTGACGAAGGCAAAGGTAAGATTGTAGATTTGCTGACTGAGCGCGCAAAATATGTCGTTCGCTATCAAGGCGGACACAATGCTGGTCATACGCTCGTCATCAACGGTGAAAAAACCGTTCTTCACTTAATTCCTTCAGGTATCCTACGTGATAATGTTACCAGCATCATCGGTAATGGCGTCGTTCTTTCTCCAGAAGCTCTGATGAAAGAGATGAAAGGCCTGGAAGATCGTGGTGTCCCAGTACGCGAACGTCTGCTTATTTCTGAAGCCTGCCCATTAATCCTGCAATACCACGTTGCGATGGACGTTGCGCGTGAAAAAGCGCGTGGCGCTAAGGCGATCGGCACAACGGGGCGTGGTATTGGCCCCGCTTATGAAGATAAAGTCGCGCGCCGCGGCCTGCGCGTCGGTGATCTTTTCGACAAGGAAACCTTTGCGGTTAAGCTGAAGGAAATTGTTGAGTACTATAACTTCCAGCTCGTCCATTACTACAAAGAGCCCGCGGTTGATTTCGATACCATCTTAAATGAGACCCTCGCGGTAGCCGATATCTTAACCTCAATGGTCGTAGATGTTTCTGACTTACTCGATAAAGCCCGTATTCGCGGTGACTTTATGATGTTTGAAGGCGCCCAGGGTACTTTGTTAGACATTGACCACGGCACCTATCCGTATGTCACGTCTTCCAATACCACTGCTGGCGGCGTTGCGACAGGTTGTGGTCTCGGCCCACGTTACGTCGATTATGTGTTAGGGATCGTCAAGGCTTACTCGACTCGCGTCGGAGCAGGTCCTTTCCCAACAGAGCTGTTTGATGATATCGGTGAGTTTCTCGGTAAGAAAGGGAACGAATTCGGTGCGACAACTGGACGTCGTCGTCGTACAGGATGGTTAGATATTGTCGCCGTGCGTCGCGCGGTGCAAATTAACTCATTATCAGGTTTTTGCTTAACCAAGCTTGACGTCTTAGATGGCCTAAAAGAAGTTAAAATCTGCGTTGGCTACCGTCTACCTAATGGTAAAGAAGTTGATACCACGCCACTGGCAGCAGAGCCTTGGGAAGGCTTGACCCCTATTTATGAAACGCTACCAGGTTGGGATGATAACACCTTCGGGGTTCAAACTCGCGATGGCCTGCCACAAGCTGCACTGAACTATATCCAGCGTATCGAAGAGCTAACAGGGATCCCAGTGGATATCATCTCCACAGGTCCTGATCGTAGCGAAACGATGATCCTAAGAGATCCGTTTGATAGCTAGTATTATAAGAATGGCCGATAAAACATCGGCCATTGTCTTACCTTCTCGCCTAACTAAATCTTCTCTGCCGTGCTCCCTGAGTCTTGACCTACAATCAAAAGGCCCGCACTATCGATATTGGTTTATAATTCAGTCAAGCCATTTAACGTTCCGCCCAGAATATTTATTGAGGCTGATGTGCAACTGACCAGTTTTACTGACTATGGACTCCGTGCATTAATATTTATGGCAAGCCTGCCTGCGGATAAGATGACCACTATCACCGAGGTAAGCGAGCTGTATGCGGTCTCTCGCCACCACATGGTTAAAATAGTTCATAAGTTGAGCCAAGAAGCCTTCATTAAATCGAGTCGGGGAAAGCAGGGGGGAATTCGCCTTGCTCGGCCAGCTGACCGTATCAATATTGGAGATGTTGTCCGCCGTCTGGAACCTCTTCAGCTTGTCGATTGCGACCACTGCTTAATTACACCGTCCTGTCATCTGAAAAGGATACTTTCACAAGCGATGAAGGAATTTCTCGCGGAGTTAGACAAATATACGCTGGCGGACATCGCCGATGACAGGAATTTAAAACGGATTTTCAATGCTGAAATTTCCGTCGAGAACTTATTTTAAAGACATTGGAGGACCCTATGTCACAAGATCCCTTTTTACAACGGGAAACGGAAAAGTATGAAAATCCGATCCCGAGTCGCGAGTTTATCCTCGCCCATTTAGAAAAACGAGAAACACCTGCGCGCCGCGATGAAATTGCCGCAGAGCTTAATATAACCAGCGAAGAGCATCTCGAAGCGTTGCGTCGCCGCTTAAGAGCGATGGAGCGCGACGGACAGCTCGTGTTTACTCGCCGTCAATGCTATGTGCTTCCTGAGCGCTTAGATTTAATTAAGGGTAAAGTCATCGGTCATCGCGATGGATATGGCTTCCTACGTGCCGATGGACATAAGGATGACTATTACCTATCAGCGGAGCAGATGAAACTCTGCTTGCATGGCGATATCATTTTAGCTCAGCCAATGGGTGCCGATCGTAAAGGCCGTCGCGAAGCACGTATGGTCAGAGTCGTTGAGCCACGAAATCCACAAATTGTTGGGCGCTACTTTACTGATGCAGGGGCTGGATTTGTCGTTCCCGATGATAGCCGGCTGAGTTTCGATATACTCATTGAGTCCGATCCCGCACTGCAAGCGCGTATGGGGGCTGTCGTCGTCGTTACCCTCGAAAAAAGACCTACCCGCAGAATGAAAGCGATCGGCAAAATCACCGAGATTCTCGGGGATGAAATGGGTACTAGCCTAGCGGTAGATATGGCACTGCGTACCCATGAAATTCCCAACGAATGGCCGAGCGAGGTTGAGGCTGAAATCGCACACCTCAGCGAAGAGGTCCCTGAAAGTGCAAAACAGGGACGGGTCGATTTACGGCAACTACCACTGGTCACTATCGATGGTGAAGATGCCCGTGACTTTGATGATGCGGTCTACTGCGAGAAGAAGCGTGGAGGAGGATGGCGCCTCTGGGTCGCTATTGCTGACGTGACCTACTATGTCCGTCCTGGCACTGCGCTGGATCATGAAGCGGAAAAACGCGGTACGTCCGTTTATTTCCCAACGCAGGTCGTGCCGATGCTACCGGAAGTGCTGTCGAACGGTCTATGCTCGTTGAATCCGCAAGTTGACCGTCTCTGTTTAGTCTGCGAGATGACGATATCAGCACGAGGGAAACTGACCGGTTATAAGCACTATGAAGCCGTGATGAACTCCCATGCGCGACTGACCTATAACAAAGTATGGTCAATTCTTGAGGGCGATGAAGCACTACGTGAACAGTATGCGCCGCGCGTCAATGACCTCGAAGAACTGTATGCCATGTATCAGGTATTAGAGACCGCACGCAGTCAACGTGGAGGGATCTCTTTTGAAACGGAAGAACCGAAGTTCATCTTTAATGCTGAACGTCGGATAGAGCGGGTTGAGCGGCTGCGTCGTAATCCGGCACATAAGCTTATCGAAGAGTGTATGATCTTGGCTAATATTGCTTCAGCGCGTTTTGCTGAGAAATACGAAGAGCCAGTACTGTTCCGTGATCATGACAGACCTACCGACGAAAGCATTAAGAGTTTCCGCAAAGTTCTTGGCGAGCTCGGACTAACGCTGACTGGCGGCAATAAACCGACGCCGCTCGACTATGCTACGTTATTGGCGGCAGTGGCTGAGCGCCCCGACGCAGAGATGCTACAAACGATGCTGTTACGCTCGATGAAACAGGCGATCTATGACCCAGAAAACCGCGGTCACTTTGGTCTGGCATTAACCTCCTATGCGCACTTCACCTCGCCGATCCGCCGTTATCCGGATTTACTGCTACACCGTTCACTCAAGTACCTTATCGCGAAAGATGAGGGTCAGCAGGTTAATACCGTGACTCCGGGTGGCGGCTGTCATTATGATATGCAGCAAATGTTGCAATTGGGCCAACACTGTTCATTGACCGAGCGTCGTGCCGACGAAGCGACGCGCGATGTTGCCGACTGGCTAAAGTGTGACTTTATGCAAGACCAAGTCGGTAATACCTTTAGCGGTATTATCTCAAGTGTCACCAATTTCGGTTTCTTCGTGCGACTTGCTGACCTGTTTATCGACGGCTTAGTACATGTTTCAACACTGGACAATGACTACTATCGTTACGACCAAATTGGGCAACGCTTAACGGGCGAAGCCAGTGGGCAAGTATTCCGTTTAGGCGACACCGTTGAAGTACGGGTTGATGCAGTACATATGGATGAGCGCAAGATCGATTTCGCCTTAGTTGCAAGCCAACGTAAGCCGCGCGGCGAAGGTAAAACCGAGAAAGATCGAGCGAAGAAAAGTGCCTCTGGTGCTGTGAAAAAACGTCGGAATGCGGCGAAGAAAGTCAATTTCGAGCCGGATAGTGCCTTTCGAGGGACGAAGAAGAAAGAAACCACGAGTACGGTGACACCAGCGACTAAGAAACCTAAAAAAGTCTCTGAGAAAACCCGTAAGATTGCGGAGGCGACAAAAGCTAAGCGCGCCGCTAAGAAAAATCGCTCAGAATAAGAGCAAGTAGAATCTGCTGGTAACTTACTGTTGCCAGCCCTCTCAAGGTAATTGATAGAATAAACTATGAGTGAAAAAATTTTTGGTATTCATGCGGTCCAATCTCTGCTGGAACGTCAACCCGAGCGCTTTCAACAGGTGTTTATATTAAAAGGGCGTGACGATCGCCGTTTACAACCGCTGATCCAAGGCCTTGAGTCCCAAGGTATTATTATACAAGTCGCGACTCGACAATGGTTAGATGAGGCGGCAGAAGGTGCTGTTCACCAAGGGATTTTGGCATTAGTAAAACCAGGTCGCCACTATCAGGAGGGTGATCTAACCGATCTTCTTGAGAAGCTCGACAAGCCATTGCTGCTTATCCTCGATGGCGTCACTGATCCGCATAATCTTGGTGCATGCTTACGGAGTGCGGATGCAGCAGGCGTTGCGGCAGTGATCGTACCCAAAGATCGCTCTGCGGCGTTAAATGCAACGGCTAAGAAAGTTGCGTGTGGTGCAGCAGAAACAGTACCGCTTATCCGTGTAACGAACTTGGCGAGAACAATGCGCCTGTTGCAAGAATACAATATCTGGATCGTCGGGACGGCGGGCGAAGCGGACCATACGTTATATCAGAGTAAAATGACCGGCGGAATGGCGCTTGTAATGGGTGCTGAAGGCGAAGGAATGCGTCGCCTGACTCGCGAACATTGCGATGAGCTGATCAGTATTCCGATGCCAGGTTCAGTCTCTTCGCTCAACGTCTCTGTTGCCACAGGGATCTGTTTATTTGAAGCGGTTCGCCAGCGGCAATAAATAACGTTAAGCATCTTCTAGTTTTGGAAGGTGCTTATTAACGAACGACGTTATTTTTTAATATGCTCGCACCTAGGGGGATAAAGCTACGTGATCTCCCCCTTTTGCTTTACATCTATCGATACTTCATTCTTCTTCCTGCTTAAGAATGAAGATTACTTATAAGTAAGGCTCTGTCATATACCAAGTAATCCCGCTTTTTGTCGTGGGTAAGTCGGTATTCTAATAAATTATTCTACTGATTTTGTGAGCAGTGTTAGAACTTTCTGGAACAAATTATGCATAACTATATGTGCACTCTGTGGTGCCACTTTCTAGGAGCATATTTTGAACCTCACACACAAATCCTTAACCCCGCTAGAGTCGACTCAGCAGGCCTTAGATTTTATCCAAAGTGACACCCTTTCGTCGGAACAGCTTGCACTCCTCAATCAACTCACCGTCGACGGCTTCCGTCAGCATATTAACCCTGGTTTCCTTGAGTACCGAAAATCCGTTACCTCGGGCGGCGGCTACGCTGCAGTAGAATGGCGCGCGACCAGTCTGAATACGTTGGCTGATACACGAGGCAATGAATACATCGATTGCTTAGGCGGTTACGGCATTTTTAGTGTCGGTCACTGCAACCCTACCGTGGTTAATGCGGTTGAGCATCAACTTCATAAACAGCCGCTACATAGTCAAGAGCTACTCGATCCCTTACGGGCGCTGTTGGCGCAGAGTTTGGCCGGGCTAGCGCCAGGTGAATTGGATTATTGTTTCTTTGGTAATAGCGGTACCGAGTCTGTGGAAGCAGCACTGAAATTAGCCAAAGTATATCAAGCCCCTAAGGGGAAATTCAGCTTCATCGCCGCTAACGGGGCTTTCCACGGAAAATCATTAGGTGCACTCTCGGCCACGGCTAAGCCGGTTTTCCGCGAGCCTTTTCAGCCGTTGGTCCCTGGATTCCATCATGTTGACTTTGGTGATATCGCAGCCATGCGTGCGATGGTCGCGGAATGTGCTGCGCGCGGTGAAGGGATTGCAGCGGTAATCCTTGAGCCGATACAGGGCGAAGGTGGGGTGATCCTGCCTCCTGACGACTATCTACCAGCAGTCCGTGCGCTCTGTGACGAAATAGGGGCGTTACTTATCTTGGATGAGGTCCAAACCGGCATGGGAAGAACAGGGAAAATGTTCGCCTGCGAACACTATGGCGTCGTACCGGATATCTTATGCCTAGCCAAAGCACTCGGTGGGGGCGTGATGCCAATTAGTGCAACGATCGCCAGCAAACGGATCTTTACGGTGCTTTTTGACAATCCCTTCCTGCACACGACCACTTTTGGCGGTAACCCAATGGCCTGCGCGGCGGCCTTGGCAACTATTAACGTACTGCTGCGTGATGATTTAGTACAACAGGCTGAGACCAAAGGCGACTACTTGCTCAAAGGGCTCGAAAAGTGCGCAAAACGCTATCCTCTGATTATTACTGAAGCTAGGGGCATGGGGTTCTTGCAGGCATTAGAATTTTGTGACAATGAAACGGGCTATACCTTTGCCAGCGAGATGTTCCGTCGTGGCATCTTGGTGGCTGGAACACTAAATAATGCGCGTACAGTGAGGATTGAACCGCCACTCACCTTGACCTTAGAGCAGTGCGATCAGGTTTTAGAGCAGGTGGAGAAAGTCCTTGAGCAAATATCGCTCTCCTCAGGGAAAGACGCCGCCACTCAAGCCTCTTCCTCACTCATCCACTAATCATTTATCCGCCTACCTTGAGTAGGCGGCTTTAGTGTTAATGACTAAATACTAGCTCTCTTTTTGTCCACCAATACCAAATAATCCAACCGATCCCTACAGCCGTCCAGACTAAGCCTAGTCTCATCGCATCTTGATCTAAGTTAAGCCACATGACACCTACACATAGGATACCCGCTAACGGAATGAGAAGGTGTGTAACCCAGTGCGTTAGGCATTTAAGCTGCCTTTGTTGAACCGCATAGTAGGCGATAACGGATACGTTAACCGAGGTGAATGCTACGAGTGCGCCAAAGCTAATGAGTGAAACGGCGGTATCTAAATTGAAAAATACGGCGCTCATCGCGAGTGCCCCGACGAATAGAACACAATAGAGTGGGCTACCTAATTGGGGATGGATATAGCGGAACTTAGCGATAGGAAATATTCCATCACGCCCCATGATGTGCAGCAATCGGGCCGCACTGGCGTGGGAGGCTAACCCTGAGGCGAAGGTGTTCACTAAGATCGCGACGAGGAAAACGGATTGGAAAAATTTACCGCCGACATAGAGAACAATCTCAGGCATGGCTTCCGTAGGGTTTTTGAATTCCATATTGGTCGGGAAGTAGAGCTGGGTAAACCATGCTGCCACGAAGAAGATCACTCCGCCAATTAGTGCCGTAAGCATTACCGCTCGAGGAATGGTCCGTTCAGGCTGGTGCGATTCGTCAGAAAGAGTCGTGACTGCATCAAAACCCAGAAAAGAAAAGCAGAGCACGGCCGCACCGGCGACCAATGGTAAGAACGTCTGCTCGCCGTTCCAGAGTGGTTTTAGGGTCCACACCGCATCATGTCCATGCTGATGGCCGACGCCTTGGATCACTAACCCTACGAAGACGGCCATTAACAATACCGGCGCGCCAACGAAAAGAAAATTTAAGTTGGCGAGTAACCGGATGTTACGGCTATTAACCCAAGTGACTAACCCGGTGAATAATACAATCCATAACCATGACGGTACTTGGGGAAAAAGAGAGCGAAGATAGATACCGGCGAGTAGGGCATTGATCATCGGCAATAGCATGTAATCGAGAAGAGAAGCCCACCCCACTAAAAACCCGACACGATTACCGCAAGTTTTACGGGCATACGTATAGGCTGATCCGGCTTTCGGGAAGACCTTAACCATTTTTCCGTAGCTAAAAGCGGTTAGTAATACCGCGAATAATGCTAGCAGGTAAGCTAATGGTACGCGGCCAGTTGTCATGCCCGACACGATACCAAAGGTATCGAACACTGTCATTGGGGTCATGTAGGCAATGCCGACAATTACCACCTGCCATAATCCTAAATTACGTTTATAGGTTACATCTTGAGTCATTCAACACCACCTGGGGCAAGATTGGGTAACTACTGTTTAAGCAATTTCTATGCCCAACTACCGGTGAATGCAGCTTAGAAATGATTTTCAGGTAGCTAAAATAGGCTTTTTTTTACAGAGTAAAGTAGGGAGTAATAATAAAATTTTTTGGAATGATAAAAGTATGTAAACGGGTTGGGAAGGAAAGAGGAGGGCGAAAACCGCCCTCAGCTGGCGAAATTTACGTATCACTCACCATAATTAAAGGCTTTAGGGTGATTCGATAGGCTACCGCTAGTGGCTGCATAGAGAATAGTTTTGCCATCGATAGAGAGCGCGTCGCTGATATTAAGCCACTGCAGGGTCTCGCGATGGGATTTCTCGTTGTTCTGTAGATAGAGGCCGCTCATCTGCTTAAGCTTGGCGGAGTAAAGTACCGCGAACTGTTGGTTACCACAGTTATGTGGCTTACAGATGCTATAGACTTGATAGTCATCTCCTTTCACTGTCACTGTTTGGGCGGGCGACTCAACCCCACCGGTTCTAATCCAACTCGGCAACTGTTGGTGGCTCATCAACGCAGTCAGCGCTTTGCTACCTTCAGGGGTTTTTACTAAGTCACTAAAGGTAGTTTCCGCTGCAAATGCACCGGGGGCAGCCAATAGGGAAGCGATAATACCTAGTTGCTTAAACATAACTCCTCCTTTGATAATCGCTTTTAGTATAGACCCTCCGCTCGCGTCTTAGAAATAATCGTCACTGTCACGAAATAAGCGACGTATTGTCTTGTATTTAACCGCTAGTCTCAGTATTATTACGCGTCAAATTTTTCAGCCGCATTTTAAAACGTTCCTTGCTTCCATGGGCCGCGGTTGACCCTGACAGGAGGCTGAATAATCCGTAAGGAGCAACCGATGCGTCATTACGAAATCGTATTTATGGTTCATCCTGACCAGAGCGAACAGGTTCCTGGCATGATCGAGCGTTACACTGGTGCTATCACTGGTGCAGAAGGCAAGATCCACCGTCTGGAAGACTGGGGCCGCCGTCAGCTGGCTTACCCAATTAACAAATTGCATAAAGCACACTACGTTCTTCTGAACGTTGAAGCTCCGCAAGAAGTGATTGATGAGCTGGAAACAAACTTCCGCTTCAACGACGCCGTTATCCGCAGCATGGTCATGCGCGTTAAGCATGCGGTAACTGAAGCATCACCAATGGTTAAAGCAAAAGAAGAACGTCGTGATCGTCGTGATGATTTTGCTAATGAAGCCGCTGATGACTCAGATGCTGAGGATTCTGAAGAGTAATTCTTGATGGTGGCTAATCGTTTTCGACTGTCTGGTCAGGTATGCACAGCAGTTGTAAGAAAAACTAGCCCCTCAGGAATCCCGCATTGTCAGTTCGTGCTAGAACACGAATCGATGCAGCGGGAAGCCGGTATTAACCGGTTAGCGGTATGTCGTATCCCTGTCATTATCAGTGGGCACGAACACCAGCTAATTACTCAACATATAACGGTCGGTAAGCAGCTTCTACTGGAAGGTTTCGTTCATAGCCACAAGGCGAAAACAGGCCAAAGTAGATTAGTACTGCATGCCGAGCAGATTGAATTGATAGATTCTGGAGACTAGCCAAATGGCACGTTATTTCCGTCGTCGCAAGTTCTGCCGTTTCACCGCGGAAGGCGTTCAAGAGATCGATTATAAAGATATCGCAACGCTAAAAAACTACATCACTGAAAGCGGTAAGATTGTACCAAGCCGTATTACCGGTACCCGTGCAAAATACCAGCGTCAGCTGGCCCGTGCTATCAAGCGCGCGCGTTACCTGTCTCTGTTACCGTACACTGATCGTCATCAGTAATCGGTAACTGTCCATCAACGACTTTAAGAGGATAAGGTAATGCAAGTTATTCTGCTTGATAAAGTAGCAAACCTGGGTAACCTAGGTGATCAGGTCAACGTTAAAGCGGGCTACGCTCGTAACTTCCTGGTACCACAAGGTAAAGCTGTCCCAGCAACTAAAAACAACATCGAGTTTTTCGAAACTCGTCGTGCTGAGTTAGAAGCTAAATTAGCGGATACTCTGGCTGCTGCAAATGCCCGTGCTGAGAAAATCAACGCACTGGGTACTGTTACCCTCGCAACTAAAGCGGGTGACGGCGGTAAACTGTTCGGTTCAATCGGTACTCGCGATATCGCTGATGCTGTGACCGCTGCAGGCGTTGCTGTTGCTAAAAGTGAAGTGCGTCTGCCAAATGGTGTTCTTCGCACCACTGGCGACCACGAAGTTGATTTCCAAGTTCATAGCGAAGTCTTCGCTAAACTGGTTATCAAAATCGCTGCTGAATAAGTTCAGAAGTGAAAAAATGCCGGCGAAAGCCGGCATTTTTGTTTCGACCTATTGTAGCCGCAAGAAGTGTCCATCAGCCTGTCTCACGAAAAGAACCTGACCTTGAGCATTTTCCAAGGTTAATCCGGTGATATGACTGCTAGACGTCATTCTTACCTTCACTGCTTGACCTGCACTAAGCGTCCCTAACGGTTGACCGCTCCCTTGGATAGCGGCCATTGCATACAGTGCTTCAGTATCTAGCCCCTCATCCCGAAAAAGTTGGGCGAGTGTTTCCCCCGCTGCGACGTGGTAAGTATGCCAAGTACCTTGCGTATCACTTTGTCCGCCTAACGTAGCAGGTGGATCGACGTGGCGTAAGGTGATATCCGGCTCTTGTGCTGGACCCGGGAGAAATAAGCCAATCAGGATAAGTATTGCTGCTACGGCCATTATCCGTAGGTGCCACACAGAGAAAGGGGCGAGTAGAGGCTGAAGTCGCGGACTTATCTCATGTGAAAAAATTTGCTTGCCTGTATCAAGCAAAGTAGAAATCCTCTCCTTCATCGCTGCCTCCTTTAGCATTGGCTGAGATTCAACCACTATTACTCCAACCATTGTTAATCTTTCTTAAGAAAAAGTCATTACTCAGCGGATCAATTTTACGAACAGTGTTCACGCTGCTATCCTTGCAGTTCAATTTATTTAGAGAAAAGGAACAGAAATGACGACTCTTTCTTTTGACAGTGTCGAAGCGCAAGCCAGTTATGGCATCGGCCTGCAAGTCGGACAGCAATTATTAGAATCAGGGTTACAAGGTCTTGAACCTGACGCTCTATTAGCTGGTCTGCGTGATGCGCTGGAAGGAAATTCGCCGGCTGTACCTATGGATGTTTTACATCGTGCATTACGTGAGATGCACGAGCGTGCAGACGCGGTACGTGATGAACGTACAAAAGAGATGGCGGCTGAAGGGGCAAAATACCTTGAGGAAAACCGTCAGCGTGAAGGCGTCAACAGTACCGAATCGGGCTTACAATTCCGCGTATTAACCCAAGGCGAAGGGGCTATCCCTTCTCGCCAGGACCGCGTGCGTGTTCATTACACCGGGAAACTGACCGACGGTACGGTTTTCGATAGCTCAGTCGCTCGTGGAGAGCCGGCAGAGTTTCCGGTCAGCGGTGTTATCGCCGGTTGGATCGAGGCACTGACCTTGATGCCTGTCGGATCGAAGTGGGAGTTGGTGATTCCACAACACCTTGCCTACGGTGAACGTGGCGCAGGCGCTTCGATTCCGCCATTCAGTACCCTAGTATTTGAAGTTGAGCTACTCGACATTCTCTAAGATAGAGACTTACGCTAACCGGCCTCGCGCCGGTTTTTTTTTGCCTGTGAATCAAGGTTTACCCGCCCCCTGCAACGGAGTATGGTAACCTCAACCATCACAAATTCTGATGTTACTAACTGTCGTTGACAGGAGGCCGAGAATGTTGGACCAGATTAATCAGATCGCACGCCAAGCCGGTGAAGCGATCCTTGACATCTATCATCGAGAAGAAGGCCTCGATGTGCAGATAAAAACGGATGATTCGCCAGTTACCGCTGCGGATATTGCAGCGAACACGATCATCATCGATGGCTTACAGGCTTTGACCCCCGATATCCCTATCTTATCTGAAGAGTCCGAAGTGGAATGGTCAGTGCGACAGAAGTGGACGCGTTATTGGCTGGTTGATCCGCTCGATGGCACAAAAGAGTTCATCAAGCGTAATGGTGAGTTTACCGTCAATATTGCATTGATCGAGGAGGGTAAACCGGTACTCGGTGTGGTCTATGCCCCTGTGCTTGATGACCTCTACTGTGCCGCTGAGGGTAAAGCTTGGAAAGAGGCCGGGCACGGAGCACGCCAACCGATTACTGTCGCCACCGCCCAGCCGCCCTTAGTTGTTGTGAGCCGCTCTCATGCCAACAACGACCCAGAGCTAAAAGATTATCTACATCAACTCGGTGAGCATCAGACTGTCGCAATCGGCTCTTCACTAAAATTTTGCCTAGTCGCAGAAGGTAAAGCTCAACTTTATCCTCGTTTTGGTCCAACCAATATTTGGGATACCGGGGCGGGTCATGCGGTAGCTCTTGCCGCGGGTGCTCAGGTCACGGATTGGCACGGTAATACCCTCGATTATACTCCCCGAGAATCCTACTTAAATCCTGGTTTTCGCGTTTCACTGTTTTAGTCAACGCATTTAACCGTTACCCCCTCACTTAAGGGGGTAAAATAATTCTCTCTCGCCATAAATCTGTCATCAACTCTGCCGATAATCCTACTCAGTTTCTTTATCTTGAGAGATAAACTACTTATATTTCGATATCAATGACTGATTTACTCGTCTAAAGCACTATTTTTAATATGTTAATAAAAGATTATTAGGCTGTAATTTTTGTGTTTTTTGGATAACCCACTACACTCTATCTCAGAACGCAGGAGCGAAGAGAGAATTAGCGAATGAAAATCTATAATCGATACAATCCAATCCAGATTGCGCGTTACGTGAAGACGTTATTCAAAGGTGAGATTTACATTAAGGATATTGGTGAATTTCATTTCGACCAGGGAAAGGTGCTTCAACCACTAAATGGTGATATCCAGCGTTTAGGTATTATGTCTGAGATCAATCGTCAGGTAAGTAAACTACAGATCAAATTCTAAAGTATTGGCCACCGAGGAATTACTCTAGTGGCCAACATATCGTTATTTTCCAGTAATCTCGTCGATCACCTGACCCGCAGGGGTGAGTGGCATTGTCCGCTCGTCACTGACGCGAGTCACCAGCAACTGATCAATTCGGTAGTTATCGATATCCACGACTTCGAATTTATACCCGGAGAAGATCACAAAGTCGGTACGTTTCGGTATTTTACGCAGCATGTACATCATAAAACCGCCAATCGTTTCGTAATTTCCCGAGTGCGGAAACTCTTCAATATGTAATACGCGTACGACATCATCGATTGGCGTCCCGCCTTCGACTAACCATGAGTTCGCATCACGCGCGACGATTTGTTCTTCAAATCCTTGGCCGACGAGATCGCCCATTAGGGTGGTCATCACATCGTTCAGGGTGATAATCCCAACAACCAGCGCGTATTCATTCATAATTACTGCGAAGTCTTCGCCCGCGGTTTTAAAACTTTCGAGAGCTTCCGATAGCGTCAGAGTGTCGGGTACGATTAAGGCTGAACGAATCTGTACGCCGCTACTTAACGTCATGCTCTGGTTACCTAACACACGCAATAACAGTTCTTTCGAATCCACATAACCGACAATATGGTCGATATCGCCATTACATACTAAGAACTTAGAATGGGGATGGTCGGCAATTTTCGATTTTAATACTGCTTCTTGTTCATTGAGATCGAACCATACGATGTTTTCGCGTGAGGTCATGGAGGAAGGAACCGTACGCGATTCCAACTCGAAAACGTTTTCGATTAACTCGTGTTCTTGTTTACGCAGTACGCCCGCGAGCGCGCCGGCTTCGACCACTGCATAAATATCGTCTGGCGTGATATCGTCCTTACGATCCATCGGGATTTTAAACAGGCGAAAGACGTTATTGGCCATACCATTAAAAAACCAGACCAGTGGACGGAAGACCAATAAGCAAATACGCATCGGGCCGATAATACGCAAGGCAATCGCTTCAGGGGCAATCATACCAATCCGCTTTGGTGTCAGATCAGCAAACAAGATGAATAAGCTGGTGACAACGGTGAACGAACAAATAAAGCTAAGCTTTTCTGAGAGTTCGGGAGACAAGAAACGATGGAAGAAATCGGAGAAGACGGGCATGAAAGCGGAATCGCCAACGATACCGCCTAAGATTGCTACGGCATTGACCCCAATCTGTACGACGGTAAAGAACATACCTGGAGATTCTTGGAGCTTGAGCACATGCTCTGCACGAATATCTCCGTCGTTGGCGAGAAGTTTGAGTTTAATTTTCCGCGCAGCAGCCAGCGAGATTTCTGACATAGCAAAGAAAAAGCTAATAACAATTAATACAAGGATGACAAGTAAGCTATCTAACATAAGGAGTCCGAAGTTTATAAGCTTGTCATTTTTGGCCTGGGCAACATCTCAACAAAGCAACGTTCAGGCAGTCAGTGAGGAAGAACACGTTATCCGTGCCAAAAATGTCTGTCAGGGCATATTCACTATGAATAATGCTCAGCAACAGAAAAGGCAGTGATGACTGCCTACAGGGAGTATAGCAGTAGCAGTGATTAGCCCGCTAGAGGCAGATGAACAGAATTTCAGCATTATGATGGGCATTTCGATCACTGGTTGTAATTTACACAGGGTTTTTGGACAATAGCGTAATTGATAAGAAAAATTATTATTTGTTTTCACGTCTATTCAGTTTGAGAAAGACTACGCTTATCACAGTGTGTATATTTTAATGAATTTACGCGATTTGCTGCTGCAAATGGATGCTTAACAGGAGAGTTCGTGGCACGTTTAACCCATTATAGTATGGCAGCACTTTTATTGGCCGCGCCAACATTACAGGCCGCGACGGTTAGGCTGAATCTCGAAGGCCTCTCAGGTGAGTTACAGAACAACGTCAGAGTTAGGCTGGCGACGATTACTAGTGAGGAGATCAGTGCAGACAGCCGTTTTCAAGCGCGTCTCGATGCGGTCATTAAGCAAAGTCTTCGCGCGCTAGGCTATTATGAGCCGGTTATTACTTATCGTGTTTCGCCTGAACAGGCGCTGCCCTCAGGGCAAGTTCTTACCGTCCATGTCGATCCGGGTGTACCGGTTAAAATTGGTGGCAGCACTTTATTGGTCGAGGGTGCGGGTAAAAACGATAGTGACTATCAGCAGTGGGTTGAAAAGGGACGGCCTAAAGTCGGAACGGTCCTTAACCATGGCGATTATGACAAATTTAAAAATGGCTTTTCCAGTATTGCGCTACGTAAAGGATATTTCGATGGTGTTTACCGTAAAAGCCAGTTAGGCGTTTCACTGCCACTCCATCAAGCATTTTGGGATATCGACTACGACACGGGGCAGCGCTATCGCTTCGGAAAAGTGACATTTTCAGGCTCACAGATCAGAGAAGAGTATCTACAAAAGTTAGTCCCTTTCCATGAGGGGCAGTATTACGACTCGAAAACCTTAGCAGAATTAAACCGACGCTTATCGGCGATGGGCTGGTTCGGTTCCGTCGTGGCCGCACCCGAGTTCAAGGGGGCTCAAAAAACCAAGGTGTTACCGATCAATGCAGCGGTCACTCCTGCGATTAAAAATAGCCTAGAAGTCGGTGCGGGTTATTCGACCGATGTGGGGCCACAGCTTAAGGCAACGTGGAACCGACCGTGGGTGAATGAGTATGGACATAGCATTACGGCGAACACCTATATTTCCCAGCCGGAACAACAACTCGACTTCACCTATAAAATCCCGTTATTAAAAAATCCGCTCGAACAATATTACACCATTAAGGGTGGTCTCAAGCGTACTGACTTGAACGATACCAAGGCAGACTCCACTACCGTCGTGGGATCCCGCTATTGGGAAAATAGCAGTGGTTGGCAAAAAGCGCTTAATCTAACCTGGCGGTTAGATCACTATACTCAAGGTAACTATACCAATACCACCATGCTCCTTTACCCAGGGGCTAGCGTGAATAGAACGCGTTCGCGGGGTGGGTTAATGCCAACCTGGGGAGATTCACAACGCTATTCCGTAGACTTCTCAGACACGACCTGGGGGTCGGGCGCTAATTTCGTTATCCTGCAGGCCTCTAACGTTTGGATACGTACTTACGCCGAAAAAAATCGCTTTGTGGTCAGAGGGACGCTCGGCTGGATCGAAACCGATGACTTCGATAAGGTTCCGCCGGATCTGCGGTTCTTCGCGGGTGGCGACCGAAGTATTCGCGGCTATAAATATAAAGATGTCTCGCCTCGGGATAGCGATAATAACTTAACAGGTGCCAGCAAAATGGCGACAGGGTCGTTTGAATATCAATATAACGTCACTGGGAAATGGTGGGGCGCGGCATTCATCGATAGTGGTGAGGCCGTTAACAATTTTAAAGACAGCGATATCAAAACTGGTGCTGGGGTAGGTGTGCGTTGGGCTTCGCCGGTAGGGCCGATCAAGTTTGATATTGCCACGCCGATTGGTGACAAAGATACGCATGGTGTTCAATTCTACATTGGCCTAGGACCTGAATTATGAGTTGGTGGAAAAAGGGAGTTATCGGCCTATTAGTTATCGTGGTACTGCTCATCACGACAGTGGCTTTGCTTATCGGTACGACATCAGGCTTACATCTTTTATTTAAGGGGGCAAATCGCTGGGTCCCTGGTTTACATATTGGCCAAGTAGAAGGTGGCTGGCGTAATCTGAACCTGCGCGATATTACCTACCAGATGCAGGGGGTGGATGTACGCGGCGGCCAGCTCCATCTTGCCGTTAACACGTCATGCCTGTGGCATTCGTCGGTCTGTGTTGATGACCTTACGCTGAGTGATGTGAGTGTTGCCGTCGATACCAGTAAGATGGCTCCCGCTGCACCCGTCGAGGAGACCAAAAGCGAACCTCTCACCGATATCTCTACTCCTTATCCGCTGACGCTTAAGCATCTCGGCTTACGTAATATCAACGTTAAGGTTGATGGGACGAGCATAGCGTTGGGGGAGTTTAGCACCGGTATCGCATGGCAAAACCGCCAGATCACGCTAGCACCTACGCAAATTAATAACTTCCTCCTTGCCTTACCGACAGTCGCTCAAGTTGCCGTCGATAAAGCTGCGCAGACGACGAAAACGGCGATTACACAAACTACAGAGCAGGCGGCCGAACAGAAAAAAGCCGCAGACGAACAAGCGCGTATCGCCGCTCAGCAGCCCCCTTTAGGCGATACCCTACGCGCGCTGTTTGCGAAGCCGCTTCTTGATCTCCCCTCAATAACATTACCTGTTGATGTCGATATTCAAGGGATCACCGGTAATACCTTACAGGTGACGGGGGACACGCCATTAACGATTAACCAGCTTAATCTGAAAGCGCGCGCCGTGAATAACCATATTGCATTACAAAAGCTACAAGTTCAGGCGCTACAAGGGCAACTGCATGCGAGCGGTGAGGCAGATTTGGTGGATAACTGGCCGGTAAATCTTAATCTCAACAGTACACTGAATATCGACCCCATCAAGGGGGAGAAAGTTAAGTTATCGCTGAAAGGAAATATGAAACAGCAGGTTGATCTCGGCCTGAACCTTTCAGGGCCAGTGAAAGCGCAGCTGAATGCGATGGCGCAACCGGCGATAGTCGGCCTACCTTTATCCTTAAAGGCGAACAGCCCGCGCCTACGTTGGCCGCTGACTGGCCCTGCACAGATTCAAGTCGATAACTTCGCTCTCGACACGTCAGGGAAAGCGTCTGATTACCATATTCAGCTCGCGGCAGCGTTAACGGGTGAGGGGATCCCTCCGGCACAGGTTTCACTCAACGGTAAAGGGGACCTAGGGCAATTTAGCCTAGATAGACTGCGCATCGCCGCCCTGCAAGGGAATATCGACCTCAGTGCTCTGGTCGATTGGAACAAAGCGATCAGCTGGCGCAGTAATTTGACCCTCGATAATATTAATACCGCACGGCAATATCCAGATTGGCCGGCCAAATTGACGGGTCAAATTACCACTAAAGGTAGTCTTTTTGGCGGAACCTGGCAGGTGAGCGTACCGAAGTTGGCGATTAAAGGAAATGTGAAACAGAACCCAGTCAATATTGAGGGGAGCCTGCAAGGTAACAGTTACATGCAGTGGAAAGTCCCGCAATTGTTGGTCGCTTTGGGTCGTAATCACCTTGATATTCACGGTGAGCTCAACGATAAATTGATGCTCGATGCGAATATTGACGCCCCAGCGCTAGACAACGCACTGCCAGGCCTTGGCGGTACGATCAAAGGGGTCGTGAATGCACGAGGAACCTTAGCCCAACCTGAGTTAAAGGCTGATCTGCAAGGCCGTGCTTTACGCTGGCAGCAGATGAGCTTGCAGTCGTTGGCCCTGAAAGGGAATGTGACATCGGCCCAGCAGATCTCAGGTAATTTAGTACTCAACCTTCAGCGGCTACATCAAGAGGGCGTCGACATCAGCCAGATTTTGCTGAATGCCGGTGGCGATGAGCAAGCTCATCAACTGACCTTGAAGGTGACCGGTAAACCGGTAGCGGGCGAGTTAGCCTTAAAGGGGCACTTTGATCGTCAGCAGCAGCGTTGGCAAGGTAGCTTAACCCGTAGCCAATTCTCGACGCCAGTGGGTAATGTCACCCTTAGCCGTGCGATGAGCCTCGATTATCAGAATACTAAGCAAACTATTACGGTAGGCAGCCATTGTTGGCTAAACCCGAATGCAGAACTGTGTGTGCCTGAACCGATCGTAGCAGGGCCTGAAGGCCATGCTCATCTACAGATCCGTAAGCTGGATCTCGCGATGTTAAAAGAGTTTTTACCGGCACAAACGCAGTTATCTGGACGTTTTAGCGGTGATACTCGTGTCAATTGGACCGCAAAGGGGGGCTTACCCGATGCGAACCTTTCCTTGACTGGGCAAGGGGTTGAGGTCCGCCAAGATGTACAAGGTAAGATGCTCCCCATCGCTTTTGAACGATTAGATCTCAAGGCCGCGCTGGTTAAAGGTAAGGCCCAGCTACAATGGCTGATTAAACTGGTGAACAATGGCCAGTTGACCGGTAATGTGCAGATTACTGATCCGGAGAATCGCCGTACCCTAGGCGGCAACGTCGGTATTGATAATCTCTCTCTCGCCATCCTTAATCCGGCATTATCGAAGGGAGAAAGTATTCAAGGGGTGTTAAGTAGCCAATTACGTCTAGGCGGCTCTTTGCAAAATCCGCAAGTGTTTGGTCAGCTTGCGTTGAAAAATGCGAAAGCATTGACCAGCGCGATGCCGGTTGAGCTGACTGATGCAAACCTTTCGATGGTATTTAATGGAATGTCGTCAACCTTGCAGGGGCTAATACGGACCGCACACGGTAATTTAGATCTCTCCGGGAATGCGGATTGGCGTCAGCTCGATAACTGGCGTGCGCATATTGCGGCTAAGGGTGACAGGATCCGTGTGACGGTTCCTCCAATGGTACGGTTAGACGTTTCTCCCGACCTTACTTTCGACGCGACGCCTGCGGCGTTTACACTCGATGGTAAAGTCGACGTACCTTGGGCGCGGATAGTGGTACAGGACGTACCTGAAAGTGCAGTCGGCGTTTCTTCGGATGAGGTGATGCTTGATGACCATTTGCAACCGATCAAACCGACGACCGCGAGCATGGCCATCAATAGTAATTTAGTTATTCACGTGGGGGATGATGTAAGATTATCCGCGTTTGGACTGAATGCGCGATTAGACGGTGACCTCAAAGTTGGACAAGGGAAAAATGGCTTGGGCCTTAACGGACAAATCAATATTCCTTGGGGACGCTTCCATGCCTACGGTCAAGACCTGATCGTACGTAAAGGGCAGCTCCAGTTCTCCGGTCCGCCGGATCAACCTTATGTCAACCTTGAGGCGATTCGTAACCCAGATGCGACCGAAGACAATGTGACGGCTGGTATTCGCGTGACAGGTCTGGCAGACGAACCTAAAGTTGAAGTGTTCTCTGACCCGACCATGTCTCAGCAGGCGGCGCTTTCTTATCTATTGAGGGGGCAAGGTCTCGGTAGTAGCGATGACAGTAACGCCTTGACGTCCGCATTAGTCGGTTTAGGGGTTGCGCAAAGTGGTCAAGTCGTGGGTAAAATCGGCGAGACCTTTGGTGTTAGCGATTTAGCGCTCGATACCGCAGGTGTTGGCGATAGCCAGCAAGTTCAAGTGAGTGGCTATGTACTACCAGGCCTACAAGTAAAATACGGAGTGGGACTCTTCGATTCGTTAGCAACCCTTACGCTACGTTATCGTTTGATGCCTAAACTCTACCTGGAAGCAGTGTCTGGCGTCGATCAGGCACTGGATGTGCTTTATAAGTTTGAGTTTTAGCTATGCGAATTATTGTCTATGGTAGTTTAAGACGTAAGCAGGGAAATAGTCATTGGATGACCAATGCTCAGTGGCTGGGTGACTACCAAGTCGAAGGCTATGAGCTCTACAATCTTGGCCACTATCCGGGGGTTGTCCCCGGTGAAGGAACCATTGAGGGTGAAGTCTATCGTATTGATGCCATGACCTTAGGAGAGCTTGATGCGTTGAGAACCAAAGGGGGCGAGTATAAACGTCAACTGGTTTCAACGCCTTATGGCAGCGCTTGGATGTATATTTACCAGCGTTCGGTGGCGGGTCGCCAGCAAATTCCGAGTGGAAATTGGCTTGATAGGAGTGAACAACCTTAAAATAAAAATGCCGTCGAGATCGACGGCATTTTTTTAAAACTTACTTCTGTTGTGCGCGTTCGAAAGAAGAAACGATCTCAGCTTTCGCCGCCGCCGCGTCACCCCAACCTTCGACTTTCATCCACTTACCTTTTTCCAGCGCTTTATATTGCTCGAAGAAGTGTGCGATTTGACCACGGAGTAGCTCTGGCAGATCATTAACGTCTTTGATGTGCTCGTATTCTTTAGACAGCTTACTGTGCGGGACGGCGATGACTTTAGCATCTTCACCAGACTCATCTGTCATTTTCAATACACCCACCGGACGGCAGCGAATCACTGAGCCTGGCTGTAATGGGTAAGGCGTTGGGACTAACACATCAACCGGGTCACCATCTAAAGAGAGAGTGTGGTTGATATAACCATAGTTACATGGGTAGAACATTGCCGTCGCCATGAAACGGTCAACAAACAGAGCGCCTGATTCTTTATCAACTTCATATTTGATCGGTGCAGCGTTTGCAGGGATTTCAATAACAACGTTGATATCTTCTGGTAAGTCTTTACCTGCTTCTACAAGGTTCAAGCTCATGATTGATTCCTAATTATCAGTAAAATTTGTGGTGCGCAGTATAGCGAATTACGCACCGTTATGTGTCCGATTTTTTTAATCGCTTACTGATTTTCACTGATAAAACGTTCAACATCCTCAACCATGTATTGATTACCGACGTAGAAAGGGCAGCGCTCGTGGATAGTTTTCGGTTGTAAATCGAGGATTCGATTCACTCCATCGCTCGCTTTTCCGCCTGCTTGTTCCGCAAGGAAAGCCATTGGATTGCACTCATACAGCAAACGCAGCTTGCCTGTAGGGTGGCTCGCGGTTTGTGGGTAGAGGTAGATACCGCCTTTTAGAAGGTTACGGTGGAAGTCTGCCACTAACGAGCCGATATACCGTGAGGTGTATGGGCGGAACGTTGCGGCGGCGTCTTCTTGGCAAAATTTCAGGTATTTTTTCACGCCAATCGGAAAGTGCACATAATACCCTTCGTTAATCGAGTACATTTTACCGGTAGGCGGGTAGGTTAGGCGTTCTTGGTTCAAGCAGAACACCCCTAATGAAGGATCGTAGGTAAAGGCATTAACCCCGTTACCGGTGGTATAAACCAGCATGGTAGAGGAGCCGTAGACCACATAGCCGGCGGCGACTTGTTGGCGACCGGGTTGCATAAAATCCTCGTCAGTGATCGGAGTACCGACCGGAGTGACGCGGTGGTAGATGGAAAAGATGGTTCCCACCGAAACGTTAACATCAATATTTGACGAGCCATCCAACGGGTCCATCAGCACGACGTAACGGCCATCCTCAGATCCTTCGAAGATAACAAACTCATCTTCCTCTTCTGAAGCGATACCCGCCACGATACCCCGGGCTTTTAGCGCAGATTTTAATTTTTCGTTAGCATAGAGGTCGAGCTTCATTTGCTGCTCGCCCTGAACGTTTTCGATTCCATTCGCGCCGAGAATATCTAATAGGCCTGCTTTATTAATATCGCGATGAATAATTTTCGCGCCAAGTTTAATTGCTGAAAGAAGGGCGGTGAGTTCACCGGTGGCATGAGGGAAGTCTGCTTGTTTTTCAACAATAAATTCGCCTAAGGTCTTCATTGCGTATCCTGGTTGTAAATTGATTTACTTTTCATTAACAGTATAGTCAAGCTACACCTAGGATTGGATCAAATCAATCCTCTCAGTTGCTCCTGAATGCGATATAGGTAAACTGTACAAAAAACTTAGTGGTAGATCTCTTTATGCGAATTCATATTCTCGGTATCTGTGGAACATTTATGGGTGGCTTAGCCATCCTCGCGCGCGCGTTGGGCCATGAGGTGACAGGGTCTGATGCCAACGTATATCCGCCGATGAGCACGTTATTGGAAAAGGAAGGGATTAGCCTGACTCAGGGCTATGATCCGCAACAACTTAGTCCTGTCCCTGATCTTGTGATTATCGGCAACGCGATGTCTCGTGGAAATCCATGCGTCGAAGCGGTGTTGGAAAACAATATTCCTTACGTTTCAGGGCCGCAATGGCTACACGATTTTATCCTGCGTGATCGTTGGGTGTTAGCGGTTGCCGGGACGCACGGTAAAACGACGACTTCCGGTATGCTTGCTTGGATCCTCGAGTCGTGTGGCATGGCGCCAGGTTTTGTTATCGGCGGCGTACCTGGTAATTTCGATGTTTCAGCGCGACTCGGTGATAGTCCATTTTTCGTCATTGAAGCCGATGAATACGACAGTGCCTTTTTCGACAAGCGCTCGAAGTTTGTGCACTACTGTCCGCGTACATTGGTCTTGAATAATCTTGAATTCGATCATGCCGATATTTTTGACGACCTTAATGCGGTGAAAAAGCAGTTCCATCATCTGTTACGTATCGTCCCGGGGCAAGGAAAAGTGATTTGGCCGGAGCAGGATAATAACCTGCGTCATGTCGTCGGAATGGGCTGCTGGAGCGAGCAAGAGACTGTCGGTCCGCAAGGACAGTGGCAGGCGAAGAAAACCTGCCCAGATGCCTCGCAGTGGACTGTTCAATTAGGGGACCAAGTCGTCGCTGAAGTGCAGTGGGGCTTAGTGGGCGAACACAATATGCACAACGGCTTAATGGCTATAGCAGCGGCTCGCCACGTGGGGATCACCCCGCAGGATGCAGCACAAGCGCTAAATAATTTTATCAACGCGAGACGACGCTTAGAGCTACGCGGCACGGTAAACGGTATTGAAGTCTATGATGATTTTGCGCACCATCCGACCGCTATCCTCGCGACCCTCTCAGCCTTACGCAGTAAGATCGGCGGGACTCGGCGTATTCTCGCCGTCTTGGAACCTCGGTCGAATACCATGAAACTTGGTGTCAGTAAGAATGAGCTTGCTCCATCACTCGCGCGTGCCGATGAGGTGTTTCTGTTCCAGCCGAGTCATATCCCTTGGCAAGTGTCGGACGTTGCAGAAGCCTGCGTTCAGCCTGTTCAATGGAGCGCCGATATCAATAATCTCGTTACGATGATTACGAAATCGGTGAAACCCGGGGATGTAATTCTAGTAATGAGTAACGGTGGTTTCGAAGGGATCCATCAGAAATTACTCGATAGACTCGCAGCAACTTCCACGGTCTAAGGATGAAAGGCCGCTCAGTATCTTAGCTGAGCGGTTTTCGTCAGTTATGCTTCTGCTAACTCACGTAGGTATTGGAAAATCTGACGCGAGGACTTAGGAGGCTTATTCGTCGCTTTCTCTTTCTGTGCATTGCGGATAAGGCTGCGCAGCTGTTGGCGGTCGGCCGTAGGATAGAGTTCGATAACCTCATCCATCGCGCTATCTCCATTTTCGATCAGGCGATCACGTAATACTTCAAGCTTATGAAACAGAGCGACTTGCTGATTATGCCTATTTTTTAATTTATCTAACGCGAGGCGGATCGGTTGCTCGTCGCGGGAACGTAACATCTTGCCAATCAGCTGGATTTGGCGACGGCGTCCTTCTTTTTTAATTCGTTGCGCTAACTCAATGGCTTGGCGTAATTCCTCATCAAGCGGAATACGATCGAGAGCATTTTTGCTTAACTCCATTAGCTCCATTCCGAGACGTTTGAGTTCTTCTGCATCGCGCTTAATTTCGCTTTTGCTGACCCAAATAATCTCTTCGTCTTCTTCATCTTGTGGATCAGGCTGGTGGTCGAGCCACTCATCGGGCGGGTTAATCATGGTAGGGCTCCTAAAAAAAGTGGCTTATGCTATCAGGTTACAGCCAGACTGCGAAATTGTTCTCTGACTCTGTTAAACTCATTCTACCTTCAGATAACAGCAGATGGCAGAGCAATGAGTGAATCTCTTCAAGTTTTAGAACAACAAAAGGTTCTTGAACAAGCAGTCGAACACGCCTTAACCTTCGCAAAAAGCCGCACAGATGGCGCAGAAGTCGCGGTGAATAAAACCACGGGACTGAGCGTAAGTACTCGCTACGGCGAAGTCGAAAACGTTGAATTTAATAGCGATGGTGCGTTAGGTATCACCGTTTATTTGGGTCAGCGTAAGGGCAGCGCCTCGTCGACCGATTTAAGCTCCGCGGCGATTGAGCGAGCGGTACAGGCGGCGACTGATATTGCTCGCTACACTTCAGAAGATCCTTTTTCGGACGTGGCCGAGGCCTCGTTGCTGGCATGGGATGCGCCAGATTTAGATCTGTATCATCCTTTGGAGATAACCCCTGATCGTGCGATAGAATATGCAGCAGCGGCTGAACAAGCGGCGTTAGCCTGCGATACTCGTATCGTTAATAGCGAAGGGGGCAGTTTCAGTAGCCATGCGGGGATCCGTGTCTTCGGTAATAGTCATGGCTTCCTGAAAAGTTATTGTTCAACGCGTCACTCGATGTTTAGCTCCGTAATCGCCGAGCAAGATGGCCAGATGGAGCGCGATTATGCCTATACCTCTGGACGTGATTTTGCTGATCTGCAGAGCGCTGAATGGGTAGGCCAAGAGTGTGCACGACGCACGTTGTCTCGTCTCTCTCCACAAAAGCTATCGACACGTAAAGCTCCAGTGCTCTTCGCCCCAGAAGTCGCGAGCGGACTGATTGGTCATCTTGTCGGCGCGATCAGCGGCAGTAGTGTCTATCGCAAATCGACGTTCCTACTCGACAGTTTAGGTAAGCAAATTTTTCCTGAGTGGCTATCAATTATCGAGCAGCCGCACCTACTTAAAGGTACCGCCTCCTCCCCGTTTGATAGCGAAGGTGTGCGGACCCAGCAGCGTACTATCGTCGACCAAGGCGTCTTACAGACGTGGTTAATGACCAGTTATTCTGCGCGTAAGCTGGGCTTGCAGAGTACGGGCCACGCGGGAGGGATCCATAACTGGCGTTTAGCTGGGCAAGGTCAAAGCTTTGAACAGCTCTTAAAAATAATGGGAACAGGGCTCGTTGTCACTGAGCTAATGGGGCAGGGCGTCAGTGCGATGACCGGCGATTATTCCCGTGGTGCTGCGGGTTTCTGGGTGGAGAATGGCGAAATTCAATATCCGGTGAGCGAGATCACTATCGCGAGTAATCTACAAGATATGTGGCGTACGATGGTAACGGTCGGCGATGATATTGATGAGCGTGGAAATATCCAATGTGGGTCGATTCTGTTAGAACAAATGAGTATTGCCGGACAATAATCAGCAGGGAGTTGTAATGCGTAAGGTCAATCTTATGGTCATGAGTGGTGTGCTATTTTGCTCGTCATTATCGCTTGCTGCGAATGCCGCCGATCTCGAAGGTGACATGTTGAGCTTATCTTCAGGACTGAGTACGGTACTGAGTAGTGATCAAGGGGGTGAGATGCAGCAAGCCTTGGCTACGATGCGCCATGCAGCGGAAGATGCGAGGACCGCGACGCCGCCGTCGCTGGCGGGAAGTACGGCCCAAAGCCCTGCGATGCAGGGATGGCGCAGCGCCTTCGACCAGCTGCTGGCGAAAATTACGCTGGCGGAGAAGCAGGTTAAGCAAGGAAAGATAAGCGAAGCCAAGCAAACCGCCCATGAAATTGTCGCGTTACGTAACGAAAACCACCGTAAGTATCGTTAAAGCTGGACTCAAGGTTATTTTGGCGCTGCCACGCGTTGGCGATATTGATTGGGGGTGGTGCCGAGTGCCTTCTTAAACATGGTGATAAACGCAGTCACCGATTCGTAGCCTAACTCATGCGCAATGGTTTCCACTCGCTCGCCATCGACCAACTGGTTGATGGCGAGCAGCAATTGCAGCTGTTGTCGCCATGGACGAAAGCTTAACCCCGTTTCATTAACCATCAACCTCGCAAAACTTCGTTCGCTTAAGGCTAATGTTTTAGCCCAGTAGGCTGCTGAATACTTTACGTTTCCTGGCTTACGCATTTCATCGACTAAGAATTTAATTTTCGGATGACCAGAGACGGGAAGCTGTAGCTTTCCGCTAGGCTGCCGTACGAGTTGATCCAATAAAACGCTAATCAGTCGCTGTGCCTCTGGGGTCTGATAATGGCTAAGGGGTAGGGCAGCTAAGGCAAAAATAAGTTCTTTAAGGAGTGACGAGATACGTAAAGTACAGCATTCGTCAGGCATTGTGGCGAGTCCTGGATCGATAAAAACGAAGCAAAACTCTGCCTGTGACGAGATTTGGTTACTGTGGATAACGTGTCCCGGGATCCAGATGGCTTGACCGGTCGGTGCCATCCAGATGCTCTCCTCGACGTGGCAGGTTATTGTGCCCTGTAATGGCACAATAAGTTGTCCTTTGCGGTGTTTGTGGCGAGGCACCTCATGAAAAGAGTCCTCTGCTTTAACATGAAAGGCTCCTACCTTATCGAGATGATGGTCAGGGTCGAACCCTTTAGGCATAGTGGGTGCTAGCATTTTGGCAACTTTTAGCGATAAATTGTCATTATAGCTTGATTTAACGCTGCATAAGAAACGCTATGCTATCGACTGATTTTTTTAGGTTGAGACACTTTCATGACTTCATCTGTTACTAAGCGATCATTGTTCATCGGCATTCTATTAGTCGCCATGACGCTACGCGCACCGTTTACTGGAATTGCGCCACTCTTGCCCACGTTGGGTGACTCTTTGCAGTTGGACACCCTGCAGATTGGGCTACTGACTACTCTACCGCTACTGGCCTTCGCGCTGCTATCACCGCTCGTCCCCTTATTGACGCGCCATCTCGGGTTAGAGCGGAGCGTTGCTGTAGCACTGGTAGTTATCTGCTTAGGAGTTGTACTGCGTTCAATCGGACATATCTCTGCGCTTTATTTGGGTACCGTACTCATCGGTGCTGGCATTGCGGTAGGGAATGTTATTTTGCCGAGTTTACTTAAACGAGATTTTGCTGCAACGCTCCCGAAAATGACTGGGGCTTACTCGTTAACGATGGGGGTGAGTGCGGCACTAGCGTCGGTAATCGTCGTCCCTCTCGCCGCGAAATTGGGCTGGGCATGGGCATCGTTTAGCCTCTTGCTTTTACCCCTTCTAGCCCTAGCCGTCTGGACTCTGCAGCTTAAAGGTCACTCGGTGTCAGGCCTATCTCGGCCGGCAATGAGTAGTGATCGACAGATCTGGCGCTCAGCATTGGCGTGGCAAATTACCCTATTTTTAGGCCTTAATTCGTTAGTGTACTATGTACTCGTCAGCTGGCTACCGACCTTTTTAGTGGACAGCGGTTTTAGCGCCACGCAGGCGGGAAGTTTACACGGACTTCTGCAATTGGCTACCGCGCTACCCGGCCTGATTATCGGAGCGGTGATCGTCCGTTATCGCGACCAACGGTGGATCGCGATGATGATGGCGGCTCTATGGGTGATAAGCCTGCTAGGACTGTGGGGAATGCCCAGCTGGGCGATAGTATGGGTGAGTATCGCCGGAGTCGGATCGGGTGCCGCGATGATTTTGGGCTTATCGTTAATTGGGCTACGTAGTGTTTCTGCTCACCAAGCCGTAGCGCTCTCGGGAATGGCACAGGCTATCGGATATTTACTGGCTGCTGCTGGGCCTGCCGCTATCGGTAAACTCCATGACCAAAGTGGCGGCTGGCATTTACCCATACTCTTCTGCACGATATGTGCAGTCATTATGATGATAATGGGTTTCTTGGCCGGTAAAGATCGGGTGATCGGGGCATAAAAAAAGAGGTTACTGCATGCAGTAACCTCTTCTCGAAGAAGGTGAAGCTGACCGGTAAGCCGGGTTCTGTCGTGGACAGTCATTCCTCTAGGCCAGCAATCGCTCACTGGCTCAAGCAGCCTACCCGGGTTCAATACGGGCCGTACTTGGTGAACCCCTATTTGGCCTTGCTCCGGGTGGAGTTTACCGTGCCACGAACTGTTGCCAGCCGCG
>OFEI01000012.1_pt1 | contig 101226 bp, 111 predicted proteins | sample 1521041 | NCBI WGS metagenome assembly OFEI01 (sample SAMN05335687, study PRJEB24111) | insect metagenome | biome: ENVO:00009004; isolation source: gut from larvae fed green and black olives | host: Bactrocera oleae | place: Israel | collected 2011-11
ACACTTTTAAAGAATTTTTGGCATAATACACGGGCAGGCATAGCGGTGATTTCCTTGAAATTGTTAGCGCAATCAATTAGATCACATTACGCTATGCCTGTCTTGTTTTCTGGGGATTCATCAGGGGATACCCTCACCTTTCGCATCGTCGGCTACGACGAAATATTTGGTCGTAATGACTATATCTCGATCGACTCGCCAATGGCGAGAGCCCTGCTTAAAAAAGAGGTTGGCGATAGCGCGACCGTACAAACACCTGCAGGTCCAGCGGTATGGTACGTCAATCATATCAGTTATCCCGATACACCTCAGGAAAATCCTTAATCTGTACAGCCAGACTGGAAATTCATAGAGCATCGCCGTATAACTGTCAGAAAATTTACTTCCTTGAAAGCTACGAGCCACAATGAAAAAGCCGTTAAGTCAGATCATTGCTAACGAATTACAGGTCCGCGTTGAACAAGTCGATGCCACGATAAAACTTTACGACGAAGGGAATACCGTCCCTTTTATTGCGCGTTATCGTAAAGAAGTGACGGGGGGGCTTGATGATACCCAACTGCGTCAATTAGAAGCTCGCCTTACCTACTTACGAGAACTGGAGGATCGTCGACAAACTATCCTCAACTCTATTTCGGAACAAGGAAAACTCACTGAAGAGTTAGCTCATTCTTTACATTCTGTATTAAGCAAAACGGAACTGGAAGATCTTTATCTCCCTTATAAACCCAAGCGCCGTACGCGAGGACAAATAGCGATTGAAGCCGGTCTAGAGCCGTTGGCCGAAAAGTTATGGGCATCCCCGCAGCTTGACCCTGAAACTACTGCTGCAGAGTTTATTGATAGTGATAAAGGTATAACCGATACGCGAAGTGCGTTAGATGGCGCTCGCTATATCTTAATGGAGAAATTCGCTGAAGATGCTTATCTATTAGCTAAAGTTCGGCAGTATCTCTGGAAAAATGCTCATCTGGTATCGAAAGTCGCTCCAGGTAAGGAAGAAGAGGGGGCAAAGTTTCGGGACTATTTCGATCATCACGAACTTCTTGCGACCACCCCTTCCCACCGAGTACTTGCCATGCTTCGTGGGCGAAATGAGGGAGTCTTACAACTTTCACTGAACCCAGATCCTCACAGTGAAGAAACGCCAAAAGAGAGCTTCGGTGAGACGTTAATCAGCGAACACTTACAAGTCCGCATCGGTAATGCAGCAAGTGACACCTGGCGCAAGTCAGTCATTAGCTGGACGTGGAAGATAAAAGTATTACTACACTTAGAAACCGAGTTGATGGGCACATTACGTGAGCAGGCCGAACTTGAAGCGATCGATGTTTTTGCACGTAACCTCAATGCACTACTGATGGCAGCACCGGCAGGAATGCGTGCCACGATGGGACTCGATCCAGGGCTACGTACTGGGGTCAAAGTAGCGGTTGTTGATGCAACAGGTAAACTGGTGGCGACCGATACCGTTTATCCACACACGGGCCAAGCCGCCAAAGCTGCCACGGCAGTAGCCACGCTCTGTCAGCGGCATAATGTCGAGTTGGTTGCGATTGGTAATGGCACCGCCTCCCGGGAAACCGAGCGCTTTTTCATTGAACTTAAAAAACAGTTTCCCGGTGTAAAAGCTGAAAAAGTGATTGTCAGTGAAGCGGGTGCATCGGTTTACTCTGCATCTGAACTGGCCGCATTAGAATTTCCAAACCTCGATGTTTCGCTGCGCGGTGCTGTTTCAATCGCCCGCCGACTGCAAGATCCTTTAGCAGAGCTAGTAAAAATAGATCCTAAATCTATCGGTGTCGGCCAGTATCAACACGATGTGAGTCAGACTCAACTCGCAAAAAAACTGGATACGGTCGTCGAAGACTGTGTTAATGCCGTAGGCGTAGATCTCAATACTGCGTCGGTTCCTCTCCTAACTCGTGTCGCCGGTTTAACCCGCATGATTGCGCAAAATATTGTGCAGTGGCGCGATGAACACGGCCGCTTTATGAACCGCCAGCAACTCCTTAAAGTAACCCGGCTTGGGCCAAAAGCTTTTGAGCAGTGTGCGGGCTTCTTACGGATCAACCAAGGTGATAATCCACTCGATGCTTCTACGGTTCACCCTGAAGCCTATCCTGTGGTTGAGCGAATTATTGCGCAGACTGATGAGCAACTCGCTTCGCTAATGGGTAATAGCACTGCCATTCGCGCTTTATCCGCCTCTCAGTTTACTGATGAACGTTTTGGTCTGCCTACCGTTAACGATATTCTCAAAGAACTTGAGAAGCCAGGTCGCGATCCTCGTCCAGAATTCAAGACGGCCACCTTTGCCGAAGGTATCGAAACGATGGATGATCTTACCCCAGGGTTAATTTTAGAGGGTACAGTGACAAATGTGACCAATTTCGGGGCATTCGTCGATATCGGTGTTCACCAAGACGGCTTAGTCCATATTTCTTCGCTCGCTAACCGCTTTGTTAGCGATCCACATGAAGTCATTAAGACCGGGGAAATTGTTAAGGTGAAGGTACTTGATGTCGATCTTGGTCGAAAACGTATCGCGCTAACCATGAAACTTGACGAGCAACCTGGTGAAGCCTCAACACGTCGTAGCCCTGCCGCTGAAAAAACGCCCCCTAAGCAAGCCCGTCAGGCATCGCGCCAGTCCGCGACGCAGGGTAATAGCGCGATGGGCGATGCACTCGCCGCCGCACTGAAGAAAAAGTAAAGCTGTAGCAATCCTACCCGAGGGTAGGATTGCTCTTTCTATAACTCACCCAATGTTTTGGTTACAACGACTTCTAGTTCAGCCAAGCCATCGATGTCTTTAATGAGTTGTTTGAAGGCAGGCTGCTGCATATGGGTGTCCAGAGCCTCTTGACTACTCCAGCATTCCAGCATCACGTAGCGATTATCCTGCTGAGTATCTTGTGTAAGTACATAAGACTGGCATCCAGCTTCCGCTTGCGCCTCGCGCTCTGCAGTTTTAAGTGCACGCAGAACGACACTCTCGCTCCCCGGATTGGCCGTAATATAAGCAATAACGTTGATTAAGGGCTGCATGATTAGTTCCTCGCTTCATTCATGTTTCTACTAGTGTAGAACGCTACCCGTTTAACTTCCTACTCATCGATAAATTTCAAAATTTCCGCGCAGAACCGATCAGGATGTGAAATAAATGGGGCATGGGCCGCCTGTTCTATGACAACCGATTGGCTATTTGGCCACAAAATATCGGTCTGAGGCATACTCCTACGAGGGACTAAGCTGTCTAATGCTCCATAAATCCGTAATGTTGGAACGTCAACATTTGCAACGTTTTCACGTAGATCGCTCTGTTGTAAAATTTTCAGGCCCTGCTCAAGTACGGCTAACGAGGCTTGCGGTTGATCGATAATTGCCTGTTTTAATGTTTTGGTGTTGAGTGAGGCATTAGCCGTTCCCAAGCTTTGTAGGGCAATAAAGCGTTCAATTGTTCGCCGAAAATTGGTCGCTAATTGCAGTTGGAAGTCATCTAATACTTGAGGTTTTATCCCTGGCCATGCCTCTTTTTCAATGAAACAGGGTGATGACGCAACGAGGATCAGCTGTTTGACTTTATCCTTACATTCGAGGGCTATTTGCGTGGCAACTAAGCCGCCCAGTGACCACCCTACTACCACGCTCTGAGAGGGGACGATTTGTGCGACCTCTTTCGCCATGTCCTTGAGACTCAACACAGGGAAAGGCTGGCTTCGCCCGTAACCGGGTAGATCGACTAACGTAATAGTAAAGTGCGCGCTAAGTGGCGCTAAAATGAAATCCCAGACTTGCGAGTTCAATCCCCACCCGTGCAGCAGCACAAGTGAGCGATCTCCTGTTCCATAACGTTGGGTAAATAGGCTCATATTCTCTTTTCTCCTGGAGGTATAGCGCTATGTTAACAATCAAAAGTAGGTGTTGGATATGTATGCTACCGGTTTGGCATTCCGCAGTAGGGATTTGTTACCGATGCGAGAAAAAATTAACCCTCGATCAGCCTCGATGTTTACGATGTGCATTACCGAGCGAGTCAGTCGTTGGAGACTGTCCCGTTTGTCACCATCGATCTATATCTTGGCAAGGCACTGTCGCTGCGGGTAATTATTCCCCACCTCTCAGCAAACTTCTTCACCAGTTTAAGTTTTCATCGCATACCGCACTTGCCGCCACGCTTTCGAGATTGATGTTGCTAAACTATTTGCGTTACCGACGCCACTATCTATGGCGCAAGCCGGATACTATTGTCGCCGTTCCTTTACATCCCAAGCGCTATCGCCAGCGAGGTTTCAATCAAAGCGACCTTCTCGCCCGACCTCTTGCCCGTTGGCTCGCGTGTACATATTGGCCTGATGCCTTGCGGTGTAACCAAATCAGAGTGGCCCAGCATACCCTAGGGCGTGCACAACGACAGAGTAACCAAAAACATGTCTACGACATCTGCGCCGATCTCCGTGATCGTCATGTCGCGCTCGTCGATGATGTCGTGACAACCGGAGCAACGGCGAGAGAAATTGTCGAACTTCTCCAGCTACAGCGGGTTGCGAGCGTGCAAGTATGGTGCCTGTGCCGTACCTTGTAGAGTCGCAGTGATGCGCGTAAGATAACTTTAAACATAGATTACATTGAGCGATGTCATATGATTCATATAACCGATACAGCCCAACAACATTTTGCAAAATTGCTCACTAAACAAGAGCCTGGCACCCAAATACGTGTCTTCGTCATCAACCCTGGAACTCCCACTGCCGAATGCGGCGTATCTTACTGCCCGCCTGATGCAGTAGAAAGTACGGATACCGAATTAAAATACGAATTTCTTACCGCTTATGTCGATGAACTCAGCGCCCCTTATTTGGATGAGGCGGAAATCGATTTCGTCACCGATAACCTCGGCTCTCAGCTCACATTGAAAGCTCCAAACGCAAAAATGCGTAAGGTTTCTGACGATGCGCCGTTGATCGAACGTGTTGAGTACCAGTTACAGGCACAGATCAATCCGCAACTTGCAAGTCACGGCGGAAAGGTTTCGCTAATGGAGATCACGCCCGAGGGCTACGCTATTCTACAATTTGGCGGCGGATGTAACGGCTGTTCAATGGTCGATGTGACACTCAAGGAAGGTATTGAAAAAGAGTTACTGGCGACCTTCCCTGAACTTAAGGGTGTCCGCGATCTGACTGAACACGAGCGTGGTGAGCATTCTTATTACTAGACTAGCATGTCTGCCCGAGCGCTCGGGCAGACGCTTTAACAAATCTCGAGTTTAACCGCATGCTGAGAAAGTAAATTCAGTATAGGCTCAGGTGGCAGTTTATCTGTGAAGAGAGTATCAAGCGTCTCCATCCCCCCCAAACTCACCATCGCCTTTCGCCCAAATTTAGAGCCATCGGTCACCAACATGACACAGCGTGAGTTCTCAATGATAGCCCGCTTAGTGCGAACCTCGTGATAATCGAACTCAAGCATCGTCCCCGCCTCATCAATACCGCTGATCCCAATGACGCCGAAGTCGAGCCGAAACTGCGAGATAAAATCCATTGTCGCTTCACCAATAATCCCTCCATCCCTAGCACGTAGGGTTCCCCCAGCAATAATGACGCGAAAATCGGTCTTGGCCATCATCAACTGTGCGACATTGAGATTATTTGTCACGATTTGCAGATTACGATGGTTCATTAAAGCGTGAGCAACCGCTTCGGGCGTGGTACCGATATCGATAAAGAGCGTCGAGCCGTCCGGTATCTGCTGAGCGACTTTCATCGCAATACGGGTTTTGGCACTTGAGTGCATCATCTTTCTATCATGCCAATCCGTATTTTCCGCACTCGAAGGGAGGGCTGCTCCCCCATGATGACGTTGGATCAAGTTTTGTTCCGCGAGATCATTAAGGTCGCGGCGGATAGTTTGTGGGGTAACAGAAAAGAACTCGACGAGTTCTTCAGTGCTCACATACCCCTGGCGTTTCACCAACTCAACGATAGCATCGTGTCTCTGCGTCTGTTTCATCGAAAATCCTTGCTAACGCTTTTTAAGAGCGGTTTGGCTATCAACAAACGCCATAGCTAACCCAATGACTAATCCAACAATATAGGCCATATTACTCATCGGATTACCGAAGACACCGTAATATCCAGCCGCAAGCCAGAGTAGCGCAAAAACGATTAAGCCCCGTTCCAAATAAATACCACTTTCCGGGTCCCGTTCGCCGCGTAACCAGCTATATCCCATCAGCGCATAGACGACTCCCGAAAGCCCTCCAAACCAGATGCCGCTAAATTTAGCTTGCATCCACCCGGATAATAAAGCAGCGATAACGGTAATTACGAATAATTTACCACTGCCTAGGCGCTTCTCAATCACACCGCCTAAATACCACCACCACATGATATTAAACACGACCTGCATTAGACTGAAGTGAATAAAAATATGACTGACCCAGCGCCAAACCTGTAGACCTTGTGTGTTATCCGCCGGCCAACTGAGCCAATAAAAAAACGGCTGCTCACCCACGAACATTAAGAGGAGATAGACCACAATCACTAATGCCATTACCGTCAGCGTCAGAGGCCCGGCCCGATCTTTAATATTGCGCCATAAATCAGCCTTCGGATAACCGAGGCGAGTGCCAGCTCGCCCGCTTTGCCAACTTGCCGCAAGGTACCGAGGATTTGAAGGGTCACGAATGAACTGCTGTAGTGCAGTGTTTACCGCCTCTACTTTCTGCTCGTCATCTAGAAATAAAACGTAATTCTCTTGCTGCTCAATGTGTAGCTTGATGCCCTGCGTCGCCATATAATCAACAAAAGCATAGGCCATACGCGGATTTGTAAATTCTGTCACTCGCACCATAACGTCTTCACTACCTTGTTTAATCGGAATTAAGCTTCATTAACTATTTGGCTGGGGAAACGTGCGTACCACGCATCAAAGCCCCCATCGACACTATACACTTGGTCAAATCCTTGGTTAAGGAGGTATTGAGCCGCGCCTTTACTGCTGTTCCCGTGATAGCACAAGACCAGCACTCGTTGATCGAAGTCACTCTCTTCTACAAACTGATTCAATGAACCATTTGTTAAATGAAACGCGCCGCGAATGTGCGCGCGTTCAAAACTCTGCGGATCGCGAATATCGACTAAACGCGCTCCTTCTTGTAAGTACTTCTCTGCAGTGAGTACATCAATGCATTCGTAGGTGTCCATAATTCTTCTCAACGTTATTCTAGGTTTCATATAGTGTACCCGTAATTTCGCCTCGATTAACCTTTTCCCCCTCACGATTCAAAATCCACCTCACCTAAATGTTAGTTGTATCACGCTAATATGTTTTTTAATGGTTAAATATTGGCAAATATGTTTGCTTTCGATTATTATATTTTCGAAAACGAACATTATCGAAGGCCAATGAGCGAGGAGTGCACGTGGAAACCAAAGACTTGATTGTGATTGGTGGCGGTATTAATGGGGCTGGCATCGCGGTCGATGCGGCAGGGCGCGGCTTATCCGTATTACTGCTCGAAGCAAAAGACTTTGCCTGTGCAACCTCTTCGGCAAGTTCGAAACTCATTCATGGCGGCTTACGCTATCTCGAACATTACGAATTTCGCTTAGTGAGCGAAGCCCTTGCGGAACGCGAAGTTTTATTAAAAATGGCGCCGCAGCTGGCCTTCCCTATGCGCTTTCGTTTACCGCACCAACCCCATCTGCGTCCAGCATGGATGATCCGTGTCGGGCTATTTATGTATGATCACCTCGGTAAGCGTACCAGCCTCCCCGCTAGCCAAAGTCTTAAATTTGGGTCGGATTCGGCACTCAAACCGGAGACAACAAAAGGGTTTGAATATTCAGACTGCTGGGTAGACGATGCACGAATGGTGGTCGTTAATGCTCAAGAAGTGGTTGAGAAAGGTGGTGAAGTCCGTACTCGTACGCGAGTCACTCGCGCTTGGCGAGAAAATGGCCTATGGCAGGTTGAGGCCGAAAATATTGATACGGGTGAAGTGTTACGCTGGCAGGCCAAAGGATTGGTTAATGCGGCAGGCCCTTGGGTTAAAGATATTTTCGATAATCAGTTAACGATTAAATCACCTTACGGCATACGACTGATCAAAGGTAGCCATATAGTGGTGCCTAAAGTCCATGATGAAAAGCAAGCCTACATTCTGCAAAACGAAGATAACCGGATCGTCTTCGTTATCCCGTGGATGGATGAGTTCTCGATTATCGGTACCACAGATGTCGAGTACAAAGGGGATCCTCTCGCGGTGAAGATCGACGAGAAAGAAACTGCATATCTGCTCAAGGTTTATAACCAATACTTTAAGCGCCAACTAAGTACCGAGGATATTGTGTGGAGTTACTCCGGTGTGCGCCCGCTGTGTGATGATGAATCGGACTCACCACAAGCCATCACTCGTGATTATACTCTTGACGTCCATGACGAGCAGGGTAAGGCACCGCTTCTCTCCGTTTTCGGCGGAAAACTGACGACTTATCGTAAACTTGCGGAACACGCTCTCGAGAAGTTAACTAAGTACTATCCGAATATCGGGCCGGCTTGGACTAAAGAGTGTGTCTTACCGGGAGGTCACTTTACCGGGACCCGTGAGGAATTTACCCAACACTTACGTAAACGCTATCCGTTTATTAGCGCAGAGATGGCTCGCCATTACGCCAGAACCTATGGAAGTGATACTGACAAATTACTCAAGGGCATCACTAGTCTAGAACAGTTAGGGCAAGATTTCGGCCACGGCTTTTATGAAACAGAACTCCGTTACTTGGTCGATCACGAGTGGGTACGTACTGCTGAAGATGCACTATGGCGTAGGACGAAGCAAGGGATGTGGCTGACGCCAGATCAACAGTCTGATGTCGCAAGCTGGTTAGCCCAGTATCTATCATCCTCAGCGACCGCTGTGACCTTGTAAGATAATAACCACTATAAAAAAACCGGGCTCTGCCCGGTTTTTGCGTCTTAGCCGACGAGCTGACGAACCATTCGTCTTAATGGCTCTGCCGCCCCCCAAAGTAACTGGTCTCCCACTGTAAATGCTGAGAGGTACTCTGGTCCCATATTGAGTTTACGCAGGCGCCCTACTGGTGTTGAGAGCGTACCTGTGACTGCGGCTGGAGTCAGTTCACGCATCGTTAGCTCACGATCATTAGGAATAACTTTGACCCAAGGATTATGAGCCCCAAGCATCTGCTCAATCTCTGCTAGAGGGATATCTTGCTTAAGCTTGAGGGTAAAAGCCTGACTATGGCAACGCAGCGCTCCGACTCGCACACAGAGTCCATCAACAGGAATAATCTGCTGTGTCGCTAAAATCTTATTTGTTTCTGCTTGGCCTTTCCATTCTTCTTTGCTTTGGCCATTCGGAAGTTGCTTATCAATCCAAGGAATGAGGCTACCGGCTAGAGGGACGCCAAAATTATCGGTCGGTAAAGTACCCGAACGAGTAAAGTCAGTGACGCTACGTTCGATATCAAGTATCGCGGAAGCCGGGTCCTGTAACGTGGTGGCAACATGGTTGTGGAGCATACCCATCTGCGTTAAAAGCTCACGCATATGACGAGCCCCGCCCCCTGATGCCGCCTGATAAGTCGCTACCGACGCCCACTCTACTAAGTTTTGGGTAAAGAGGCCGCCCAGCGACATCAACATTAAACTGACGGTACAGTTGCCGCCGACAAATGTCTTCACACCCCGGTCAATCCCTTCTGCAATGACTTTCTGGTTCACTGGATCGAGGATAATAATTGCATCATCTGCCATACGCAGCGTTGACGCGGCATCGATCCAGTATCCTTGCCAGCCCGCTTGACGTAACCGTGGATATACATCGCCCGTATAGTCACCACCTTGGCAGGTAACGATGATATCAAGGCTCTTTAACGCATCGATATCATAAGCATCTTGTAAAGTCCCTTGGCGATGTCCTGCAAAGACAGGCGCTGGCTGACCATGCTGTGAAGTCGAAAAAAAGACTGGATTAATGACAGAGAAGTCATTTTCTTCATTCATGCGCGACATAAGCACGGAACCCACCATGCCACGCCATCCAATAAACCCTACATTTTTCATGATGTGCCTGCTGTAATTATAAATATGCTGCATATCGCTAGATGGATATGTCTGCACTCCCACCGATGGGAATGATACTATCAAACTCTACAAAAACTGGACGTACTAGCAAGTGAAAAAAATCGATAATCAGTGATTAATTTATCATCTGCCTAATACTGACGACGCGTAAGGATAGCTATTCCCCATGACTGAACTTTTTTCTGCGGCCGTTTTACTCATCTTAATTATGGATCCGCTGGGAAATCTTCCCATTTTTATGTCGGTATTGAAGCATATTGATCCGAAGCGCCGGCGCGTCATTATTATTCGAGAACTGCTGATTGCTTTATTCATTATGCTACTGTTTTTGTTCACTGGCGAAAGAATGCTGTCCTTCTTGAACCTAAGAGCTGAAACGGTTTCTATTTCTGGGGGCATCATTCTATTCTTGATTGCCATTAAGATGATATTTCCGTCACCTGAGTCAAACACATCGGGCTTACCCGCTGGAGAAGAACCTTTCTTAGTCCCTCTCGCCATCCCTTTATTGGCAGGACCTTCATTACTTGCAACATTGATGCTGATGTCACATCAATATCCTGGCGATATGGGAATGTTGGTGATCGCGTTATTTGTCGCTTGGGGAATTACCGCGGCCATTCTAATGATGTCAGGTCTGTTCTTACGTCTATTGGGCTCGAAAGGGGTTAATGCGCTAGAGCGGCTAATGGGGCTGATTCTAATTATGATTGCGACACAGATGTTCTTAGATGGGATACGGGCATATATGAAGCTATGAAAAAGGGCCGCTTAGCGGCCCTTTTTTTGGATTAGGAGAGCAATTCAAAGGCAATCATGCCAATGATACCCCCCGTTATACCGAGGATCGTTTCCATCATCGTCCATGTTTTTAAGGTTTCAACCTCTGTCGCTCCAGTAAAGCGTCCAAATAACCAGAAACCGGCATCGTTTACATGGCTAACGATAATCGACCCCCGCCAATACAGATTGAGAGTGCAGCTAGCTGGGCACCGCTATAGTGAAGAGGCTCAATCACTGGCATGATCAGTCCAACGGCGGTCAAGCACGCGACGGTAGCAGAGCAGAGCCTTGAATAATCCGTACGACACCCGCCAGAATGAAACAAGAGAGCGCGACCGGTAGCCCTAACCCCGTTAGTGAATGGCCAAGCGCAGGCCCGACACCCGAGTCGACCAGTACCTGCTTGAAGACCCCTCCGGCACCAATCACTAGAAGAATGATCCCGGCAGGTTGTAGGGCTTCACCGCAGATTGCCATGACGCGTGACTTATCCATACCCTGGCGGTAGGCCAGGCCGTAGATAGTGATCAGAACCGCGATAAGGATAGCGATAAACGGGTGTCCGATAAACTCGAAGCATTCGTAGAGGCGACTTCCCTTATCAATAAAATTGGCAGCAATAGTTTTCAAGCCCACCAAAATCAGTGGAAACAGGATCAACGAGAGACTAAATCCGAAAGACGGCAGTTTGTCCTTAGCCACCTCGGGGAAACTATCTGCCGCAGGGGAGGCAAATTGCACACGCTTAGCAATAAAATTACCGAAAAGCGGCCCGGCGATAAGCATTCCCGGAATCGCGGCACAGAGACCGAGTAGGATCATCCAACCAAAATCTGCATGCATCTGAGAGGCGAGTAGCATAGGTGCAGGGCCAGGGAGCACAAACGCCGCGGCGGCGGCAACCCCAGCAAAAAGGGGAATAACAAGTTTAACCATATTGTCATTAGTACGGCGAGCCACGGCAAATGCAATACTAATAAGTAATACAATAGCAACTTCGAAAAACAGCGGTAATGCGCAGATAAAACCAGCCGCCCCCATTGCATAATGCGAGCGTTTTTCGCCAAAGGTCTTCAACATACGAATCGCAATTTGGTCAACAGCACCCGTTTCATGCAGTATTTTGCCAAACATCGCGCCTAGGGCGACAACGACCGCGAGGAAACCCAGCGTACCGCCCATCCCTTTTTGCATAGTTTCGGTAATTTTATCGAGGGGCATCCCTGAAAAAATACCGGCGCCAACCGAAACGAGCATTAAGGCGACGAACGCGTGCATTCGTGCCTTCATGACTAGAAATAGGAGCAGTATGACAGAGCCTGCTGCCGTTAATACAAGTGTTGCCGTGCTCATGAATCGACCTTATTGGATATTAGTTTTTATCGTTGCAACAGTTTCAGCAATGACATCATCTAGTGAATGGCTAATATCAACGACTAAGACATCAGCTTCTGAACCATTCGGTTCTTCCAATGTATCGAATTGAGTCACTAACATATTTGTTTTGAAAAAGTGGCCTTTACGCGCCTTTAAACGCTGTTCGATAGTCTCGAAGTCGCCTTTCAAATAGATAAACTTAAGATTTTTATTACCATTACGCAGAATATCGCGATAGCTTTTTTTCAACGAGGAGCAAACGATGATCGAAACTTTTTGCGTACGCTGCATGGCAAAGGCCGCATCGTTGATAGCTTGCAACCAAGGCGCCCTGTCTTGATCATTCAAGGGTTCGCCTTCTGCCATTTTCAAAATATTGGCACGCGGATGTAAAAAATCACCGTCTAGGAAAGCAGTCTGTAGCTGTTGTGAGACTTGGCTTGCAACTACCGATTTTCCACTGCCTGAGACACCCATCAGGACAAATACATAATGCTGAGAAGAGGCTTCTGTCATAACTGCTCCAACCTTAGTCATTCACGATGTTACCGATAACAATTTAATAACTATTGTTATAGCTTGTCGGTTGAAGCGCAATCTATTCGTTAACAAAAGGCCTAAACTGTGAAGTGAATCATAAAAATGATTAAATACTGCCCCCAGTTCTGAGGGAAAATCCTAAATCGACACAGGGGGAGTCACAGTCTTTGCCTGAAAGACGGTTCAATAACATCTCCGCTGCAATTTTCCCCATCTTTTTCCTAGGCGTAACAACGGTTGCTAAGGTTGGCGAGACATTTTCGGTAATATCATGGCCGTGGAATCCGGCTATCGCTATCTGCTGAGGAACGGGAATATCTTGGCGTTGGCACTCAAACATAGCCCCGATCGCTAGGTCGTCATTCGTACAGAATATCCCATCGAGATCGGGATAACGCTGTTGTGCAAGTCTCAGTAATTCCCCACCCGTACTAAATGAGGAGGGTTGCTCACTCATTACAGTACAGGGTATAAGCCCTGCGGCTTCCATAGCCTGACTATAGCCCGTCTTTTTTTGTAAGGTACGCTCGTCAAGACGCGCACCCAAATAGACAACATGTTGATGCCCCTGCGCTATCATGCTTTCAGTCATTTGCCGAGCAGCCTCGATATTATTAAAACCCACTGCCATATCTAAATAAGGTGAGGAAGAATCCATAATTTCTACAACGGGGATCCCGGCCACCTCTAACATACGCAAAGTTCCAGGGGTATGTTGACGCTCGGTTAAGATGACCCCATCCACGTTCCAACCAAGAAGCGAACGAAGTTGGCGCTCCTCTTTCTCTACCTGATAGCCAAAGTGAGCCACTAGCGTTTGATAACCGGCTTTGTCTGTGACCGACTCGATACCTTGTAATACATCAGCGAAGACGTGGTTAGTCAGTGAAGGGAGTAATATCCCTATCGCCCTGCTCGTGGCATTCGACAGCATATCCGGTACACGATTTGGAATGTAGCCAAGCTCATCAAGCGCAAAAGCTATTTTTTCGCCGAGTAAAGTAGAAACTTGCTGAGGATTACGCAGGTAGCGGCTGACCGTCATTTTCGTCACGCCAACACGGTCGGCAACGTCTTGCAAGATGGGCCTTTTTTTCTTCATTACGCTCAATATTTGGTCAGTATAGTTAGATTAATAGTAACACTATTTTACACTAGCCAAAAAAAAGAGACGGCTATCTGGAAGCCGTCTCACATTACTACCTTATATTTTTAAACGGGTGGTAGGTCAAAAATAAGAATTTCTGTCTGCTGCTCAGCCGTGATGATAATGTCTTGCTCATCCCAGATAGCCGCAGCATCACTGGTCTCAAGTATTTGGTCGTTAATCACCACATTACCTTTTACCACTTGGATCCAGACTTTACGATTCGCAGTAAAAGAGAGTTTCCCCTCTTCTCCCGCCGCGAATATCCAGCGGGAAAGCGTCATATCCTGATAAACTTTTAGTGACCCCTCTCTCTCATCAGGAGTAAGGATATAGTGTCGCCCGGGCTGGTCAGCAAACTTACGTTGCTCATAACGGGGAGTCACATTCTGTTCATTAGGCATGATCCATATTTGGTACAGATGAAGCGCCTGTTGGTTATCAGGATTATATTCAGAATGGCGAACTCCTGTACCAGCACTCATGATCTGGAACTCCCCTGCAGGAATCTGTTCCTTATTACCCATACTATCCTGGTGCTCAACGACGCCAGAGAGCACGTAAGTCAGAATTTCCATGTTTTGATGAGGATGCGTACCAAATCCTTTGCCTGGTGCGATAGTGTCTTCATTGATGACACGCAATGCAGAAAACCCCATAAAATTAGGATCGTAATACTCGGCAAATGAAAATGTATGCCAGCTATCCAGCCAACCGTGATGTGCGTGGCCGCGTTCTTGTGCTTTACGGATATAAATCATGGAAACCTCCTCAATTTTTTCTATAGTTTGAAGAGTTCCTGGGGAAAAAAATAGCTGAAAAACTTCACCGCTCTGTTCAAATTATATGAACGATAGTAAAAAAAAAGCCAGCACGCGGCTGGCTAAATACTGGAAGCAATGTGAGCAATGTCGTGTTCCGGAAGATGTCAGTCTCACCGGAACAAGATGAATGTTAATCGAAATAATTAGCATTTGCAATAGCGTTATTAAAAATAAATGAGGTTTCTAATGAAAAATCTGATCGCAATATTAATCGTCCTCAATTCCACTGCAGCTTTTGCCGCTTATCCCACGAGTAACCCGACTTTAGGCCAGTCATCAACACAACAGCGTTTACAAAATGAGATGTCGACACAGCAGCAGCTACATCAGCAACAGTTACACCTCGAACAACAGAATAGTGCTCAGCAGCTTCAGCAAAGTAATCAGCAACACCAGCAACAGATGCTACGTAGAGTAGAAAGAGCTCAACCTTAGCGAGCAAAATCTGCGCCGATAAGGTCTATACGGTCAGTGCACAACATATCGACACCTTGGCCTAGTAACTGACGAGCGGTAACCGGATCATTGACGGTGTAAGCTAAAATACGAAGCCCGGCCTGTTTAATCTGTTCGATACGTGCTTGGGTAAGTAAGCGATAATTAAGATGAAGTGCGACGCACCCAAGCTCGCGAGTGGCAGATAGCCAATCATCCTGCCACTCGTGCATGAGGTATCCACGGGGTAGCTGTGGTTGCTCTAACTGCGCAGCCTTGAGGGATATTCGAGAAAATGATGACAATAAGGGATTTGGTAGGCCTTGCCAATATTCTGCAGCCGCGCGCGCGACTAAGCGACCGGTAAGATCTTCAACGCCAGCCGTCGGCTTAATTTCAATGTTTGCCATCATTTTGTAGCGCCGACAACGTTCAGCAACTTCTGCAAGAAGTGGCAATTTTTCTCCGGAAAATGACTCCGCAAACCATGCTCCAGCATCCGCGCTCTGTAGCCCGGCCCATGGTATATCTCCTGCGATCCCCTCTACGTTGGTAGTACGTTCGAGTGTGTCATCGTGTAATAGAAACACTTGCTGGTCGGCGGAGAGTTTTGCATCCACTTCGATCATCTTATGGCCATAGCGATGTCCACAGTCGATTGCCGTTAACGTATTTTCCGGCGCTAGATTACCTCCTCCGCGATGAGCAATTATTTTTGGGTAAGGCCATGTTTCATTAGTCATCTAAGCGCTGTCCTGAAAGTGAATCAAAATAATGAAGAAACTGGACGGGTAGCGTCATACTTAATAAATCGCCGACCTCCGGGCATAGCGACTGGGCGACGCGCACGACCAGTGATTGCGTCCCTATTTTACCATGGATGATGTTATCTGCTCCGAGCATTTCAATCGCTTCCACCTCCACGATCAAGCCATTACTTGATGGGGTCATGGGTTCAACGTGAATATGTTCAGGGCGTATACCCAGAGTCACCGTTGACGTCAGCTGTTTTGTGACCTCCGTCGCTACTGGAATAGCATAACGCTTTGCAACTACCCAATGTCGACCATTAGGGCTTAGCTCCGCTGGCAATAAATTCATTGCGGGCGCCCCTAAGAAGCTGGCGACAAAAGTGGACTGTGGGCGCTGGTAAATCTCTGTAGGCGACCCAAATTGTTCAACCACCCCTTTATTCATGACTAACACGCGGTCGGCTAAAGTCATTGCCTCGACTTGATCATGCGTGACGTATAGGCTGGTGATTTTCAAACGATGGTGGAGGCGCTGAAGCTCTAGCCTCATCTGTCCCCGCAAGCGCGCATCAAGGTTAGATAAGGGCTCATCAAAGAGAAAGACCGCAGGCTCACGAATTATCGCTCTCCCCATTGCCACACGTTGCCGTTGGCCTCCGGATAATTCACGAGGATAGCGGGAGAGCAAGAGATCGAGCTCTAGACTTTTTGCAACAGTTATTACCCGTTGCTGGATATCTGTTTTCGCAATCCCTGCAATTTTAAGCCCATATCCCATGTTCTGTTCCACAGTCATGTGAGGGTATAACGCGTAGTTTTGAAAAACCATCGCCACTTGCCGGTCTTTTGGTTCTTTATTCGTCACACACTGTTCATCGATCCAAATATCTCCACTCGTCGCAGCCTCTAGCCCAGCAACCATTCGTAATAGTGTCGATTTACCACATCCAGAAGGCCCCACTATCACCACGAATTCACCCTGATGGATCGTGATATTGAGCGGTTTAATAATTTGATTTTTTCCATCGTAACTCTTAGTTAATGCTTGAAGTTGTACACTTGCCATTAATTATTTCTCACTCTCGATTAATCCTTGAACAAATGCACGCTGCATCACTAAGACAACAATAAGAGGCGGTAGTAAAGTTAAAAACACTGCGGTCATGACCTGATTCCAATGTGAAATACCGTCCCCACTACTGATCATGCCGCGAATTGCTGCGACAGCGGTGGCAACGTGACTATCGCTCGTAATGACCAGCGGCCACAGATATTGATTCCAACCAAAAATAAAGATAATCACGAACAGCGCAGCTAATGGTGTTTTGGAAAGTGGTAGGACGATATGTATAAAGAATTGCCAAGGGCTGGCGCCATCAATACGCGCGGCCTCCATGAGTTCCTGAGGTAAAGACATAAAATACTGCCTTAATAAAAACGTCGCCGTAGCCGACGCCAACATCGGTAAGATAAGCCCTGCAAAATTATTATCCATGCCCAGCTGGCTCACGATACTCACAGTAGGAAAGATACGAACTTCAACCGGCAACATCAGAGTAATAAAAATTAACCAGAAACAAAGGTTGCGTAGCGGAAATCTAAACCAGACCAGTGCGAAAGCTGAAAGGGTCGAAATCGTGATTTTTCCGAGCGTAATCCCCAGTGCCATCAATAAGCTATTAAAGAGTAATTTGGAAAGCGGTATATTTTGCCCGCCGACACCGTGAATGAGGAGTAAATGAATATTTTCAATAAAGTGTCGGCTTGGAAGTAAAGGGAAGGGCATCTGTGCAGCCTGTTGATCATTAAGCGTGGCCGCAACAAATACGATGTAAAGAGGAAACAGAATGATAAAGCCAGCGCCCCAGAGAATAAGATGACTGAGCGCTGTCAATTTACGATGTTGTTCTATCATTGATAACGTACCTTGCGATCAATAAACCTAAATTGGACAATCGTCAGTAAAATAACGATCGCCATCAGAATGACTGATTGTGCTGCAGAGGATCCTAGGTCTAACCCAGTAAAACCTTCACGGTAAATTTTATAAATCAACGTCGTCGTCGCTTGAACTGGCCCACCTTGTGTAATGGCGTCAATAACCGGGAAGGTATCGAAGAAGGCGTAGATGATATTAACGACTAATAAAAAAAATGAGACTGGGGTCATTAAGGGTAAAGCGATATGTATAAAGCGACGAATCGGTCCTGCCCCATCTAAGGCAGCAGCCTCGATCAGAGAACGTGGAATAGATTGCAATGCAGCGTAGAAAAAAAGGAAGTTATAACTAATTTGCTGCCACACTGACGCAACGACGACAAGAAATAAAGCCTGATGGCTATTCTGAGCGCTATTCCAATGGTATCCATGCAGCACTAGCCAATGGCTTACGATACCGGGACCGGGGCTAAAGAGAAAAAGCCACATTACCCCCGCGATGGCTGGGGCAACGGCATAAGGTAGTAAAAAGAGTGTTTGGTAACATTTTTTCCCGCGGATAACGTGATTGACTAATGCGGCTAACACTAACGCAATAGTCAGCCCCCCTCCCGCGACTAATCCGCTAAAAATAAACGTAGTTTTAAACGATTCAAGATAATAACTATCTGTGAATAAATTTTGAAAATTCAGCCAACCACTAAACTGACTCGAAAATCCGAAGGGATCGCTTGTTTGAAGCGACGACCAGAGAGCTTGAGCGGCCGGCCATAGGAAAAAGATAAAAGTGATAAGCAACTGCGGTGCAATAAATAAGTAAGGAAGAAACGATGCTTTAAAGGTCGTAGCAGGGGATGTAGCCATGGCGTAATCTCTTAAATAGTCGGAGAGGTCACCCTCTCCAATCATTATTTAACTTGTTGATGAAAGCGTTGTAGTTGCTGGTTACCGCGCTCAACTGCACTATCAAGAGCCTCTTTAGCGGTCTTTTTACCCGTCCACACCGATTCCAGTTCCTCGTCGACGATGGTTCGAATTTGCGGCATATTGCCTAACCGTAGTCCTTTGGTGTAGGGCAAGGGGTCTTTATTAAGCATCTGCTTAATAGCCGTTTGCGCACCTGGATTTTTGCTATAAAAACCTGCGTCTTTCGTCTGCTGATAAGCCGCTGTAGTGATAGGGAGATAGCCGGTTTTCTGATGCCATTCGGCAGCAATGTCTGACTGCGCGAGGAAACGGAGAAACTCAGCAACACCTTGATAAGCTTCTGGTGTCTGACCTTTCAATACCCACAAGCTAGCACCACCGATCATCGCATTTTGTGGCGCGTCTTTAGCTCCCTGTTGATAAGGCATCGGTGCAACCCCGTAGTCGAATTTAGCAGAATGTTTAATATCGGCTAACGAGCCTGAAGAGGCGGTGATCATTGCGCACTCTCCGGAGTAAAACGCCTTTGTCGGCTCATCCGTACGCCCTAAATAGCTAAAGGTTCCGGCGTTTTTCATACGTGCTAGTTGCTCAATATGTTGCACCTGCAAGGGACCGTTAAAAAGTAGCCGCGCATCTGTACTATCGAAACCATTGTTGGCCGTTGCGACCGGTAGGCCATTCCACGCACTGAATTCTTCCAACTGAATCCATCCCTGCCACCCGCTACTGTAGCTACAGGTTTGCCCTGCTTTTTTAAGCGCTATCGCGTCTGTCTCAAGTTCTTGCCAAGTAGTGGGTGCCTTATTTGGATCGAGTCCAGCATGCTTAAACGCATCTTTGTTGAAATATAAAACCGGGGTTGAGCTATTGAAGGGTTCTGCAATCATGTGGCCAGTTTTTGCATCCGAATAATAACTGAGGATAGCAGGAACGAATTGCTTCTCATCTACAGGTGTCTTCGTCTGTCCAAATAATTGCCATGCAGGAACGATAGCATGTGAGGCCATCATCGTTGCCGTGCCCACCTCGTAAACCTGCAACAGTGCGGGAGGATGCCCCGCACGAATAGCAGCAATACCGGAAGCAAGACTCTGCGAATAATCGCCTTTGTAGACCGGGGAAATATGGTACTGGCTGTGTGTCTGATTAAACCGCTGCGCTAAGCTATTCACCTCAGTGCCAAGTTCGCCTTCCATTGAGTGCCAGAAAGGAATGTCCACTGGATCTGATGCATAAGAGCTGAGCGTTACAAGACAAAGCCCCAGTAAGGAGCGGTGTAGAGAGGTGCGTAACATAGTAATATCCCAATAAGATGCATTAAATGATTACAAATATTGGTCATTACCATGACAGTAAAAAAAGACAGAAATAGAACAGATTAATGACAGTTTCGTGACAGGTATTATTGAGACATAAAAAAAGGAGATGACTTAGCATCTCCTTTTATCACTACAGGCTTAATTACGCCTCGATGGCGACACGTAATTTTTTCATCGCGTTCTTTTCAAGCTGACGAACGCGCTCGGCTGAGACACCATATTGGTCAGCCAGTTCCTGCAGGGTGATTTTGTTATCATCATCCAACCAGCGAGCACGAATAATGTTTTGGCTACGCTCGTCAAGGGTCATCATAGCATCAGTGAGTTTGTCCGCTGCGTGCGAGTCCCAGTTATCTTCTTCGATACCATCGGCAAAGTCTGACGTTTTATCTTGAAGATAAAGAGCCGGAACCAGGGATTTACCTTCTGCGTTATCGTCGTCAGACGTTAGATCAAAGGCCATATCCTGAGCAGACATGCGGGATTCCATCTCGCGTACATCTTTACTGCTCACGCCCAACTCGCGTGCGACCATTTCAACTTCGTCTTGATTAAACCATCCTAAGCGTTGCTTAGTTTTACGCAAATTGAAGAATAACTTACGCTGTGCCTTGGTTGTCGCAACCTTAACGATTCGCCAGTTACGTAGGACGTACTCATGTATTTCAGCCTTGATCCAGTGAACGGCAAAGGATACTAGCCTTACCCCGACTTCAGGATTAAAGCGGCGAACGGCTTTCATCAAGCCTATGTTACCTTCCTGAATAAGATCGGCCTGAGGTAAGCCATAACCTGAATAGTTACGAGCAACGTGAACCACAAACCGCAGATGTGACAGGATCAGCTTTTTCGCTGCATCCAGATCAGACTGGTAATGCAGCCGTTCTGCTAATGCTTTTTCCTCTTCGGCCGACAGCATCGGGCAGCCATTGGCAGCTCGGATGTAAGCATCGAGGTTACCTAAAGGAGCAATAGCTAAAGCTTGCATTTCGTTGGTCATTCAAACCCTCTCAATTAGTTGTGCTGTTCGTCCCTAAAACAGACTTATTACCTTACGCTAGCGTTGTAGTGTTATCACAAGCAACAAGTGCTATTGGATTAGAACACAAACTTATCCACAGGTTCAATTATTGTTGTGGGTAATTTATTCTAGCGCCTTTCCTTGGTATGCCGACAGAGTCGGCCAGATATCAAATAATACTATAGCAAAAAATATTGCGATGCATTAATCCGGTGTAAAACGACGTAAATGCTGAACTGTCGCTAACCAAGCAGCAACCCAACCGATCATCGCGGAGACTAATAACAACAATAATGCTTCGTCCCAAGAAAAACCTGACAGATCGAACGAGGCACTGAATACCGATGCCACATGTGAGACGACAGACTCTAGGCGAAATACCAATATCTCAGAGAAAATCAATGATAGAAATGCGCCAGCGAGTCCAAGCATGGCCCCTCCGTACACAAAGGGCCTCAGGATAAACCCATCCGTTGCACCAATTAATTTTTGGACATTGATTGTGTCGCGACGTGAGAAAATGCTCAATCGTACGCTATTGCCAATCACAAGGAATACGGCAACGACCATGAGCATACCTATCATCAGTGCGACATGCCCGGCCAACCCTGTTAACGCAGAGAGCCGAGCGAACCAGCTGTCATCCATGCGGACTTCGTCGATACCATTTATTTTGGTAATTCGGTCGCGCAAGGTATTCATCGTGTCAGTATTCTGGAAATCTAATTTTGGGGTGACAACCGCCACTGCCGGGAGCGGATTTTGCTCAAGCATATCCATCGCGCCACCGAAGCCGGACCAATTACGGAACTCGCTTAAGCTTTCTTCGCGAGAAAGGTAGTCAACGTGCTGCACGCCTTCCAGCTGTTTAAGCTGCTGCGTCACGTTTTCGGCAGCGTTGTCATCTAAAGTTTTAGAGAGATAAACCGTTAATTGTGGTGCCGGGTACCATTGTTTGGCGGCCTGGTCAACGTTCTTCCACACAATGTAGCACACGCTCGGTAATGTTAATGAAATAGCGATAACGGTCACCGTCAGAAGCGTAGCTAGGGGCTGGCGCAGCATATCCGACAGCATTCCTCGCCATGCATAGTGTAATTGTTCTTGCCATCCGCCACGTAATGCGCGTTGCTTAGAAACTTTCTTCTGTCTCGGTGCTCCCGGTTTTTTCAGGCGCTTATTCAATTTATTAACCGCTTTCATTCCTCGCCCCTGTATAACCGACCTTGGTTGAGATTCATTACGTTGTAGTTACGCCGTTCAATGAGGGAGATGTCGTGCGTCGCCATCAATACCGTCACACCGACCCGGTTAAATTCTTCAAATAAGCGAAGGATATCTTCTGAAAGCGCATGATCTAAGTTACCCGTAGGTTCATCCGCAAGCAGTAAGGCGGGTTTGTTAACCACTGCTCGCGCTATCCCTACACGCTGTTGCTCACCGCCTGAAAGTTGAATTGGGAAATTCCTCGCTTTATCAAGCAGCCCCACTTTATCCAGTGCTGCGGAGACACGCCGCCGAATATCTTCTTCACTGGCCCCAGAAATAATGAGGGGGATCGCGATGTTGTCATAGACGGTACGATCCATTAATAGATGGTGATCTTGAAAGATCATCCCGATTTGACGACGTAAGAACGGAATTTCACTGTTTTTAAGGCGAGTGATGTTATGCCCGCTAAACCAGATTTGCCCGGCGCTCGGTCTTTCAATACCGCAAATTAGCTTTAGTAATGTACTTTTACCCGCACCAGAATGCCCGGTTAGAAATGCCATTTCTCCTTGGCGTAAATGAAAATCCACGCCCTGAAGGGCCTGACGCCCTCCTAAATAAGCTTTACTGACCTCTTCAAAGCGAATCATTCCGTTATTCCTCTCGGGCGAATAGCGCCTCTATAAAATCTTCAGCCTGGAATGGCCGTAAGTCATCAATCCCTTCGCCTACACCAATGTAGCGAATCGGAATACCAAATTGGTCAGCAATACTAAAAATCACGCCGCCTTTCGCCGTACCGTCCAGTTTAGTTAAGCTAATTCCCGTCAAGCCCACTGCTTCATTAAATAATTTAGCTTGGCTGATGGCATTCTGTCCGGTGCTGGCATCCAGTGTTAGCATCACCTCGTGTGGCGCATCTTCGTCTAGACGACTCATCACACGCGTAATTTTTTTCAACTCTTCCATTAAGTGTGATTTATTCTGCAAACGTCCAGCGGTGTCAGCAATCAGTATATCCACGCCACGGGATTTTGCCGCCTGAATGGCATCAAATATTACGGATGCAGAATCAGCGCCCGTATGCTGTGCAATCACGGGAATATTATTACGCTCGCCCCATACCTGTAATTGTTCAACCGCCGCTGCACGAAACGTATCCCCTGCCGCTAACATGACTGATTTCCCTTCAGACTGGTACTGCTTAGCCAACTTACCAATTGTTGTCGTTTTTCCGACACCATTGACGCCAACCATTAGAATAACAAATGGATTTTTCCCTTCAACAGACAATGGTTGCTCAACCTTATGCAAGATAGCAGCCATCTCATCCTTCAGAATGCTATACAACGCTTCGGCATCTTTTAGCTGTTTGCGGTTGGCTTGTGCCGTTAAAGAGCGAATAATTTTCTGCGTGGTATCCATACCTACATCAGCGATAAGTAATTGTTCTTCAAGCTCTTCGAATAAATCGTCGTCAATTTTTTTGCCACGAAATAGCCCTACGAATCCGCTACCTAGGTTCTGGCGGGTTCTGACTAAACTCTGTTTAAGTCGAGCGAAGAAGCCTGCCTTAGTCGGTCTTTCCTGCTCTTTAGGTGGGGTGATAGCCGCTAATTCGCTAACATCTTCCAGATTATTCTGAGGCTCAGGCGTAGCAGTACCTAGCACGTCGCTCTTATCAATCTCTTCAATATCTTGCAGAGGTTGGGGGATGTTAGCGGTCAGCTCTGGCTCTGTAGGAAGAGAGGAAGCCTCGCTACGCTCACTGTCAACAATAGACTGCTCTTCGACATTTTCAGCAGATATTTCTGCTGCAGGAGATGTCTGTTGCTGAGCTGCATATTCTTGGTCTAACTCGGTTTGTGGCGCGCGCTCCTCTTGCTGGTGCTGAGCCGCCTCCTCATGAGACGAGGCAACCTGTTCCGGCTCTACTGCTTGGATATCGTCCTCAGCAGGCTGTTTTTCTTCGTCTTTACCAAAACCTAACCAGGAAAAAAAGCCACGTTTTTTTTCTTTTGCCATTGTTAGACAATGCTCCTTGCCAAGGCCGCCCAGAACGCTTGTCTGGAACAGATGCCACTGAAAATTATTTGTATCACTCAGTAATAAACTACTGCCATACTGCGACACTAATGGGATAATGGTTTATTCTACCATTTAACACGTACTGCATCACAGTTCCGATTCTGCGTTTATTCGGCGGTAAGCAGTAAAATTTAGTAATAAACCAATGTAAGTATAAACTATGAGCAAATCGGCAGGAAAAATTGGGCAAATACGGATTATTGGCGGGCAATGGCGCGGCCGTAAATTGTCTGTGCTTAACAGCGAAGGACTAAGGCCTACTACCGATCGTGTCCGTGAGACCTTGTTTAATTGGTTGGCGCCATGGCTCCCCGAGGCCAATTGCTTGGATTGTTATGCAGGGAGTGGGGCTTTAGGTATCGAGGCGCTATCGCGCTACGCAGCAGAAGTTACTTTACTAGAGAAAGATGCACATGTTGCTCGGCAACTTGAGCAAAATATACAAGTGCTTAAAACAAAGAATTTAACCCTACATCGCACAGATACTCTGCAATTCCTTGCTCAATCGACACCTAGTGCTCCGTTCAATATCGTCTTTATTGATCCCCCTTTCCGACGGGGTCTTTTAGAACAAACGATAGAATTATTGGAAACTCAACAGTGGTTAGCTGATGACGCAGTGATTTATACCGAGAATGAAGTCGAGCAAGGGACGCCGAAAGTCCCGAAAAACTGGACCTTGTATCGAGAGAAAGCCGCTGGCCAAGTTTGCTACCGTCTTTACCATCGCCAGTAACCAAGGGAGATTGCTATGTTAATTAATGCTGGCCGAGCTGTAATGTTATTTATTTGGGCTGTTTTATTACTTAATTTAATTCATCCTGCAACCAAACCTTTAAAATACTTTATAGATGTCGCTCTTATTTTCATGGTCGTCATGCATGGATTACAATTAGTGTTATTAAAATCTACTCAGATGGGATCTGCGCCTAAGCTATCGAGAAAGGACCAGATAAGAATATTTATTTTTGGTGTTTTCGAATTACTCTCTTGGCAAAAGAAAAATTTCCCTAAACAGTAAAACTAAAAGAGAGGGAGACCTCTCTTTTAGTTTTTTACTTACATTTCGCGATATGATGCAATATAAGGCATCGCTTTATCGTAGCCTAATATCCCTCCATACAGAAATCCTCCAATTCCAGCACCGACTGCCGAAGCAGTTAGGCCGACCAACTGCGCAATGCCTCCAACGAGCCAACCACCCGCGCCACCATACTTACCACCTACTGCGGCGCCGGTACCGAACCCATCAATAGCACCGACAATAGATCCCCAAAAGGCGCCAGTGAAGTCACCATCGATTAAACCACCTGCACCCGATACTTTAACCAAATCATTTTGTGAAATTTCTTTCATACATTAACTCCTTAATAAGCTACAATATTGGATAAAATTATAAACTTCAAAAAAAGAATCTATGCATAGAGGTCACAACGTTATTAACGTTGTACGCTAACTCTATACTGAATCAGGTACAATTCAATAAGTTAAAAACTCATTAATTAAATAATTATTTGACAAGTATTTTGACACTTCAAATAAAAGGGAATACTACTTAAAAACTAAAAAAAAGAACAATACTTAAGGAAGGGGTTTGATTTACTAATGGTAAACTTTTGTCTAATTTATCTTTAATTGATTATCTCTGGAAGGAAAAGCGTAATTGTGGGATGTCATATTATTCTCAAATATGACTAAAAAAATAATATTAGCTATAAAATAGCCATTATTGAAAATAGACAGAGTCAATTTTCAATAATTCATAGGGCTACCCTAGGCGCCTTTTCTTACAAAGAAAGTGTAAGGCGTCTCCGTAGTGTGTGCGGTAATTAAGGTATGTTCCATAAATTCACAAAATCCTGGAATATCACGCTTAGTCGCGGGATCGTCGGCAATAATTTTGACAACCTGCCCCTCATCCATACTACGTACCATTTTTCTTACCAGCATTACCGGTTCTGGACAACGTAAGCCTTGAGTATCTAACAAGTGATCGTAATCGTCGGTTTTAATGTTCATACAACGTCTCGTACTTTGAAAATAGATGCAGTGTACTCCGCCGTACGGATGCACACAATTTTAGCCGCCGTGGCAAATTCTACGTCAATCACGATTTGCATAATTGTCCTATATCGGTAAGATGCAGCCCGTTACCTTGCTCTTGAATAAGAGTAAGCCGTTTGGGTTCCCTCACCCCATTACACTAAAAAGGCGCATAATGTATCACTTAAATGATAAGCAGCGGAAAAACCTGCTGTTACCCTTGGCTATTTTCCATCTTCTAATCATCACTTCCAGTAATTATCTGGTGCAGCTCCCAGTCAGTATCTTCGGGTTTACGACAACATGGGGAGCCTTCAGCTTTCCTTTTATATTTTTAGCCACCGATCTTACTGTGCGTATTTTTGGAGCGATGGTAGCGCGGAGAGTTATATTTTATGCGATGCTTCCAGCGCTTGTGCTCTCTTTCATCATATCAAGTCTGTTTTATCAAGCCACTTGGCAAGGGTTCCAGGCTTTGACGACGGCTAATACTGTAGTCATGCGGATCGCTCTAGCCAGTTTCTGTGCCTACATGTTAGGGCAGTTCCTGGATATCTTCGTTTTTAATCGCCTTCGACAGGCTAGACAATGGTGGCTTGCCCCGGTTGCTGCAATGTTCTTTGGTAACCTCAGCGACACTTTAGCGTTTTTCTCGATCGCCTTTTTTAATAGTAGCGACGCTTTTATGGCTACACATTGGCAAGAAATCGCTGTCGTTGACTATAGTTACAAGGTTTTGATCTGCCTTGTCTTTTTTATTCCTGTTTATGGTGTACTCTTAAACACTATTATCAAGCGTTTACTTAGCCCGCGGCAGGTTCACTCTTTTAACCCCTAAAATGTTAGGCTGTATAAAAGAGAAATGAAATATAGTTTGCAGCAACGTACTCTTACCGCTTTGATTACAACACACATTGTAAGGAACGGACTACTATGCGATATATCACACAATACTTAGGGATATTCTTAGTTGTATTAGGTTTGACAGCCTGTGATCAGAAGAAAGAAGACCCTAAACAAGATCAGCAAAGCGCTGCTCAACGTCAGCAGCAGAACATCTCATTACTTGATGGAAAGTTAACCTTTAGCCTGCCACAAGACATGAGCGATCAAACCGGTAAACTCGGAACTGAGTCTAACAATATGCACGTCTATGCTAATGGCAATGGACAACAAGCAGTGATCGTGATTATTGGTGATGAAACGCAACTGTCACTGTCGCAGCTCTCGCAAAAGCTGCAAGATCAGCAACGAAATCGTGATCCTCAACTCCAAGTCGTTGCCGATAAGTCGATAATGCTAGGCCATACTCAAGGCCAGCAATTGGACAGCGTCGTATCGACGAATAATCATAGTAACTGGTCTACAGTCGTCCTTGCTAAGCTAAACAACCAGCTTATTACTCTACAGATTTCGCTTCCGGCTGATAATCAGTCGCAGTCGCAAAGTATTGCCTCTGAGATTGTTCAATCAATCGTTATTCATTAGTCCCCATAAGGCCGTATGCGCTGCAAACGGCCTTATATCTCCCCTATCACCGGAACACACTTTACGCCCTCCTTACCTCAGTAAGAACAGTAGACTTTGTTCAGAAAATAAACCGAATGTGACTTCTATCACATAGATACAGTATACTTAGCCGCTTAATCGTGTATTTGAGCTGATAATTGATAGTTACTGATAGATGAAAAACTAACAATATTTCGTATAATTTTAGTGCCCACCGGCACAAACTTTCAAAGACCACTTAGCAAATTTCCGTCACTGTATAGGTAAATTTATGAAATTACGTAGGAAGCGTATTAAACCCATCGGTATTAATGATGTCACCATCATAGACGATGCCCGTTTACGTAAAGCTATTACTGCTGCTTCATTGGGAAATGCAATGGAGTGGTTTGATTTCGGAGTTTATGGTTTTGTGGCTTATGCATTAGGTAAGATTTTCTTCCCTTCTGCTACGCCTGGTATTCAGATGATTGCTGCGCTAGCGACCTTCTCCGTTCCCTTCTTAATTCGTCCTTTAGGTGGGCTCTTTTTCGGTATGCTGGGCGACAAATATGGCCGCCAAAAAATTCTTTCTATTACTATCGTCATTATGTCGATCAGTACCTTCTGTATCGGCTTGATCCCTTCTTATGCTTCAATAGGTATCTGGGCGCCAATACTGCTCCTCATCGCTAAGATGGCACAAGGCTTCTCCGTCGGGGGTGAATATACTGGCGCATCTATTTTTGTTGCAGAGTATTCTCCTGACCGTAAACGTGGTTTCATGGGGAGCTGGTTAGATTTTGGTTCGATCGTTGGCTTCGTCTTCGGTGCGGGGGTTGTTGTACTGATCTCAGCTATTATTGGCGAAGCTCGCTTTATGGAATGGGGTTGGCGTTTACCGTTCTTCTTAGCGTTACCCCTCGGAATGATCGGTCTTTACCTACGCCACGCTCTCGAAGAGACTCCGGCATTCCAGCAACATGTCGATAAGTTAGAACAAGGTGACCGTGAAGGCCTACAAAACGGTCCAAAAGTCTCTTTTAAAGACATTGCCACCAAACATTGGAAAAGCTTGTTGTCTTGTATAGGTCTAGTGATCGCCACTAACGTTACCTATTACATGCTGTTGACCTATATGCCAAGCTACCTCTCCCATAATCTTCATTATTCGGAAGATCACGGAGTATTGATTATTATCGCTATTATGATTGGTATGCTATTTATCCAACCAATCATGGGGATGCTTAGCGATAGATTCGGACGTCGCCCCTTTGTTATCGTAGGCAGTATCGCGTTGTTCTTTACCGCTATCCCAGCCTTCATGTTAATTACCAGTAATATTCTGGGGCTGATTTTCGCCGGGCTGCTAATCTTGGCCGTCGTATTGAACTGCTTTACGGGTGTCATGGCATCATCGCTACCGGCAATGTTCCCGACCAATATTCGCTATAGTGCTTTAGCTAGTGCATTCAATATTTCTATATTAATTGCCGGCCTGACACCAACCATTATTGCTTGGTTGGTCGAAGCTTCAAACAATCTCTTTATGCCAGCGTATTACTTGATGGTCGTCGCAATTATTGGACTGATCACGGGTATCTTCATGAAAGAGACCGCTAATAAACCGCTGAGTGGTGCCACACCTGCAGCATCTGATTTAAATGAAGCGCGTGAGATTTTACAAGAGCATCACGATGGCATTGGCCAAAAAATCGAAGATATTGATGAAGAGATCCAACGTCTAGAACAAAAACGTAGCCGCTTGGTTGACCAACATCCCGATATTAAAGAGTAATAAAAAAATACCCCCTCCGGGGGGTATTTCGGCACGCAAGGTAATGTTCTCCCCTCCCTGAAAGCGTAAGCTTTCTCTTTCCACAATTTTTACGAGAGTGCCCATGTCTGAATTTATTCTGCCCAACCGTCCACGAAGACTTCGTAAAACTGCGTCGATGCGTGAACTCTTTCAAGAGCAATCATTAAGCTTAAATGATCTTATCCTGCCGATCTTCGTTGAAGAGGGCGCAGAAGACTATCAGCCGATTAATGCGATGCCTGGAGTTGTCCGCATTCCTGAAAAACGACTGGCGTTCGAAATAGAACGATTCGCTAAAGCAGGTATTCGATCTGTGATGACGTTCGGGATTTCCCATCATCTTGATGAGACAGGAAGTGATTCTTGGGCAGAGAATGGTTTGGTCTCAAGAATGTCTCGTATTTGTAAAGATGCTGTTCCTGAAATGATTGTGATGTCGGACACCTGTTTTTGCGAATATACCTCACATGGTCACTGCGGTATTCTCTGTGCAAATGGTGAAGTGCATAACGATAAAACGCTCGTTAATCTCGGTAAACAAGCCGTAGCAGCAGCGCGAGCTGGCGCAGACTTTATCGCACCATCTGCGGCGATGGATGGACAAATTAAAGCAATTCGTCACGCCCTCGACCAAGCGGGTTTTGAAAATACGCCGATCATGGCTTATTCAACAAAATTTGCCTCGTCCTACTACGGTCCTTTTCGGGAAGCTGCGGGGACGGCTTTGAAGGGTGATCGCAAGACTTATCAAATGAACCCTATGAACCGTCGCGAGGCGATTCGCGAATCGTTACTCGACGAAGCAGAAGGTGCAGACGTACTGATGGTTAAACCGGCAGGGGCTTACTTAGACATTATTCGCGATATCCGCGAACGCAGTGACTTGCCATTGGCGGCCTACCAAGTAAGCGGTGAATACGCGATGATTAAGTTTGCTGCACAGGCCGGGGCTATTGATGAAACCAATGTCGTACTCGAAAGCTTGGGCGCGATTAAGCGGGCGGGAGCAGACACCATCCTCTCCTACTTTGCCCTGGAACTTGCTGAGAAGAAGATCCTGCCCCCTTAACGATTATTAGCCGTCAATCAATGACGGCTGCTAAAGTCAGCCAGGGGTGTCTTAGGTCACCTCTATTATTCTTTACTGTCTGCCTCGTAATATTGTACACCGATTTGAATACGTTCACGCCCCGTTGCGACACGGTGACGATTGGTATCGCGTAGCGAATAGATACAACCACAATATTCTTGCTGATAAAAACGTTCGCGTTTACTGATATCAATCATCCGCTTCGAGCCACCGCCCTTGCGCCAGTTAAATTCCCAGTACATCATATCGGGATAGCGTGAGGCTGCTCTAACGCCGCAATCGTTAATCTGCTCCATGTTTTTCCAACGCGAGATCCCAAGACACGAGGTTATCACCGGAAAGCCATTTTCATGCGCATACAGTGCCGTACGCTCAAAACGCATATCAAAACACATCGTGCAGCGTTCACCGCGCTCCGGCTCCCACTCCATTCCCTTAGCGCGTTCAAACCAGTTATCTCGGTCGTAGTCGGCGTCAATGAAAGGAATACCGAATTTCTCAGCGAAACGAATATTCTCTTCCTTACGTAACTCATACTCTTTTAAAGGATGGATGTTGGGATTATAGAAAAAAATCGTGTATTCAATACCCGAGGCTAACATTGCTTCCATCACTTCACCTGAACATGGCGCACAACAAGAGTGCAGTAGAACTTTATTGTGTCCCCCAGGTAAGGGTATTGCTTTACGCTCTAAAGAGTCAGACATACTCATCTTCCAAATAAATCTCATCACAATGACGCCTCAAGAACGAGGCGTAGATAGACGTCACCCATGGGGTGACTTGATACCGCGTTTTATCACCTGCGATATGCTGGGAAAAAAAGGCTACATCGAGTAACCCGGTTTTTTAATCAAGTACGCTTGTTGGCCGATGATTTCAGGCTCGTAAACCGCAGATCCCCACTGTTCGGGAGAGATATGCCGTAACGAAACGCTTACCGAATCTGTTTTCGAGCCGAATCGTCTCACAATGACTTCTGTAATTTCATCAGCTAACGCTTGTTTCTCTTCCTCTGTAAACTCGCGAGGGAAACTTTTTATATCAACGTGTGGCACAATTACTCCTCATTGATTAGGGGGAACTCTCGTTACTATTAGTACTCATTACCCATAACGCGATCGCGATAGCTTTCCCAATCAAATCTTACCCATAAGCTGTTGCCGAGGCGCATACGATCCATCACCCGCTCACCGAGTAAGGAATTCATCCCCTCATGGTTCAAATTGGATAACATTCCGGTAGGCCGTTTTGACGAAGACCGACGATCGACGATTTGATTAATAATAACTTTTTCATAGCGCGATTCAGTTTGCATTCCGATTTCATCGATGACCAGAAGATCAACGGTACTTAAATCGTGCAATAAACGCTCTTCCGTCATAGTGCTACCGCCGCTAAAGGTTCCTTTCATCGTCGACATGACATCAGCAACGGTCATAATCAGAACGCTTTTCCCCTGTAATATGAGGCAATTACCGATAGCTGCCGCAAGATGGTTTTTTCCAGTTCCTGGGCGCCCTGAAAAGACGAAGCTGGCGATACTTTGGCCGAACTGATCCGCATATTCTCGTGCCGCAACCAGCGCCTTACGCTGCCCCTCGCTTTCGACGCGGTAATTATCAAATGAACAATTCAAATGGAGTTCTCTAATCCCTGAACGTCCCATGATGCGTTGCATTTTCATCGCACGATTTTCACGTACAATCGCCTCAGACCTTAGCCGCCCTTGTTCTTGGTTCCACGCGAGCAGGTCCTTACCTTCGGTAAATTTTGGGGTGATGCCTTCTGGCATGAATTTTTTCAGCCTAACAAATAAATTTTCAGGTGTTTTCATTATTCACCTCTAAAACCATTCGGGATGTTGTGGTCCGGCACTGCTACTTGGGTGATATCACGTTTAGACGTCGATTGTGGGCTACCACGACTAAGCTGTAAATGACGAGCAAGCTTTTGTTGCCATTGCACTTGATGAAAAATACGACCTTCCGCTTGCCAATAAGCAATAAATGCCGCTAATTCTTCGTCTGTCACAGGTTCGCCAAGCGCTATTCCCCAAAGGGCCGCTTGACGTAAAAAATCGGTATCAGGTTGCCATCCAGCATATAGCGCAAATTTTCCCGCAGGAACCTTTATTTTCGCAACGGGCTCGTCGAAAAACTCGGCTTCTAATGAAATAGCGCTCTGGTTTTGCAGTTGTGCTTCAGCCGCCAATAATTGACTAAGGCGAGCCGACGATAGGGCATAGAAAATTGGTTGATTATTATCAAATACCGTAACAGTTTCAGACTCCGCTTGCGCTATAGCCGTAGCGGAGTCTTGAAAGAACTGCTCTAACCCTATGATTGATGATGACAAAATCTTTACCGACATGTGATGACTCGTACCTTAGTTTTTTACGGCTGATTTCACGAAGGACATTACCTGCGCTTAACCGCTATAGTGTATCAACTTTACTACGACTGATCGCGCAAACCTGTGCTTTTCCTGATGACTATTAATTAAACAGGAGTAAACGATGACGAAATCTCGCTGTGGATGGGTCACCAACGATCCCGATTACCTCGCTTACCACGATGAAGAATGGGGTGTACCTTGTTTCGATCGCCAGCGGCTTTTCGAGATGCTCTGCTTAGAGGGACAACAAGCTGGCCTATCCTGGATCACTGTTTTGAAAAAGCGTGACGCCTACCGCCGCGCCTTCTATCAGTTCATACCAGAGAAAGTGGCGGAAATTAGCGCGGAAACAGTCGGTATGTTATTACAGTCCCCTGAGCTAATTCGTAATAAATTAAAAATCAATGCAATCATTAACAATGCACAGGCATTGCTGGCAATGGAAGCACAAGGTGAGGAGTTCGTTAATGTTATCTGGCAAACTGTTTCCCACCACCCTCTCCATCAGTCCTATACCGATTATCGGCAAGCCCCTGTGAGGAGTCCGCAATCAGAGTCACTGTCTAAAGAACTGAAAAAGAGAGGCTTTAAATTCGTGGGGCCAATTATATGCCATGCTTATATGCAAGCTTGTGGGCTCATTATTGATCATCAAGTGAACTGTTTTAAATATTTAGAGACAAATAAAAGCCTAGGCTAACCGATAATTTTAGGGCGCAATATAGCGCAAGCCTTGGTATATTTAATAAATAATTATAATGCATTGGGAGATTTGATGAGCACCAAGTCAACACGAGCAACAATTAGTGATGTTGCTAAAGCGGCTAGTACCGGTAAAACGAGCGTATCGCGCTACCTCAATGGTGAGCATCAATTGCTTTCTGATGATTTAAAGAGTCGTATTAAACAGGCAATCAGCGATCTTAATTACAGTCCAAGCCAGATGGCCCGTAGTTTGAAACACGGTCGAACCAAATTAATCGGCCTATTAATTGCTGATATTACCAATCCTTATTCGATAGAGGTCATGGGTGGAATAGAGACAGCCTGCCGAGATAATGGTTTTACGCTCTTGATGTGTAACACTAATAACAAACCGCATCTTGAACAACACTATCTCCAGTTACTCAGTAGCTATCAAGTCGAAGGAATCATTGTTAATGCGGCGAACATGCAGGAAACTGCATTCGATTGTATTCAACCTGCTTCAATACCTCTTACGCTTATCGATAGAAAAGTCAGTAACTACGATTACGACGTCGTGGGCCTAGATAATTTTCAAGGCTCGATCGAGCTCACCCAGCATCTTATTGATAACCAGTATCGCTCGCTACTCTTTATCAGTGAACCCGTTGCACAGGTGAATACACGAAAAGAACGTTTAGATGGATACCTCAGCGTTGTCACTCAGGATGAGTCGTTAACGGCAGAGCATGCCGAAGTGGCACTGGATAACCCTGAGCTTTTACAAGCAACGATTACTGACTTTGTTGCCCGCCACGGCCACCAGCCTTCCGCCATCATTACGGCGAATGGTGCATTGATGTTACTAGTAACCAAAGTATTGCATGCGTTGAAATTGGTCTGGGGACAAGATATTGGCTTGGCCAGCTTCGACGAAATGAATTGGTCTTCTATCGCAGGCTGCGGTATTACAACGTTACAACAACCGACCCATCAAATTGGTTACAGTGCGTTTCAAAACATCTTAACTAGACTTAAGCACAGTGAAAACCCTGCACAAGAAACTCGCTTTGAAGGTCGACTAATCATCCGCCCATCAAGCCAAGCACTGTCAAGCAAACAGTAATTCTTGATAATGTGAGCATTTTCGTGTTTTCTCTCTTCCTTATGGAACCGATACCATTTATTCTATAGCATGATGTGCAATGAGAGGTAGTCATGGAAAGGAAAATTATTGTGGTCACCGCCGCCTTCGGCGCTGAGTTTGTTCGCCAAGCAGGGGGGCAACAAAACCTTATTCCGATCATTGCGCAATCAGGGGCGGATGGTATTGAGATACGTCGAGAGCTATTATCATTAGACGTCAACGAAGAACTAGGCATACTGCAGCAGCAGATCGATGAGCACAATCTATTCGCTTATTACTCTGTCCCAGAATACCTATTCACCGCAGCGGGGGTCATCAATCCACGCCTAGCTCAGTTCCAACATGAAGCCTCATTACTCAATGCACGGGCAATTAAATTCGCCTTAGGCGCCGGCGCCGGCGCAGGTCAGTGCTCAAGGCAGCAGCTCGCCGCGCAGCTTTCTTCTTGTACCGTGCCATTACTTATCGAAAATGATCAAACACCTACCGGTAAGATACAACCTATGTGGGATTTTTTTAGTCACTCATATCCCCTAGCGCCCGTGCAGGGGATGACATTTGATATGGCTAATTGGCTATGGGTCGATGAATCCCCCCTTGCTGCCGCAGAGTTACTCGCTGATGTTGTCTCTTACTGCCACGTTAAGGCCGCGCACAGGACAGACTCCCGTTGGCAGGCCGTCAGCTTAGATCAGTCAGACGGTGAGTGGCGAACGCTACTTACTATGATGCCTGCAGGCGTACCGTTAGGAATTGAGTTCCCGCTAGAAGGCGATGATTTAACGAGTATTGTCCACTATTACGTAGGGCTACTTCGTGCTGCATGAAGTGCTTAATTTATAAATATCCTTTTTGAGAGGTTCGAATGAAACCCACTATTATTCAGTTTATGCCACTCCCTGACGACCTCGTTAGCAAACTCACAGAACACTTTGATGTTGTCGAGGTGGATAACCTGGATCAAGCAACCGTCGATCAATACCCAGAAGCCTTCCTACGTGCAGAAGGTTTGGTTGGTTCAGGGGGCAAAGTCAACGAAGCGCTTCTTAAACGGATGCCAGCGTTAAAAGTATGCTCCACGGTTTCCGCAGGCTACGACTCCTATGACGTCGATGCGTTATCGAAACATAAAGCTATTTTAACAAACACCCCGGGAGCCCTTACCGAAACGGTTGCCGATGCAATGATGGCCCTCGTCTTATGTGCGGCACGAAATATTCCCGCAATGGATCAATGGGTCAAAACTGGCGGATGGGATGCCGCACCAGAAAAACTACCACTAGCGATTGATGTCCATCATAAGAAAATGGGGATCATCGGGATGGGCCGTATCGGACTGGCGCTAGCGAAGCGTGCGCACCATGGTTTTGGAATGGATATTGTTTACAACGCGCGTAAGCCACACCGTAACGCTGAGCAAGAGGTTAATGCTCACTATGCGAGCGTTGACGAGTTATTAGCGACAGCTGATTTTGTCTGTGTCGTACTGCCATTAACCGATGAAACGCATCACTTAATCAGCCATGCACAATTCGATCAAATGAAAGAGAGTGCCATTTTAATTAATGCTGGCCGTGGACCGGTGGTCGACGAGGAAGCACTTATCGCTGCACTGAAGGCTAAGAAAATCTATGGTGCCGGCTTAGATGTTTTCGAGAAAGAACCGCTGGTAGCAAGTTCAGCGCTAACGACCCTGCCCAATGTTGTAACGCTACCTCATATCGGCTCAGCAACACACGAGACCCGCTATGCAATGAAGCGCGATGGCGTCGAAAATCTAATCTTAGGTTTACAAGGTAAATTGACCGAAAATATTATTAACCCTGAAGCATTGCAGGCATAATTTTATAGTCACTGGGCATCGTTAGGTGCCCTCTGTCCGGTTAGCGGGCTAAGGACGACGATGTCGATTAGAGATATTGGGCTGGCATTACTCGTGATCCTTATTTGGGGAATAAATTTTGTCGTCATCAAAATAGGATTACATAATTTCTCTCCGTTCTTACTTGCTGGACTCCGTTTTACCTTTGTCGCCTTTCCTGCTTGCCTAGTGATCGCTAGACCAAAAGTACCTTTGCATTTGCTGGCCGCTTATGGAATGAGTATTAGTTTCCTGCAGTTTTCTCTACTTTTTCTGGCATTGAAGCTTGGCATGCCCGCTGGCTTAGCCTCACTCCTCTTACAATCCCAAGCTTTTTTTACCCTACTCTTCGGTGCGCTCTGTTTAGGCGAAAAAATACAGCCCCACCATATTTTAGGGCTACTAATTGCTATAGTCGGAATGCTTTGCTTAGCGCAAACAAGCATCTCCTCTACGCACCCCTCGGACATGTCACTTTTTACACTATTACTGACTCTAGGAGCTGCACTGAGCTGGGGGATAGGGAATATTGTTAATAAAATCATCCTGCAACGTTATCGGGTCGAACCCTTGAGATTGGTAGTCTGGAGTGCTTTTATTCCGATCCTGCCGTTTTTTGCCTGCGCTTGGATCATTGATGGTAAAGAAGCCATCTGGCACAGCCTTGAGCATATCAATGGCGTTGATATATTAATAATATTTTACTTAGCCATCCTCTGTACGGTTGTCGGTTATGCAATCTGGGGAAGCTTGTTGGGTAAATATCCCACTCCCACCGTCGCACCACTCACGTTACTCGTTCCGGTTGTGGGTCTACTTTCTGCTACCTTTTTCTTAGACGAAAGTCTTTCCTACCCGCAAATTCTCTCGGTAGTGCTGATTATTTTTGGCCTGGTAATAAATAGCTTTGCTCCGCGGTTGATCAGTTACTTACGTTTTGCTAAGCGGTGAGGCGGATATTAAAGATACCCTAGTTGTGTGGGGGGGGGGTTAACCAACGACCTACACCTTGGTATTATTGGTAACCCACGTCACAGTTTTTTCTTTGAATGACAGGAATTCGAAAGGCAAATCATAAAATTTGTCATACACTGAAATACATCTATTTTTGAGTATCACGCTAAACCTGCTTACGACGTGTTGCTTGTACCCGCTTCGCCATGGATGGAATGAGGAATAACCTATGCTCAGACATAAAGCACTACCTAAACTGATGATGATCTCAAGTTGCTTAATTAGCCTTACTGCATGTTCTAGCATTATGTCGCACACTGGAGATAACCGCGGTTATTACCTTGGTACACAAGCCAACAACGAGCTGATAGGTAGTCATGAAACCTCATGGCCTATTAAGTCCCTAGCGGTACTCGATTATCCTTTTTCAGCTGTTACCGACACATTAATTTTACCCTGGGATTACTATCGTAATCACAGTGACGGTTCCTCACTGAGAGACCGTGTGGCGGCCAGCGAGAAACTCAATCACACGGATGAGGCGCTAGCTCAAGCTAACACCAATATAATTCAGTAGTCGTAACCGTAAAGAGCTGCCTGAATCCTTCGCTATCTCGCATGAAGGCAATCTTATCACCTCTCGGTGACCAGACCACCGCCTCGGCACAAGGTGCCTCTAACGTCCGCTTGGTAAGGGCCACCAGCGCTTTTTTGGTAAAGTCATAGATGACAATCTGGTTATCATAGACAAACGTTATGCCTTTACCTGTAGGATGCCAAGTGAAGGCGGACTGTACATCATATTCCCCCTCCGTCAGTTGTTCCGGTAATCCACCGTTCGGCGATATCGTCCAAAGTTGCACAACACCTCTTCGATCGGCCATCAGAAATGCGATTTTACTACCGTCCGGTGAGCTTCTTAGCCAATGGCGAGGCTGTAGGGCAATACCAGCCCCTTCACTAAAGGTTATTCTACGCTGAGTGATCCCTGCGGGCGGCGCGGGTAGATGCTCTTCTGTTCCGACGATAGGACGAGCGCCGACCACCTTATAAGCAGAAATCTCTTCAGGAAGGTCGACGATGAATATCTCTGGGACTTTACGTCCATCAAGTGCGACCGTTTCCCCAATGAACGCTAAGGCCCAACGCTGCCTTTTACCGGCTGTTGTGATATACCCATTTTCACCAATCCATCCTTCTTCAAAAGCCCGTAGAATTTGATCGCTACCAGGTTGCGGGAGTAACGTTGTTTCGGAGACTACGACACAAAAATGAGAGCCATCGTGCTCTCGGGGATGTTTGTTAGGGATCGAAACCGGTTCATGTGGCAAGGCTATCGCTACATTACGCTGATCCTCGGCGATTGAACGCTGACGCATAACATGATCGTTGTAGGTAAAGCTGATCCTATCGCCTTCATGGCTAAACATATGCACGTGGCTGCCACCACGCAATGCTCCTAGTGTATAGGGCGGCGTAATATCGCATCCATCCAACGTCTCAGCCTGACCACCTTCGAGGATCACTCCACGCCGATGATGTACATCGTAATGCCACGACTCGTCGGGGGACTCAGGGCCATGAATACAAATAAAGCGCTCGTTATCTTTCGGGTGTGCGGTAATCACCCCAACGTGAGCCCCTTGTGATGCACGATAAATCTCAGTCACCTGTCCTGTAGACACGTCCACTCTCTCAACGGTCTGACTAGTAAAAAGATGTTGCGCCGGGCGTAAGTCATAAACGAGACTCTGTCCATCTGCACACCACACCTGTGCATTGGTGAGTTGATGGTGCTGCGGATGGGTCGTAACTTGTTTTTCGTCCATACGGGATCCCAGTGAGTCGACGGTAAAAATTAACTATGCCGTAATCCCTTAGAGGCGTCTAGGCAAAAAAAAAAGCTGCCTTTCGGCAGCCATTCAGGGAATAAAACGCTCTTATTATAATTACTTATTAGACTACTTGCTCACAGTGCTAATTTTTTGCCACCACACTTTGCTGTGTAATGACTGAGTAGGTTAATAATAACCCTAGTTACTATTTAACGATTACCCAAAAATGCGATTTTATTCACTATTTAACTTTCTTCTTGAGGGCTAAAGTGCCCATTGGTGAATAGCCTTAGCTACACCATCTTCTCGATTCGAACTTGTATGATAAGCCGCCTGCTCTTTTACTGCATCAATGGCATTACCCATGGCAACACCATATCCAGCCCAGGCTAGCATAGTGAGGTCATTCTCATGATCACCCACAGCAAGAACCTCTTCGGCACTGAAACCCAATTGTTCTGCTAAATGACGCACGCTATTTCCCTTACTCACTCTCTTATCGAGGATTTCGAGATAATGACTGGCGCTTTTCACTAAGGTATAGCGATCAAATAACTCTGCTGGAAGTTGTCTAATAGCATTATCCAATACGTCAGGCTCATCGACCATCATCAGTTTTGGAAAGCGAAGGGAAGGATCCATCGCATCAACGCTGCGAAACCTTAGAGGGATACCCGTTATTTCTGATTCGTGGACGGTGTAGCGACTAATATCTTGGTTGGGGGTATACAGGTGCTGTTTGTCTAACGCTTGGAAGTGGACGTTTAGCTCCCGAGCCAGCTGCTCAAAAAAATGGTAATCGTCCATCCCAAGCGTTGTCTCAAGGATTGGATGTCCATCTTCGGCGCGCTGCACCAAGCCGCCATTATAACTAATACAATATTGACCTGGGATATTTAGCCCCAATTCTGCAATATACCTTTGCATACCAATATAAGGTCGGCCAGAGGCAAGTACGACGAGTATTCCTTTTGCCTTAGCCTCTTCAATAGCGGACTTAACCGCAACGGTAATTTCATGTTGCGGATTGAGTAGCGTACCGTCCATATCCAGTGCAATCATTTTTACTGTAATCGTTATCCCTCTGCCTAAATAAAAAAACACCGCTGCACTTCGCAAGCGGTGTCTTGAGAGTAGCTCAGTTATCGTATTACGACTACCGCTTACCCGCACTCACGCACGTTAACCTTAGATATCGATATTGGCCGCTTTTAGGGCATTCTCTTCGATAAAGGCGCGGCGAGGTTCCACCGCATCACCCATTAACGTGGTGAAAAGTTGGTCTGCGGCGATAGCGTCTTTAATAGTAACCCGTAACATACGACGACTCTCCGGATCCATTGTGGTTTCCCATAACTGCTCTGGATTCATCTCACCCAGTCCTTTATAGCGCTGGATCGAGAGGCCACGACGTGATTCTTTAATTAGCCAATCAACCGCTTGTGTAAAGGTGGCTACAGGTTGGCGACGCTCACCACGTTCAACATAGGCATCTTCTTCGAGCAAGCCATTGAGTGCCTCTCCAAGCTGAGAAAGCTTACGGTATTCTGGTCCCTCAATGAAATCACGATCCAACGTATAATCAGTATCGACGCCATGTGTGCGCACACGAATAACCGGCTCGTGGATATTCAACTCACGGTTCTCACGAATAATAGCAGAATAGCTACTGCCATGAGCTTCGTTATCGGTCAAATAGGTGACTAACCCGTCAATCCAGCCCTGGGTATGAGTGCTATCTGATAACTCCAATAAAGCGGGGTTATAGACTAAGCCATTTAATAAGGCACTTGGGTAATGACGCTCCATACGCTTAATCATTTTACCCGTGCTAATGAACGAAGCGACTAGTTGCTCAAGTGCCTCACCTTGTAGCGCAGGTGCGCCAGCAGTGGTGTAGAGCGCCGCACCATCTAAGGCAATTGCGATGTTGTATTGGTCCATTGCATCGCCGTCTTTAATATATTGCTCTTGCTTACCTTTTTTCACTTTAAATAAAGGGGGCTGTGCAATATAGACGTGACCACGCTCAATAAGCTCCGGCATTTGACGATAGAAAAATGTCAATAACAAGGTACGAATATGCGAGCCATCGACATCGGCATCGGTCATGATGATGATGCTGTGGTAGCGCAGTTTATCCGGGTTATATTCGTCACGGCCGATACCACAACCCAACGCAGTGATCAGGGTCGCTACTTCCTGTGAAGAGAGCATTTTATCGAAACGCGCTTTTTCAACGTTAAGAATTTTACCTTTCAGAGGAAGGATTGCTTGGTTTTTACGGTTACGCCCTTGCTTCGCCGATCCACCTGCGGAATCACCCTCCACCAGATAGATTTCAGAGTGAGCAGGATCGCGTTCTTGGCAATCCGCTAATTTACCTGGTAATCCGGCAAGGTCTAACGCACCCTTACGGCGTGTCATCTCACGCGCGCGGCGTGCCGCTTCACGAGCACGGGCTGCATCGATAATTTTCCCGACAACGATTTTTGCATCGCTTGGGTTTTCGAGTAAATATTCCGCCAACAACTCATTCATCTGCTGCTCAACGGCAGATTTTACCTCAGATGAAACGAGCTTATCTTTAGTTTGCGATGAGAATTTTGGATCGGGAACTTTTACCGAGACAACGGCGATAAGCCCTTCACGCGCATCATCGCCAGTTGCACTGACTTTAGCTTTTTTGCTGTAGCCTTCTTTATCCATGTACGCATTGAGCGTACGTGTCATTGCAGCACGAAAACCGGCGAGGTGTGTCCCGCCATCGCGCTGTGGAATGTTGTTCGTAAAACAATAGATGTTCTCTTGGAAGCCATCATTCCACTGCAGTGCCACTTCAACCCCAATACCGTCTTTCTCTGTAGAAAAGTAGAAAACATTGGAATGGATAGGTGTTTTATTCTTATTCAGATACTCAACAAAGGCTTTGATACCACCTTCGTAGTGATAATGATCTGATTTATCATCACGCTTATCTTCAAGGCGGATTGATACACCGGAATTTAGGAAAGAGAGTTCGCGCAGGCGCTTAGCTAAAATTTCGTATTCAAAGGTCGTGACATTGGTGAACGTTTCGTAGCTCGGCCAAAAACGGACTTGCGTACCCGTCGTATCAGTTTCGCCAACAACGGTTAGTGGAGCCTGTGGTACGCCATGTACATAAGTTTGCTGATGTACTTTGTTATCACGACGTATCGTCAGCTCGAGTTTCGCTGATAATGCATTGACAACTGAGACCCCTACGCCGTGCAAGCCGCCAGAGACTTTATAGGAGTTATCATCAAACTTCCCACCTGCGTGAAGAACCGTCATGATCACTTCAGCGGCAGAAATACCTTCTTCTGGGTGGATACCGGTAGGAATACCCCGTCCATCATCTTGGACAGATACGGAATTATCAGCATGAATGGTGACTGTAATCTCATTACAGTGACCCGCTAGGGCTTCGTCGATGGCGTTATCCACAACCTCGAATACCATGTGATGCAACCCAGTACCATCATCGGTATCACCAATATACATGCCTGGGCGTTTACGTACCGCATCAAGTCCTTTTAAGACTTTAATACTTGAGGAGTCATAAGAATTCGACATCAACGTTTCTCACTCATTTTTCTGAAGATTGAACGGTTATTTTACCCTTTTCTACGCTGAACATCTTGCCCTTTTCGTCATTCATATCGATTACGTGATCAAAATTAATTGCGCTAACGAAAACTTGGGCTTGCGTCGCTTTTAAGCGTTCGGCTAAAAGACACCGACGCGAGTCATCGAGTTCGGAAGCGAAATCATCGATTAAATAAATACAACGACGACCACTTTGCTGGGTAAGAAATTCACCTTGAGCTAACCGCAGTGCACACATAAGTAATTTTAACTGACCGCGTGATAAGAGATCCTCGACAGGCGTCGCCTGCGCTCGAATCCTAAAATCCGCTTTATGAGGTCCCGCTGAGGTATAAGTTAACGCGCGGTCACGTTCGAATTGGCGTTCCAGTAGATCTGCATAATCGCTTTCTCTATCCCAACCTCGCTGATAGGAGAATTGCAGCGTAAATTCAGGTAGAAATTGCTGGCAGGTCTTTTGTATCTCTTGCGCGATATGTTGGCTGTATTCAGCCCGCCATGCGCTGATTTGCTCAGCCAAGGGCACCATCATTTGGTCCCAAGGTTGTAATTGCTGATAGCGCGTAACTTGTCTAAGTGCAGCATTACGTTGTTTAATCAGTCGACGATAATCATTCCAAGCCGTAAAGAAGCCGGGATAGCGATGAAAACAGCCCCAATCAATATAAGCACGGCGAAATTTAGGTCCTCCAGTCAGCAGCGTAAAACCTTCTGGAGTGATTAATTGCATGGGTAGCAACTGGGCCAGGTCGGCAACACGATGACCGTCCGTCCCGTCGATCCTAACCTTAGTGGTACCAGCCCGGTCTTTACTCAGACCTAATGTTGGCTGGTACTGTTCGCCATCGAGACGCCCATACAGCACGAATTCTGGCTTATCGTGACGGATCACTCTTGCCGTTTGAACACTGCGAAAGGCTCTGCCGTGCCCTAGTGTATAAATGGCCTCAAGAACGCTGGTCTTACCACTCCCATTTTCACCGATCAAATAATTAAACCCCGATGACGGGGCTAACTCCGCATGATCAATATTACGGAAGTCTGTAATAATCAGACGGTTAATGGACATAACGATCGTCGGTAATAATCAAGCAATGGCTACCCAATACCATCTAGAGACGCATTGGCATAACAACATAAGCTGCATGCGGGCTTGCGACATCTTCGATCTGCACACTAGAGACTGAGTCGGTTAATAGGAGCCGTACGTTTTCACATTTCAGAGCATTCAATACGTCCAAAACGTAACTGACATTGAAGCCGATTTCTAGATCGCTACCCTGATAGTCAACGTCGAGGATTTCTTCAGCCTCTTCCTGTTCAGGATTGTTAGCGGTGATCCGTAACTGATTCTTCGTGATAAAAAGCCGTACGCCACGAAATTTCTCGTTGGATAAAATCGCTGCTCGGGCAAATGCTTGTTTTAGCACGTCACATCCGGATTCAAGGGTTTTGTCTGGGTTCTTTGGTAGGACCCGTCGATAATCAGGAAAGCGACCGTCTACAAGTTTTGAGGTAAAGATATAGTCACCGACATGAGCACGGATATTATTACTTCCTATCTGTACCTGCAGCGGCGTCTCGCTCCCATCCAGTAAACGCACGAGCTCGGTAACACCCTTACGAGGTACAATCACAGAATGGTGCGGTAACGACTGACCGACCGACATCGCGCACACCGCAAGTCGATGACCATCCGTCGAGACGGTACGAAGCTCTTCGCCTTCGGTTTCAAACAACATACCGTTCAGATAATAGCGAACGTCCTGATGAGCCATGGAGAACTGCGTCGCATCGATGAGGCGCTTTAAGGTAGCATGTGGCAAGGTAAACTCGACATCGCTTTGCCAATCATCGAGGTTAGGAAAATCCCCGGCCGGTAGGGTCGAAAGAGAAAATCGGCTACGTCCCGAACGCACCAAAATACGGTCACCATCAAGGATAACGTGTATTTCAGCTCCTTCGGGCAGGCCACGACAGATATCGAGAAATTTACGAGCAGGTACTGTCGTTGCACCGCTTTCATGCGCTTGCGTCAAACTTACTCGCGCAATCATCTCCATTTCGAGGTCTGTACCGGTTAGAGATAAACAGTTTTCTGTAACCTGTAATAAGATATTCCCTAAGATCGGTAGCGTTGGTCGGCCACCTAAAGGGCTGCTCACTTGCTGTAATGGTTTGAGCAGTTGCTCACGTTCTACAATAAATTTCATAGCATCAAGAGGATAAGGTTCTGATTAAATTAGAAAAGTCTTCTTTGATATCATGACTTTCTTCACGTAATTGTTCGATCTTACGGCATGCGTGTAACACAGTCGTATGATCGCGCCCGCCAAAAGCATCCCCTATTTCAGGTAAGCTATGGTTTGTTAATTCTTTTGCCATCGCCATCGCCATCTGACGAGGTCTTGCGACCGAACGAGAGCGTCGTTTAGAGAGCAGATCGGCAACTTTAATTTTATAATATTCAGCCACTGTTTTCTGAATATTATCGATAGTGACTAATTTTTCCTGCAATGCCAGTAGATCACGCAGTGCTTCACGAACAAAATCAATAGTGATCGCCCGACCAGTAAAGTTCGCATTGGCTATCACACGATTTAGTGCCCCTTCAAGTTCACGCACATTAGAACGCAGACGTTTAGCAATAAAGAAGGCAACTTCACCAGGAAGACGAATATTATTCTCGTCCGCTTTCTTCATCAAAATCGCAACGCGCGTTTCAAGTTCAGGGGGTTCGATCGCAACCGTCAATCCCCAACCAAAACGGGACTTCAAACGATCCTCAACACCGTTGATCTCTTTGGGATAACGATCCGAGGTTAAGATAATTTGCTGGTTACCTTCCAGTAATGCGTTAAAGGTATGAAAAAACTCTTCTTGAGATCGCTCTTTATTCGCAAAAAACTGAATATCATCAATAAGTAGTGCATCAACGGAGCGATAGTAGCGTTTAAACTCTTCAATCGCGTTGTTCTGCAATGCTTTGACCATATCTTGCACAAACCGCTCTGAATGCATATAGACAATTTTGGCATTGGGCTTATGTGCCATAATCCCATTGCCTACTGCATGTAAAAGGTGCGTTTTACCAAGCCCTGTGCCCCCATAAAGAAATAGTGGATTGTAAGCGCCACCGGGGTTATCTGCGACTTGACGCGCAGCCGCGCGAGCAAGTTGGTTAGATTTACCTTCGACAAAATTATCGAAATTGTGCCGGGTATTAACGTTAGAACGATAGGCGACTTCTATAGGAGCAGGAACGCTATCCCAGCTCGGACGACGATTATCATTGGTTGCGACTGGCTGTTGTGCCGCAACTGTCGCAGCAGGTATTCTGGCCACTGCAGGGATCGAGCTTACCGTCTGTGAGCTCATCGGCTTGGAACCAACCTCAAAACGCAACTGCGGTAGGTTTGTCCCACAAAACTCATTGAGTAGGCCATTAATATTATTGATGTACTTATCGCGTACCCAATCTAAAACAAATCGGTTGGGTGCATACAGAGCCAATATATTGTCGCTTAACTCAGCTTGCAGTGGTCGGATCCACATACTGAATTCAGTGGCAGGAAGCTCATCCTGCAAACGGGTAAGGCACTGTTGCCAAAGCGTAAGTGACACGGCGGACTCCACTCATACGAAAAAGTAAGACAAGAAATGGCGCTAAGATATTGATAAATATGTTTTATATATATAAGCGTAGATACATCAGCAGCGACGACTGTCCCTAAACGTTATAGATGAACAACAAGGGATCGCTTGCGGAACCGTGGATCATAACGCAAAGTGAACAAGAGATCCTCCTTTTCTACACTGTTTCTACCCATTTTATCCACAGGGTTTTCCAATAACTGCGGGTTCTGCGGCAAAAATAAATGTTGTGCTCTGATCTTGTGGGGGTAGCCGGATCCGTAACGATCCTTGCGCTTTACTGGGAAGCAAGTATAATCTTCGCGATTCTATTTAGGAGCGTTACGTTTTAGACGATAAACGTTCCTCTAATAGAGAGTAGATGCATGATAATCAGCGAAGTAAATTGACTCCGGGCTGTACAATTATTACAATCCCGCCTCTTTGATAAAATATACCGAGGCGTTGGTCGTTTTACTGACCTTATAACGCATCACCAAGTGAACATTTTCAAGTTTAGGTAGAAATCGCCATGAAACGCACTTTTCAACCATCTGTACTGAAGCGTAACCGTTCTCACGGCTTCCGTGCTCGTATGGCTACTAAAAATGGTCGTCAGGTTCTAGCACGTCGTCGTGCTAAAGGCCGTTCTCGTCTGACCGTTTCTAAGTAATAAAGCTAGCCCTCGTGGTTAAGCTCGCATTCCCTAGGGAGTTACGTTTGTTAACTCCCGCTCATTTCACTTTCGTCTTCCAGCAACCACAACGGGCTGGCACGCCGCAAATTACTATACTCGGCCGCCAAAATTCGCTGGGGCATCCCCGCATCGGTCTCACTGTCGCTAAAAAACATGTTAAACGTGCTCACGAACGTAACCGAATTAAACGCTTAACTCGGGAAAGTTTTCGTTTACGTCAGCATGAATTGCCCGCGATGGATTTTGTGATCGTTGCAAAAAAAGGGATTGCGGAGCTGGATAATCAGTTATTGACAGAAGTGTTGGAGAAATTATGGCGTCGTCATTGTCGCCTAGCACGCGGCTCCTGATTACTGCAATACGCGTTTATCAACGGATAATTAGCCCGATGTTAGGGCCTCATTGTCGTTTTACCCCGAGTTGTTCTCATTACGGCATCGAAGCATTACGGCGTTTTGGGGTGGCAAAAGGGTGTTGGTTAACAATAAAACGCGTATTAAAATGCCATCCTTTACATTCGGGTGGTGACGATCCTGTGCCGCCGAAAAACACTGAAACCAGAGAAAACTAACGATGGATTCGCAACGTAATCTTTTTTTCATCGCTTTTCTGTTCGTCTCCTTTATGGTCTGGCAGACGTGGCATACGGATCATGATCCGCAGCCCCAAGCACAACAGACTACTCAGAATACGAATACCCCCGCGGGTGATGCCGCAAATCAAGCCAACTCGAGTGGGCAAGGCAAAACTATTACTGTCACTACTGACGTATTATCATTACAGATTAATACGCGTGGCGGTGATATTGAACAAGCTAAACTGCTGGCATACCCCGATAAGCTAGGCTCGAACACGCCATTCCAATTACTTGAAACGGGTCCAGACTTTGTCTATCAAGCCCAAAGCGGGTTGATTGGGCAAAATGCACCGGATAGTAACGCGACACGTCCACTTTTTAATGCCACTCAAGATAGCTATACTTTAGCGGATGGCCAGTCTGAGCTGCGTGTTCCGATGACGTGGACCGGTGCCGATGGCGTAGTGTATACCAAGACTTTTGTGTTCAAGCGCGGCGGATACGCGGTAAATGTTGATTACAACGTGAATAACGTTACTCAACAACCGTTGTCGTTAGCCATGTTTGGTCAACTTAAGCAAACTATCGCGTTACCTAAAGCACGTGATACCGGTAGCAGTAATTTTGCTTTACATACTTTCCGTGGTGCGGCGTATTCGACCAATGATGAAAAGTATGAAAAATACAAATTTGACACAATTGCTGAAGATAAAAACCTAAACACTACCACCAGCAATGGTTGGGTTGCGATGCTACAGCAATATTTTGCGACCGCATGGATCCCGCACACTTCAGGTAACAATACGTTCTATACCACCAAGTTAAGCGACAACTTAGCGGCAGTTGGCTATAAATCGACGCCTGTCACTGTTGCAGCAGGCCAGCAGCAAGACTTGAAAGCAACCCTGTGGGTCGGTCCGGAAATTCAAGATCAAATGGCGGCTGCGGCTCCCCATTTAGACTTAACCGTGGATTACGGCTGGTTATGGTTTATCTCACAACCGCTGTTTAAGCTGCTGAAATTCCTGCATAGCTTTATCGGTAACTGGGGCTTCTCCATCATCGTTATTACCTTCATTGTTCGCGGTATCATGTACCCGCTGACGAAAGCACAATACACGTCGATGGCTAAGATGCGTATGCTGCAACCGAAGATCCAAGCGATGCGTGAGCGTCACGGTGAAGATAAGCAACGTGTAAGCCAAGAAATGATGGCGTTATATAAAGCAGAGAAGGTCAATCCACTCGGTGGTTGTCTCCCTCTGCTAATTCAGATGCCAATCTTCTTAGCTCTCTACTACATGCTGATGGGTTCGATTGAATTACGTCACGCGCCTTTTGCACTGTGGATCCACGACTTAAGTGCACAAGACCCGTACTACATTCTGCCGATTCTAATGGGTGTAACGATGTTCTTCATTCAGAAGATGTCACCAACAACCGTTACTGACCCAATGCAGCAGAAGATCATGACATTTATGCCGGTCATCTTCACCGTCTTCTTCTTGTGGTTCCCATCTGGTCTGGTGCTGTACTATATCGTGAGTAACTTGGTTACGATTATTCAGCAGCAACTGATTTATCGTGGATTAGAGAAGCGCGGATTACATAGCCGGAAGAAAAAAGGCTAATCCCGCATTACGCTAAATCACGTTATACTTAGGCGGTCATTATGACCGCCTTTTTTATTGTTAGAGAGAATACCATGAGCCATAGCGATACGATTGTCGCCCAAGCAACCCCTCCAGGTCGTGGTGGTGTTGGGATATTGAGGATATCAGGCCCCGCAGCGGCAGATGTTGCGCTGGGCTTACTCGGAAAGTTGCCTAAACCTCGCACCGCCGAATATCTTCCCTTTAAAGATGAACAGGGTGCCGTGCTGGACCAAGGTATTGCTCTGTGGTTTCCAAATCCTCATTCCTTCACGGGCGAGGATGTACTGGAACTACAAGGTCACGGTGGTCCGGTTATTCTCGATCTGCTACTCAAACGTATCATTGCGACGGCAAACGTCCGTATTGCTAAGCCCGGTGAGTTCTCTGAACGTGCATTCTTAAACGATAAACTCGATCTTGCACAGGCAGAGGCTATCGCCGATCTTATCGACGCGAGCTCTGAACAAGCTGCTCGCTCAGCAGTGAATTCGCTGCAAGGGGTATTTTCGGCACGAGTTAACCAACTTGTTGAAGCGCTTACTCACTTACGTATCTACGTCGAGGCTGCTATTGATTTCCCCGATGAAGAGATCGATTTTCTTTCGGATGGCAAGATTGAGGCGCAATTAAATAGTGTTATCGGTGAATTAGACACCGTACGCCAAGAGGCCCGACAAGGCAGCTTACTACGCGAAGGAATGAAGGTCGTCATTGCGGGTCGACCTAATGCAGGAAAATCTAGCTTGCTCAACGCACTCGCAGGAAGAGAAGCGGCCATCGTGACCGATATTGCGGGGACGACTCGTGACGTCTTGCGCGAGCATATCCATATTGATGGAATGCCATTGCATATCATCGATACTGCCGGTTTACGCGAGGCCAGTGACGAAGTTGAACGTATTGGTATAGAGCGCGCTTGGCAAGAAATTGAGCAGGCGGACTGCGTATTATTTATGGTAGACGGTACAACTACAGATGCTACCGACGCTACAGCAATTTGGCCGGATTTTATCGCTCGGTTACCTACTTCTATCCCCGTGATTGTCGTGAGGAATAAAGCTGATATTACTGGAGAGTCCCCAGGACTATCGGAGGTGAATAATCACCTATTGATCCGTCTTTCTGCCCGAGAAGGTACCGGTATCGATGCGCTACGGGCACACCTTAAAAAGAGCATGGGCTTCGCAGGTAATACAGAGGGCGGCTTTATTGCCCGCAGGCGCCACTTAGAGGCGTTAGAGCTTGCAGGAACACATCTATTACAAGGAAAAACTCAGCTGATTGATGCACGGGCGGGAGAGCTACTCGCTGAAGAGCTTCGGGTGGCGCAAAGCGCACTGAGTGAAATTACTGGTGAGTTCACTTCCGATGACCTACTCGGACGAATTTTCTCAAGCTTCTGTATCGGGAAATGAGTGAATGGGCACAGCTCGCTGTGCCCGATTGATTAGCGTGTCTTTGTCTCTTGGCTTGCACTGAGCAGAACGCCAGCATTCAGTAATCCCCCTACCGATTGTGCTAAATCAGCAGGTATCGCAACGACTTTACTATTATCGCTTGCGGCCAACTTGGTGAATGACCCCACGTAGTTGTTGGCTAATTGAAATGTCATCGCCTTTTCTCCCCCCTCTTCGGCTATAACCTGTGCCAGTTGTAAGGCTGCCTTACGCTGACCGGCAGCCAGTGTTTCTAGGGCTTCAGCTTCCCGTCTTGACGATTCTAATTTTGCCTCAGCGTCTAAGATCATTGCCTGTTTTTTTCCTTCCGCTTCGCGTATCGCTGCATTCTTATTCCCTTCAGCTCGGGTTTCAGTAGCTTTACGCTCACGCTCAGCCGCCGCTTGCTGCTCCATAGACTTACGCATTGAGTCTGAAGGGGTGATATCTTGAATATCTACTGCTTTCAAAATAAGCCCCCAATCGCTCATCTGTTCTTCCATGTTCGCCCGCAGCGTAATGGCTAATTGGTCGCGATTCGATAGCGTATCATCTAAATTCATTCCACCCACCGCATTACGGATAGTTGTCATGACTAAGTTTTGGACGGCTGCGCTATAACTATCAACACCATAAGCCGCTTTGGCCGGATCGGCTATACGGATGAAGCAGATAGCGTTTACGCCTACCGTGGCATTATCGCGGGTAATCCCCTCAATACCTTTTACTTCGAACATCTGATCCTTAGCAGACATACGGTATGCCACGGAATCGATAAAAGGAATGAGGATATTTAAACCTGGGTTTAATGTTTTATGGTATTTACCTAAACGCTCCACAATCCATTGATCAGCCTGTGGGACGATCCGAACACACTTCAAAAAGGTAATGGCAACCAGTATGACAATAAGAATTGCGACGATAATCCCTGGAGTAATGATCATTTTGTTCCCTCTTTAGTTAATGAACTCGCTTGAACTTTTACTCTACTGCTATCCGTAACGTCAGTGACGATAACTCGCGTTTGCCTATCAAGAATGTCGTCACTAAAACACGACCACTCCTGTTTTCCTTGAATAGGTCGACTGAGCAGCAATATCCCCATTTTTCCTGGTTGTAATGCATCGGCTAAAATACCTTCAGCCCCAAGTAATGAGCTATCGATATATTCAACAGGCTTGCTACGGATCCATTTCACCCAAATAAAAGCGCAGATAAGTGAAGAAATGGCCCACGTTAACAACTGTAAAACAACGGATAGATGAGGGAATAGATAAGAGATAATCGCTGGCACCAACGCCGCAATTGCCATCCACAATCCGAAGAAGGTGATCGTACAAAATTCAATTATCGCAAATATTGCAGCAACCCCGAGCCATATCCAATAAAACCCCATCGGCAAATCCTTATCGTTGATGTTTTAGCAAATCATACCTTTAATGAGAGTACACACGCGAACACCCATACAAACTTTACATTCCGACCACTGTATTATGGACTTAATTCGATTATTCGGTCTGCACTGGCAATGGTGGATGGGCGATGTGCAATAAAGATCCGCGTAATATTTAACGAACGAATGGACGTATTAACGGCAGCTTCGTTTTCCAAATCAAGATGGCTGGTTGCTTCGTCTAAAAAAAGTATCGCGGGTCGCCGATAAAGCGCACGAGCGATAAGTAGTCGTTGTTTTTGTCCACCTGATAGGCTACCACCCAGTTCACTCACTAATGTTTCGTAACCCATCGGCATACGTATGATTTCCTCGTGTAAGTAAGCCATTTTGGCACAATCGATAATCCTCTCCCGACAATTATCTTCACCAAAACCAGTGATATTCTCGGCAATAGACCCTGCAAATAGCTTATCTTCCTGTAGGACACAGGCGATGACATCTCTGAAATTATTAACACCTACCTGCTGGATATCTAATCCATTAAAGCGAATCGTTCCACTATCTGGTGTGAGTAGCCCACACATTAATTTCATTAACGTTGTTTTACCAACCCCAGACGGACCAACGATCGCGACGCTCTCCCCCGGTTCAACCGTAAATGAGCGATGCGCAAGCACTGGCGCAGTGAGCTTATCGTACTGATACGTTAAATCATCCACTTCAAACCGTGCCGCTTGATTATGTTCACATAAGCGCTTCGAACTCAGCTGTGATTCCGGTTCTTGGTAAACAATATCAGCCACCCTTTCGTTATGTAAACTCAGCATTTTTAGATTGAGTAGCATGTCGACAATCGCGGATGCTCGGTCAGAAAACTGGCCTCGGTAAGCGTTAAAGGCCACGAACATACCTAGAGTCATATGTCCGTCAATCACCATTGATGCCCCTAACCAAAGTATTAATACCTGGTCGAGGGTACTAATCAAAGAGTTTACCCCGCCAAATAACATATCCAAGCGAGTCATTCTTATCACAGCATTGGTAGTTTCAATATTAAGGTTGAGCCAATAGCGTGAACGCGTTTTATTTAACCCGAGGACTTTGAGTGTCGCGATGCCATAGAGAGTTTCCATAAAGTGCGAATTTGCACGCGCATCTTTAACGATCTGCTCTTCTTGAGCCTGTCGATAACGGTGGTAGGTAGCCAGTCGTAATATGACATAAAGCAGGGTAAATCCCAGCACAACAAAATATAACCATCCTCCATACATAAACATCATCACTGAGACACTGACTACCATCAGTATGTCAATCGTTCCGGAGACGACGCTTGATGTTAACGTTTCGCGAATAGTGGCTAGCGAGCCGAACCGGGACTGAATATCCCCAAGTTTTCGTTTTTCAAAATAGCTTAAAGGTAGCCGTAATAGATGGTCCATCAGGCCCGTTTTCCACTGTACGTCTATCAACGACTGCATAACCAGCGTCGTCCAGCTACGCAACATACTAATAAACGTGCGGAATAATATGAACGTGACTAAGCCGAGACAGATCAGTGTGAGTAAATTCTGATCTCTTGCGATAATAACGTGGTCCATTACTAGTTGCGTACCAACCGGTATCGCGATATTGACGGCTTCGACAAGGCTCGTTAGCGCAAATATCTTAGCCAAGACGCTTGGCAGGCCGGTTATATTCTTTAGCAAACTGAGAAAGCTTATTTTCGAACGCGCTTTGACGGGCTTAAATTCGCTGTCTGGCCAGAGCTCTAATGCTATGCCCGTAAAATGTTGCGACATTTCCTGTAGACTCACTACCCGCCTTCCGAATGCAGGATCGTGGATGATGAATCTATTTCTACCCGCCTTGACCAGTACTACGAAATGACTCATATCCCAATGCAGTAAGCAGGGCCGTTTAAGCTGCCTAATCTCATCAAGATCGAGTGATAGCGCTCGTGTCTGTAGATTGAGTTGGCTACCAATATGCACCAAAGTCGCCAAAGTCGCCCCTTGCGCAGATAGGCCAAACTTCTGCCGTAAATTCAGAAGATCAATATTCATTCCGAAATAGCGGCAAACCATGACGATACAGGCTAGTCCACATTCGGCAGCTTCCGTTTGCAAGACTTGTGGAACTTTCCGGAAGAAACCGAACTGAAGTTGCTGACATACCATTCTAAAAAGCTGGGAGACTTCATTCATGTACTGGCCCTCCTAGACTACGCTTAATATCGTAATAAGGTGAAAGGATCCATTGATAGAGCGGCCTCTTTTCCAGGAATAAGGTGACCTCCGCTGACATACCGTTACTTATAGGTAACGTTTTATTATCAAATTTCAGCGTTTTGTCATGGATCGCCACAATCGTCTTATAAAACGCTTCTTTCGATTGTTGCGTAGTAGCTGGGTAGCTTCCCCTATAACTCATCATTTCACTCTCCGTCGCCGGTACTTGTGATAACGACGTAATCTCACCAGAGAACTGTCCAAATTTTTCATAGGGATAAGCATCGTAACGAATATTAACTTTATCTCCTGCCCGCACGAACGGAAGACTATGGTTGGGTAGCCATAACATCAATTGGTAATACTGTTTATCACCAGGAAGAATTTGCGCCAAACTATCACCCAAACTAAACATCTGCCCTTCCGTAAAAGCCATATTCTCCACTTTGCCAGTGACTGGGGCGGTTATGACTAGTGTGCCATTAGCATCAACTTCGGCGAGCATTCGAGAGAATTCACTGAGTTTCAGCTCATATTCTGAAATACGATTATCGAAATCGGTAGAGGTACTGGTTATTTCACTTTCTAGATTGATAATCTGTAAGCCTTCCTGAATAAGCTGACTATTCATATTTTGCCAAGAAGACTGCTGTTGATAAAAAAGATAACGTTGGTTATAGGATTGTTCTTTACTAATCAATCCTCTTTTTAAGTAATCATCATAATTCTTCATACTCTGTTGCATATCTTTAACCCCATTTAAGGAGTTTTCTACTAGAGCCTTAGTATTATTATAAGACTTTTTATATTCGGTCAGTTGATGGGTTAATTTATCAATATTTATTTTTTTATTTTCTTTTAACTTACCAATAATATTATTAGTTAAAGAGACTTGTTGGTTAATACTGATCTTGGATTTTTGGCTCAGATTACCGGATTGGGTATCCCTGCTAATATCTAATTCGTAAATAGGTGCACCTTTTACCACTTTATTACCAATTTCTACGTAGCTTTTATTTATTCTTCCTTGCTGAGGTGCGAGTATGTTGACCGTCTGCTGTAGCGAAAAAATCTCTCCTCTAACATTAACTCGTCGGTTATATTCACCTTTTACTAATACGATCAGTGCTATAGCTATGAAAAAGAGAGTGAAGGTAATAATTAGCCATACCGGCATTCCTCTTAATAATAAAGCCTTACCGAGCCAATGATGGCGCTGATGATAAAGTGCTTCTTTTCTAAATAGCTCATTATCTTTCATGATTTTAATTTTTTAGTAGAGTGGAGGAGTAACGAGAAGGGATTAAAAAAAGCAAAGAGATCTATAAAAAATCTCTTTGCTTTAGTTAATTTATATTATTTTCTGAATACTAAGTTGAAGAAAGAGGTCACTGTATCGATGGTTGAATCAATGACTAAGCCTGCATTTTTAGCAACGTTGGTTGCATTGACTTTAGCATTTTTCCAACCGAATGTTTCGAGTACACCACCGAAAGTCGATGCGATACCGCTAAAAGTATTAGCAAAAACACCTGCGCCTGAAACATTTTGCATTTGAGCGCTATTCAATTCTTTCATTATATTTTCCTTAATTAATTTTTCCATTATTAGTCTGCATGGGATATACCTCAAGCGACGAGTTGGAGATTACCGGGTGTCACCCAGGAGTGCAATCTCATATCTCCGGAAAAAAAGGAAAAATCTCGGTTTTTAAAAAACCAAAAAAATTAATAGCGAAAAAATCCAATTATATATGTTAGATAAGCTTATAAAAAAATCCAGTATAGCTCACTAAACTATACTGGATTCAATATTTAAGATTATTTTTATTTTTTATGTTTATCCAGAAACTTATCTAATTTTTTACCCTCTAGGTGACGTATATCTTGCCCTTTAACAAAATAAAAAATAATTTCACAAATATTCTGACAACGGTCGCCTATGCGTTCAATAGAGCGTGCACAGAATAATGCAGTTAACACATTAGGTATCGTCCGTGGGTCTTCCATCATATAAGTCATGAGTTGACGAATAATACCTTCATATTCCTGATCAAGTTTTTTATCGGCTTGATAAATCTCTACCGCTGCTTCGAGATCCATGCGCGCAAAAGCATCGAGGACTTCATGTAGCATCTCGACAGAATGCTGACCAAAAGACTCAAGGCTTATCAGTAAGGATTGATGCTGCTGGCTGAACTTCTCCAATGCAGTACGACTAATTTTTTCAGCCACATCTCCAATACGTTCTAATTCAGAGATCGTTTTGGTAATCGCCATAACGAGACGTAAGTCGCTCGCTGTCGGTTGTCGTTTGGCGATGATTTTGACACAGTGCTCATCTATCTCGACTTCCATCCGGTTGACTTTTTGATCATCGGCAATTACCCGTCGAGCCAACTCGCTGTCCATGTTGTGCAACGCTGTAATGGCATCGGTAAGTTGTTGTTCGACTAACCCGCCCATGATCATCACTTGCGTACGAATATGTTCTAATTCAGCATTAAATTGCACTGAAATGTGTTTATTAAGGTTCAAAGTATCCATGTCACTCTCCACGCCCTGAAATAGATTGATGAGTATTTATCCGCCGGATATCAGCCATACCTTCCCGTAATGTAGTCTTCCGTTTGTTTCTTAGCTGGTGTGGTAAATAGCGTATCGGTATCACTGAACTCAACCAGTTCTCCTAGGTACATGAAGGCGGTATGATCCGAGCAGCGCGCGGCTTGCTGCATATTATGTGTAACAATAACCAATGTGTAATCTTGTTTTAATTCTGTAATAAGTTCTTCGATTCTACCTGTGGAGATAGGATCGAGTGCCGAGCAAGGCTCATCCAAGAGAAGTATTTCTGGCCTAATCGCAATACCCCGCGCAATACATAAACGCTGCTGCTGTCCACCAGAGAGGCTGTACCCACTCTGGTGGAGTTTATCTTTAGTTTCGTTCCATAAAGCTGCTTTCGTTAATGCCCACTGAACTCTTTCATCCATATCTGAACGAGAGAGTTTTTCAAACAGACGCACCCCAAAAGCAATATTATCGTAAATTGACATCGGAAAAGGCGTGGGTTTCTGGAATACCATCCCTACTTTAGCTCTGAGTAAAGCTATATCCTGTGAAGAATGCAGGATATTCTCACCATCGAGGAGGATCTCTCCCTCGGCACGCTGTTCTGGGTAGAGCTGGAACATTTTATTAAAGGTTCTCAGTAAGGTCGATTTTCCACACCCTGAAGGCCCGATAAATGCCGTAACTTGGTTACGAGCAATCTCTAAATTGATATTTTTAAGTGCGTGAAATTTACCATAATAGAAGTTCAAATCACGTACTGCTAATTTACTCGGGGCAGGGTTTATTTTCGCCATAGTCATAATTATCTCTCTCTTACTGATCACTGACGCTTGACGAAAATCATGCGCGCTAAAATATTAAGAATAAGTACACATACGGTGATCACTAGTACCCCCGCCCACGCTAGACTTTGCCATTGTGCAAAGGGACTCATAGCAAACTTAAATATCGTCACCGGCAAATTCGCCAATGGCTGACTCATGTCAGTACTCCAGAATTGGTTCGATAAAGCGGTAAAAAGCAAAGGCGCCGTCTCACCGGCGATACGCGCGATGGCTAACAATACACCAGTCATAATCCCTGAGAGGGATGCCTTCAGTGTTATTGCCAAAATCATCCGCCACTTCGGTGTCCCTAATGCATACGCCGCTTCACGTAGACTATCAGGTACGAGCTTGATCATGTTTTCCGTTGTCCTAATCACAATAGGAATCTGTAATAGTGCTAAAGCGAGTACCCCCGCCCATCCGGAAAAGTGCTGCATTCGGCTCACCACTAAGGTGTAAACGAATAACCCGATCACAATTGAAGGGGCCGACAGTAAGATATCGTTGATAAAACGGATGATCTCCGCTAACCACGTTTTACGCCCATACTCCGCTAAATAAATGCCCGCTAAGATCCCTAACGGTGTGCCTAACACCGTTGACCAAACAATGAGTAGACCACTCCCCGCAAGTGCGTTGGCAAGCCCACCGCCATCTGTATTCGGAGCTGGAGTATCTTGAGTAAATAGGTCTAACGATAGGCCACCAATACCTTTACTTACCGTCGTCCATAGAATCCATAACAACCAAAATAGGCCAAAGGCCATCGTTAATAGGGATAATGTTAGTGCGATATAGTTTTTAACTTGGCGCCGAGTTTGACGTTTTTTACGTTCTGTTTTTTCTTGAACCGTATAGCTGGGTAAGTAATTACTCATCCACGAGCCCCCTCTTTCTTAGCAAGACGCATCACTAGTAAACGTGAAATAGCCAGTACGATAAAAGTAATAACGAAAAGTATTAATCCCAGCTCCATCAGCGCGGAAATATGTAAGCCGGATCCAGCCTCTGCAAATTCATTCGCTAATGCTGAGGTAATACTGTTCCCAGGCATGTACAACGATGCGCTGTCAAGCTGATAAGTATTACCAATAATAAAGGTTACTGCCATCGTCTCTCCCAGTGCTCGGCCTAAGCCCAACATGCCCCCTCCAATTACCCCATTCTTGGTAAAAGGCAGAACGATCCGCCAGATAACTTCCCAAGTAGTACAGCCAATCCCATAGGCTGACTCTTTCATCATAACGGGCGTCTGTTCAAACACATCACGCATGACCGATGCAATGTAGGGAATGATCATAATGGCGAGAATAATTCCGGCGGCTAGGATACCGATCCCGAAAGCAGGCCCAGAAAATAAGCTACCAATAATTGGGATACTTGAGACTAACTCACTGACCGGCGTTTGGAAGTATTCAGCAAATAAGGGGGCAAAAACGAATAAGCCCCACATTCCATAGACAATGCTCGGGATCGCAGCAAGTAACTCAATAGCCGTCCCCAACGGTCTTCTCAGCCACGCCGGTGACAGTTCGGTAAGAAAAAGTGCAATACCAAAACTCACGGGGACCGCGATGAGTAATGCGATTGCTGAGGTCACTAACGTCCCATAGATCGGGACTAACGCGCCAAATTGCTCATTAGGGGCATCCCACGTTTTAGTCCAGAGAAATGAAAATCCAAACTGATGAAGAGTGGGCCACGACGAAATAATTAACGAAACAATTATGCCACCTAACATGAGTAGGACAATTAAGGCGGCTATTTTGACTAAAAGGCCGAATATAATATCGCCATATTTACTAGGAGCCCTAAACGACGACCGGTGTTGTGCCATAACATTCTCGAGTAGATAGAGGACAGGGCAGCATGCTGCCCTGAAGATGAATAAGTGTAACGTGACGAACGTTAAGGATAAATCGCCTTACCCGCATCCGTCGTAATATTCTTTTTCCACGCATCACGGACTAAGGTAATGACTGACTCTGGTAGCGCCGCATAATCTAAACTATTCGCGGTTTTTGCGCCTTGTTGATAGCCATAATCAAAAAAGTGTAAAACAGCTTTCGTCTTATCTACATTAGTAGGCTTTTTATAAACAAGCACATAGGTCGTTGAAGAGATTGGCCAAGCATTATCTCCTGACTGATAAGTCAGATCTTGGGCAAAACTCTGCTGCCAGTTGGCACCCTTAGCCGCATCACTGAAAGATTGTTCGTTAGGGGCAATCGCTTTACCTGCAGCATCAACTAATTTGGTATAGGTCAAATTATTCTGTTTGGCGTAAGCATATTCAACATAGCCAATAGAGCCAGGCAGACGCTGCACAAACGCGGCTACGCCATCGTTGCCTTTTCCACCAAGACCGACAGGCCAATTTACTGTATTGCCTTTACCGATTTTGCTGTTCCACTCTTGGTTTACCTTCGCTAGGTAACTCGTGAAAACAAAAGAAGTTCCGGAGCCATCTGCACGACGCACGACATTAATATTTGTCGAAGGCAGTTTAAGACCAGGATTTAATGCCATAATTTCCGGGTCGTTCCAACGCGTGACTTTGCCTAAATAAATATCGCCCGTTGTTTTACCATCTAAGATAAGCTGTCCTGACTTAATGCCTGGTAAATTAACCGCTAACACCACGCCACCGATGACAGTTGGAAATTGGAAAAGACCATTTTTTTCCAAATCTGCATTGCTCATTGGCGCATCGGATGCTCCGAAATCGACGGTTTTAGCGATAATTTGCTTAACCCCACCGGATGAACCAATGCCCTGGTAGTTAACTTTACTCCCATTGGCCTTATAATAATCTGCCGCCCAACGTGAATATACCGGAGCTGGGAAAGTCCCACCCGCGCCAGTAAGGTCTGTCTCTGCAAAAGCCGAAACAGTAGTCAGGGCTAAGGTAACTGCTGTTAAATGAGTTGCCATCTTACGCTTCAGTTTCATACTCTCTCCAAAAGACCTATTTGATTACAACCTAAGGTGTGTTGCGGTTAAATTAGGTCAGTTCAATGACATTGATATGTCATTTTTATGACAGAAATATGACAAGCATGCGATTTGGGGAAGATACCGATTAGCCACACTGCGATGAGTCCAGCGGGTAGGGTGCTGAGTAAGGGGGTTAAGGGTAGATACCGGACAAAAAAACCCCCTCATGACTGAGGGGGAAGACAGGGATGGTGTCTATGGCAAGGAAAAAGGTATGACATACTACTGGTACTACCATACAGCGATCATCGTTGATTACTGTAATTCGTGAACATCACATAAGTTATCTATACGACGTTCGTAATTCTGTTGAACCTGCTTCTTCTGCGCGGCGGTCAAAAGCCCATATATTTGGTTACGGACATGAGCCATTTCAACTTGGAATTTGACTTGTTGGTTAGCCATCTTCTGCGCTTGTTGAAGAACTGCCTCTTCATCAAATTGCGGCGACAACGTGAGTTGTTGCATCTGCTCTAAATCGCCAACATTGGTCACTGAATGACGAAAGCGAAATTGATCAGTTAAGTCCCTCATTCTTTGCCGTTGTGCTTCAGTAAGTTCAACACCATCAAACATGTGTGATTGAATACGCTGCGTAAGGCTATCATTAGCTGTACAGGGATAATTAATTTCACCTTTAATAGGCGTTTTTGATGCTTGAGCTGATCCGGCAGAAATAACCGCTAAAGAGGATAGCGCTAAAACACACAGCTGACGCATTTTACCGTTCCTCGTGGCTGTTGTTGTTTGCTGCAATGGGGGGTAGTCTAAGCGAGTTGCTGCAAACATCCGTCAGGGGGTGTAAAGCTAAGTAAAGTGATTAATACGTCACCAAGGAACAAGGTATTTTTGCTGCCGAATAGGAGAGAACATGAATAAAATTTTACTCGTTGATGATGACCGTGAACTAACTTCACTGTTAAAAGAATTACTAGAAATGGAAGGTTTTGATGTAACGGTCGCGGGTGATGGCGAGCAAGCATTATCGGTAATGGACAGTAGTATCGATCTATTGCTTTTGGACGTGATGATGCCAAAGAAAAATGGCCTTGATACGTTAAAGGAGCTTCGCCAGCAGCATCAAACACCGGTCATTATGCTTACTGCCCGAGGCAGTGAACTTGACCGTGTTCTTGGCTTGGAACTCGGCGCTGATGACTATCTACCAAAACCTTTCAATGACCGTGAGTTAATCGCGCGTATAAGAGCAATTCTTCGTCGTTCAAATTGGAGCGAGCAGCAGCAAGTTCAAGAAAGTAATTCCCCTACCCTAAAAGTAGATGAATTACGGTTAAACCCAGGCCGTCAAGAAGCAAGTTTTGATAACGAATCGTTGGAATTAACGGGTACAGAGTTCACCTTGCTCTATTTATTGGCACAACATCTAGGACAAGTCGTTTCTCGCGAACACCTTAGCCAAGAAGTCCTAGGTAAGCGTCTAACGCCCTTTGACCGTGCTATAGATATGCATATCTCTAACCTGCGTCGGAAGCTTCCGGAACGTCGTGATGGTCATCCATGGTTTAAAACACTCCGTGGGCGTGGGTACTTGATGGTTTCTGCAACATGATTGCCAGTCTGACTACCCGTATTTTTGCAATATTCTGGCTAACATTGGCGCTTGTGCTGATGTTGGTCCTAATGGTTCCTAAGCTGGACTCGCGACAAATTACGTCGTTGTTACCCAGTGAATATCGCGAAGGAACGATGGTTGAGCAACATATTGAGGCTGAACTCCGACAAGACCCTCCTAACGATCTGATGTGGTGGCGGCGCCTTTATCGAGCGATCGATAAATGGGCTCCCCCAGGACAGCATCTTCTGCTGGTGACGTCGGAGGGTCGTGTCATTGGGGCTCGCCACAACGAAATGCAAATCATTCGGAATTTTATCGGGCAGTCAGACAACGCCGATCATCCTCAGAAGAAGAAATATGGTAGACAAGAGATGGCAGGCCCTTTCTCCATTGAAGATGGCGAAGATAATTATCAATTATATATGATCCGCCCTGCCAGTAGTTCGCAGCTCGATTTTGTTAACTTACTCTTCGATAGGCCGTGGCTGTTGCTGCTCGTGACTATGTTAATTAGTACGCCGTTACTGCTGTGGCTCGCGTGGAGTCTGGCTAAACCGGCTCGAAAACTTAAATATGCTGCTGACGAGGTGGCGAGAGGTAATCTCCGCCAACATCCTGAGCTCGAATCGGGGCCGCAGGAATTTCTTGCTGCAGGGGCGAGTTTTAACCAGATGATTAGTGCGCTTGAACGCTTAATCAAAGGGCAGCATCGCTTACTGTCTGATATCAGTCACGAATTACGCACTCCTCTTACTCGTTTACAACTTTCTACCGCTTTACTACGCCGACGATCCGGTGAGAGTAAAGAGCTGGAGCGTATTGAAACTGAGGCACAGCGTCTAGACGGTATGATCAATGACCTCTTAGACCTCTCACGGACGCAGCATAAGAATGCCCTCATCAGCGAAGTCTTACGAGCCAATCAATTATGGAAGGATGTGATCGAGGATGCACGTTTTGAAGCGGAACAGATGGGTAAAAAAATGGAGGTTCCTTATCCACCAGGGGCATGGCCACTCTATGGCAACCCACACGCCTTAGAAAGCGCCGTCGAAAACATTATTCGAAACGCCCTCAGATATTCACACTCTGCCATCAGCATCAGCTTTTCGGTGGATAGGACTGGAATGACCTTGCATGTTGACGATGATGGACCTGGCGTTGCTCCTCACGACCGCGAACAGATCTTTCGTCCCTTCTATCGTACAGACGAGGCACGTGACCGCGCTTCAGGCGGAACTGGGCTCGGTTTAGCTATTGTCGATACCGTTATCCAGCAACACCACGGGCATGTGAAGGCGGAAGAGAGTCCGCTAGGCGGGCTGCGTTTAACTATCTGGCTCCCGTTATACTCAGCGAAACAATAATTTGTTATGCTGCGGCTCTCGAAAAGGGAGCCGCCATGATTAACATTGTTTTATTCGAACCAGAAATCCCACCGAATACCGGTAATATTATCCGTCTTTGCGCAAATACAGGATTTTCGCTGCATATCATCGAACCGTTAGGATTCACTTGGGATGATAAGCGATTGCGTCGTGCAGGGCTTGATTACCACGAATTTACTGCCGTAAAAAAGCATGCCAATTATGAGGCTTTTCTCTCCTCGGAACAGCCTGAGCGTCTCTTCGCTCTTACGACCAAAGGCACTCCAGCGCACAGTTCTGTAGCTTGGCAAGCTGGGGATTACCTTGTTTTCGGCCCAGAAAGCCGTGGGTTACCCGTCTCAATACTTGATTCACTCCCGGCGCAGCAAAAAATCCGTATTCCTATGGTAGAAAACAGCCGCAGCATGAATCTTTCAAATTCTGTGGCTGTCGTGGTATTCGAGGCATGGCGCCAGCTGGGTTACCAAGGGGCGTTATTAAGAGAATAGTGCTATATCGACGGTATTAATTAAATGCCGTCGCCATACTCGAACCCCATCGCGCCCGTAAAATGTTGATCCATTTCCATCGAGGGCTTCTGGCTGGTAGGGCGACCGACTATCCTGGCAGGTATGCCGGCTACGGTAGTATGGGGAGGAACCGACATCAATACTACCGATCCGGCACCAATTTTCGCGCCTTCACCAATCTCAATGTTACCCAAGACTTTGGCTCCCGCACCAATCAATACGCCTTCACGAATCTTGGGATGACGGTCGCCGGAGGTTTTACCGGTTCCCCCCAAGGTGACCGACTGAAGAATTGAAACGTCGTCACTCACGACCGCTGTTTCGCCTATGACTATCCCAGTAGCATGGTCAAGCATGATACCGCAGCCGATCTTCGCAGCCGGATGGATATCTACACCAAATGAAACTGAGATTTCATTTTGCAAATAAACCGCGAGCGAACGTCGGCCTTGCCGCCATAACCAATGGCCAATCCGGTAGGCTTGCAATGCATGGAAACCTTTGAGGTAAAGTAAGGGGGTCGAGTATTTATCGACTGCAGGATCGCGTTGGCTTACCGCCGTGATATCGCGCACCGCAGCCATGATCATTGCAGGATCTTGGCGATACGCCTCCTCAACGATGTCGCGGATAGCGATGGCCGGCATGTTGGCATTAGCAAGCTTATTCGCCAACATATAGCTAAGCGCACTCCCTAAATTCTCGTGCTTGAGTAGCGTGGCATGAAAGAAACTCGCGAGCATGGGTTCGCCTGACGCCAGCTCACGCGCTTCAGCTAAAATAGCTTCCCAAATTTGCTCAAGCTCTTCTGAAGACATGACACGCTCCTGATAAAAAACGCCCAAAATGGGCGTAAAAAAAGAGTAAGGTAATTGCGCTACTGACTTGTTTCGTCTTTACGTTCTCGGCCTAATAACGCTATCGCTGCCTCACTGGCAGGTTTGCCGCAATAGAGCACCTGATAAATCTGCTCGACAATCGGCATCTCAACCCCAACACTGGCAGCCAGTAGATATACCTCTTTTGTATTACGATAACCTTCTATAACCTGGCTGATCGAGGCTTGTGCACTATCAACCGTTGCCCCTTGGCCTAGTAGCATGCCAAAGCGACGATTACGCGACTGGTTGTCGGTGCAAGTTAATACTAGATCGCCCAAACCGGCCATGCCAGTAAAGGTATTGGCTTGCGCACCTAATGCCAACCCTAAGCGTGACATTTCGGCCAAGCCACGGGTTATCAAGGCTGTGCGAGCGTTTGCGCCAAACCCCATACCATCAGAGATCCCTGCACCAATCGCAATGACATTCTTGACTGCGCCGCCAAGTTGCACTCCGGTCATATCGCTATTGCTATAGACGCGAAAGCTTTTGCCACAATGTAATTTATTCTGCAAATCAGCCGAAAACTGCGCATTATTCGAGGCTAAAGCGATGGCTGTAGGCATGCCTGCCGCAAGTTCTTTTGCAAAAGTGGGGCCTGAAATGACTGCAAGCGGGATCTCATGACCAAGAATTTCGCGAGCAACATCTTCAAGTAATCGACCGGTCTCAACCTCTAGGCCTTTTGTTGCCCAGACGATACGTGTATCAGGGCGTAACATCGGCTTCAATTGCGTGAGTACTTGGCCAAAGACGTGGCTCGGAACGACGATCAATAGATCACGGCTTCTGGCTACCGCTTCATCTAACTGAGAAGTTAATGCAAGATTATCAGGGAAGGGAACGTCGGAGAGAAACTCTGCATTACAACGCTGTTCACTTAAACGCGCAATGTGTTGTGGGTTATGTCCCCATAACGTCACGGGATAGCCGTTACGGGCTAAAGTTATCGCTAAAGCGGTGCCGTACGAGCCGGCACCGATAACGCTGACACTTGCTTCACGCATCGTGATTAAGCATCCTGCGCGACATCACCACCTTCTTGCTGCTGAAGGTAGTTCATGAAAAGTGCATCGAAGTTGACCGGCGCTAGGTTCAGTTGTGGGAAAGTTCCACGCGAGACTAGGGCAGAAATACATTCACGGGCATATGGGAACAGGATATTTGGGCAATAAGCACCCAGACAATGTGCCATTTGCGAACCTTCGATCCCAGAAATTGTAAAAATACCCGCCTGCTGAACTTCGCATAAAAATGCAGTATCTTCGCCTACAGTAGCCGTTACCGTTACACGGAGTACAACTTCGTAGATACCTTCCGATAGCTGAGTCGATGCAGTATCAAGATCCAACTTAACATCAGGCTCCCACTCTTTTTGGAAGACTTGAGGCGCATTAGGTGCTTCAAAAGAGATATCTTTTGTATAGACACGTTGGATCTGGAAAGTCATTTCGTTAGGGTTTTGTTCTGACATAGTACTTAATCCTTTAAAACAAAATAGCGCCTATTATCAGGCATTCAGTAATGGATCTAACTCTGCACGCTGTTCTAGTGCAAATAAATCGTCGCAGCCCCCAACATGATACTGATCAATGAAGATTTGGGGTACGGTGGTGCGCTGACTACGATCTATCATTTCTGCCCGTTTTTCGCTGTCGTTATCGATAGCGATTTCGTGATACTTCACACCTTTTTGATCTAACAGCGCTTTTGCGCGATGACAGAAAGGACAGGTTTGTTTGGTATAGATATCAATGGATGCCATAAACGCCTCTTTAGGATCTATTTGCCACGGACTAGCGGAAGGTTCTCACTGCTCCAGCCGCTAATACCATCTTTAAGAACAGACACTTTTTCGAACCCCGCAGCATTAAGTTGTGCCGCTGCATCGCCTGCGCTTTGTCCCGTCGCACAGACAACGATAATAGGTTGCGATTTATACTTTTCTAATTCGGTAAAATTACCTTTTTTGATCTCATCGCTACTGACTTGAAGCGCACCTGAGATATGTCCACGGCGAAAATCATCGCGGCCACGTACGTCGACCACTACGGCATTTTCTTTATTAATTAAGTGCGTCGCTTCGCCACGACTAATCATTTTTACCTTGGAAAAAAGTCCTTTAAACGTGGTAACAATCACGAGTACCAGCAATACTACCCAACCGAGGCTTAAGATAAGGTGATTATGTACAAATTCCATAATTTCTTGCATGAGAAAAACAACTCCGAGTACGATCCAATATAAATTTATCCGCGCAACAGTAATCCGCTGCGTAGTCGGGACAGCCGCGCAAAATAGGAATCATCCAGCGTAATAACCGTTGAGACCCCTTTCACACTGCCGAATTCTTACCTATTATCTGATTATGCCATTATTATAGGCTGTACACTATAAAACCCGAGCGTTACTCTGGTAACCCGTGAAACATCATGGAATAATCTCAGCCTTATGACGGAAAAAAAGCGTTTCACATTCTCTTTATCAGCTCGGCATAACACGATGTTGTCTCCACAATTTCGCCTTTTACCGCTGACCTCCAGCCTGCTACTTTGTGCGGGACTACTGACCTTGCCCATTTTAAGCCGCGCTGATGATAACCAGTCGGCGCTCCGCACCATCCAACAAGATATTGCGGCGAAAGAGCGTAGTGTTCAAGCACAAAAACAGCAACGCGACGATTTATTGAGTAAATTAAAAAGTCAGGAGAAACTGATTGCCCAAGCAAGTCGACAGCTACGTGAAACGCAATTGACTTTAAATGGTATCAACAGTGACATTGAAGAGCTGACTGATTCTATTGAAGAGCTCATCCGCTCTCAAGCACATGAGGAAAATGTTCTCGCCGCGCAACTCGATGCAGCCTTCCGTCAGGGGCAACATAGTGGCTTTGAACTTTTACTCAGTGGCGAAGATGGTCAGCGCAGCGACCGAATGCTGACCTATTTCCGTTATTTAAATACCGCACGCCAAGAAAATATCGAATCTTTGAAGCAAACGCGGGCCGATCTTGCCGATAAAAAATCACAATTAGAGATCCGCCAGCAACAACAGCAAACACTTTTCGCGCAACAAAAAGCTCAGCAAGATCAACTACAAATGGCGCAAAGCGCACGGCAAAAAACCCTGCAACAACTCAATGCCTCGCTACAGAGAGATCAAGCTGATCTCGCGGAAATGCGCCAAAACGAAAACCGTTTACAGAACCAGATCGCCCGTGCGGCGCAAGAGGCGAAAGCACGCGCTGCCCGTGAAGCTAGAGCCGCCGAGCAGGTCAAACAGCGTCAAGCGCAAGCGCAGGCTAAAGGTTCCACTTATCGCCCAACAGAAGGCGAGAAAGAGCTGATTGCACGAACGGGGGGATTAGGCCGAGCCAATGGGCAATATCCATGGCCAATTCACGGCCGCCTCATCCACCGCTTCGGTGATAATTTACAAGGTGAGCTTCGTTGGAAAGGCCTCGTGATCGGCGCTCCAGAAGGCACCGATGTACGCGCTATCGCCGATGGGCGCGTCTTAATGGCGGATTGGCTGCAAGGTTATGGTTTAGTCGTCGTTATCGAACACGGTAAAGGTGATATGAGTTTATATGGCTACAACCAGAGTGCTTTAGTGAACGTTGGTCAACAAGTTAGGGCGGGACAACCTATTGCATTGGTGGGTAGCAGTGGCGGGCAAGGAACTCCTGGGCTCTACTTTGAAATTCGACGTCAAGGGCAAGCGGTAAACCCTCTAAGCTGGTTAGGAAAATAATGTGCGAAATTTATTCCAGTCTCTCCTCACTCTTGGCTTACTCACGTTTGCTTATTCGACTTATGCAGGGCAGTTAGCGCTAGTTATTGATGACTTCGGATATCGTCCTACTGAAGAACATAAGGTTATTTCACTGCCGAACGCGATCTCCATCGCAGTACTTCCTGATGCGCCGCACTCCCGATCAATGGCGATATTGGCTCACCAAGCCGGTCACGAAGTACTGATTCATTTGCCTATGGCGCCCATGAGCAAACAGCCTCTTGAAGTGAATACGTTAACGCCAGAAATGAGTCAGAACCAAGTCCAAAGCATTATTGAACATGCTATTCGCCAAGTTCCCTACGCGGTAGGATTGAATAACCATATGGGAAGCCGGATGACGTCGAGCTTACCCGCGATGCAGAAAGTGATGAGTGTCCTCAATCACCACCAGCTCTACTTCTTAGATAGTGTCACGATCGGCAATACCCAAGCCGTTAATGCTGCTCGTGGCACATCCGTCAAAGTATTAAAAAGAAATGTTTTCCTAGACGATACGCAGAACGAAGCCGATATTCGTTACCAGTTTCAACGCGCAGTCAAGCTTGCGCAACGTAATGGTTCCGCTATTGCTATCGGCCATCCCCATCCAACAACGGTAAAGGTTTTGCAACAGCTCCTACCCACCTTACCGGCGGATGTGAAATTAGTAAGATTAAGCCAGCTATTGTCTCGCACTCCGATTTCTGCTCAGTCACCCTCGAAGCCGCAACTGAGCTTAGACGCCCGCTGCCCGCGTACTCACCCCTTGCGCCAACATAAACCTGCAGAGGGCGTTATGATTATTTATACCTCACTGCGTGACAGCCAATTTATGCGTAATATCAAAGCTCTATTCTAATTGATGCCGCTCCCCGGAGCGGCATACTGCTCTCAACCGCTTTAGGTGATATGATTTACGGTAAATAGCTCGAACGTCAATCGAGCCTCGTCTTAGTTGAAAGGTGAATTATGATTATTGTAACGGGTGGTGCCGGGATGATCGGCAGTAATATCGTTAAAGCGCTAAACGATCGCGGCTATAACGATATTTTAGTGGTAGATAACCTGAAAGATGGCACCAAGTTCATTAATCTGGCTGATCTAGATATCAGCGATTATATGGATAAAGAAGAATTCCTGATGAGTGTTGTCGCGGGGGATGATCTCGGTCCTATCGAAGCCGTTTTCCACGAAGGAGCGTGCTCTGCGACGACGGAGTGGGATGGTAAGTATATGATGGACAATAACTATCAATACTCCAAAGAACTCCTCCATTTCTGCCTAGAGCGCCAAATTCCTTTTCTCTATGCTTCTTCAGCGGCAACTTACGGCGGTCGCGATAGCGACTTTATCGAGGAGCGCCAATACGAGTCGCCATTAAATGTCTACGGCTATTCTAAAATGCTTTTCGACCATTATGTCAGAAGTATCCTGCCTGAAGCTGATTCGCCCGTCTGTGGATTCCGTTATTTCAACGTATATGGCCCCCGTGAAGGGCATAAAGGTAGCATGGCAAGCGTTGCCTTCCATTTAAATACACAAATTAACCAAGGCGAAAATCCGAAGCTGTTCGCTGGAAGTGAGCAATTCAAACGGGATTTTGTCTACGTGGAAGACGTCGCTAACGTGAATCTTTGGTGCTGGGAAAATGGTGTTTCCGGGATCTTCAATTGTGGTACGGGTCGTGCCGAATCCTTCCAAGTCGTTGCCGATGCTGTGTTGGCCCACCACCAACAAGGCGAAGTGGAATATGTTCCATTCCCAGAAAAACTTAAGGGCCGTTACCAAGCTTATACTCAAGCGGATCTCACTCGTCTTCGAGACGCCGGATACACTAAGGCCTTTAAAACCGTCACAGAAGGCGTCAGTGAATATATGCGTTGGTTAAATAAGCCAGAATAAAGTGGAAGCCTTACCGATGAAAATATTAGTAATCGCCCCCTCTTGGGTCGGTGACATGATGATGTCCCAAAGCCTTTATCAGACATTGAAAGCACAGTGGCCGCAGGCCACTATCGATGTAATGGCTCCCGCATGGTGTCGCCCACTACTGACCCGGATGCCTGAGGTAAACCAAGCGATAGCGATGCCGATTGGTCATGGAAGCTTAGCGCTGGGTGATCGTTATAAACTCGGTAAGGCACTACGTGACAACCACTACGATCAGGCTTACGTCCTCCCCAATTCTTTTAAATCTGCATTAATTCCCTGGTTCGCAAGAATAAAACGGCGTACCGGCTGGTTAGGTGAAATGCGTTATGGTTTATTAAATGATCATCGTCGCTTAGATAAAACCGCCTTTCCTTTAATGGTTGAGCGTTATATCGCCTTAGCCTACGAAAAGAATAAAACAACTAGCGCAACCGCTTTGCCAAAACCTCTTGCACGCCCTGCCCTACTCGTGTCAGAGCGGGAGAAACTTGAAACGGCTGCGCTATTTAGTCTTCATGCCGATAGACCTATTGTTGGCTTCTGCCCAGGCGCTGAATTTGGGCCAGCAAAACGTTGGCCAGACTATCATTACGCAGAATTAGCGAAACAGCTTATTGCCAAAGGCTATCAGATTGCTTTATTCGGCTCGGCGAAGGATAACGAGGCTGGCGCAGAGATTATTGCAAAACTATCAAACGACGAAGCAACGCACTGTACTAATCTCGCAGGTAAAACAGAGCTTGATCAGGCCGTAATTCTTCTTGCACAGTGCCGCGCTGTCGTCACGAATGACTCTGGACTGATGCACGTCGCCGCGGCACTTGATCGCCCGCTCGTTGCGCTTTATGGGCCGAGTAGCCCTGATTTTACGCCCCCTCTCACGGATAAAGCACGGATTATTCGTTTGATTACCGGTTACCATAAGATTCGTAAGGGAGATGCCGAGCAAGGCTATCACCAAAGTTTGATCGATATTAATCCTTCACAGGTTACGCAGGCATTAGATGAGCTACTGGCTTGTGTTCAGGAGCAAGAATGCGCGTCCTGATCGTTAAGACCTCTTCGATGGGCGACGTTATTCATACTCTACCTGCGCTAACCGATGCACTGGAACATATTCCCTCGATTCGCTTCGATTGGGTAGTTGAAGAGGGTTTTAGTCAGATCCCGACTTGGCACCGTGCTGTCGATCGCGTGATCCCTGTAGCTGTCCGTCGTTGGCGAAAAAATTGGTTTCGCCACGATATTCGTGCAGAGCGTCGTCATTTTTATCAGCAACTCACGAGCACCCATTACGATGCCATCATTGATGCACAAGGGTTGATTAAAAGCGCAGCTTTGATTACCCGAAAAAGCCGCGGGACCAAACACGGCCTCGACTGGCAAAGCGCTCGTGAACCCCTCGCCAGCTGGTGGTACACCCATACTTACCGTATGAGTAAACAGCAGCATGCTGTTGAAAAAATTCGCGCATTATTTGCAGAGAGCTTGGGCTACCAAAAAACCACTACTCAAGGCGATTACGCTATTGCTCAACATTTTGTCCGAAACCTTCCTGATGATGCCAATCAGTACCTTGTCTTTTTACATGCAACGACTCGTGATGATAAACACTGGCCAGAAAGTGCATGGGAGAGTCTGATTGATGCAGTGACGGCACGCGGAATGAGCGTAAAGCTACCTTGGGGTTCTCCGGTTGAGTACCAACGTGCCGTAAGGTTAGCTGAGGGTCGTTCTAACGTAGAAGTCTTACCGAAACTCTCCCTCAGTGAGGTCGCCACACAGTTAGCAGGGGCTAGAGGCGTCGTTTCCGTCGACACGGGGCTTAGCCATCTCACTGCTGCGTTAGACCGTCCCAATATCACGTTATATGGCCCGACTGATCCCTTACTCATCGGGGGGTACGGCAAAAACCAGTACGTTATTAAAGGACAACCAGAAGGCAAAATGAGTGAGATTGAACCCGTCCAGGTCCTGGAGAAGTTAAACTCGATTGGCTGTCTTTAGGTATGTAAGTCGTCTACTCCCCTCTCTCTGAGGAGGTGTAGACGCTTATAGCTGATTAAGGCTGATTATGCTGGAGTCTACGCAAACTTAAAAACATCCCCATCAAGAAAGCAGAGGCGATGGCAGTTTGAAAAATAAACGTCTCTTCTACCCAGCCCCTCACCAAGAAGTCCGAAAAAATAATAAGAAATAAGGTCAGGTAGCTGTATTTACTACTAGGAATAGCGTTTCGATATCCTCGCCATGCGGTAACGAGAATAGCCAGTACAACGCTGACTACAGAAAATAGCCCTAGCAGGCCACCTGCAAACCAATTTGAAAGAAAGAAGTTATGAGGACCGATAGGCTCTCGGAAAAACCATTCCTGATGCTGTGGTAGGTTCGTGGCGTAAGCCTTAAGATAGACTTTATCGCCAATCCCAGTCCCTTTGACTGGATGCTGCATCACCATATCCCACGCTGCGCCTTGCGTCCCATTGCCAAAGCGGTGACTGCTTGATGTTTGCTCAAGTTTATAGGTGAGTACTGCTAAGCGATCGTGAAAAGCGGCAAAGAACCCAACACTACTAATCGCGATAATAACCGTAATAATGAGTGGCAATTTCCATTCACGGTTAAATACACACCAAAGTAATGACAATACAAATATAGCTAACCAAGCGCCACGTTGTAGCAAGCCTAACATTAGAAAACTATAAATAAGGCCTACGAAAATAAATGCAATTTTCGCCTTACTTCCTGGTGTTTTCCAAAGTAATAGAATAGCTGGCAAAGAAAAAATAAGGGCTTCAGCAATAAATCGATGGTTATAATTCGAGAAGGGATAAATACCCTGCCGATACTCAAGATAGTAAGCATAAAGTTCTTTACCCCCTGAAACGAGAAACATTATCCCCAGCCCAATCATGAGTGATCGACAAATTTCCTTACTATTCAGCTGACTAATGACCACAGCATAGACAATAGGTGTCAATATTGTCTTCTCAATGATGGTATTAGAAAAATACTTAATACTCATTGCAGAATCGATAGAGATAAAGCAAGAGTAAGTTCCCGCTATTAATAATAATACTAGAAACTTAAAAATGCTGCTCTTACATATATCTTTAATAACCCATCTTTCTTTGTAAGCAATACTCAGTGAAGTGATTATCGTTAAATAAAAAAATAGATGTTTATATCGAGTAATACCATCGACGAAAAAAAGCCCAACAAATAAAATGAATAGTAATGAGCACCATTTATTCATTCCTACTACTCGACTCAATATCGTTTTAATTTCGCTAATCATATAGTTACCTAACTAGGTCTAAGTCATATAGTATAATTATTATACTGACCATAAGGTATCACGCTAATATTACTATTCGCGTGAACTTGCCTTTCACTGTGGCAGCATACTATAAAGGAAAAATCTAGGGTATTCAAAAACACATCGATAGTAAGTGCTGCGATAATCATTTTACTCACCGCTTTCCTGCTTGAGTAGGGGGATGATGTCATACGGGATTGTAGTCGTAGTAGAAAGCGTAAAAAGGGGGGGGTTGATTCTTTCTTTCATAAACCTTAGTACTGCGATAATTTTTTGCGTATCTTGAGTCAGCTCAGAGGGCATAGCCGTCCCAGTTTGCTGATCGTAGAACCGCTGTCCGCCGTGAGTTAGGTCAAAACCAGCACAGACGATTTTTTTGTAGGCCAGAGAATAAGCCAGCTGAATCGCAGCATAAGCGACGGTTTTACAGTTGCAGTAACCAATCGTGATATCTTTAGAAAACCCTCTTATTCTTTTCTTTCTCGAGAAAGGAACCTCCATCACCACACTCGGATTCTGCGCGCAGAACAGAGCATACTTAATTTTTTTAAGCGGCCCCGATTTCTCTCTTTTATAGAGCTCTCTTAAGATAAAACAGTGTTCTACCAACCAATGTTGTAAGCTAGGCGGCGCTGAGTCGTAAACCTCTTGATTAATAAAGGTAAAGCGACTTTCCATAACGTGGCGCTTGAACTCTTCACATCGATGTAAGGGGAAGCGACCATCTGTGACCAGGTAGATGAAGGGGGCGATCCCCCGGTCAAGCAAATGACCTGCAGAGCCATTTACCGCGATAATATCTTTTGTACGCAGCAACGCCTCTGGGACTTGTGCCGCAGAGGGTCCCGAGAGAAAAAGTAAACACTCATCATGTTCTTTCTGCTCACGTAAATGCGCGAGTTGCGCTGAAGAAAAAAGTGTGGTCATCACTAACTCTACGCTGAACGCCCAATTAAACGTCCTTTGAACGCCTTGAACTTTTTACGAAACTGAGACTTTCGTTTCACCCATTGGTAGGAAAATCCGCGGTGAAAGTCGCTAATACCGAAGTGCCTTTCAAGATCGATGAAGTCCTTTGCGGCCCGAAAACGGGAATAGTTTTTACCAGACAGATCGATAACTCTTACTTGGCCTTTCGACAGCATAAAGTTTTGCTTATGTGCATCATCGAAAATCACCCGATGTTCATGCAGAACCTTAACGCTTTCTAAGACCTCAGATTTGATCTTTTCGGTCAGCTCCCCTTTCTGAGCTAAGATATCCATCTCGACACCGGGTATATACTCAATAATCATGATAAACCGACTGGCGAAATTAAAAATTTTAGTCTCAGCGAGTAGATAGAAATCATTTGGAAAGGTTACGTCTCGTTGGCGGAGCATAGCTGTTTGTTTGAACAAGGTTAAATAATAGTCACCGCGGAAAAATGACTTTAAGAATCGTTCATTACGTTTTTCTTTCGGCGTAAAAACCTTCAAAACATACAGCTTGCCGTCTTTCTCCACTAAACTTACTTTGGTATCGGGAATACTCCTGAACACTTTCAGCGTAGTAAGTCGTGAATGAAGAAAATCCTCCAACATAGTCGTGAAGAATTGATCATCGCCATTGGTATAGACGGTGTAGCCTGCAAGTTTCGTTTTAGTGACCATAGCTCTTTATTTATCGCCGAGAAAGTAGTTTACGAAGTAAATATCTAAAAAAATACTCATATCCTTTAAGGATTTTTTTCTGGTATATCAGATGCTTATAGCAATATCGATATTGATATGTCGACGCTGGCAGCTGTAGAGGCTCGTCCTTCCATGGGGAATGCCTTTTCGCCTGTTGAAATGCCTGCGAGCTAGGATATTGTCCCCACAAGTGCCAAGGCTTGGTGGGGCCAATAAAATGCATGAAAATACAGTTAGGATTGAACTGCTTACGTTTTGCTGAGTTAAGCTCATAGTTCAGGCTATATTGCGTATTATAGACACTATTTAAGAACATTTTTTTGTCTGCTAGCGCTAAATTCAATAAATCTTGATCATAAAACGTCAATTTAGCATGCAGCGACTGATCGGCAACTAGCCTTAAAATGTGTGTCAGTACCGCTTCCTTACGCCACGCATCAAGGTTAATGAGCATGACTCCAGAATTAAAATAACCCTGTTCGAGTGCTTTACAGTCAAGCGCTTCGGCCTGATGCTGCCACCATGTGGCATCCCTTTCGGGGACGACGGCAACAACATTATCCTGTAGATCTACCTCCAGTAACTCTGTTACATCGCCTTGGCATACAACGTCAGCATCAAGATATAGCATTTTAGATATCGAGAGAGAGAGCACCTCTGGCATCATAAAACGGTAGTAGATTGCCGAAGACCAGAGCCGGTTAGTCGGTAACTGTGCAAAATAGTCATTATCGAGTGTATAAAGCGTAATTCGCAGCTCGTGTTGTCGGGCAAGCTCGATAAGCTTTTGTTGATCGAGCTGTGACGTATCATTACTAAATAGATGGAAATGAAAACGTATTCCAGAATTACTGGCGGCTAGCGAGGCCATGGAAATTTCACACCCTAATAAAAAGTCGCCATCGGCGCCCCACCCGACATCTAGCTGAATATCGCTGTCTTCAACGCCGCAAGGGTTGAGCGTCGTACGTTGTTTAATAGCACGCTCACATGTCTGTAATAGAGGGTGAGTGTGTGTTGTTTCAGCGGTCATAGCCTCCCCTTCCATTAGAGGTTTTTCCTCAGCGTGCGCTGTTTAATTTTTTCGGCTCTCTTCTGCGCTTGGCGGATCAAATAGCTTTCTTGACGAAAAATATCTCGTACCGGCTGCCCGAAATATTCCGTTAAGAAATAGCAGTAGTCGCGAAAGGAGAGCGCTAGAGGAAAACTCGAATAATACAACGCGATAAGATCTTTGTTTCGCCAACGCAGAGGTGTCTTCTTACGGATTTGCGCGCGATGTAGGTCAATCACCGAGAGCGTAGCATTGTCGCGATTTTCATCGAAAGGGAGTGCGAGCAGGAAATGGCAGATATAACAATCCCGGTGGTTTAGCCCTGACTGGTGCATAGCGGCTACGGTTCGTGCCAATTGTTGAATAAGGTGGCGTTTAACGCGATAAGCGGGAGGTTGCGTTGCCCAGTTCGCGCAATAGTCTTCTAGACTTATCGCCGGGTTCAAGTCCTTGGTGATAATAAAGGATTCGCGCTGCAATGGGTTCCAGTGACGCTGACCATAGCCATAACAGCTCATCGTTGGGATTGCCGCGGCTTGAAGATGCTCAATCGCTTGCCACTCGTTTTTTGCGCCTAACACGGGTAAACGTAAGGTAATTAGATTCTTCAATACCTCTTTCAACGCTGTCCCGCGGTGATACTTAACGAAGTAGCTTTCACCGGCAAAATCGAAGCGCATCGTTTTCCTCGCCTCCACTTGCCGAAAGGTTTCACCTTGTAGCGCCAGAATTTCAGCATAAGGATCGCTATGCGCCCACGCTTGCTTAAAAGGCTGTTCGAGTTGCAGCATCTTTTGCTCTCTTTTCAATAATATCAGCCGCCTGTTCAGGCAAACCGTATACATCATGCTCATCGCAATAGCGACGTGCTCCCTGCGACCACGAGAGCAATTGCTCGGGATCTCTTAGCGCTGCGTCCAATGCCTGATTGAGGGTGTTCTGGCTAAACGGTTCGCCGATGACAACACCGTTCCCTGCAGCCTCAAGATAGGGCGCGTTACCACATACCTCTGTACAGATCACCGGGAGTTCGGAGGCTAAGGCTTCAATCAATACAATTCCTGCCGCCTCTTGGTATGCAGGATGAAGGAGTAGATCCGCCGCTGCCATTAATTGAGGAATATCGTCCCTACCTTGATAAAAATCAACATACGACGCTATCCCCAGCTTTTGCGCTGACTTCTGGTAAGTCACCGGACTATCCGCACCCACTACCCAAAATTTTACTCTATCCTTTCGCTCGGGAGGTAACGCAGCAATCGCCTCAAGGCTACGTTGTACCCCTTTGCGTCGAAAATCGGAGCCAACTTGAAGTAAGAATAGGGTCGAATCGGCGATCCCTAACGCCTGGCGTATCTCTTTACGGTTATGGCGTCGTTGATATGGTAAAAAAAGTTGTCGATCGATGCCTGGGGGAAGCAAATGAAATCGCTCATTAGGCGTCTGATAAAACTGTATAAAATCCGTTTTCTGTTGTGGCGTTAATACTAAAATTTCCGTACTTGCCTCAGCCGAGAAGACCGCTTTTTCTGCACGAAGATAACTACGATAACGCGGTGTTAAGGTATATAAAAAACCTTTTTCCCTCGCCGTTTTAGCGGCATAACAGACGTCTGCTGCGAAATAGAGATCAAGCCCCGGCATCTTATTGAAACCTACTAATACGTCGTCGGGAGAGTTCGCTCGATTCGCGGCAATCCACCGACTAAAATGTTGATTACGGGTATGGTTAGACATGCCTCGCTTAGGAACAATGATCACCTCAAAACCAGGACATTTTTCGCCTTGCCACTCAAAAGTATAAACGATTACCTGATGCCCCCGCTGCTGGCAAGCCAACGCAATTCGCCTAAAGTCTCTTTGTTGCCCTCCGTAAGGGAAATATTTATGCAAGCAAAACGCTATTTTCACGTAAATGTCCTCACCAAGGGCGTAAAGCGTCGACCCGTTATGCAAAGGCTATTGAGCGCAAGTAAAGTACCCAAATCCTGTAGCCATCGTCGGTCGCTGAGGTTCAGAGAACCTAGCAAATAATGACGAGTTTACACTAATTACAGGGTGGCGTGGGGGCTAATCGAGCTACCCTCTTCTCAGTATCTTGGTAAGATACACGAGCATAACGCGCTTTAGCTCGTATGTTGAGATACGCGGGGGATAATGTGAGATCGCTTTTTTTCTGGTAATATCAACGCCTTTATTCAATCTTTCAGGCCGACCGATAATATAATGCTGACTGCCGTCTATACCGTTTTACTCTATCTGATCCAACCTTTGATTTGGATAAGACTTTGGCGCCGTGGTAAGACACTGCCAGCCTACCGTTTACGATGGAAAGAGCGTTATGGATATTGTAAGGGCAAAGTTGTGCCTGGAGGAATTGTCCTGCACTCGGTCTCTGTAGGAGAAACCTTGGCAGCAATCCCTTTGGTCAGAGCGCTACAATACCGCTACCCTTCTATACCGATTACTGTCACCACCATGACACCTACGGGTTCGGAACGCGCACAATCCGCTTTTGGGAAAAACGTTTCTCACGTTTACCTGCCTTACGATCTGCCTACCGCAATTAATCGCTTTCTGGATATAGCGGCCCCCCGTCTCGTCATCATTATGGAGACCGAACTCTGGCCGAATATTATCCATACTCTACATCGTCGCCATATCCCGCTTATTATCGCGAATGCTCGGTTATCAGAGCGTTCTGCCAAGCGTTACAAAAAATTGGGGAACGAACTTGCAGAGCTTCTACAAAAAATAAGCTGTATTGCGGCGCAAAATACTGATGATGGCCAGCGTTTCTTAGCATTAGGCGCAAAACCGGAGCAACTCTCCGTGACGGGTAGTTTAAAGTTTGATATCTCCGTTACACCGGAATTGGCCGCAAAAGCTGTCGCACTGCGTCGGCAATGGGCTCCTCATCGTCCCGTGTGGATCGCTGCCAGTACGCATGAAGGCGAAGAACGCATTGTACTAGAGGCTCATCGTCAGCTACTCCAACAATTTCCTGACTTATTATTGATTTTGGTACCGCGTCATCCCGAACGGTTCCAACCGGTCAAAGAGCTAGCACATAAAGTCGGCTTCACGCCGGTAATGCGAAGCGAGCAGCTCGTTCCCAGTACAAATACACAAGTATTAATTGGTGATACGATGGGCGAACTGATGTTGTTATACGGGATTGCTGATATTGCTTTTGTAGGCGGGAGTTTAGTGGAGCGCGGCGGCCACAACCCATTGGAACCCGCCGCTCATGCGATTCCAGTGATAATGGGACCCCATACTTGGAATTTCAACGATATCTGCAGCAAGCTCGAAACTGCCCAAGGATTAATTACGGTTAACGACCAAGCCGCCTTAGTCCAAGAGATGTTACAGCTACTGGCTGATGCCGATCTCCGAAAGTATTATGGTCTGCATGCCGTAGATGTCTTACATCAAAACCAGGGCGCTCTGCAGCAGTTGTTGCAGCTTGTTGAGCCTTATCTTACTACTCACTCTCACTAGGAGTCTCTATGTCGATTGTGGCGATTTATCCGGGGACGTTTGATCCTCTAACCCTCGGGCATTTAGATATCATCCAGCGCAGCGCACGGCTTTTCGAACGCGTAGTGGTTGCGGTCGCATTGAATCCTAGTAAAAAACCTCTCTTCAGTTTAGAAGAGCGTGTGCAGCTCGCTAGGTATGCGACGGCCACTCTCGCGAACGTTCAGGTCGTCGGGTTCAATAGCTTATTAGCTCAGTTAGCGCTAGAACAGCATGCGAAGGTATTGATAAGGGGCGTTCGCTCCGTATCTGATTTCGACTACGAGCGGCAGCTGGCACAAGCCAACCAGCAACTGAACCCGCAACTCGACACTATTTTCATGACCCCTAATGAAAAGTATGCCTTTCTCTCCTCCACGATCGTGAAGGAAGTGGCGCGCCACCAAGGAGATATTACGACCTTTGTGACGTCAGAGATCCATCAAGCGGTGTTGAATAAATTTGCCCCACATTAGTGCTGGCAAGTTGGACACCAAAAGGTACTGCGCTGAGCATGTCGGCCAGACATAATCGGCGTGCCACACTGTAAACAAGGTTCTCCTGTTCGCCCATAAACATTGAGTTGTTGTGCGAAATACCCAGGTTTACCATCGCTCTGTAAAAAATCGCGTAAGGTAGTACCGCCTTGCTCAATCGAACGTTGTAGAACCGCTTTAATGCATGACACTAAGCGTTGGCTTTCTTCTTGATTCAACGTATTTGCCGCGCGATCCGGATGGATACCTGCTCGAAAAAGCGATTCGCTCGCATAAATATTTCCTACGCCAACCACTAATTTAGTGTCCATTAACCAGGGTTTGATCGCGATTTTTTTAGTCGCTGACTTATTAATTAACCATTCAGCATTAAAGGCGTCGCTTAACGGTTCGGGGCCTAGGTGACTTAGGACTCGGCTTGTCGTGAGGTCAGTTTCCCATAACCAAGCGCCAAACCGGCGTGGATCGGTATAACGTAGAGTCTTGCCATTGCTGAAGACTAAATCGACATGATCATGTTTTTCGGGCGGGGTGTCTTCGCTGAGGATACGCAAGCTACCAGACATACCAAGGTGAATGATGATCCAGCCGTGTTTGAGACCCATCAATAGGTATTTCGCACGCCGCTCTAAACTTAAAACGATTTCATCGCTAAGATGATAGATCTCTTCAGATACCGGCCAACGCAGTTGTGGGTGTCTTACCACTGCATAGAGCAGTGTCTCGCCTACAACATGAGGTGCAATACCGCGTCGGCTCGTTTCGACTTCAGGTAGTTCAGGCATCAGATATTCCCCCTTAGAAAACAAAAAACCCGACCATAAGGCCGGGTTTTTATAAGAATACTAAAATTATTTAATTTTAGCTTCTTTATACAGCACGTGCTCACGAACAACTGGATCAAACTTCTTAAGTTCCAGTTTTTCTGGCTTAGTGCGCTTGTTCTTCGTAGTGGTATAGAAGTGATCTGTACCAGCAGAGGAAACTAGCTTGATCTTCTCACGAATACCTTTAGCCATGATTCAGTTCCTTAGTACTTCTCACCACGGGTACGCATGTCTGCTAACACAGCATCAATACCCTTTTTATCGATTACACGCATACCTTTAGCAGATACACGCAAAGTAACAAAACGCTTCTCACTCTCAACCCAGAAACGGTGTGAGTGTAAGTTCGGAAGAAAACGGCGTTTCGTCGCGTTCATTGCGTGGGAACGGTTGTTACCCGCTACCGGACGCTTGCCAGTTACTTGGCAGACTCGTGACATGTCTTATCTCCAAAAATCAAAATCAGCTCGAGCTTTTCACTTAGGTTTTGGCCGCCTCGTCAGGCTTTTAACCTATCCAGGCGAGTTCAATGTGAACCCGCTGAGCAGGCCTAAACGCCAAACCCGAGATTCTCAAAGGTGGCGTAGTATACGCCCTGTCGGCCAAGTGCTCAAGACCCGAACAGATAAAGATCAGCCAGGATCGATGAAAAAGTATACTTTTTCGGTTAATTGTCTTTTTTTTAACCAACTTTTCATGGTTATAGCCATCCTCGCTGAGCAAACGAGAAAAATTCACCTCGACCAATAACAAAATGATCAAGGACCGCGATATTGAAGAGTCGGCAGGCTTTTTGAATTTGTTGCGTGATATGTTTATCTGCTTCGCTCGGTTTAGCCACCCCAGAAGGATGGTTATGCGCTAAGATTATCGCCGCCGCATTATACCGTAAAGCCTCTTTGACTATCTCACGTGGATGTACCTCCACACTATTAATCGTCCCCTGAAACATCGTCTGCGCTTGTAAAACCCGATGGCGGTTATCAAGAAAGACAACCTGAAAGACTTCCCGCTCTAAATGCGCAAGTTGACTCAGGAGATAATGATAAGCCTCAGCGGGATCGGAAATCATCTCTTGGCAGAGTAGCTGCTCTTGGTAAAAACGCTTCGCAAGTTCAGCTATAGCATAGAGCTGGCACAACTTCGACTCACCTATTCCTTTGATGGCTGAGTATTGCTCTTGGCTCCCACTCATAACCGCTTGCAGGCTCCCGAAGTGAGAGAGCAGATGGTGTGCAAAATCGAGTACGGGCATTCCAGGACACCCTGTACGTAAAAAAAGCGCTAATAACTCACTATTCGTGAGGGCAGAAGCTCCCTTTGCCAATAGCTTTTCCCGCGGTTTTTCGGTCATAGTTACAGCCTCTCATTGCCCTAAATACTCGATAAATTAAGTATTATTTATTCTCACTTAAAGCGTAAAATTATGGACTTGTGAGAGCACTCGTAGTTTTTTTTAGCGAAAAAAATTGACCATAAAAATCAAATAAATCATTATTATTCAATAGGATAATAGAATATCTAGAGTAACATGTTCTTTGTGATACCATATAATCCCTTTCTTTTCTGATGTTCGATTTCATACGATGGGAACCTTATGAGTAACCTGGCCAATAAACGTATTCTGCTTGGTGTCAGCGGAGGCATCGCCGCCTATAAAACCCCGGACTTGGTGCGTCGGTTACGCGAACAAGGCGCGAAGGTACGTGTCATGATGACCCATGCGGCCGAGGCTTTTATTACCCCACTCACGCTCCAAGCGGTAAGCGGTTACCCCGTATCGAATGATTTGCTCGACCCAAGCGCCGAAGCAGCGATGGGGCATATTGAGTTGGCAAAATGGGCCGATTTAGTCATCATTGCGCCAGCCTCTGCTGATCTGATTGCCCGTATCGCTCAGGGAATGGCTAACGATATTGTCACGACAACGTGTTTGGCGACAGCTGCTCCAATAGCTATTGTTCCGGCGATGAACCAACAAATGTATCGTTCCCCCCTGACAGCCAGCAATTTAGCCAAACTTCAGGAATATCGTTTTAAAATATGGGGGCCGGATCATGGCCAACAAGCTTGCGGGGATATTGGTCCGGGGAGAATGTTGGATCCCCTTTCCATTGTTGAGCATGCACTCGCTTGGGCTCACAGCGCACATGACTTAGCGCATCTTAATATTATGATTACGGCTGGACCCACCCGTGAGGCATTAGATCCCGTACGGTACATCAGCAATAAAAGTTCAGGTAAAATGGGGTTTGCCATCGCACAAGCTGCCGCGGCTCGCGGAGCGAATGTCACCTTAATCAGCGGTCCGGTTGAACTCACAACGCCCTCTGGCGTTATTCGTAAAGATGTTGTCTCGGCTCTCGAGATGCAAACCGCGGTAATGGACGATATTACCGCTCAGCATATTTTTATCGGTTGTGCGGCGGTTGCCGATTATCGTGCGATGGATATCGCAGAAGAAAAAATAAAAAAGACGGCTGATAAAGAGGGAATGACTCTCCAACTTATTAAAAACCCAGATATTATTGCTAACGTGGCGGCATTACCTGCCCCTAAACCTTGGGTGGTTGGATTTGCGGCAGAAACCCAGAATGTGGAAGAATACGCCCGACAAAAAAGAGAACGTAAAAACCTCGACTTGATTTGTGCCAATGACGTCTCTGGAACAACTCAAGGTTTCGACAGCGATAATAATGCCCTTCACCTTTTCTGGCAGGAGGGAGATAAACCGCTACCGCTGTGTAGCAAGCAACTCCTTGGCCAGCAATTATTAGACGAGATAGTCAACCTCTATGAAAAAGATCGACATAAAAATTCTTGACCCGCGCGTAGGAAAAGAATTTCCTCTACCTGCTTATGCTACCCCTGGCTCTGCAGGTCTTGACCTACGAGCATGTACTGACGGATCGGTAACACTTGCAGGGGGTAGCACCACGCTTATCCCGACAGGTCTCGCCATACATGTCGCCGATCCTCAGCTAGCCGCCGTTATACTCCCCCGCTCAGGCCTAGGACATAAACATGGCATCGTCTTAGGGAATCTCGTCGGTTTGATCGACTCCGATTACCAAGGTCAACTGATGGTGTCTGTTTGGAACCGTAGCGAAGAGCCGTTTGTGATTGAACCTGGCGATCGCATTGCGCAGTTAGTCTTTGTCCCTGTGGTCCAAGCAGAATTCAATCTTGTTGAAGAATTCACGCAGACAGAACGCGGTGAAGGCGGATTCGGACATTCTGGTCGTCAGTAATCTTGCCCCTTTAGGTCACTTATCTCTGAGTATCCCCACCTTGTGGGGGCTCATCAGGATTTTTAGGAAGGTTAAAGGTATGGCAGAAAAGAAGAACACGCGGGGCAACCGACGTGAAGAGATCTTACAAGCATTAGCCCATATGTTGGAATCGGGTGATGGTAGTCAACGCATTACTACTGCAAAATTAGCCGCGAATGTTGGGGTTTCGGAAGCAGCGCTTTATCGACATTTCCCAAGTAAAACGAAGATGTTCGATAGTTTAATTGAGTTTATCGAGGACAGCTTAATTACTCGAATAAATCTAATTTTAAATGACGAAAAAGAGACGCTGTCGCGACTTAAGCTTATCGTTCAACTTATCTTAGGTTTTGGCGAGAAGAATCCTGGGCTAACGCGTATTATGACTGGCCACGCACTGATGTTCGAACAAGACCGTCTGCAAAGTCGTATAAACCAGCTTTTTGAACGTATTGAAGTTCAATTACGCCAGGTGCTGAAAGAAAAGAAAATGCGTGATGGTGAGGGGTTTCAGGTCGATGAAACGCTGTTAGCCAGCCAGCTTATTGCCTTTTGTGAAGGGTTATTATCACGCTATGTTCGCTCAGAGTTTCGCTATAAACCCACTGCAAATTTTGACCTTCGCTGGCCGTTAGTGGCCGCACAACTTAGCTAGCCTCATGAAGATAGCGGGTCGCCCCGCTATTATGACTAAATTCCGTACTGCTCACGGTACGCTTTGACCGCCACTAAGGCCTCAGCCATTGAGGGTTGCTCCTCAAGGTAACTGACCAAGTCGTTAAGTGTAATAATCGAAATGACCCGGCACTGATAATCCCGCTCTACCTCTTGAATAGCAGAGATATCGGCGCGTCCACGTTCTTGGCGATCGAGTGAGATAAGGACACCTGCAAGAGTTGCGTGATGAGCGGTGATGATTTCCATCGATTCACGGATAGCCGTACCTGCGGTAATCACGTCATCCACTAGCATAACCCGACCTTCGAGCGGGCTACCTACTAATAGTCCCCCCTCACCATGATCCTTAGCTTCTTTACGGTTGAAACAGTAAGGAAGGTCTCGGTGATGGTGATCGGCTAAAGCCACAGCAGTGGTCGTAGCGATCGGGATCCCCTTATAGGCCGGCCCGAACAGGAGATCAAAGTCGATCCCTGAATCGACCAATGCTTGGGCGTAGAAGCGGCCTAGTTGCGCGAGATCTCGACCCGTATTAAATAATCCAGCATTAAAAAAATACGGACTTTTACGACCTGATTTTAAAGTGAACTCGCCAAACTTTAAGACTTGTTTACGAATGGCAAATTCGATGAATTCACGCTGCCACGCTTTCATTATGTTTTCCCCATAAAAAAGCGACCCTATTGGTCGCTCGATTAACGTTATTGATTTAGCGCTGCTTTCTGCGCGGTGATGAGATCGTTGATCCCCTCTTTGGCGAGCGCCAATAGGGCAAGAAGTTCTTCGTGGCTAAACGGCTCTCCCTCTGCGGTGCCTTGAACTTCGATCATCCGGCCATCTTCTAGCATCACGACATTCATATCTGTATCGGCCGCAGAATCCTCAACATACTCAAGGTCACAGCGCGCTTCGCCTGCAACAACCCCGACGGAAATTGCCGCAACCATCCCTTTCATGGGGTTCTTAGGCAATTTACCTTTGGCGACTAGCGCATTTAACGCATCTGCTAACGCGACACAAGCGCCCGTAATAGATGCAGTGCGGGTGCCTCCATCGGCCTGGATCACATCACAATCTAAGGTGATGGTATATTCTCCAAGCGCTTTTAAATCTACTGCAGCGCGTAATGAGCGCGCAATCAGACGTTGAATCTCCAGCGTACGGCCACCTTGTTTGCCCTTCGCGGCTTCGCGAGGCATGCGGCTATGTGTCGAGCGCGGTAGCATCCCGTACTCTGCGGTCACCCAACCTTGACCCTGTCCTTTTAAGAAACGAGGCACGCCTTCTTCAACGGTAGCGTTACAGAGAACTTTGGTTTCCCCAAACTCGACTAATACCGACCCTTCTGCGTGTTTTGTATAATGACGCGTGATGGTAACGGGACGGACTTGCTGTGCACTACGGCCTGCTGGACGCATAAATTCTCTCCGACTACGGTGAATAACGCTGCACAGTATACGGATTTCATTATTCAGTGTCTTGCTAGCGAAAAAATTTGCCGAGATTACAGATGAAAAAATTTGCCAGCTATGGCTAAATAATGCTCTTTCGCGAATGAAAAGTCTTGATATGTCGACCTTACTCCATTTTATCCTCGCCCTCGCCGTTATCGGGGCATTGGCATTACTAGTCAGCCACGATCGCCAGAACATTAGACCCCGCTACCTCCTACAGCTTCTCATTATAGAAGGCGGGATAGGCTGGTTCTGCTTACACTCCTCTGCAGGGTTGGCCTTGGTCGGCGGGGTGAGTGGCTTCTTCGAGGCGTTGCTTGGGTTTGCTGCACAGGGCACTGATTTCGTCTTTGGTGGCCTACATCAACAAGGTCTCGCCTTTGTGTTCCTTGGGGTACTCTGCCCGATTATTTTTATCTCTGCATTAATCGGTATTTTACAGCACTGGAAAATTTTACCCGTGTTGATCCGTATCGTCGGCACCTTGTTGTCGAAAATTAACGGTATGGGTAAGCTCGAGTCCTTCAATGCGGTAAGTACCCTCATATTAGGGCAGTCAGAGAATTTTATCGCTTATAAAGGTATTCTTGCCGATATCCCCCCGAAGCGGCTATACACCATGGCGGCTACCGCGATGTCGACCGTCTCGCTATCGATTGTCGGCGCCTATATGTCGATGATCGATGCGCGTTATGTAGTGACCGCTCTGCTCCTAAATATGTTCAGTACATTTATCATATTGTCGATTATCAACCCAACACCTCATCACGAAGACGCGCCGATCTCTTTAGCTAAGCTTCATGAAAAACAAAGTTTTTTCGAGATGTTAGGAGAGTATATTCTTGCCGGATTCAAAGTGGCGATGATTATCCTCGCGATGCTGATTGGATTTATCGCCTTGATTAGTGCCATTAACGCGCTATTTTCAGCATTATTTGGATATAGCTTTCAACAGCTTCTCGGCTACGTGTTCTCCCCTCTCGCGTGGTTGGTGGGTATTCCCAAACAGGATGCATTAAGGGCAGGAAGCGTAATGGCCACTAAACTCGTGTCGAATGAATTTGTCGCGATGATCGATTTACAGAAGATGTCTGGCCAATTTACGACGAAAGGCCTCGGGATCCTATCCATCTTTTTAGTCTCTTTCGCTAATTTCGCCTCGATAGGTATTGTCGCGGGGGCGGTCAAAGGGCTTGATGAAAAACAGGGAAATACGGTCTCGCGCTATGGCTGGAAACTCGTCTATGGCTCAACGCTCGTCAGCCTACTCTCTGCGGCCTTCGCCAGTCTATTCCTCTAGCCACGATGTAGGCGCCCATGCGGCGCCTAAGATTAAAAGGCTACGCAAACGGGCTGATCAATACGCATGACAGAGTCTTGCGAGAAAAGCTGCCGATAACGAGCACGTATCTGGTCGATCGCCTGTGATTTCTCTTTGCTCCCCTGATAAATCAAGAGGACGCCCCGACTACTCTCTCTTACTCTTACGCCGTCATGGCCTAACCACTGCCCTGTTGCCTCGATCATCGATAATCCTTGTGGGAACGCTGGAGTGATGGCTTGATCAACGAACTGCTGCCACTGGTGTGGCGAAATAATACGCCCACTTGGCTGGCTTAAACCAAACCACAGTTGCGTTTGTTGCAATACCATCCCCGTCTGGCAAGATTGTTGTGCCGAGATCGCCTCTGCATGCCTATCTTGGCATCCCGCCATCAGCACACAGCAAGAAAGTAATAACCCATAAGACTTTAGATTCATCGCCCCACCTTAGTCCATAAAGAAATCCCTATCCTAAGCGCTAATCACGGTTATTCCCATCGGTAAAAATGAGACGCTGTTTTCAAATCCCCTCGACCGCTATACTGAGGCTAATATTGACCAAAATGAGTAACGATTATGATCCGCAGTATGACCGCTTTTGCACGCCACGACATGAAAGGAGAATGGGGTAACGCTAGCTGGGAGCTACGTTCCGTCAACCAGCGTTATCTTGAAACCTATATTCGTCTTCCTGAGCAATTTCGTTGCTTAGAGCCAGTGATCCGCGATCGTATTCGTCAGCGTTTAACCCGTGGTAAGGTTGAGTGCCAACTTCGTTTCGACGCCAACCCTGGCGCCCAAGGCGAATTGACCCTAAACCAAACCTTGGCACAGCAGGTAATTAACGCCGCAAATTGGGTGAAATCCCGTACCGAAGAAGGGACTATCGACCCTGTCGATATCCTACGCTGGCCAGGTGTCATGAGTGCTGGAGAGCAGGATTTAGATACCATCAACCAGCAATTACTCGCAGGATTAGACCAAGCACTGAATGACTTCGTTGAAGCTCGTGAAACAGAAGGTGCAGCACTTAAGCAACTTATCGAGCAGCGCCTAGCCGCGGTAAGTCAAGAAGTGGCTAAGGTCAGATCAGAAATGCCCGCCGTGCTAGTTTGGCAGCGTGAGCGTCTAGTCAGTAAACTCGATGATGCCGCGATACAAGTAGACAGCCAACGGCTCGAGCAAGAACTGATTATGCTCGCTCAACGTATTGATGTCGCCGAAGAACTTGACCGCCTCGATGCACATATTAAAGAAACCTATAATATTCTGAAGAAGAAAGAAGCCGTTGGCCGCCGCCTCGATTTTATGATGCAAGAGTTCAATCGTGAATCTAATACCCTCGGGTCTAAATCGATTACTGCAACCATCACCACCTCAGCCATTGAATTGAAAGTACTGATCGAACAGATGCGTGAGCAGATTCAGAACATCGAGTAAGCCCCCACAAAGAATCAGCCACCCGCACCAAATCCCCATAAGCCGCGCATTGTCGCGGTTTTTTATTATCAGCTATCGTAAAGACGCAATAAAGTGCATAGTTACCGTGTACGCCTAGGTGTACCCCTAAGCATCCATGTGCACTTTTAGTGTGTACAAAGGATGGTTAAACCATAGCAACGAACGTTCTACGCTAGATACACAGAATCGTTGATTACTGGAATACAATGTCAGCGTGTCGTTACCTTCGGAATGATTGGCGAGGCTCACCAACGTCCAAACGATACTGCTAAAAAGGACATTTAAGCATAAACGCCCATACTCTCGTTTAAGGGAAAATAAGTACTCAACTAGCAGAAGTAGAGAAGATCCCACAACAGACCTCATAAACAGTTGGAACGAGGAAAAAACCAGACGAAGATCATTCTGTTAGAGCAATTACACACCGCAAAAGCATCTGGCTTACCATGCTTGGATAATTAATTATGTACTTAGAGATGTTAGGACATTTCAATAAATCCCCTTCCAAATATTGTTTTAGCTCAAGATATATTGAATATTATTAATGTAAATTTTTAATTTAAAAATAATTGTAGGATGAAATTAAAAGGAACTTAGTTATGCTTGAACCGATGGAAGGAAAATTAACCTTTAGAGCTGAAGGTAACAATATAAAGGGAAGCCATGATTATTCTCGCGTGATACACTGGCCTGGCTCAGCTAAGCAATGTACTTCAGCAAAATCAAAATCTGGTGTAACCATTGGCCGTGGTTATGATATGAGCAATAGAACTAGCCAAGTGATAATCAATGACCTAAGAAATGCGGGTATTAATATTGAGCAAGTCAAAAAAATCTCATTAGCGGCAGGTAAGCATAATTGTGATGCGCTATATTTCATAAATAAATACCGGGATGAAATAGGTGAGATAAGTGAAGAACAACAATTAAAATTATTCAAAATAACATACCCTTACTATGTAAATGACTCAGCTAGGTTTTATAATAAATATTGTACCCATAACGCCTTAGAATGGAATAAACTAAATAGTAAGATAAGAGATGTTTTCATAGATATGAAATACCAAGGATCGTTGAAAAATTCTGACGTAAAACATTTCGAGAGAAATAATATAGACGAGGTGATAGAATTCATTTCATCTTCTCCATACTTACTTATATTCGAAAATGGAAGGGGAAGAATTAAATACCTCAGGAGATGATTATGATTCGTATGTTTTGTTTATTTATAATAATTAATTTTTTCATCGTAGTTGAATGTCAAGCAGGAGATATTATGGATAAATGTTCTTCTAAACCCTGGACCAATGATACTTATGCATGTATTTCCGAAGAGTCAACCATTTTGAACAAACGATATGAAAAAAGTTTTAAAAACCTATTAATAAAAATAGAGAGTGAAAAAAAATTCGTAACGAACTACACCGAACTTAAAAATGACCTCTTTTTATCTAAGAAAAAGTGGGAGTCATGGATTGATTCAGAATGTCTTACAGAAGCTGATATTTATGAAAAAGAGACAAGATTTTATGGAAGTGTATATGATATGTGTATCATAAAAAAACATACATCAAGAATAAATTATTATAATAATTTCAAATTCAATTGAAAGTATATTTAATTGTCTTATCTATATTTTTTTGAAAACTCGCAACCCTAATGGTGCACGCTATCGAGAGCTTGCTACAGTACATTACTTCTCTAATATGTCTGGCAGTATCAAGTCTTATACGCTCACTCGACAAAATTCTACTAACCAAAGACAATCGATGTTCTGTTGTAATCTCCGTAGCCAGAGCGAAAAGATAACTCGTCAGCACTGTAGCGCTCTATTATTCGATGAGTTCCGTAGGTTATCTCGCATATTCTCTTTTTACGGCCCCTATAAGCAGGTGATCGGGAAAATGATAACCCATATGCAATGCCTTCACGAATAGATTGTTAGACAGGGCATTAGAGGAGCAGATATTAGGTGATAACACGAGAAATAGTACTCATTTTTTATTGGGAGAAGCTATAAAAAACTGTATCGATAAAAACTTACTTCTTTCCGTAAAAAACGGGAAAAATTCTGGTTTAGAATTCTGGGTTGATAGCGGAATATACCGTATAACTCAAGGCGGTCACTACGAGATAAGACAATATCATTGAATAAGATAAGTATTGTTAAAGCCTGACAAGTTATGAGGATGTTGATCAATCTTTACATCAATATCCTTGGTGTTTTTATGACTCACCTCTACTCCTGCCCCCACGATAATACGCTACCGAGAGGGCGTCCTAATGGTCACGAATATTTTTTGATAAAGTCCTCAATAATCGCCGCGAGTTCTTCTGTCGCTTCCAATGGCAGTAAGTGTCCACATCCTTCGAACACCTCATATTCGTAAGGCGAGAACTGATGTAGGGTGGAGGCTAGCTGCTGTGGAAGACGAGGGACGTTATCGTCTTTTTCTCCTAGCAGTAATAACGCGGGGAGGGACGCATTCGGATAGCGGTGCTCAAAATCTTCTTGGCTAGCCGTGTTGGCCCAATAAGGAAATGCCGCAGGGTTTGCTCGAAGTACATCATTAAGTGTGCGCTGCTGTAAGTCATCGCTAAGCGGTTTTTGATGCGATCCGGCTACAAACTTTTTGCTATGCTCCGGGGTGGCTTGCCACTGATATTGCATAGCAAATTGCTGGTCAGTCATCGGTTGTGGGCATAACGGTGAAGGCGCAGTAAGGATAAGACCCGCCACGTCCTCCGGTGTGTCGAGCGCCATCACTGCGGCGAGCTTACCGGTCATGGAGTGGCCGATTAACCAAGGTTTATTCACGCCAAGATCACGCAAGGTCTCCCTCACCAGCATTGCCTGCTGCATAATTAGCGCAGGTGAGCGCTGAGCAGAGTCACCAAACCCCGGCATATCTATCGATACACAGTAAAAACGCTGCGAAAGTATCTCTATCACGGGAAGCCACGTTTGCGCGGAACCGCCTAAATAATGCATGAAAACTAAAGGTGGATGCTGTGGGTTACCTTTCTGAATCGACGTTAAGCTCATCCTAATCTCTCTGTATTGAGTTTCGTTACCCTTAAGCGTAATCGCTGCGCCCCAGACCTGCGGATATTTCTACAACAAAATGTGTCGTTATGGCTCCATACCCAAGAAAGCGTTAAGAATGACATGCTTTGTCATACTCTTTATAGCAATCCTGCGAGTTGCCCTAAATCACCTGACATGACAGCCCCTACACTATCGTTTAATTAATACAGTCGGTTGTCAGATATATCAAATCCGCCGCGTCGGATAACGTTGGAGCTGCTATGAAATTATTCGCTAACTGGAAAACGCTTTCTCTATTGTCACTTTCTGCTTTGATGGTAAGCCAATCGGTATTGGCGAATGGACCTGGTAGAGGGCCGGACGATCATGATGACCGAGGCCCCGCTCACGGTGAATATCGTCGTGATGATGCACCGCGACACTTCTCTTATCGTGGACATGACTTTGATCGCGGTCGGCCGGTTCCAGAAACGTTCCGGGGTCCCGATTACCGTATCGACGATTGGCGTGATCGAGGCCTGCCATCACCCCCTCATGGCCAGCACTGGGCCTATATCGATGGTAACTACCTCCTTGTTGCCGCCACGACTGGGATTATTACCTCAATAATTCTTAATGGTATGCACCCTTAATCTCTACGCACCTCGGGGAACCTCCTTGAGGTGCTTAAGCTATTTTTTAACTTTCTATATGCCTAATTGGTAGTTTGGCACTTTCCTTTATTCGATTAGATTTCTAAAAAACGAATAAGGAATATCTATGAAACGTCTACTCGCTAGTTTATTGGTTGCTGCAAGTCTCCCGCTCACCGCTTTCTCAGCGCCTGTCGTTATCGGATACCAAACCGGTGTTGATCCCTCGAAAGTCGCACAAGCAGATGGTGTATTCGATAAAACACTAGGCCAGCCTTTGGATTGGCGGCGCTTTAATAGTGGGCCAGAAGTCGTGGCAGCATTAGCTTCTGGTTCCATCCAGATCGGTAATTTAGGTTCTAGCCCTTTTGCTGCGGCCACCTCGCGTAAGCTTCCAATCGTTGCCTTTTTAGTGTCGACACAAATTCACAGTGCGGAAGCCTTAGTCGTGAGGAATGGTAGCCACATCTCGAGCTATCAAGACCTTAAAGGCAAAACACTCGCAACCCCTTTCGTATCAACGTCTCATTACAGCTTGCTCGGGGCCTTAAAACACTGGGGACTCAAACCGGGAGACGTCAAGATAGTGAACCTCAATCCTCCTGAGATTGCCGCAGCATGGAAGAGAGGCGATATTGACGGGGCCTTTGTTTGGTCTCCTGCGTTAAGTGAGATTGAGAAAACGGGCAAGGTACTGACTGATGCGAAACAGGTCGGTGAATGGGGTAATCCAACATTCGAAGTCTGGGTAGCTCGCAAGGACTTCGCCGAGCAACACCCTGAGATATTGGCTAAATACGCCCATGTTGTCCTCGATAGCTTCGACAATTATGCACAGCATCCCGAAGCCTATAGCGCCACCAGCGACAACGCTAAAAAAATTGCCAAGCTTGTGGGCGTCTCGGCACAGGATATCCCGCAGCTATTAGCAGGGAGCGTTTATCCCACCTATACACAGCAGCTGAGTCCTGCATTTCTTGGCGGCGGAACGGCTACCGCGACTAAGGCCACGGCTCAGTTTCTTGTCGAACAGCAACGTATCCCTGCGGTTCTCAACGATTACCAGCCTTTTATCAGCCCACATTATGTTGAGTTGAGTAAAACGCCATGAGCCAGCTACACATTGCGGGGGGACATTTATCATTCACCCATGATGGAAAACCCCGTCAACTGTTCGATGACATAAATTTATCGATTACCAAGGGGGAGAGCCTCGTTCTACTCGGGGCTTCTGGTTGTGGTAAGTCGACACTATTGAATGTCTTCGCAGGCTTCCAAGCTTTGGATAAGGGCCAGGTTATTCTTGACCATCAGCCCGTCACCTCTCCTTCCGGTCAAAGAGCCGTTGTGTTTCAGGACGATGCGCTATTACCTTGGCTGAATACTCTACACAACGTTGAGATAGGTCTAAAAATTCAAGGGTTCGCTAAAGCACAACGTCAACAGTTAGCCTATGACTATCTTGAACTCGTCGGACTGGAAGCCCATGCTCAACAACCGATACAAAAGCTTTCTGGTGGGCAGCGCCAACGTTTAGGCCTAGCACGCGCCCTTGCCGTTAAACCTGATTTCCTACTCCTTGATGAGCCCTTTGGTGCACTTGATGCGCTGACGCGCGAGAAGATGCAAGCCCTCCTGCTTACCATTTGGAAAGAGACAGGAGTGGGTGTTTTACTCATTACTCATAGTGTGGATGAGGCACTACTGCTCGCGACTGATTTATGCGTTTTACACGGCCCGCCAACGACTATCATCGATCGTGCTCAGCCATCCTTTGCACGACGCTTTTTAAAGGGTGAAACGGTGAGGAATATCAAAGCTGATCCTGAGTTTTCAGTCGCGAGGCAACAATTACTCGATCAATTATTGGAGGTGATATGAGTCTACTCCGCCATACCTCGGCGTCTTGGCGTCTGAATAATCACCTATGGAGTGTTTCCACGCTTACTGTAGTCATCATCATCGGTGCATGGTTCACCGCGTCTTATCTAGGATGGATAAACACGCTGTTCTTTCCCTCTCTGGCCGAACTCTTTCTTGCCTTTAAACAGCTCTGGCAGCAAGGCTATCTCGATATCACCTTAGCCCAGCATATCAATGCAAGTTTACTACGGGTATTAACCGCCTTAGGCATCGCCCTAGTCACCGCTATCCCTCTCGGAATAGTGATGGGGCTTACCCCGGTCATTCGGGCGATTTTCACCCCGATCCTCGATTTCTACCGACCTATCCCGCCTCTAGCCTATCTGCCCCTTATAGTGATTTGGTTAGGTATCGGCGAGGTATCGAAAATATTATTAATTTATTTAGCGATTTTCGCCCCACTGACCATCAGTACCGCAGAGGCTGTCCGTCGTGTTGAACCTCATCGTATACAAGCCGTTCGCTGCTTGGGAGCATCGTCCCTGCAAGTTATCCGCTTGGTAATCTTACCCAGTATTATTCCTGAGCTACTCACTGGTATTAGAATTTCGTTGGGGGTTGGCTGGTCGACGTTAGTTGCAGCAGAACTCATTGCCGCAAATCGTGGGCTAGGTTTCATGGTGCAATCTGCGGCACAATTTCTCTCAACCGATGTCGTGGTTGCAGGGATCATTATGATTGCGATAGTCGCTCTCTTAATTGAGCTACTACTGAGACAGTTACAAAAAAGATTCGCACGCTGGAGCCTCTATGACTATTAATGTAACCCCCTTGACCCGTTCTCTAGGCGCCAAAGTTCAAGGGCTTGATCTCACGCTATTCACTCCCGACACGGTGCAGCAGGTTTATGATCTACTGCTTCAGTACCAAGTCCTATTCTTTCGTGGCCAGAAGCTATCCCCTGCTACTCATGCGGCTCTCGCCGCGCAATTTGGTGATTTACATATTCATCCGATCTATCCGAAGGTCGAGACGCAGCCCGAAATATTGATCCTTGATACCGCCCTTAATGATTTGAGAGATAATGCGTTATGGCATACTGATGTCACCTTTATTGAACAGCCACCGCTGGGATCCATCCTCAATGCCATTCAGGTTCCTGAGTATGGTGGAGATACGTTGTGGGCCAGCAGTAGTGCGGCTTACGATGCGTTATCGCCACCTCTACAACAGCTGATCGATGGACTCTACGCGGAACACGATATCCAATTATCCTTCCCCGATGAGCGCTTTAGCTCCACCGCTGAGGATCAACAAAAGCTGATTAACGCTCGTCAAGAGCATCCACCGGTTATCCACCCTGTTGTACGTGTACACCCCGATACCGGTAAAAAAGGCCTATTCGTGACTCCCGGTTTTACCCGCCGTATATTAGGTGTTAACGCATCAGAAAGCCGTGCTTTGCTGGACCTGCTTTTCGCGCACAGTACACGTCCAGAGTTCTGCGTACGCTGGCAGTGGCAGGCCAATGACATCGTATTTTGGGATAATAGAATAACTCAGCATTACGCCTGCGATGACTATCGTCCGCAACGACGAATTATGCATCGTGCGACAATATTGGGGGACCGCCCTGTAGGGCCTTAATATAGAAACCCCCTCAATAACCTAATATTGAGGGGGCATAGATTAGAAGTCGTAGCGTAAACGAACCAGGTTCATATCGCCTTCTTTGTCAGTCGTTGATGCGAAGACATGTTCGTAATCGACACGGAAGCCGTAGTTAGCAAATAACGCCACCCCGACACCATTATCGATACGCTTGTAGTTGCGGCCATTCACATACTCAAGACGGTCACCCATCACATAAGGCATGACTGCTTTGACGCCCATCTGCTGGACAGGGAATTTATACCCGGCAAAATATTCCACGCCCCACGCATCGCCCGCAAAATAGTTATTCGCATTTTTAAGCTTAGTTTTCAGGAAGTTTTGGTAGTATCCGCCACCTGCTGAAATCGTCCAATTACCCGGCGTCCACCCTAAGGATGTGCCTACGATATTCTGGTTGTAGTCTTTGCTTTGCCCATGAGCATGATCGTAAACCGTCGCCTTGGTATAGTTCCAAGCGGTTCCCCAAGATAAATCTTTGGTAATGTGGTAATCGACACCTACAGAGCCGCCACCTTTACGCTTATAGCGCATTTTGTCGCTTGTCAGTAGCGGATCATCACCAAACAGATAAGAGGCATAGACATCGACATCACCAACTCGACCTTTGTACTTCAGCATTTTACGAGAGCGATAGGAACCATCATAGTCGCCGTTCACACCGTTACCCGGCGCTTGCGCTAACATATCGTCATCCCAAATATCGGTTTTCGCTCCCACCGCATCGTAATAGACACTGTTTTGCTGACCGAAGGTTAACTGCCCATATTGCTGGCTCTTCAAACCGGTAAACCACTGGCGGCGCGTGGTATTCGTTGCGCCCGAGGCGTAGTGATTATCCCAATTAAAGACTTTCGGGATATTCACCCCTAATTCGTAATAGTTGGTCCAATTTATATCTTGCGTCAGCGCATAGTCGACGCTAAAACGAAAACGCGTCCCGCCATCGAAACCGTTACGCTTATAAGAGGTATCCTTACCGCCGGTTTGGTGGTTGAACTGAGGACGAATACTGCCACCGACTTTGACATTCAGACGGCTAAGCGGATCACTTGCTTGAGGATCTTGCTTAAGTAACGTGATTTCTGCTTGGCTGACCGCGGGTAATCCCAGTAAACATAACGCCAAGACGGATGGCGAGAAAAGACGCGTTTTCATTAATTTAATTATCCTGTAAGAAAAAACTGAAATAGTCGAGCAAGGTGATTATCCTTACGCTTTATGACAAAAATATTACTTAATTAGAAAATTCTTAACTCTACCGCACCAAACTGGTGCCTAATGAGCTAATAAGACTCAGAAATTAATAAATTGAATCGATAATTGCTTACCGAATAGTGTTTTTGTGCCGTTCATTCGTCTAGTCTTGTCAATTTTTACATCGTTATCCATATAATTCCTAAGAATGGAACGGTTCTTGCTCAGCCTATAAAAAATTGTGGGGCAAGACGATGTCAAAATTAAATAATGAATCACTCCTGTATGGATTGAATGACCGCATACCTGTCATACCCGCTGTCTTTACTGCCGTCCAGCATATGTTGGCAAGTATTGTTGGTATTGTGACACCCCCCTAATTATTGGTCAGGCCTTAGGGCTGACTCAGTGGTTACCCTACCTAATAAGCATGTCGTTGTTCGCATCGGGAGTGGGTACCGTTATTCAGGCGGTGCGATTTCGGAACATCGGCGCGGGGATGATTTGTCTACAAGGGACAAGCTTCGCATTTTTGGGCGTTATTATCGCAGGCGGCTTACTGCTTAAGCGGGAGGGTGACTCTGCGGAGCAAATACTGGCGATGATTTTCGGCTGCACGGTAGTTGCCGCTATTATTCCGCTAATCGTAAGTCAATTTATCCATTTCTTCTCGCGTTTGTTAACGCCGCTAGTCACCGGTATTGTGATTGTGCTGATCGGCATCAGTCTAATTCGAGTCAGTATTACCGACTGGGGCGGCGGGTTCGGTGCCGCCGATTTTGCCTCCCCGCATAATCTTGGACTGGGGTTGTTTACGCTGTTTATTATCGTACTGATGAACTGTAGTCGCCGCCCGTGGTGCAAGCTTTCTAGTATCGTGGTGGGAATCGTTGCTGGGACTCTTCTCGCCTCGCTTCTAGGAAAATTTCATCCACACTTTAGTCCCGATCTATTACCGATATTACCTAGCCCATTTCGGTTTGGTATCAGTTTCTCGTGGACGGTATTTATCCCTATCGCCTTGGTCTCTTTAATTTCGATTATTGAAACCGTCGGTGATTTAACCGCGAATTGCATGCTGTCCCAGCAACCGGTGGTGGGCGCAGAGTTTCAGAAAAGGATCCGCGCGGGCATCCTGGGGGACGGTGTCAGTTGTTTAGTGGCGGCAGTGTTCTCCTCATTTCCCAATACTACTTTCGCCCAAAATAATGGCGTCATCCAAATGACTCAGGTTGCCAGCCGCTATGCCGGCATTTGGATTGGAGGGCTATTTATCCTATTGGGTCTATTTCCGCCCGTTAGCCAATTACTCGAACAGCTCCCCAAACCTGTGTTGGGGGGGGCAACCTTGGTGATGTTTGGCAGCGTGGTAGCTGCTGGCATACGTATCATGACGCGAGAGACTTTAGATAGTCGAGGTATGCTCATCATCGCTCTCTCTTTCAGTGTCGGCATCGGTATTGAATCACAGCCAAATTTTCTGAGTGCCATGCCCCAATTCTTTCAAACACTTTTTCAGAATGCTGTGACCAGTGGTGGAACCCTCGCCCTGTTACTTAATTTGCTGTTACCCAAGACAAAGGAAAATAATGATGGCTGAACGCCTATGGATTAAACAACCGTTAGCTTGTTTTGATGGGACTCAGCACATAGAGAGCAACGGTATCGTAATCGAAGGGAATACGATCGTTGAAGTCCTCGCCGCCCAACAGCTCCCTTCTCGCCCATGTGAGAAGGTTTTCGATGCTCGCCAACACGTGGTGCTACCGGGGCTCATCAATACTCATCATCATTTCTATCAAACCTTAACCCGGGCTTGGGGGCCGGTTATCAATCAACCTCTTTTTCCGTGGCTACAAACCCTCTATCCCGTGTGGGCAAAACCGACTCCGCAAGCACTCCGCGTCGCGAGCGAAGTTGCCCTGGCAGAGCTACTACTTTCTGGCTGCACGACCACCAGCGATCATCACTACCTGTTCCCTGTTGGCATGGAGGAGGCGATCGATATACAAGTTGCCGCCGTGAATCATCTGGGAATGCGAGCCACCTTAAGTCGAGGGTCGATGAGTTTAGGAGAAAAGTCGGGGGGATTACCCCTGAGGGATCCCCAGAAAATTTAGTAAACCAAAATCATATCGTTATACCTTTGCTGTAATTTCTTCAGTCCCGAGTCCAGCGACAGGGTTTTCAATATGAGCGGGGAATGTCGAAATACATTC
>OFEI01000013.1_pt1 | contig 100974 bp, 115 predicted proteins | sample 1521041 | NCBI WGS metagenome assembly OFEI01 (sample SAMN05335687, study PRJEB24111) | insect metagenome | biome: ENVO:00009004; isolation source: gut from larvae fed green and black olives | host: Bactrocera oleae | place: Israel | collected 2011-11
ACGGTATTGGTGTTCAGCGCCAGAACGGTAGCATGAAGCGACGTGGTCATGCTGTACTGGCAGATAAAGCCTACTCTGGACATGCGTTACGCAACGAACTGAAAAACAAGGGTATAAAAACCGTCATTGCTCGTAGAACAAATGAGAAAATGGCGTCAGATGGTCGTTCACAGCTCGATCGTGATGCTTACCTTAATCGCAATGTTGTTGAACGTTGCTTTGGTCGCCTGAAAGAATATCGTCGCATCGCCACACGTTACGACAAAACGGCGAGGAATTATCTGGCGATGGTTAAACTGGGTTGTATCCGACTGTTTTACAAAAGATTATGCAATTAAGGGACATAGCCTATTCTTGATTCAGATTTTCTTCCTTAAATTATTAGAAAGGTATAAGTTTTCTCGATCATACAGTTGGAAATAAAAATATTAACTATATTTTATTATCCAGAAACTGAAACTGTGAGTAACCCGTTAGTGTGGATGCATGCACTAACGGGTAGTAAAACCTTTACATGATTAAACATCCTTCAGGATGAACATGGGGATTCAGTTATCTAACCCGGAAAGATGTGAAGTTAGCATTTTAAAAAGCATGGGGCATTCGGGGCAAGTTTCAACGTTCCAGCCACAGCGACTAAACAGTTTCGTCAGCCCCGCCACGTTCCCCGTCAGACGCGCTATCAGCGGATTTGTCTGTCTGCCATTATCGTCAAAAGCTACATCGAGGTTGCTCCGTGAAAGATTCGGGAGTAACATCTCGCGAAAAACGCCGTTGCTTCAGTGCGGTAGCCAGCCAGCGTGTGAGAAAAAGGTTTTCCTGCGCCGGTGATAACACATCACCTTTTTGTCTGGCCAGCGCAAGCGCCACCAGGGCACACCAAGCCAGGTGGCCCGATTTTTTCTGTCAGCGTCACTGCGTGTCCTTCTCCTTTCTGTTCCTGGTTGTTCATGCATCACTCTGGCATATTTTAACCGTAAAGAAGGCAGCCAGTCATATGAAACTAAGCGATTACTATAAATTTATTCAATGCCTTCCATAGTTAATCAGCTAAAGAAATGAATATACGTTCATTGTCATATATATTTATTATCCTTTTAGTTTTATCTTTATTCCAGTGACAGCGACCTGCAAAAATAATTGCAGCCCCTTCGAGACTTTCAGAATCTGAAATATTAAATTTTTCGATTATTACATCACGCAGATCGCCTAAGGGTATTCCAACATCCCTGCATTCAGCAGGATTAAGCCATTCAATATCCTTGTTCGAGTTATATAGCGTCCCCCAGTAAAACCTGAGTGAATTTTTAGTCATGGGTTCAGCATCAGGAAATTTCACAAATAAATTTTTGGCTTTATACTTGAAGTCGCCGAACGGGATGATCGTATCAGACGTCGCCAGTCCTGTCCCCCGGATTAAGCTGTGCAGTATTTTTTGAAGTGAAACTGTCGGAACTCGCTTTTGTTCTGACTTTATGGTGTGGACTTTATTGTGCCCCGTCCCGGTTATCTCCGTTTTCCCGCTTAAACCAGACGGTTCGCTGCCTGCTGAAGAAGAACTGTCAAAATTGAAGCTTATTTTAATTGTATCTGACTCTGCGATTATCTGCTGAACTTCAGAAGCATTTCTGACTTCCCTTTGTCGTTGCGGTAAGAGTGTATTTTCCCTGCAGGTGCAGTACCGGGACCCAAAACAGGCCTGTTTACCATCAACACTTTTTTTCTGTAGAATGCCTGTTCACGGCAACCAGGGCATACCAGTGAATGCCTTAATTTCTCTATTTCTTTCTCAGGTAATTTTTGGAAATCGATAACTGAGTAGCACTTATCGACACCACCAAAAGTACAAATACTATTAAACATAGTAAAGTCACCTCCTGTTATTTTGTTATTTAACAGATAATTAAAATCTCCTCAATATAACACATTACTTTTTCTCTCTTACCTGTTGTGCCCTTCTCAGCGCATAGCCCAGGCGTAATGTTTTTCCGCATAGTTGTACAGCCGGTAAGAGTTCTGTTCGTCGCCACCAATAAAAATACCGTTATCCATAATCCCCTCGGCCAGCCGCTGCGTATACCGGTGCGCAGCCTCATCCAGCTCAGCCCGACTCCCCCACGCGCCCTGCTGTTTACGCCAGTTCAGCCGCACGGCTTTCAGCAGGCGGCACATCTGCTGGCAGATGAAGTAGCAAGCGACGACGTTGCGCGCATCCCCCACAAAGACCACATCGCTGTCCGGGCGCATCATTTCGTTCCACAGGTAGATATCGTAGCAGCCCAGCATCATGGCCACGCGTTTTGCCACGAAACCGCCGTACCAGTAATACGCGGTGCGGGGGATGTTCAGGCGGCGGCTTTCGGCAATATTACCGGTATGGAATGACAGCAGGCCAGATTCCGTCAGTTCCCGGACCAGCACCTCCAGCGCCCTGTGCCAGGCCCCGTTTTCACTGCGCTCAGACAGTGCTGAAAAGTACCGGCTGACAATGCCGGCAATCTGCTGTTCCGGTACGGCGTCACCATTCTCCGTCTGAAGGGACAGTTTACGACACAGTTCCTCGCGCTCCACCAGGGCATTCAGCATGGCGTCCGTTGTCACGTTCTGTGCGGTGGCCAGTGACGCGACACGTTCACGCAGGTCATCAGAGAGAAAGACGCCAGCCCCGACGGCGACCGCCGACGGTATCCTGACGCGGCGTGTTACGGGCTTGTAGATTTCGCCGGTCTCCGGCCTGATTTTCAGGCCAGCCTTAAGCCAGCGGCTCAGCTCCTGGGGAAGGATATCCGGATTGTCCTTCAGAAAACGCGCCCGGTTTCCGCGCGCCGTTCCGTACACACTGTCAATGTAGTCGGTCAGCAGCATAACGATATCCACAGAAGTGTTTATAAACACAATCGTTTATATCACATGCATACCGGACAGGCGAGCAGTGCGCAGCCTGTCCACTGAATGCCGCTTTAGCGGCATGGAGGCGCCTGCTGGTATTGAATATGGCACTGTGAGTGAGTGGCGCCGTAGCCCGGCGCAGCCGGTTACGTTGTTGACAAGTTCCACTAATCCATCCCTTCTCCCTGCCAGACCAAAACCCGCTAAAATCGATACAGAAGCTGCTGTGCGCCGTCGGAGTGGTCACGACAAGGCGTAGCCGCAGTCGGGGCGTATCTCCGCGTTAGCGGGCCGTGAGGGCCGCTTACGGGCGTGTACACAATAACGTTCAGCGACACTGCTTACAGCGATTCAGGTTCTAGTTACAACATCCATCATTAAAAGCGACGTTGTTCCGGGCCTTTGGCCCGGGGCGGCCTCGCTTTTCAGTGGTGGGGAAGGGCTGTGATGGTTCAGGTGTGCACGATTTACGTCTTTGAGTGACTGTTTCGTACGTTGTAACTACTAGGGCGTTTGGGGGCCCGTCGCGTAGCGATGGGAGCTACTTCAGGTAGTTGCCGAACCTGCGCGGACGTGAGTCCGCTGCAAGGGCGGACATTTTAAGGAGCCTGTCCACACGTCAGGCGACGAACAGGTTATATATTTATATGAATTAAATAAAAGATATTTAAAAGAAGTGCAGAGCAGGTTTTTAAAGGAAACCACGCACTTTGAAATCAGTGCGGCTGGCGCTCTGTAACAATAACGGCTGTAACCTTATGGGAAGTTCCCTTGCAGTTAGATGTGGGTAACTGAATTCGGCGGGCAAAAATGCCACCGGCAACAAAATTTCAGCACTGTCCGGCAGGAAAAAAGGGGGAATCATAGATGGCCGTCATACCGGTTCGCTTAGATAATAAGCAACGGTGAGTAACAGACGTGCAGAACCCTCCGGCGTCAGCCGGATTAATGAAAGGAGAGGGGGTCAGGTGGTGGCCGTTGCCAGCCGCGTATAGTTGTTGCCACGGGACATAAGCATTCGCTCTTTTACACGCCTTGCCTGTTCCCGACGCACAGCGTCAAGATTTCCGGTAAAGCGGCCTTCAGCAATTTCCCGCGTCAGTTGCCGCCTTACGATGGTTTCAATATCGCGGCGGTTACGGTCAGCGTCACGGCGGGCGCGGGCGCGCTTCAGCCCGTGAGATTTGCGCTCGGACTGGTAGCTCCGGAACCGCTCACGCACGAACCGCCAGGCTTTGGCTATCAGTTCGTCCATATCCAGGCGGGGGAGGCGTTGTTTTTCACGCTGCTGATTCTCCCATTCCACACGGCTGCGCCTCGCGGCCACAACGGCCACGTCAGAGACGTCGAGCGCGGAGAACAGTGCCGGCGTGAAGGTGATATCGGTCGGGATATTGCAGCCAATCTGCGGGTCATACTCGGTCTGATAGGTAATCAGCCCCAGCTCCGCCATAAACGTCAGCGCCCGCGTGGCGCGGGTGATGGACAGATTGCCGCTTTTCGACTCGGTGGCGAGACCGCACTCGATGGCCAGATTGGTGATGGAGCGCTGAACGCGGTTGGCCAGCGGGTCATAGTGGAAACACAGCCCCTGGAGCAGGGCATCGATGGCCCGGCGGCGCAACAGTGGCGGCATCCGGTGACGTTTACCCAGCGAGCGTAAGAACGCCACATGGATGGAAAAGTCAAAACGGGACGTGAAGCCTTCGGCTTTCGCCATCAGCTTACGACAGAACGGCAGGGTCTTTTTCCCCTCTCGCGGTGTGAATACCGGATTCGGGTTTTTGACCTGACGGTAATGGGAGAACAGGGTCTGAGCGTCAGTCACACCTTCCCGCACTTATGTTGCACGGAAGGAGCACTGAGCACAGAAGGTATTGCAGTTTTCTGAGCATGCACATATACTCCCCGTACAGAGCAACAGCTTCTGTACGGTTTTAGTGGGCCCCGGTAATCTTCTTCTCGTCGCCAAACATGAAGGAAGGTTATCGGGGTTTTGTTTTTTCTGGTTCCGGGTAGACACCTCAGCAGAACCAGTTATCTACCACCTTACGGCGTGGCTCACCAAAAATTCTTCAGACGATCAGCAATCTATCACCAGAAACACATATACTCAAGAATGTTAGTCCGTGACTTTGTTTCGACACTCTGAAACCGCATCATGAATCAGCTTCTCAATCATTTCTGACTGTGTCACACCTTTAGTCGCACACAACAATTCAAGCTCTGCTTTAAGAGACTTCTCCACATAAACACGCATTTCTTTATGGGTCTCTTTCAGCTTCGCGACATGCGCTTTCTGCCTTTGAACAGGAGACATCGGATTACCTTTACGGTACTGACGTTTCTCTTTCGATGAGGAAGTTTCTGCATTTCCAGTCTGCGACATCTCTGCCTCCTCAGCTTTCAGGCGGTGATCGTTTCGCAGAGGATACTACAGATTCGTGAAATCAGCGACTTAACTTTACGCGAAAGTGTGAGCCATGTTGGCGCATGGCTCACCTGGATGGATGTAGATTGCAGATCACATTACGATGCTGATTAGTATGAAGAATGCCACTCCGTTCCTCCGTCCCAGCGCGACTGCCAGTGCTGAAGGTAGGCTTGCGCCACTTCCGGCACGTCCTTAATCACCAGCACATTCTCGCTATTTCTCGAGGCCGCAGAGCGGGTCATATTAAAGCTGCCTGACTCAACCGTATGATTATCAACAATAATGACTTTATCGTGCATGATGGCGTAGCAACCGTTGGTACGCAGCGGAATACCGGCATTCACCACAACATTCATCGCCGACTGGCTGGTTTTGTTTCGGTTCCCTTTCTCATCGAGCACTATCTTCACATCCACACCCCGGTGTTTTGCTCTGACAAGTGCGCTAACCACCTCAGGAGACGTAAATGAGTAGCCCATCAGCCGAATTTCGTGCTGTGCTGACTCAATAGTCTTAAGGACCAGCTGCAGTGCCGTTCCTTCCGGAGAAAAACCCGTCTCGATGCTGGCGGCATACGCTGCCGGTGCGGGTGCATAAAGGGCCAGACCGAGCAGCCCTGCCACCAACCATCTGCAGGTATTTGCTTTGCTGCGAACTGCCATAGTTATCCTCATTACATACCGTCCATAAAGTGCGGGGAGAGTATCTGTACGTCATTGATCAGCAGCCAGAGGCTCAGGGTCAGCTCTTCCATCAGAACCACAGCAGCAACCAGTGACGTCCACGCCCGCCGATCGCGTTTCAGGAGCTGACGAAACAGCGCCACGCTGGCCACAAAAATGCCGACAGTTATCCAGGGAACGAGCTGGTTGATAACCATTGCACTGCTGCTGCACTCAAAACATGCCATAGGATTTCCTTCACAGAATTGATTAAGAAACGCCGGGATCGGGGGAAACTCGCTTTGCCCCGGTTCCGGCGTTGGACAACGACGCGGAGCGGAGGCGTCAGGACGTTCTGGTATAACGGAACCAGTAGCAGACAGGCCCGTCGTCGGTATCATGGACTGAGCCCAGAAACCAGCCGTCATCATCCGGCGGTTCGGGTATCCAGCCCCGTGCGTCCGGCGCTTCATCGGTAAATCCGGCAGCAAAAACCTCAGGAGCCTCATCGCGCATGGTCATTACAAAGCACTGCAGCCCGTGGGTCCTCAGCCAGTAGCTGAACTCCGCCGCGGTTTCGCAGCCACTGCGGGCATACGCCGGATGCGACCAGTACCCCTGCTCATCACGCTCTGCGGTAACAGGCACAATCATCCTCTGACCTCCCCCGGCACGGACTGACTGACGGGCGTTTCGGTGTGGCATTCACCTGCCGTGTCTTCACCGGGCGCCGGTTCGTTCATTATCTGCATCCATCTCTGGCGCTCACCTTCCGACATCCTCCGGCACAGCCCCGGTGCCAGGACACTCAGCAGGCGCTCAATGTACGCCAGCCGGCTCAGCGTCAGGGATGCGTCTTCGGACTCCGGGTGCCTTATCGCCTGAGCCACCTCACGACACTCAAGAATACCTTTCATGAGCCGCACGCCACCGGCCACGCGCTCCATCTCTTCGTAATGATGTATCTGCTCCATCATCCTCATGAAAATGACCTCATCGCTTTCACGGGCACGCGCTTTTTCACTCATCGCAGTAATGCGCTGATAAACCATCCAGATAAATAACGGCATTGTTATCAGCGCACATGTTTTCAGGCTGGTCCCCTCCGACTGAACGTTATTTATTGCCAGATAAGCAAACAGATAAATCAGGCAGCAGACAAATGCCAGCCCGGTATATTTATAAATCCGCATAGTTCACCTTTTAAGTTTAACCTTTAAGTTCAGACATAAAGCCCACATTGAACCCCCGAAAAAATCAATAAACAGAAAAACCAGGAATAGCATTATTCCCCGTGAATTAACGTTATTTATCAGAAACTTTAATTAACGCACTCATCTCTCATTAAGGAGTGAGTTTTATTCTGTAACGGGTCAGATGGAGAATGAATTAATACTGCATTGCGCCAGGTAGCTTAACCCGCTTTTTGTTGAGTGATGGCATCTGACACCCCGGACTCGGCCTCAAGTGCCGTCAGAAAGTCCCGTATCATCCTCTGCAGCTCCCGGGCATCACGGCTTCGCAGCAGCGGCATGCCCGCCTGGCGCATGACCTCATCCAGCAGGATGTCACGCCGGCAGCGGCTTTTCTTCAGGTGGGACGCATCGCCCAGCTCCACGGCCGCCACAACGCGAAACGTCCTGCGGTCAACGATAACCACGTCACAGTGCCACTGGGCTGCCATATGGAAAAGCTTCCACCATGTCCGGCTCCGGCCCCTGACGCGCGGCGTTATCTGCACAATATCGGCCACCCTGACCTGCGGGCACAGATACCACCGCCTCATGTCCACAGCCCGGAACAACCCCTGCATAAAGTGAACCTCACGGTCGGTCATCAGCTGTGCCTGCCTCTCCCAGAATACGCCGCCCGCCATCAGTTGCTCTGTATCGCCCACCCTGACGCCAGCCTCTCTCAGCCGCCTGATAAGCGGTGCATGCGGCCGTTTCTGCTTCAGCACACAGGAGAGCAGTAAAATCAGTGCCAGCAACGAAACGATAAATACCACCACACCGGCATTCATGAACCCACGCTCCCTTCGCTTCGCACGCTATCGGTTAACGGCCCGCCATCACCTGAGTAACGTTTATCCTGCACCGTCCGGAACCGCTCAGAGAACAGCCAGCCACTCAGGGTGACGGTATTGTCCGGTTCATCCGGCGCGCAAACCGTAATACTGTCCTTCGTCACCCCGGTGATATCAAAATTCGCACCGCAAAGATGCCGGATAATATCATCACGGGAGTGAATAATACCCCTCCCCACCAGGTCTTTAACCGTTTCCTTAATAACTTTTACAGCCTCCGTGTTTTCATCACGGCAGGTTAAATTATTTTCTGACATATTTTCCTCACCTTCCATATTTAATGATTGCTAAAGATGCACATTCTTCTTCGCGCTCATGAATTATTTAAACAAAAACCCAGGCCATAGATAAAACATGCAGAACCGAATATTACTGGTCAGCACTGAATCAGAAATTAAAGCAGGGTATTTAATTCCGGGTGCCGAACGGGCGGGCACCCGTCATATCGGGAGCGTCAGTCCGTCAGGGGTGCGCGCAGTTTCCAGGTGCTGCCGCCAAAGAGCACGGGTCCGACAACCCGCTCCCACTTTTCAGCCTCCGTCAGGCGGTCGGCTACCGACAGGAAGTCTGTATGATTCAGGATAGTTTCATCCCGCTCATCGGCAGAAACCAGCGTGTAGCCGTCAGGAATACGGGGTGTCTGCTGGCCCGCCGTTGACGCAGAAGCACGCCAGAACGTCCGGATGCAGCCCCCCCGCTCAGGGCGGTAAGAATAACATTTTCAGGTACGCGCATACGCCAGTTACTCCCCGGACTGACCGGCAGCCTTACTGATGGCCTGCTGCAGGGCCTCCGCGCTGGTGTATCCCGGAATAACCGTCACGTTATCAGCACTGGCGCCGGCTGACGGGAGAACCACCGGGGCTGGGGTACCGCTGAAGCCCAGCTGCTGCGCGAGTGTGTTTATGCCATCCAGGGTCCCCTGAACGTCAGGGGCTGCCTTAGCATCGAACTTCACAGCTTTTGCGGCCGCGCTGATATCAGCATCGGTCAGCTTACCCTCGTTGTAGCCGGTGGCGTAAATCGCGTTGTGATAGTGAAGGTAAGCATCGGCCCCCTTCTGCTTCCAGACCTGGAGCCCGGTTTTCGCCGCACTGAGCGACGCCGGCCAGCGCTGACCAAATATCGGGAATTCCTTGAACACAAAGCGCACGTCCGGGTTTGCTTTTATTACCTTCTCCAGTTCCGGCGCCAGGCGGGCACAGTAGATGCACTGGTAATCGAAAAACTCGACGACCGTGACTTTTGCATCGGCCGGCCCATATGACGGCGTGCCTTTATCGTTCAGCAGCGCTGCCTGATTCTGAACCACGGCGGCCGTCATCGCCTGCTGCTGTTTCTCCTGCTGTTGGGCCTGCAGCTTCTGGCTGACTTCAACCAGCACCTCCGGATGGGCCAGCAGGTAGTCTTTCGCGATTTTACCAATGCGGGCTTCCTACTCCGGGGTAAAGGCAGCGGCAGGTTTCTCTGCTGCCCCCGCCACGCCGGAGACCAGAAGGCCTGCGGCAAGCATGACTGAAAGAGTTTTATTCATGTTCATCCTGTGTTTTTCTCTTCTCTGTTGTTATCAGTTCGTTCCCTGCACGGGTGGCAACGCTTCTGACCGCCCTGCGCATGCGTTTGGTGTGCTCCTGAGCCCTGCGCTCCACGGCATACGCCGCCTCCTCCTCGCTCACCGGTGCGACCGGTTCACCGGCAAGGTTTTTACGCCACGCGCCCACCGTCATGGCGCCCAGATACGCATCCGAGCGGGTGACGGCGGCAAGACAGCGTTTCAGCGTCTTCACGGAAACCTCCAGCCCGCGCCGGCGAATGTCATTGACCATTGCCTCCCGGATGTTGACCGCCAGGAGCTGCGGCTGGCCGTCCGTCACCAGGGCTGGCCAGCAACGCTTCAGGAGCGCGAGCGCGTCCGCAAGCGGCATGACCTTCCGGTACACCGGTTCCGGGGCAGGTTTGCGCCTGGCCGCCCGCATGGCCTCCCTCTCCTGGGCCTGCCCCTCAGCCCACTGCCGGGCTTTCTCTGCTTTTCTGGCGGCCTTCTCGTCCGCCTGCGCCTTTTTCGCGCTCTCATCCACCACCTGCTTCCTGACCTTCCAGGCAGGCGTCGTGTTCACCACCACGGTCTTTTTACGCGTGACCCGGCCCGGACCCGCACCGTCCGGTTCACTGTTGCTTACGGCACGCTGACCTTCTGGCTCCGCTTTGCGGCGCAGCGTCAGCGTGGGGCGCCCCTGCTCTGTCATCCTGCCTCCGGATAAATCTGTTTCACGTATACTCCCCTGACTGACCTTATTCTGACACGGCAGATATCACATCACCATCAGTCCGATGACGGTAAGGTGTACCGCGTAGAACAGCGGGAAAAATTCGCGCGGCCAGAACCTCGGCACGCGGCAACAGGTCCGACTCAGCACCGTCAGGGTAACGCCGGGTATTACCAGACCCGCGATGGCAAAGGCGGGGCTGTCCGCGGCATTCAGCGCGAGTATCGCCAGTGCCAGACACAGCGCCAGCCCCGTGCGCGTGGTGCGCCGGCCCGTCATACATACGCCGCAGGCCAGCATCAGCATCACTACCCCCGCCAGCCCGTAGCTTCCCGCCGAAAACGGCAGCCAGGCCAGAACCACCATCAGGGAGAGCGGCCACGTGCGCGGCCCGTGCCGCTGCATCAGCGCCAGCGCCTGTCCGCTGACCGCAAAGGCAAACAGGATATTGCCCAGGTCCGGGCGCAGCCCGGCCAGTATCCAGCCGCCCTGCGCCACCCCGGCCCATATCCAGAGCCGGTTCAGGGCGCGCTGCTGAATCTGCGGATGGCGGGCGAGGTTCATGGCCCAGACCAGGCCAAAGAGCGGAAACGCTCCCCGACCGGCAAGACGCAGCCAGTCATTATCCAGTCCGCACAGCATGCTGATGTGGTCGGCCACCATCAGGAGGAGCGCCACGGTTTTGATAAGGTCGGTCTGGCCCGGCGTCCACACAAGCAGACGCTGCAGCCAGCAGTCGGCCACCACCACAAGGGGGAAAAGCGGATGGTTTTCAGCGCGCATATCAGTCGCCTCCCAGAGTCTTTTCACGCTCAAGGTCTCGCACCGTTTCGCGCTCCATCTGCTGCAGGCGGTCCCGCTGCACGCTCTCGCGCACCACCTGAGACACCGCCTCATCCCGGCGGCGTTCTTCCGGCGCATCCAGCAGCGTGAGGGGAGATGCCGGCGTTTCTTTTATCCGATCCATATCCCGCACCACATCCCGGACGGCGACGTCAGCCACTCCGGCCGGCCCGTCGCCGCTGCGGGCCATCTCGCGGACCGCCTCTTCGGCACGCTTATCCAGCTCCCGCTGCACCTCAGCCTCCCGGGCCTGCTGCGCCAGCACCTCCGGCGGAACCGTCTCTCCGGGCTGCGTACCGGTGCCGTCGGGCAGGCTGTCGGCCCAGACCCGACCGCCGGTAATGGCGCCGGGGTTCCACGGTCGCGCCTCACCTTCGAGCCGCACCACCACGCCGCTCTGCGGATTCTCCCGCGCGAGCCGCACGCCCTCTTCCATATCCCGCGCCAGCAGCGACTCGCCGTTACGGCTGGCCTGCAGGCCCGCAAACGCCGCGTCCCCGCTGCCCATCACCCGGCCTTCACCAGCGAGCCCCTTAAGCTGCCCGTCTCCGGACGTCAGGGCGCTCAGCCAGACGCCCGCCTGCCTGCCGTTGCGGTCGAAGGCCGGGAGCGCCACGTGCGGCTGTGGGTATTTACGCCCCGGCGAGATAAATTTCGCCATCGAGCCCTCGGGCTGCAGCCCGGCCTGGCGCAGCGCGGCGCGACCGGCAGGCACCTCACCCAGCGCTTTAGCCGTCGCCGTCAGGCGGGCGGCATTCGCGACGGCGCGGTCGCCACGCGGCTCGAGAATGTCATGCGCCGTACTTTTCGCCTGCAATTTTTCCATCGCGGCCACCCACTTATCCCGGTTGTCGGTATAAACCTGCGCGTTCTGCTTCATGCGGCTCAGCGCCACGTAGGCCGACTCGAAGCTCACCATCCGCTTACGTCCGCCGTCCGTGCCCTGCAGGGAGATGGAGAAGGGTTCGCTCGCACCCTGTGAGCCTTCAACGGTAACGGCATAGGCCAGGTCGATGTGCTGCTCTGCCTGCTCCGCTGACGGCGTGAGCGTGCGGGTCTGTTTTCCATCCGACAGCGTGACGCTGTCACCTTTTATCTCACTGACCGACCAGACGCTGTTGGCCACGAAGCCCCGCTCGTTGTCGCTTTTCGAAAAGCGCATCCGGTCGCCTTCCGACACGGTGATGGTGTCCTGACGGTAGAGCGTGACGCCCTCTGTCGCCGCCTGCGCGGGCGACAGGCTGCGGGTGTTGCCCTGCGTATCCTTCAGCGTCACCAGGTGCGCCTCCCCGTCCAGCGCCTCAATGCTGTAATACGTGCTGTCCAGCAGAACCAGGCTGTCGCGGGACGCCTCCCACGTTGCCATGCGCCTCAGCTCCCCGTCGCGGATATTGGCAGTAGTGAGAACCGGCAGCGTGACCTCTTTTTCGCCCACCTCGCCGGCATCCTGACGGGCGTCATGAATCATGGCGTTCACCTGGCGGCGGTCGGCGTTCAGGGCGGTGATAACGATGGTCTGCGCCTGCGCCTCCGGCGTACGCCCCGTGTAGTCCTTCACGATGGCCTCCAGCAGCGTCGCGGGCTCCCCGCCGGGCAGCAGGTCACCGGCCGCCACGGCTTTCGCGATGGCCTCCTCCCGTTCGCGGCTGAACTCCATGACCGAGCTGTCCGGCTGCCAGGCATCCGCCCTGCGCGGCACCTGTGCCGGCGCCACGCGCTCAATGGTCGTCAGGGCGCTGCCGATATCGCGGCTAATCAGGCTGTAGACGGCAGGTTTAAGCTCCGGCGTCTGGCGGACAATCTCCTGCATCACCGCCACGTCAATGGCGCTGCGCTTCTGCAGCAGGCGGAAGGGCTGGCCCGGGGCAATGGACTGCAGCTGGTCGGTATCGCCGCTGGAGACCGCGCGTCCCCCGCCCCCGGCAATCAGGCTGTACGCCTTCGCCATGTCGGCGTTACCGACCATCGAGCTTTCATCCACGAGAAACAGGACGTTGCTGAAGTCCGGTCGTTCGCCGCCGCGCAGCTGCTGCTGCGTGTCGTGAATAAAGGCCGCCAGCGTCTGCGTTTCGGGTACGCCCGCATCTCGCATCTCGCTCACCGCCCGGTGGGTGGGGGCCACGCCGATAACCCGCGGCTGCTCCCGTTCCGGCAGCGTGCCGATGGCCGACATGACCGCCCGGAACTGAGTGGTCTTACCCACGCCCGCGTAGCCCTGCACCAGGGTAAAGCGGTCGGGGGATTCAAGTATCATGCGCGTGGCGTTCCGCTGCCCGTCGGTCAGGCCCGCCAGCTGCGCGTCCGGAACCTTATCCATCAGCGGGGTGACGGCCTCCTTTCCCTCCAGAACGTGGCGGAGGATACTTTTCTCCGCATTGTACGACTGGCGTGAGACCAGCAGCTGCAGGCCGTTTCCAGGCGATACCGGCACCGACAGCAGGGCGCCGCTGCGTATCTGCCGGTCCGCCTCCTTTTCGATGACCTGCAGGCTGAGGCTGTCCTGCTCAAATTCTTTCGCGGCGGCCATCAGCTGCGGCTTCGTGAACGCCAGGCCGTTCCCCTCCAGCACCGGAATGGCCAGGTGGATGGCCTGCTGCTCCGGCGTGTGCAGCCCGGCCTTCTGGTGCGCCAGGGCATCATCGAGCCTGTCATGCCCCGCCGCATCCTTAATCTGTTCAGACACGACGCTCCAGGCAGACTGACGCGACAGCTTCTCCGTCGTTTTCTGCGCCGTCTGCGCGGAATAGAGCTGCACCGCCCTGCCGCTGAGCGCCAGTTTGTTCAGCGTGGTGTTATCCAGCTCGCGCTGCGACAGCGAGGCAAAGACCGTGGCGCTGTCGCTCACCGAGCGGCCCGGCGACTCCACCCAGCCCTGCCCCACCTTCGCGGCGGTAAACGGGCTGTCGCCGGCGGGCAGGACCACGTCCGCCTTACGCCCCGGCAGGCTGACGATGATCCCCGCCTCCCCGAGCGCCTTAACGGTCACCGTATCGCCTCCCCTGAGCCGCGTCCCCTGCGCCTGACCCAGCACTGCCAGACGGTCGCCTTCGGCCACCTGCAGCGTGCCGGTGCGGTACAGCGACCAGCTGCTGTTGAGTTCAGACAGGCGGGTCACCCGCGTCTCACCCTGGGCGTTGCGCAGCGTCAGGCTGTTGTTGCGGCCCGTCACGCGGTCAATGACAAAGCGTTCCCGGCTGCGTGCTTCGGCATTCCAGCGCTCCATGACCATCCCCTCCCGGTAGTGGTCGCGCACCTGCTGATGGCGGCTGTCGAGCCAGACCGGCTCCAGCGTAGTGATACTGACCTCCCGCTCGCCCAGCACCTTTTCCGCCTTAAGCGCCTCGCGGACTACGCCTGCGAGCACCGCCTGCTCGCGCGGACCGGTGACCTGCGCCACGCTGTGTTCACCTGCGCGGACGCTTCGGGCAAAGTCAGCGGCCAGGCGGTCATACCGCTGCCGCCGGTCAGGCTCGCTGATAACCGAGACCTGCGTCTTCTCACCGCCCTGCCACGCGAGCGTGCTCACTCCCGCCTCCTTCATGACGGTCAGGGCGCTGCCGGTCCCGGTGCGCTGGCCGCTGTCGGCTATCAGCAGCTGGACGTTATGGCGCAACGCGCCGTCGAGCAGCGTGAGGGTTTCTTTCAGGGTCAGCTTCTCCCCCTGGTCCACAATCAGCGTGCTGCCGGGCGTAAAGGTCATGCCCTCCGTCAGCCCCCGCCTGTCGGTGATATGCTCGCCGCTGAGGCGCTCATCCTGCATAAGGGCGCTGCGCGAGCGCCTGTCGGCGGCGATAATCTGCACGTCACGCCCCTGTTCGCGCGCCATCATCGTCAGCTCCGCCACGCGCTCACGCTGACCGGCCGCCCCGCCCTGACCCGAAATGATCGCCACGGGCGGACGGTCCTGGGCCAGAACGCTCACGGCATCACTGTATGACCGGCTGCGGGGCACGCTTTTATCCGGAAAAATGTCAGCCTGCCCCGTCCGCTGTAAATCGCGGGTCATCGCTGACACCGACAGCTCGTCCAGCACGTGGATGTTCGAGGTAAACAGCCCCTTCTCTTTATCCAGCGGGATGAGCTGCTCATTTTTTATCGCCGCATCGATGCCGTCACGCGCCATCTCCACCATGCCCGACCGCGCGGGCAGCTGCCCGAGGGTGGTGGTCAGCAGTTCGGAATACGTGAACCGCGCCCGCCGGTCGCTCAGCATCGCGATGGCCTGCCCGACGCTGCTGTTAATATCAATGGCTTCAGGCGTCGTTGCGGGAATATTCCCCTGCACAACCCGCAGGTCTGCCGCCTCACGGTAGGCTTTAATGTCAAACCCCGTCTCTTTCAGGGTCTGCATCCACTCGGCCATGCGCTGTTCGGGGTCAACCTTCTGCTTCGACTGGCGGGTATCGAGCGCCGCCACGTCGCGGTACTTCAGGGACGCGTCATCCCCGACCGCCTCGCTGATGGTCCTGCTGCGGCTGGAATACGGCTCCGTCGGTACGCCCTTCAGCTCCCACATGCCGTGTTTGCCGACCGTCCCAGTCTCATAGCCCATCGCCGCGACGTCATCCTTCAGCGCGGCACGATACAGGCGGCCAAAGGCAATCTGGTTGGCGTAGATATTCTCAATAAACCCGGTTTTACCCACTTTGTCGCTGCTGAGCGTGCGCCACTCATCGCCATGCTGAGTGGCATTGGCCACCACGGCGTGGGTATGCAGCTGCGGCTCCTGGTCGCGGCTGGTATCGTGGTTAAACAGCGCCATCACCAGGTTGCCGGTCAGCTGCGTCTCGCTCCTGCCCTCCGTCATAACCCGCGTGGAGGCCATCGCCTCTATCTGCTTAATGGCGGTCTCCACCGCGCGGTTGTGGGCCTCAATAAGACGCTTGTCACCACCGAGCATGGCCATCACGGAGACACTTTTGGGCGCAGAGAAGGTGAAGTCGTAGCCCGGACGGTGTTTGTTCGCCCCGTCCTGAGTCCGGCTGAGATCACTGCCGTCCGGCAGGCGTCCCTCCAGAACCTTCGTAAAGACCTTCTGGTCCACCCCGCCGCTGAGCCCCAGCGCTTCAGCCCCTTTTCCGGCCCAGCGCTCGCCCATACTGCCGATAACGTAGTAGTTGTCCTTGTCGGTGTAATAATTGCCCGCGCTGCCGGCGGATTTTACCGATCCGATGCTCATCATCAGATGTATCCTCCCGGCTCAAGATCCTTTTCAGGCGCCCGGTGAACGTTGATGTTCACTTCTTCACGACGCTGCCTCTCCTGAGGAGACAGTTCGTCCTGCTCCGCCTGCCACGCCTCCCATGCCGCCATATCCACCACCTCACCGCTTTCACTGATGCCGGGCGGCAGCTGCTCAGCCTCTTCCGCCTTTGTCTTCAGCTCAGGCTCCACGCCGCCTGCGCCTCCTGCACCCGCTACGGATGCCGAAGCGGATGTGGTGTCTGCAGCACGGGGCGCAGGCGCCAGCTGCTGTGGCTGCTGTGGCTGCTGTGGCTGGCCAGCATTCTCCGCACCGCCCTCTGGCGCGATAACGTCTGCATCCGGTTCAAAGAGCATGGCGATGCTGCGGGATTCATGCTCACGTGCAGCCAGCGCGGCATTCAGGCGTTCCTCCGCTTTCCCGTCGATGGTGCGCGGAATGAATTCCGGTGCCACCTTTGGACGCTGCTGATACTTCAGCGCCATCTTCACGGCAGGATACGGTCCGGGAAGCGTGACGTAGCAGGAGAGATCCGGCAACGTCTGGACGTCGGAGTAACTCACCAGGGTGACGCGCTCCATGTCCTTGCCGACCGAAGTACCGTCGCGTACCGGGTCCACGCCGTAGGAATACTGCTCGGACGCCTTGAGGATTTCTTTTTCACCGATTTCGCCGGCGGCGAACTCGGCGATATTGCGCGACGGCGAGCGGAAGAAGGCACGGGTGTTCAGCACGTCGAACAGTGTTTCCGCCGGCTTCTGCCCATAAATATCTTCCAGCTGGGCGTAGGACTGAATGCCAATGACGTAGCAGCCGCCAAACTTACGCGCCTCCGGCAGGATCTCAACCAGGTCCGGCAGCTTGTGCAGGGTAGGCAGCTCGTCGGCGAAGATCCACACGCGGCGGTTACGGTTTTCCCCCATCGCCAGCAGCCCGCGAATGGCGATGGACAGCCACATGGAGATAACCGGCTTGAGGGAAGCGTGGGTGTCAGCATTGGAGGAGATAAACAGCCAGCCGTTTTTACCATCCTCACGAACGCCGCGCATCCAGTCGCGTATGGTGAATGACTCGCCGTTATTTTCGATGCCCTGGAGGTAGCGGATGGCCTTGACGTAGTTGGTCAGCACGGCGCGGATGGAGATGGCCGTTTTCTCGATTTTCTCTTCCACCAGGTTCGCCGCCGGGGAGTTTTTCAGATACGAGCGCAGCTTCTCAATCTTGATGGAAAGCAGCGTGTCGACCAGCTTGCTGTAGCTGCGGTCCTTGTCGTTGCGCATCAGATAAGCGGCTTCGGCAAAGATGGTACGTCCCGACCCCTGCCAGAAGGGGTCTTCCTTCGTGCCCATAGGAATAAGCGTGTTGGAAACGTTGTCGAAGTCAGGCTGCGTCAGGCACTCCCGCCACAGGTCCCATGCGGCGCAGCGCGCATCCAGCGGGTTAAGGATTTTATCCGTGGCCGGATCATAGTAGCTTTTGACGAACTCACAGGAGCGGTCATACACGATGACCATATCGCCACGCTGGCGGGCGTAGTTCATCAGACGGCGGATAACTTCTGATTTACCGGCCCCGACGGTACCGTGCAGACAGAAGTTCTGGATCTCCGAGTCCTTAATAAGCGGCAGCTCACCGATTTTGATGTCGGATGCGAGACCGTCGCGCCTGAGCATTTTCGCCACCGCTTTCGGGTCATCAGTCAGCTGGCGCCCCCCCGTTATCTCGTCCTCACTCTGCTGTTTACCCTGATGGCCCAGAATCCAGGTGGTGACAAAGAAGGTAATAACACACACCACGGCCGCGATGATGGCGGCAAGAATAAAGGCCGTCCAGACCTGGTCTGCGCACCACTGGATATATTTGTCCTGCAGTATTTGCTGCGCGTTGTACTTCAGCTCATGGCCGTAATAACGGATGGTATAGACAGGCTGGGACCTGAAAATATCGCGCATAGGGGCAAGCGTCTGGCACCAGTACCAGACCATGCCGTTGACGAACGTCTGCCACGAAAGCTTCACGGTCAGCGTCAGGGCGACGATGACCCCAAAGAGAATAACGAGGCAGTACAAAATGATGTTGGCGATCTGGCTGAACATGCGGATGCGCATGCTCGCGATCTGACCGCCCTGGGTCATATCCTTGGCATTGAAACTCATGATGTCGGTCCGGTGATGTGTGCCGTCACACTGGCGGCAAAGGCAAAGTATTCCGGCGTTGCCGGCCCCCCTTTATGACCGCACAAAGAATTTGTGCAGCTATAAAGCGTTAGCGTTGAAAAACGTGAGGTTGCTGTCAGATAAACAGGACGGCGGGTCCGCCCTGTCGGCACCCGTCAGAGAATGTTTGCGACGGATTTGGCCAGCTGGTCTTCCAGAACAGGCTGTGCTTCAGTGAACTTCAGATTGACCTTGTTCGCGTTAGATACGATACGGGTCTGGTATTTGTGCTGATTTCCCTGCTCTGAGCTGGTCTGAATTTTAGAGCCGGAAGTGCCCTGGCGCAGCGCGGCAACATTGTCGGTGGTGACAACAGCCTTCGTACGCTCGGCAATCTGCACGTCGGTGATCATGGTGTAGTTGATATCCTCAACCATGGCGTCCGCCGCCATGCCAATAAGCCCGGAGGCGAGACCCACACCCAGCGTGGCGCCCGCAGAGCTGGAGTTGTATGCCGTAATACCCGCCCCCAGCGCCGCCCCTGCCGCTGCGCCCTCATAACCACGACTCAGCCAGCTCTGGGCATCACGCAGATCCATTTTATCGGCTTTGAGCACGTTGGCCTGAATCCAGTAATAGGATTTATCCGGAGAGGAGACGACCTGATAGCCTTTGGCTTTAAGCGCGTCAGCGACCTTAGCCTGTAGCCCGCTCATGTCCTTGTCTGAGGTATTTTTGATCTGCAGATAAACGGTACGTTCCGAGGAAGGCTCCAGCCAGATGGTTTCACTCATCTGAGTTTTAACTTCAAGGTTACGCTTCTTGATTGCTGTGCTCATCGCGCCACAACCTGAAAGAGCCAGAGTGGAACTGACCAGAGCAATCATCATTATTTTTTTCATTTTCATAAAAATTTCCTTGTTGTCGTTTATATATACTTTTGAAATGTTGTATAATAAAAAATGAGTTTTTGTTCACCACAATAAAATATGCAGGGTATTTATGGGATTATTTGATAGAAAACTAGATGTCAGCACCACCACTCATTTTCAGATTTTTACTTCGGTCCCACCGCAAATTAAAATCTTGAAAAATTTTGGTCTAGTAAAAGCCACCACATCAGAAATAACCGCCAAATTCCGTAATGAAGATGATGAACTGCTTTCTTCTCTATTTACCGAAGCAACAAAATTAGGGGCTAATGCAATCATTAATCTACAGTATATTTCCGGTTCATATCAAAGAAACGGACATGCCTTTGTTACGAGTTATCTAATAGCTACTGGTGATGCTGTTCTACTGGAGGATATATAATTCAGCTATTTTTATCCTGATACTCTCTGGCCTTGTTAAGAAGCTCATCCGGAGTGTCAGCCCCCGGCAGTCGCTCTTGGGCAGTCTTTTCTTCATGATATTTACGATTTTGGGATAACTCTTCCTCTTTATGATGATTCTGTAACCCAGTATACTGCTGTTTTATGTCTTGCTCCTCGCCACGAATATTTCTACCCGTCGTATTAATTTCTGAACGATACCCCGAGATCGTATCTTCAACCCGATCTTTCACATCATTACGGATATTATTGTCCTGTGTCCTTTGATCGATAATATTTTGATGGGACTGGTGGTCAGCCATAACAGCCTCTTTGTTTCCGCCCGAGGAAATTCCCTCCATCGAAGCCGCAATTTCCGAGCGCCCTGAGGAATAGGCCGCATCAATATCTGGTTGAACCTGCTCCTGAACGAACGACCAGGCAAGCTCTCTGCGCTTATTAGCCACTTCAGGTGAAGACGTATCTGTCAGCAGCGTGTCGGCATCATGTGGGGCCTGTTTACGAACATACTGAGCAAACTGCTGGTTCAGGTCTTCATTAATCTGGCCGCTCATGCTTTCAGTACGGGACGCCATTTCCGCAAATTCCTTGCTGCGCGCCTGGCTGGTCGAGTACTGCTCAAGGCTTTGTTTTGCTGAACTCAATGAGGCAGATAGCTGATCCGCGCGTGAAGCTGCATTGTTATCCGTATGGCTGCCGGACTCACTGACTTTGCGGCTGGTAAAGTAATCACTGCCCTCTTTGAAGTCCTGAGAGGCTTTGGCGTCTACATCATGACGGGCATCCTGACTAGCTCGAGAACCATTTGATGCGTTATGAGAATCATTATCTTCGAAATCTCGCCCTGCTTTGACTCCGGACTGTCCTCCGACCTGAACACCAGTACCCAGAACACTAACCCCCATGCTTCCCTTAACATGAGCATCACCGTAAAACCCAAGTGAATCACGTGTACTTCTGGTTGCCAACTCCTGAGTAGCCTGATCATTACTGATGTTATGCGCCTTCGCATAACTCTCGACCGCACTGCGCATCTTACTGGCCATCATTGAGTCCTGCGCGCTCATCGTGCTGTCGGCGCCCTGCGTCATCGAATCGCTGCTCCCCCGGTTGGTGCCAAACTGGCTGAGAGTCTGCCACGTGCTTGACATGCTGCTACTAAAGCTCTGCATCGCGCTCTGGGACTGCGTCTGGGCCTCGCGCGCCATCTCCTGCTGCGCTGAGGCCAGTTGACGGGCAAAATTAATGCTCACGGGCAGTTTACTCGCTGCCTGAGTAGAGTCTGTCACCGTACTGCCATCACGCATCTGTGTGGACGTCGCTCCGTTGCCCAGTTGCTGACTCATCTGGCCAAACATGGTCGAACTGTTGGTATTCCAGCTGTTGCCGCTCACGTTCTCGGTCTGCATGTTGGCGTAGGAGTAGTTCCCGTCGATTGACCCTGCCGCCGCCGTTGCCGCCGGACTGATGGCCGAGGACGCCAGGTGGCTGTAGAGATTCGAGAAGCTGGAGCCCAGACCTTTCAGCATTCCCCATGCCAGTGGCGGGATAAGCATCGACAGATAGCCCGCCGTGGTGGCCAGATCCGAGTATTTAAGTTGCACCTGCGACAGCTCAGAGAGCACCACCGGCGAGCCGTTGGCTTTCGCATAGAAGGTCATGCAGCTGTTGAGGATGGCGTAAAGCAGCGGCCAGCTCTGCACCCACATGATGGCCAGCACGTACCCCTTCAGCACGTTAAGGGTGACGGCGTTAAACATCCCTCCCAGCACCATCAGGGGGAATATCCCGATAATCAGACCGACTATCAGCGTCTGGGACATGGGCAACGAGCGCAGGGCCACCTGCCCGACCGTTGCGTGCGCGAGGCGCTGCTTCTCCATTGATGACGTGGTGGCGATGTTGAGCAGGCTCGAGGTATCGCCGTTGCAGGCCGCATAGCCCATGATACCGTCGCGCAGGGCATTCATCGTCACGTTCTGGCGGATAATTTGCGAGGCGCTCTGCCCGGAGTTATAAAAATAGTTATAGCTTTCGCCGAGCATCTGGCTCAGGAGCAGGTCGGGATTCGGACGTCCGCCAAACAGCCAGCGTGCGTAGTAGCTCCAGCTTTTCCCTCCGGTCTGGGTATCAAGGCCCAGCTTCTGTTTGAGGATCACCGCGGCCTCTTCGCAGGATAAAAACGCCTTTATCTCCGTTTGTCCGTTATTACCGCTGGTCGTAAACTTCTTATAGTTCTGTACCTGACGCAGCGGGCTGGGTTTAGAAAAGATAATGGTGTAGGGATCGGTGCTGTTCATCAGTTCGTCCAGGGTGTACTTCCCGTTGAGGAAGATGTCGCCCATCACGCAGTTCTGCACATAGTCCGCAAAAAGCGTGGTGATTTCAGGATTTTTTGACAAAAAGTCGGTGCTGCGCGCGACCAGATTCGCGCCGAACAGCATCCCGGTCTTGCTGTAGGTCACGCTGTCCGGCTGAGAAAAGACCATCTCATAGCCCTGCACCAGCGCGTGCCCGATGGTGGTCGTCAGCGACGCCGGCAACGCCAGCCCGACGGGCACGTTGTCAACCTGATAAACCTTCGTCAGATCGCTGTTGTCAATAATCTGTACCGGCGTGCGCACGCTCACCAGAAGGGACATCAGGACGATGGTACCTATCCAGCCCAGCATATCCATCACGTTGTGACGGCGTATCCAGGTGATGGCCACGACGAGCACAGACAGCGCGGTCACGATCCGGCGGATAATGACCCAGTTGTCCGTGTTCATAAAGGCCACAATGGCGTTCAGCGTCTGGCTCAGCCAGTCGCCGCCCGCGATAACGTAAATCGCCTGCATCAGCGTGCCCCCCCGAAGTGATAGTTGTTCTGATAGCGCTGCAACATCCGCGCCGAGACCTGCTGGCGCATGTAGCTCATCTGGCGGTCAACAACCAGAAGTGCGTCCTGCTGCACCTGCACCTGCGCCTGGAAGGAGGCTATCTGCCGCGTGGCCTCGTTGAGGTTGTTATTGATGCTGTCGATAACGGCCTGGTCATAGTTGCCCGTTGCCATCAAGGCGCGCGCCTGCTGCACCATCTCCTGGATGTACTGGAGTAGAATGTCGTAGCCGATGTAGTCCGTCAGCTGGTAGACGAGGCTGTCCGAGACGCCCAACATCATCGGGTCCACCAGGTACTTGAACACCGGGATAGTGGTGCCGGAGATAAAGCCCTTCTCCTTCTCGGTCAGCTTTGTGTCGGTTGCAGCCTTGTTCTGGATGCTGGAGAGAATGTCCTTGATCTGATTTTTCAGCGCGTTCTTTTCGGTAATAGTAACGGTCGCGTCGGCCACCACCTTCAGGCACTTCTCGCTGTCGTTGCAGTGGTAAATTTTCGCGGTGCCGCCCTCCATCACGGCCTTAATAATGTCACGATCCGTGGTGCGGGCAGGCAGCGGCGTGATGTTACCCTTCTCGTCAAAAATCAGGGTGCCGGTGAGCGTCATGATGAACTCCCTGAGTTCTTTATTCCCGCTGAACATGCCGTTCTTGCCGAGCGCATTCCAGATGATATTGATGTTTTTAGTGATGCGCTCTTTATCGGCGGTACCGGCCTTGTCGCGCACCTTGTCGAGGCTGCCGCCCACGGTGCAGCCCTGGCGGGATGCCGCCCAGTCCGCAAACATGTTGCTCTCGCCGGCAATGTCCTGGCAGACCTTCTGCTGGGAGACCTGGGTGCGCGGAAACAGACCGCCGACAATCCCCTGCGCCGCCTGGCAGGAGCTGAGGTTCATGCTGTTAATATCGCTGGCCATCTTCTGCAGAAAGTCTTTTGCGGTCTTGATTTCCGGTACCGTGGTCTGCAGCGCCAGATCGAAGAAGTATCCAGCCGCATTGGACATAATCTGCTTGGCGAAACGCTGCAGCTGATCGCTGTTAATAAAGCTGAAGGAGCCCAGATAGGCATCGATGCCGCCGCAGCCGGCGTTGATGTCGGGCAGCGTCATGGAGATAAGCTGGACGGTTTTCACCTGCGTGCGCGCGTAGAGTGAGCCGCCAGTGGCGTAACCCGCAGCCTGCCCCTGCCAGACCTGAGGCTGGCTGGTGTTGGACGCAAAGCCCAGCTTATTAAAGAAGGTATTCATGTCACTGTTCACGTCGGCACTCACGCTCGCTGAACACGCAAGAAGGAGGCCACACAGTATGGAGAGAGGTTTACGGACGAACATCAGCACCCTCCCGGCTCGCCTGCAGGGCGAGTTTTCCCATTTTTCGTTTTAGTATGAACATTTGCCCTTTCGTATAAAGCGAGTTCAGGATTGCATAAACGCCACCTGCAACGGCAAGCCCGCCGCTCAGCGCGATAAATATCAGTGGAATGGCGTACATCAACACGTTCCACAAATCTTTCAGCTGCAGGTGACCGTCCCTGAGCCAGTCGCCGACGCAGGCATCGAAAACGTATGTCATTAAGACGCGCGACAGCACGCCAGCAATGAGCAATATGCCCGCCCACTCAGCATAAACGCCGAACCGTGCGTCATCTTTCCGTGCCCTGAGCGCGATTAACTCTGGCGTCGTAGCTCTCTGAAGCATTCCGGAAGTCATCATGTCGTGTTCCTCTGCATTGTTCTGATCAGCCATTGTTACCCACTCCGCGCATCTGAAGGACCGTATCCATACGGGCCATAAAGCCCTGTTCGTCGGTTGCGCCCTGCAGCAGGAGCAGGGCTTCAAGGGTGTTTACGTTGACGAGAAAGGTGGTTGGCGTGGCCACGGGCAGGTTGGGGAAAAAGGTTTTCATCACCTCAGGCGGCGCGGGCAACGCATCGGGAAAGGACGCATCCCCCTGACCGTCGATGGTGTAGGCCATCACCCCAAAACCCACCCGCGCCGACAGCGACTTCAGGACCGGATCAAACTGGTGGCAGTACGGGCAGTGTCCCTGCATAAACAGCACGACCTTCCAGTCGGCCAGATTGACCTGGTGCCCGTTGCTGAGGCGGTACCAGACCGGCTGCTTCGCCGGAAGAGGCTTAGCTTCAGGGTCTTCCGGGGATGCTGGCAGAGATCCCGACGCTCGCGCGCCCTGTGGATGCCATAACGATTTGATCTCGTCCATTGTGGAAGCCTGTGTGGCCAGACTGAGGGTCATGAGCGCCACGGTAAACACGGTATGTCTAAGGTTCATGTCGGCATCCTCCGGCATCACGGGCCTTTTCGGCCTCACGGGCGGCATCAATCCAGCGGTTGATGATGCGGTAGCCCCCCCAGAGCGCCATCGATACGCCGATTATCTGCGCCAGAAGAATGGCCATCTCCGGCTCGCGCCGGACCAGGCGGGAAACAATGTGAAACCATATCCCGAGGCTCAGCACCCATAATCCGGGCACGTCGAACTCAGGCAGGCGAAAACGGAATTTGCGCATGCGAACTCTCCCTGTATTAAAAGTTGGGGGCAAAATCAGTGGAAACGTTGAGGAACTGCTTCGCCAGGTCATCCTGGCTGATAAAGCCATACGAGACGGGCTTGACCGTCCCGCTTCTAGGGTCGGCCAGCATCAGCGCCGGGAAGTAACGAATACCCAGCCGGCTGGCCTGACCTCCGTCCATTCGGGTATCCGGCAGGAGTGGATTCACGATACCATCCACGGAGACCGGAATGACGCTGAGGTGATACGTCTCGCGGAAGTTTTTAATGACCTGAACCAGCTGGCCGTCTATCGGGTCCTGTCCGCGGTAGAAGAACATTACGCCATAGTGCTGAGCCAGCGTTTCAATGGCGCGGCGCTGGTCGGCAAAGTCCGCCGCCAGCTGGTTGCGCACGGTACCGTTGTAGTGGCTGTGCTGCAGGTTGTAGTCGAGTTCTGGGTGTTCGAGCATCGCCTTTTTGGCGCTCATCGAGAACAGCCCGGCCTGCTGCGTCCAGTAGTTCTGCAGGCGGAAGTAGCGGGTAAAGTTCTCCACGCCCGGATACAGAATGGCCTCGTACATCGCCCGCTTCGTGGCCTGCTGGAGCATGGCAAGCTTCTCCATGATGTCCGGCGAGGCCTGCTGAGGTTGTGTTGAAGAGGATTTGTCATCCTCCGGCGTTCTGTGCGATTCGTTGTACCACTGCCAGCCTGCATCTTTTCCTGTGGCGGAAAAAACGCAGCCAAGAAGCAGCAGCGCTAACGCTGTCATTCTCTTTTTCACTGGAACCTTCCTTATCCCGAAGCAGGTCGGTTATCGTTTGAAAAGCGGGTTTACCAGCCACGCCAGCAGAACTCCCGCCACGAAAAGCACAACCATCAGCGCCATAAAAAACACATCGATGCGCGATGTTTCATCAACGATATTTGCGCACCAGTAAAGCACCGGTGAGGCGACAATCAGGCTGATGATAAGGCGTCCAGTAAATCCTTTAATTTTCATGATGGAGAGTCCTGAGTGATGAGTGGCATACTATTTGTTCTTCAGCTGCGCGGCGATTTCCTCGCGGACGCGTTTCGTCAGGGTATCGTTATCCGGGATTTTCTTGTTCTTCTGCAGATCGTCGAAAAAGTTCGAGAAGTCGAGCGCTTCAAAATTAATCTGCTGCAGCTCGGTCTGGGTGATACCGCGACAGTCCGGGCTGCTGGCCTTGCCAAAGCCGATGTGAAGCTGACCGTTACGTCCCTGCTGCTGCACTATCTGAGCCAGCTTAGAGTCAAACTGACAGTAGCTGCGCTTCTTCTCGAGACAGACGCCGAGCACTTTTTTTGAACAGAACTCACCGATACTGACCGTGAGCTTATTTTCTTTGGCCTTGCCCAGCGCTTTCTCCTCGCTGCTGCACCTGGCAAGCCCGACATCCTGGCCCCAGCCGCCGTCTTTACAGCAGTTGCTGAAGCCTGCCGCAAACTTCTTGCAGAACTTCGCGCTGCCGGTAAAGGCGCGCACGTTAATGCTGTTAATGGCGGCCACGTCCTTGCCCGCAGCGGCCAGCGCGGCGAGTGCCGAAACGACAGGTGCAAAATCGTTGTTTTTACCGTTCTGCGCCCGCTCACAGTCACCATCAAGACAGAAGGTGTCGCCACCGCATATCATCACCTGACCGGAGGTACGTGTTTCACAGGAGTACGTCGCGTATTCATGCAGGCAGCAGCTGCCGTCTTCTGCCGTGAAGGCGCAGGTGCGTGAGGCAAGCGTACAGGCCGGATTGTTCATGTAGGTTTTGCAGGTGCCATTGTCAGCAGCCTGAGTCATATACGTGTCTTTGTACATCCAGCAAGCCTGCGTGACTTGGTAGGGCTTGCCCTCAACCACAACAGTCTTAGTACTGCCCGGTTCAATACACTCGGTTTTCTTGAGCGTACCTTCACTTTTGCTAAACGGGCAGGATTCACTCCATTTCACCACCGGCTTTGGCGCATATCGCTCTGCTTCCATGACAAACGTGACCTTCAGAACGTAGGTTCCGTTTTTCAGGTTGCGGACAAAGGCGTCGCGCCCGCTGTCATAGTGGCCGCTGGTGTTATAGCGCATGAGCAGAGAAATTTTTTCACCCTTCGCAACCTGACGCACCGGGGCACTGAAGGCGTGCCGCTCGTTGAGCTTTGTGTTCAGTGAGGCGCCGGAGATCTTTACGGTGTAGTTAAACTGCCCGCCGTTGTAATTCGGCTTGGCCGGAAAACGCATGTCCAGCGTTCCGTTCCTGATGGTTCCCTTTTCGGGGACGATGAAGTCATATCTGACCCACCAGTCACTGAGATAAACCGGGCCTGATTTTGCCGGATCCAGCACCAGTTCCGTTTTGACCGTCTCCACCGAGCCGGTGACCTCAACGCTGGCCGAGCGGATGCAGGCCTGCTCAACCAGCAGGTCACGCTCACAGCTATAGTTGGTGAACTCACTGCGGGTAATATTCTGCGCGTCGCACTGCAGCTGCCCGGTTTTGCCGATGATGGCGTCTGCCCGCGACTGGACGTCCTGGCTGGCCTTAATAAACGGCGCGTCGGGTGAAATGGCCTCCTTCGGGTTGTTGATAAACGAGTCGGTCACCGCCTTTGTTGCTTCGTTGTGGGTCCAGCCACTGTTACCGTCCGCTTTCAGCGCACCGTCGCCGGTCGACGTGACGCCGCCATAGTATTTTTGCGCCTCCGGCGTAGCGGTATAGCCGGGGAGACTGGCCTCAGGGCTGAAGTTTTTCAGGCTGCTCTCCCCCTGCCCCTTCACCTGTTTCGCAAAGTCAGCGCCGGCTTTGTACTGCGCACCGGCATCAGCGAGTGCATTCACGCCCGCCATCGGGGTGGTGAAAGCCAGCACCGACATCAGCAATACTCTTCTCATCTGGTCTCCCCCCTGCTCAGCAGCCGCTGCGCCTCGTCCCGACAGTCGCCCTTCTCCACCACCTTTTCAAGCGCCAGCTTAAGACGAAGATTGCCCCGGATGACGTCATGGCCACTTTCGCAGTACACCACCAGTGACGGCACGCTGGCGATCCCGTACTCACGAAAGCGGGTCGGGTCGATGGCGACGCCGCTGGCTGAACCGTCTTGAACAAGCGCCATCACGGCGGTCGCCGTCGTTTTCATGTCGTTGTTCACCATGCCCCGCAGGGTGGCGGGAATATCGTAGCGGCGGGCCTCGGTCAGCATGCGCTTAAGCCCCGTCTGTGGGATGGTAAAAGAGACGAAATAGAGCGCGCCGTGCGTCGGTTTATCCTGCTGGTCCTCGCGCTGGCGCTGTTTCAGCTCCCAGATAAAACGGGCGTCGTCTGCTGAAAGAGGGTTCTGGCGCACCTGCTGCTCCAGCATCTGGCGCAGCGGCGTGTTGTCCTGCACCCTCAGCTGCTGGCTGAAAGACTCCTGCAGACGAATAAACTCACGGTTCGCATCATCAGCCTCTGACGCCAGCGCAGTGCAACAATATGCTGACAGCAGCAGCGCCGCCGTCAGACCGGACAGAGTTTTCATGGAAGTTTCCTTTTTCTCAGAGGAAGACGCAGTTGCGCTTGCGCCAGAGAAGATAGCCGTAGTTTTTCTTCGTGTTCGGCGGGTTACGCCCCGTTTCCCAGCGCATGACCGTTCGGCCGAAGGGATGGCACTGCGCCACGTCCGGATACATATTCACCATCTGATAGCGCCAGCGCGTTTTGGGAATAATGGGTGACGGATACTCGAAGCAGACCTTTTTATCCTCCCCAATGCTCTCCATTATCTGCCCCTGACGGTGCAGCTTGAACGCCATGCGCTCGCTGACCAGAACGGAAGACTGCAGGGGGCTGGACTCATTGCTCACCCAGCCGTTAAAGGGATACATTGACCCCTGCGATCCGGCACACCAGAACAGCGCGTCAACCGACGTTTTTGCTGCACTGGCCACCGCGTCGGCCGCACATGCGCCCTGTGCGATGGGGTTGGCAAAAATGACCGCCTCCGGATTCAGAATGGAGGTCAGAGCGCTGTCCCCCCATGTCGGGTCGATTTCAGACAGGTATCCGATATCCAGATCGCCGCCCTGCAGACACCCGAGAGAGGTGATGATATTGAGCCAGTACGTCAGCGGATATTTGTACCAGTGCACGTGGTAGAACGCGCCATTGACCTGTTTGTCATCTTTTTTGGCGGTGCCCATCCCCATTTTCCCGAGATTAATGGTGAATCCGCCGAGGTTCACCATGCAGCCCGGAGAACGTGCCACATCGGTCATGGCCATCGGCTCCCAGTACCCTATTGCCAGGCCGACGCGCTGAAATACCGGGGGTGGCATTGGACAAAACTGTATCGGGCTACCGGGATTGGACGTGTCCGGTAAATCCCCGCCCGTGACTTTTGTGCTGCCGAGCGACAGGGGAAACATGCAGCGCCAGCAGATATCGGCGATCGGATTGACGAAGCGCCCTTCGCAGGCGGCATCCGCCGCCGCCATGTGGCTGTTACCCCACAGAAGCAGTCCGAGCAGAGAGACGGTCAGCATTTTCACCGGACACCTCCCGCGTCATGCTGCGCCATATTGGGCGGAATAATTTCCACCTGCAGGCGCTTTCCGCTGGGTGCCGCCGTTACCCGCGCCGGCACCTGGCTTATGCCGAACCGGGTGGTCAGCACCCCGTTCTGGTCGAAGAAAATACGGCTGTCGAGCTTCTCCGACGTTTGCGGAATATTGCCCTGAACCAGAATGATGCGGGTGATCAGGGTGTCAGGCTTCTGTCGCTGTACCCACACGAGCTGATCCGCATCGTCGCCGTTGATAAACAGCAGCGTTTCGTTAAACGGCACCACATCAAGCGGATTAAAGACCTGCCCCGCCTGAGCAAACACGTTGCCCCTGTCGTCGGCAAGCGCCTTGTCCACCCGCACGCTCGGATCAAACCAGCGCCGCTCGTAGCGCACCGCGCGGATTATTCCCTCAACGGCAGGCGGGCGCTGGCTGTTGCGCACCACGCGCGCCTTAAACTCCGCCATCTTTTTGTCCATTTCGCCGGACTGCGCCAGCGTCTGCAGCCGGCTTTCGATAACGGTCAGCATATCCGGCTCCGCCACCGGCCAGAGATCGCCCCACGTCCCGAGGTCAGCGGCCGTCACGCTGCCGGTCAGCAGCGTCAGGCCCAGGGCAAGGGCGCGCATCACGCCCCCTCCTTCATCCGGCGGGCCACGTCAGTCTGGATTTCACGCGTGATATCCGGCGCCCCCTGCACCACGGCAGGTGCGACAAGGATGAGGGCACGATGGCGGATCTGCCAGTCCAGGAGGCTGGCCACCAGTGACGCGTTAAAGCGGTCTGAGAGTGCTTTTGTCTGCGCCTCGTCCAGCGAACGGCGACCGGCGCTGTCAAAGAAGGCATCCACCGTGGATTTCATGTTGAAGGCCACAACCACAGGACGGTTAAGCTGGCAGACCAGCCAGCTGACGCCTGCGCTCGCAGCCAGCGTGCCGGCAATCAGCGCGGCGTTAATGAGTACGTGTTTTTTCATGAGATGGTCTTCCCTTCATGCTCGTGAAGCCAGCGCTCCAGCGCGGCCATTTCCGGCCCGGATTTTTTCCACGCCAGCTCCCAGACGGCTTCGTGAATACTCAGCCCCTCCCGGCGTCGCTGCTGCAGAAACTCAAAGTCCGGACCGTCCGAGGAGTACATTGCCCGGCTGAGCGGATCGACGAACAGGCGGTGCCAGGACGTCAGGTGCTCAACCGACAGCATAAAGCTGCTGAACCAGTTGTCCTTCGCGCTGCCAAAACCCTTAATCATGTCGCGCTGCAGCTGCGAATACTGGTCCGGGTACAGCTGGTTGTACTTGGCGAACTCTTTAGCCGACTGCTTGAGGATAATTTTGTAGGACGAGTTACCCCATGCCGCGCGGGCGGCGCTGGAAGCCGTTTCCGAGTCAAAGTCGACGATATTCTGCGTAATGGTGATGTACGAACCGGTATGGCGACGGGCGGTACGGTAGCCCTTCTCGATAAACGCCCCGACCTTGTTATTTTTGAAGTCCAGCAGGCGCCAGCCTTCGTCTATCACGTTGAGCTTCTTCAGGCTGCGCGGCGTGCGGTACATGCGGTTCTCAATGTAGAGAATGAGCGAGAACATCACCGCCACCAGAAGGGACGGCCTGTCCTCCAGTCCGCCGAGCTCAAGCACCACCATCCGGGCTTCGTCCTTCAGGGACGGTTCGTCGGAGTTAAAGTAACTGCCGTACACCCCGTCGCGGGTGTACTGGGTCAGCAACACCACCATCTCATCGAGGCGGCTGCGGATGGTTGGCGATCCGCTGTACTCCTCGCTGTCGCGGGCCATCATCAGGTAGTCCACCACGTCGTCAATGCGCGCCTGGTTTTTCTTCGTAAGCCAGGTGGCCTTCACCGCCTTGAGCAGCAAACCTTCGTGCACCTCGTCCAGGTTGCCGTTGGGGCTGGCCATCACGGACAGCTGGTCCCGCAGGCGTTCGGCCATCTCATCGATGGTATCGTCGGTGACGTTAGCGAACGGGTTAAACTTCAGCGTCTCGCCGTCGAGGTAGACCCCGCCCATGTTCTCGCAAAGTGACTTGTAGCCGTCGCCCATGTCGAACACCACGGCGAAGCCGCCGGAGTCGATGACACTGCGTATCAGGGGCTGGATAAGCCCGGTTTTCCCCGCGCCGGAGGTGCCGCACACCGCCATATTGAAGTTGGTGTTACCCATGCCGCGGCTGAACAGGTCGATAAACGCCAGCTGGTTGCGGTAGGTCGGTGCCAGCAGGCCGGAAGTGGCCAGCGGACTGTCCGCCACCACCGGCATCAGATTGGCGACATTAAAGCTTTCGGCGCGCTGCAGCACGCCGGACTCGCGCAGCTGCTTAAAGAGGCCGCCGCCCGCCATAAACGGCAGATTCACGAGAAAATTGCGCATATGGTTAAAGCGTGGGGAAATCAGCTCGAAGCCATTTTTACGGAAGCTGTTCAGCACGTCCTGCTCGACCTTCAGCGCAGTTTCCTGGACATCGCGGCAGAAGAGGGTCACGTTCAGAAAATAGCTCACCAGCGAGGACTGCCCGGACGACAGGCGCTGGCGCAGATCGCCCCACTCTTTTGCCTCCTGCGCCACGCCCGGGAAGAACTTGGCGTAGCTGGTCTTGGACTTCTTCTCAAGATCCATGAACTTCAGGTTGGCCTCGTTCTGCGCCTTCACCTGGTCTTCCACGCTAAGGACCAGCGTCAGGATAAACGGACACGAAACGGACAGTTCCGGGTTGAGAAGGTTGCTGTAGTTGTCGGCCATATTCCAGAGGAAGGCCAGCTCCGGATTTTTGGTCAGCTGAAAATTCATGATGCGCGCGGTGCTGTTGCGACCGTTACCGCGCAGCCCCAGCGTCATGTAGTCGGCCTTCACCTTCAGGTCAAAGGTATCGTCCACGCACTGGTAGTTCAGATCCTTGAGCGGGTCCAGTTCCCGTTCGGTGGGATACAACGCATCCGGGTTGTGGTTAATCATTTCGCCCGCAATGCGGATGAAGGCATCCGCGTCCACGCTGCGGGTGGCTATCTGCGCCCCCTGCAGCGAGGCGCGGATGATTTTGACCTGGTTTTCCATCTCCATCACGCTGGCCTTACTTCCGCGCTTACGGGGGACGCAGCAGGAGATGTACACCCGGTAGTTACGCAGGGTCAGCGGCAGGTTGAGGTGATCGGGCAGCGGGAACCCTTCTTCTGCGGCCCTGAGATAGTAGGCGCGGGTGATGGCGTTGAACGTATCGGCCTTTTCCCCCGTCCATGAGAGCTCGCGCAGGCCATACTCGATATCCTGACCCACCAGATGGCTGGACACCAGGTGAACGGCCATCGGCACCTCGCGGGGCAGCTTGGTGCGCATCAGATTTTCCAGCGACGACACGATAGTTTCGTTGGCGCCGTTGATGGGCTGCGCCTCCAGCATAAAGCCCATCGTCTTCTCGTTCATGAAGAGGCCGGTTTCCGCATCGTAGTCGCGGTACGGCAGCACGCGGCTGAACTGCGGGAAGCGCATCTGCCCGAGGACATCGTTCGCCTCAGAGGACGCATTGGGCATCTTCAGCGCCGTCAGCAGCGAGTTGACCGTGCGGGTGACGGTATCCAGTGGATTACTCACGGTTATCCTCCTTTTTATTGTCGGCCGTTTTGACTGTTTCCGTCGCAGGGGCCGGGCGGCTGGCAGGGATACCGTAGCGAAAACGCGCTGAGCGCATCTGACCGTACAGGCAGAAATACGGACGGCATCCCATAAGCAGCGCCGCCCCTGAAAACACAATGGCCATCACAATCCACAGCAACTTAAACGCACTCAGCGCTCCGTCAACATGACCGGCATATCCTTTAGCATCGGTGACGACGCTTCCCCGGTTATGGCAGACGGCTGAGGGAGCGTCATGCAGCGTGAGGCCGGAGGACTTGCCCTGCGGGGCTGGAGGTATAAAGGGGTCTAAAGGTTCATCGCGGCAGGCCGCAATACGAAACTCGCCACTGCTGACGTTATGCGTGACGGCCATAATTTCCTGCGCCATCGCCTCTCCGGGCGTGGTGTTCTCCATCCACAAAAGCATGGCAACCAGCAGCATCAGCGTGGCGGCAGGCCAGATAATCAGATAGTGAAAAGCCCAGGCAAGCCATCTAAGGCAATACAGCAGGACGGACAGAAGCTTAAGCATCATTCCCGTTACCTCCGGGATTCAGCGGAAACCAGACGCTGCAGTTCTGACGGATAGCCTCCGCCAGCCTCTCCCCGTCCTCTCCGCTATACAGCGCTTTAATCCGGCTGACGTCAGACTTCGCCAGGAAAACCCGGGTCATCTGCTGTTTTGTTACGCTCATACCTGAGCCTGCTTTACCCAGGAACAGACAGTGCCCACGCTGCCGTTGCATTATGTGTTGAGAAATCCCAGCCTTCCCGTCGAGGGCGGGAGCGCTCTGCTGAGACGCTGAAAGCCAGAAGTCGCGCTCTGCGGCATTAACACAGATGACACGCATCCCCTGCGCCTCGCAGCAGGCCGTAATATCGTTAAGGTGACGGGTTTTCCCCGGACCACCGTTATCCCTGGTTGTCATGATGTTCGTCTCCTGGTTTTTTGCCATCGTTCTGAATGTCTTTGCGCAATTCACGCCAGTCGCGGATTTGTCGTTCTGATAAAAAGGTCCGCATAACATCAACGCTGATGGCTGTCTTACCGCTACCGGTTTTCCCCACGACCATCACATTGGTTTTTCTTCTTCCCATCGGTCACCTCAGATACTGTTTTTGTCGTATTTCCAGAACCCGCTGGCATTCCGTACAGGTACGTACGCCCGGGATGGCCTGCTGCCGCCTGAGGGGGATGCGATTGCCACAGCATTCGCACCGTTTACGGCTTTTGCCCTCCAGGCAGGACCGCTGCCTCGCGGCCTGTATATGAAGCTGGTTCAGCAATTCGTCCTGCTCCTGCAGGAGATCGAGTTCGTCTGCCATCAACGCTCCCTGCTCACACTGTCCGGACACGCTACCGCCCATCCCTTTTCACGTTTCAGGGCACGCGTGATAACGACAGATTGTTAAAATGGGTGCCACACACGGTGGCGGTTCAGGTTTCAGTTAACGCGCGGGGTTCCCCACGCTGAGGGTTTCACAACAAAAAACACCCGCGTCGGCTGGTGATAAACGTCCTGCGTATCGATATAGGGCGCGATCCACAGCCCGGCCGTCTTTTCACCGACGCGAAGCGGCCTCGGGTCCACGATGGACTCGCGCCCTGGCGGCGGCACAGTAACCGGCGTGACCGTGGAGAGCGGCCCCCGTGAGGCTGAGTGCGGCTGCGGGCGGGGGAGAGTCGGTGTACCCGTCAGAGGTGCATTCCTGGATGCGATGGCATGCACCGGTTCAGCCGGCAGCGTCAGGGGCTGCACGGACCGGGTCCGGAAATTACCCTCAGCCAGGCGCGGCAGCGATGTCGCACCCGGCTTTACCGCGCTGGCCTCCTCCAGTCGTTTGGCTTTCTCATTGGCCTGCTCGATGGTCATGCAGGTATCGGATGTCGTCGCGTTACACTCAAAATCGCTCGTTGTACCGGCACATCCCGACAGCGTCAGGAGACTGGCCAGCGTGAGCGCAACAGGCACTGTCTTGTTCATTTGCGGTTCCTTTACGTGGGGTTATTGTGAGTCGGCCTTCGGCATAAACTGGCTCTGGTTAAGCCTGCCCAGCTGGTTGAGCATCTGGTCGGTACTGAACCCGTTCATGCCGCCCTGCGGGACTGACGGCGGCGGAACCGGGCTGCGGTCGTCGCCCTCCGCTTTGCTTCTGTCATTCTCGTGCGCCAGCTCTTCAATGGTTTTCAACTGAAAACCGTCCTGAAAGACAACGGTCACTTCGTTACCCGCCCCAATCGGAATGACGGGGTGGTACTGCTCTGCGCGTTTGATGTAGTAGTCGCTGAGGGTCTGGGCGGCTTTGGAGGCGCCTCCGCCAATCCCCATCTTCATCACGTCACCCGCGCCGAGTGATGCCGTGGCGCCGAGTCCGACCGAAGGCTGGGACGCGGTCTGCACGCCCTGACCGATGCCGTCAACAAATCCCGCGCCCCATGCCCAGCCGAGGATTTTGCCGTTTCGCATCACCACCTCGCCCTTGATGCCGTTTTTTCCTCGGAAGCTCACGTGCCCAGCAATGGGCTGGTCGATGGTGACGCCGTGCTTCAGGCAGCTGATGTTGCGGGTGCGTACGATGGCGCGTTCGCTGGACACGTCGCCCCAGGCTTCAAGCCCGATGAAGCAGCCGGTCAGGTCGTAGCTTTTGCTGTTGGGCATTTCCACCCTGCCCGTAATGCGCAGCTGCATCGGCACCGTGGACTCGTTACCGGTTACGGAGGCGTTGGCGTCAGCCCCCTCAATCAGCATCGATTTGGCGAAGCTGCCCGACGGGATGTACGGCAGGGACGGACCTTTACTCTCGTCGCTGTGGGCAAAAGACTGCCGGCGCAGCTGGTTGGGTACGGGGATGGGCTGGTACTGCACCTGCGCCGGCGGCGTGACGCCGTTACCAGGATAGAACGCGGTCGGCGGCGGGACGGCCCCCGTCTGCGGCGGGAAACCGGTCGGCTGCGGCTCACCTTCAGGCCCCGGCGCAGGCACTGGCGGCTGCGGGGCCGGCTCACCCGATGCGGTGACGGGTTTCGCCCCCAGCGCGCTGACCTGAGCGGAAAGCGCCGCATTATCCTGACTGAGTTTGTCAATCTGGTGCTGATAGCCTGCCTGCCCCTTGCTGAGCAGCTCAAGCTCGCGGCGCATTTCGGCATACTGCTTCTGCATCTCGGAGGCGGTAGCCTGCATCTCGGTCGTGGCATGCTGCTGCACCTTCTGGTCAAAGGTGCTGTCCACCACGCCGGTCATATCGGGCGCAGGCTCGCCGGCGGCTGCCGCATCGCTGCTGCCCTCGTAGCGTGCATCCGCCAGATACCAGCCGCCGCCACCCACCACGCCAACGGTCGCCAGCACGATACCCAGCCAGATAAACTGCTTGCGCTTCACCACTGAATTAATGCTGGCCATCAGCCGCACCTCCGCTGCTGATAATGAAGACCTGCAGGGCACCGCCCGCCATCAGCTGACGCGAGGCTTCACCGAACAGCACGCCGCGAATGCCGCTCTGCCAGAAGTCGCTTTCCGCGATGTTGCGGGCCATCCCGGTATTGTTGGTGACGCGAAAGCGCACCACCTTAAGGTGGTTGCCCACCCAGACGAGCTCGGGGACTGCGGATAGTCCGGCGGGCGCGGCAAGGGCTTCATGCGTGACGGGGATGGCCTGCCAGCCGGACGGAAGCTGCCCGCCCAGCAGATGCTGGCTCAGGGAAACCAGAGTGGCCTCGTAGGGGGAAGACTCTTCCCAGGTGCGCGCCGCTTCGCCCGTACCGGACAGCTCGCTGACCAGTTGGATTGTTCGCCCAGCGCCCGCACGTGGCACGGCCTGAACCGAGAAGTTGAGGCCGCGTTCGGTTTCCAGAATGAACGTGAAGGGCTTTTTGTTGAGGGTGCTGACAATCACACCACCGCTTGCCGTCTGTTCCTGACGCGTCAGCTCACCGTCGAGGCTGGTCAGGGCCGTCACGCGGTCACCTGCGACCGTAAAAAGGTTCGGGTCGGTGTTGCTGACCGCGATGCTGGCCTGTCCGCCGTTCGTCAACGGAACAATCGTGGCAGAAAGCGCAGCGGGTGCGGCGACCGTCTGACCGGACGCGAGCATCAGCAACGCCAGCAGTGCACGGCGACTATTTTTGTTCATCGGTGATTTCTCCGAAGTGACTGAGCCAGCTGATGCCGTCCTCGCGCTCGAACTTGAGAACGTACTGTTTCAGCTCGGGATACGGTTTCGAGTCGCCTATCCAGGTCTTCAGCTGGCCCCGCACGTCCACGCGGCTGCTTGCCGGGTAAACCTTCACGCTGGTCATATAGAAAGACGAGTTAACGTTGTTGTCCTTAATGCGCTTCGCATCCTCAGCAAGCCGGATTTTCAGCTCGTTCTGCGCCGCAGGTTTGACATAGGCCAGCAGCTGCTCATGAGAGGCATCAACGGTCTCCGGGGTGACATTCAGGCGAAGGGCAATAAGCGACAGGGCCATCTGCTGCAGGTAGGAGGCATCCGCCTGGTTCTGCGACACGGCAAACGGCGCGTTGAAAAGCATTGGCGTGACGATAGACTTCTGCTCATTCTGAAGGCGGTAGTTGTTGACGGCCTGAATAACATTGGTGGTGATGCTTCCCAGAATAACCACCCCCATAGCAATAAAGCCGATGGCAATAACCCGTTGTGTACTTAATCGTGCTCCGTGTTCCATCTGATTATTCCTGTCTATTTAATCCACTGGCGGTAGCATGAGTCGGGTACATCATGAAAAATCCCCCTCAGCAGTGAGGTCGGCATATACCAGTAGACCAGGTCCCGCAGCCATGAACTGCCCCGCCCTTTCTTGAGCTTTTTAATTCCGAGATAGGCCAGTACGGCAGCGATAATTCCGGGAATATAATGCTGGGTCCAGAATCCCCACCCCAGGCAGATAATGGCCGGAATAAGTTCATCCACAGGAAGGCCAAACCAGCGGCTCTGATTCGTCAGGGTTTCGGGAAAGCGATATTTTTTGAGAGATTCATCTGCCATATATGTTCCGTCTCCGGTACAGCTGGCAGTATGGAAATACCTGCCAGCCGGATTACAGGCAAAGCCCTCCCGTGAATGCTCGTGAAGGGCATTCAGAATTAAACCGGAATTTAATAGTCGGAAGTGGCTCTGAACGGCTGTCGCTGGATATCAGTATCCTGCGACAGACATACCTACCGTGACGAATACGGACAGGATCGCAAAGCCCGCCAGGAACTTGAGGTTCTTGGTCGTCATATACATCACGGCGCCCACCAGAACTTCGGCAAGGATAACCCACTTAACCACGCTGGAATCTTTACCAAATGTTCCTTTAACGGTTGCATCGCCGCTGGACATCAGATCTTTACCCGCAGTCGAGGCCAGAACCGTTTCAGGGAAAAACGCAGCAAGGGCTGCGACAGGCAGGGCAAACTTCAGCGCTTTGAGTAACGCGACCTTGCTGAATTTTTTCTTTGCACGGGGCGCGGGTACAGCGTGAATAACAGATACATCAGTCATATTTATTAATCCTTTAAATGTTAATGAAACAGCCATAAAAAAGGCCAATAATTCGTTAATGCCATTCAGTCGAAATTATTCGGTATCACCTCCACCATTTCAGCATTGTAAAAGTCGGGGAACTTGATCAGATGGTCATGAAGCCTTTCCCGTACTTCATAAGTCTTACACCATCCACTTCGGTTTTTTGCATTGATCAGTTTTAAGTTAGTTTCCTCATCAAACCTGACGGTCACAAAAAAACTCTTAGAAAAGTTTGGATTATCCATAACCCTGAACATAGGGAATCTATTGAGGTGATCTCTGACCCTAAAAAAAACCTCGAATCCGCGACTTCTGCCACTTCTCGACGTAGCAGAACGCAATAAACTCTCTGTCACAGAATCGAGTTTGAGTCTGACGGTATTTCCCAATGCTGGAGAGCTGCTATATCTCCTCATCACAACCTCCTTATTAAAAAGACATGCTGCAATAATATCCCAAAGAAGCACTCAGAGCGATATACTAAAAGTTCCCCATTCTTTAACAAAACGCTAACAAAACAGATTTCATAATTTCGCCTTACGAAGTAGATTGCACTTAGAATTAATTAATTCGAATGCATATCTGTGAACACCAGGTAAGAACGAGTGAGTCTTGAGATATAGAATCATGTCATCTTTATTGTCTATTTCCATAATAGAATAAGCTTTGGAAATTCTTTTCTTTGAAGCACCCGATGTTACACTTAGCAATCGAGATATAAATTCATGCGTAAAACCGCTGAAGAAAAGACAAAAGCTTTGGTAAACACCAGGCTCAAGGACTAAAGCAGGATTTTTAATTTCGCAAACATCATTCATAACATGATTAAGATATCTGCTATTGGCCTGACTAAAAACCACATCTTTTATAAAATGCCACAATATATACGATTCAGAATTAATACAAACCACCTGAAACAGAACACACCAGTAAAAATAATCCTCTATAACAAAGCTCTTTATTATTGCCATATCAGGATTAGCTAATGCATCGACCTCTTTTTCGAGAAGTGCACATTTCAACTCAAGAGGAAGTTTTTCAAACCAGTAGGCAGAGTCATATTCACAGCCTTTTATAACATTCGAAAAATTGTGGTTTAAATATACAAAGACACCAGAAGAATTTCTGATACAGATAGGAATTTCAGAATTATCAAAAATTTTGAATCCTGTTGCTTCTTGTTGTGATTGACTGGAATCAGAAGAACGCATAAGATCGCGCGCACTCATATAACCTCCTTGCTAGGCTGTGTGGGTAGCTGGTACTTAGGGGGGCAATCCCTGGGTACCAGCGATTCGACAAAACTTGCCGACAATCAAATTTTAGTTAGGACACTGATAAAATATACCTTTACCTTCAGTAATTGTCATTAAAAAAAACACAGTTAAATGTGATTTTTAAGACATCTATATAGTTAATCATTATCGGTTTCTTCACCTGACTCTGGAAAGAAGGTTTCCACGATCTCTTTAACATCATCTCGAATATTCTGAACCATTCCCCTGAACTCAAACTTATCGTTTCCTGCAATATGTGGACTCATGGACTCCATTGCGAGAAGCTTACTGGAAATAAACTGTGCTTTAAGTACGGCTTCAAGAATAGTTTTATTGAAAAGCATCTGGTTGAACGGCGACTCCTTGCGCTCCATTTGCGCCTCATAGACACGCAGACCTAGTTCGACGAGCATCGATATAACGCTTGAACTACTGACATCTTCTTTCCTGGCCCCCTCTGCACGACGCTGTTCGACGATAGCATTTATTTTATTTACCACGTCGTCGCTTACATATGCTTGTATCTTTGCCAAAGCTCATCTCCTTTTTTCTGTGCTGTGGAAGGATATTATTTTGACTGTCGAGTAGCGCCTTCCCACCGTCAATACATCCGGCGGATTGTAGGCGATTCATCCAGTGGTTTTATGACGAATCGTCGGCGATTCACATGGCAAATTGCCGACAATTCACCATCACACAACGTTATGAAATATATATCGTGAATCGTACATGAATCATCAATGAATATCCAATGATTCATACAGTAGTCGCAAATGAATCTTATAAACTTCCACTCTGGAACTGAGTGGAATTTAAAAAACATAAGTGCATGACTTGGAAGGCCAATCAGCAAAATTTTAATTTTGCGTGGGGTGTGGTGCTTTTGGTGGTGAGGAGTGCATATTAGTTGAGTCTGGGCATGGGATGGGTTAACGTATTTCCGGCATGGTGACCGGAGGGAAGAAATGAAACGGATTGCTCTTACGTTTTTAACGTTGGCTTTTTCTGGAATGTTGAACGCTGCTGATTGTTTTAATCTGGCAGGAAGGCATTATCATATAGATCCGGATCTGCTTCGGGCAATCTCCTGGAATGAATCGAACTTCCGCACAGACGTTAAAGGCTACAATCCTGTTTCGGGTTTTGGCTCCGGACTTATGCAGGTGGACTCCCAGCACTTTAACGAACTGGCTCGTTATGGAATAAAACCGGAGCACCTTCTTTCCGATCCGTGTATGAATATCTACACCGGGACTTACTATCTTGCAATTGCATTCAAAAAGTGGGGAGTCAGCTGGCAGGCCGTGGGGGCATATAATGCAGGTTTCCGGAAAACAGAAGAACAGGCGCAGAGAAGATATGTCTATGCCAGAAAAATTGAGGCAACATACCGGGCGATAAAGAAGAATAAAGACTCAGGGCAGACTCTCTCAAAACAGTAAAAAGACCTCAACAGGAGGTCTTTTTATTCATCCAGTATTTATGTCGTCAATCAATAGCCCGATAAATTAAATATGCTTCAGGGTGTTTTATGATACTGATGTAGTCTTTCAGTGTATCCTGACGAGCGACGAGGTGTTTACAGACTTTCGAATATTCAGGCCCCATATCTGCAACCTGTCAGGACAACCAGTTCATGATCATCAGGGTCGCAATAATTCCGGCAGCATCGGCACCGACCTCTGCTTCAAAGTAATTACCAGGAATAACCATGTTATAGCGCTGTTCACCTTCCGGTGCGATATATCCGGTTTGCGTCGTGGTGAATCTGACACAGTTCGGAGCAACGTTTCCTCCGGTGCCCTGCGGAATAATCCAGTAATTCCAGAAACCGCCATCATAATCTGAATGCTGACGTAACCAGCTGGCAATCATATTATCAGCAGAAGGCGTAAAAAAGAGCGCAGGAATAAAATCAAGACGTTCATCGCCATCTGTAACACAATAGCGCTGTCGTTCATCGACTTTAAATTGTTCGGCTGATTCACGAGTGGCGGTTTTGACGTTTAATGTGTGCATTCTAATTTTCTCCTCATTGGGTTATTACATCGTTCGACTTCATCACTGAGCGGCAAAGGGCTATGAGCAGCTGATGGGGAGGAAATAAAGGGGCGCGCAGCGTTTATATACCCCTTTATTTCCTCCCCGGCTGATGCTAAAAGCAGCCCTCCGCGAACTGATGAAATCGGGCGATAGTCACACAAGGAGAATGCACACATCCCGTAACGGAAAATCGGCGTAAGACGAATTACCGTTACGGGCTTCAGAGTGGCGGTAATTTATTACCGCCACGGTGAAAGCGGCGCGTCCATTCGGGATGCAGCAAGCGTGAATTTGAATTTACGTCAGCAACTGCCACCATAATTCGCAGCGTCCGTTCTTCAGAGGAGATTCACTGCAGGGTATTACAAAGCGTAAGGGGCATAAAAAAGAGCAGCTATACCGCAGGCATAACCGCTCTTGTCACTTTCCAGCCCTCACGCTGGCGTATTCTTTGTTACCTTCGCCTCCAGAACACCCAGCCACTGACCAGAATCAAAGCACCGCTCAGCACCGCCAGATTCGGCAAGATGGTGTCGAATGCACTGCTGAAAACTTCATCGGGGTTATGTTCCCCCCAGAATTCCAGCTTGTATCCGATGCCCCAGACAGAAAACGCCAGTCCAGAAGCCACAATTCCCCACTTAAAGAGAAACAAGAGCACGTTGTCCAGCATACCAGGCGGATCGCGCCAGGTGATAACCAGCGCAATCAGGGAACAGTTTGCCACCCCGGCATAGTACGCCGTACTTCCGAACATCTTCGGCGCCGCGTAATGTATGACCAGCGTAAACAGGCCATTTAACAGCGCGACCAGTATCCAGTATCTCATCTCTAAATTATCCCTTTTAAGCACCCTGCCGACCGTATTCTGGCAGAATATGATATCAGACTCAGTGAGGCGACTTTCCCCGAAAATAATCTGGTCGCGCCGTCAGTTCCCGCTCAATCAGCTCATCAGCAAACAGCGGCGCGATCCTGTTAACACGACGCGCCAGATTCCGTCGCCGCGTGGCCGCCTTTCGCTCGTCGGTCCAGCGCCTGATCTGTCTGTCACACAGAAAATCAACGCAGACGGCATATCCGGCTCCGGCCACCCACAGTGACATCACGGACTCAGGGACGGGTTTACCCGCCTCCACCACTTCTGACGCAAGCTCAGGTTCACCGGGACAGGGACCGGGACGCTTCCAGCGCAGCGAGTAACGCCACTTCATACCCGGCTCCGCATTGTCAGCTTGTTGGGTACCATCCAGCGCTCCAGCTGCCTGACAGACTCAGTGCTTTCCCGCGCCAGTGCACCCGTTTCAGCTATCACCGTCCAGAAAGGCTGGTTCTCCGTCATCCAGCGCTCCACTGGCGCCAGTGACGGGAAACGCTCGCTCCAGCGCCAGAACATCTCCTCCAGGTCGTACTGGCGCAGTTCAGTCCCCGACCAGCGCGCGCTCCAGCTGCTGACCGTTTCCGGCGTATGGAATGCCAGCTCAATCTCCGCCTGCCCCGCCAGCGCCTGGTACGCCCGCTCACGCTGACACCGTTCCTTGTGGCGCTGGCGGGTGTATTTTTCATCCCGCAGGGCGTCCTGACAGCGAACCCGCTCGGTCTGCTGAAAGGCCACCTCCGGAAAGAGGCGCTGACCGGCACCGACGGGAAGCGGCAGCCAGCAACGCGTCCCGCAACTTTCAATCAGGGCATCGATGGCACTGAGCCAGCTGTCCCTGCTGCCCCGCAGCTCCCGCGCCGTCAGCACCGGCGCAAAATGATGGATTTCCCTGATAGTGATGCGCGTGCTGCCCGTGAGCCGGCGAAAAAAGGCGCTGGCATACGGGTACGCCGCAGACAGCGAGCCGCGTGACCGCCTGCGCTCAACCTCGGCGATGGCTTCCATCGCGGCGCGTCGCTCAGGACTGAAGGGAACCAGTGACAGGTTTGCAGGTATCATGCCGCGCCCTCCGCTGCCAGAATACTGATGATGCTGGCCTGACTGTATCCGTCCGCATCGAGACGCGCGGTCAGGCTGACGGTGTGGCTTACAAGCTCCGGCAGGTAGCCGCTCAGGGTACGAATGACGGAGAACGGGCGACCGCTGGCGGGAACGAACACCACCATCCACGCCGGACTGATGGCTCCCGGACTGCACACGGCAATATGACAGGTCATGCATGACGGCGTGGGTCAGTTCGCGGCGGAAGTCCTCGCCGCTGTCCCGCCAGTCCTCAAACTCATCACAGGACATCGTTTTCAGTACATCGGGGGTCAGAACAGTTTGCATAACTATCTCCTTATCGCCGCCCTGTTCACTCAAGGGCGGCTCTCCGTTATCAGGCGGCGTGTGCCGTGTTGGTGGTGTCGTGGCCAGTGCTGTCGGTATCTGAAGCCGCGTCGTCTGCACCGGATTCAGCCGCTGGTTCTGGTCCTTTCAGCCATGCCGGAACCCAGCGGGTGTGCTGCATAAAGTGTTCCGCATGCGCTGCAGCGTCGCCCTTCTTCATCTTCTCCGCGTCACCCGCCGCGCCCGTCAGCCCCGCCTCTTTCAGGGAGGCGACAATCTGCGGATGTTTCAGGCTGCCGAAGTAGTTGTCCTTCGTCGGCTGCCACCAGTCGCGCAGGTGGAAGCCGATTGCCGCCTCGACAGTATCGAGTGTACTGCGGGAGGTGTGCCCCATATCGCGGGTCTGTACCCCGTCCACGGAACAGGCCGTGCAGAAGGCCATGAGCGACATCAGAACACCGCCGTCAAGGGCAAAAAAGGTGGTGAAGTCCTTCTCCCACCCCTCCGGCAGCAGGGCTTTCAGCCTTGCCTGTTCGATCATGAGCTTCTCAAACGCTGCGCCATCCTTACCGGACGGGGCGTTCTCCGTCAGGCTTCCGTGAGACGCGGTGAGGCTGATACGGAACGGATGCGTCGTGGTCAGACAGCCTGAAAATACGCAGGTGCACATGCGCCAGACCATCAGCGCCACCGCCTTTTCGGGCTGCTGCATCAGCGCCGCCTGGACTGCCAGCGTACGCTCGGAGGTCATTTTCGTGAGCAGCGGAACGCTGATCCCCTCTGCGGCGTCGGGCTGGCGCGAGGTGAACGGCACCGTTACGCTGCTGGTTTCGGTTTCTTCCGGCATATCCGCTTTCAAGCGAACTCCGCGCTGCACATACACCTGCCCTTCGTACAGGCTGACCATCACCCCCGCGCCTGACTTCATGTCGTCAGTCCACGCGCTGACTTCTGCGGCCTGTTCGATGGCTTCGATCTCAGCTTCCAGCGCGTCCGTCTCGTCACAGCGGGAATCGTATCCGTCCCATTGCTCACGGAGTTCATTAAGGCGCTGCTGCTGCTCAGGGGTGTATACAGGCTCGGGTTCAACAGGCTGCACGAACTCCTTACCGTCTTCGCCGTGGTACCAGATACGGGCTGCGCGTCCGCGACTCCATGCCCAGCCCTCACGCTGCTGAATGTCCAGGGCGATACGCTCCAGCTTCTCCTGTACCAGACGCTCAACCAGCACGCTGTCAGCCGTGCCGTCGCCCTCGTCCTGGCTGAACAGATCTTCACGGACGTAACCCCCTGCCGCCTCGTAGGCATCGCGCCCGATAAAACGAAATTTGGCGCTGTCGGTGCGCATCTCGGTTTCGATAATGGCGCGTTTAATCAGGTGTGCGGGCGCGTTCGACCAGCTGGCTTTTACACTTTCGAATACCTCAACCTGACGGGCAGGATCGTCCTCGAGACAGAGCGCCTGACACTGCTCAACGGTCAGTTCGTCCTGCGCGAGCTTCTCCAACAGGGACGGGGCGAGGTTTGCCAGCTTCAGCATGCGCTGCACGTGGCGGGAGCCGAAGCCGAGGGCGTCGCCAGTCTGCTCGGGAGTTTTGCCCTGTTCTGCTAATGTGCGGAAACCTGCGATTTGCTCGGCGGGATGCATGGCGGCGCGCTGCTCGTTCTCGGCAACCGAGGCGAGGGCCGCAATGTCGTCTGAGACGCGTTTCACCATGACGGTATGATCGGCCGCAAGTCGGTCTTCCTGCGCCAGCAGATTAAGAGCGGTCAGTCGGCGGCCACCTGCGGCCACGCCGGATTGTCCGTCCGCGAGGGTGTGAACAATCAGGTTCTGCAGCAGCCCGAGCGCCTCGATGGAGTCAGCCAGACCGCGAACGCTGTCCACGGAATACGGAATGGTGCGCACGTTCAGCGGGGATTTAACGAGACTGGATAGCGGAACATACTCGATGGCAGCGGCCTCAAGGGCGGCTTTCAGGGCATCCTCCTGCGCCTTCGTGATTTTTTTGGTGCTCGCTTTTTTGGGGGCTTTTGCCTTAACATCGGTTACTGACATAGTTAATACCTCGAGTGTTATTGATGATTGTCTGGCCCTGCGGAGTTCGCGCTCCGGCAGGGCACCTCTTTCTTACTGCGGCTTACGAATGCCGTAGTCCGCGATATAACGGTTGAGCCAGTACGTGCCGCTCGGCTCGAAGTTCCACGTACGCCAGACCATTTCCCCGTCCTTACGGTCAACCAGACGAAAATGCGTTCCCTGATCGTCCTCGATCACCACGTTAACGTACTGCGCCGCAACGGCCTCAGCCTGTTCGCGGGTAAAGGTGTCGTCGGGTAAAACCGCCAGCGCCTCGCTCATGTTGCTCCTCCTTCTGAACCTGTTTTGCCTTTAAACCCCGTCACCCGTTGAGTTTCGGGAGCCGCGGTGTTGACGTTTTGCGGGAACCTGCTGTTTTGTTCCCCGTGGTATGACCTTCACCCGTTTGAGAACCTTCGCCGCGAGGGCGTAAACCAGCGCGGGCGATGGCGGATGTCCGGGGCGCGGTTTACCGCGTGCCATTTACCCTAGACAGCCGACAGCGACTGTGCTTGTCTCAGCCCCGGCGACAGGGACTGAAACGGGTGATAAGGCAGCGGAAGTGGACATGAGCAGGGACCCGCCGCAACGTCGGGGCGCGGCACGCGAAACGGCGTTGCCCCTTACGCCCCGGCGTCAGTTTGCCGGGGTGCATAAAGCGCAGGTCACGGCGCGTAAAAAGGGCGGCGTATCCGCCTGCGGATACTGCACGCCTGCCGTTGACGTCAGACTTCAGACACTAGCCGGATGGCCCGAAACCGCTCTGCGGGTTCGGCGGAGCTTACCGCATCTTTTCGCGGTTAGCGGAGTGTGGCTCGACGACTGGACGCGCAGCGGCCGGGAGCCGAAGGAGTCGCCGTGCCGGGCACGTCAGAAAGATAATGTGTAAGAGAGAAAGCAGCAGAAAGCTGCATCTGTTAAACAGGCAAACTCAGATGCAGCACTGAAAACCAGGACAGCGCCCCTCAACGCGTGGCCGAGGCGGCGCGACAGCGCAGCCCTGCCACCGCGCCGCAGGCAGGTTTTCAGCGGGCGTTCAGGCAGTGACGGGGGAACACGCCCCCCGCCAGAGCATCAGACTTTCGGCGGCAGCGCCCCCGGATAGTGCCGGGCGATGATATCGTTCACCTTCTCCACCAGGTCAGGCCGCGTAAAGGTGATATGCGCGGAGCCTTTTTTGTATGCCCGTACGGTGAAATATTCGCAGGTAAACACGTCCCCAACGCTGTTCGCCCCGCCCCGACTGATAAACTCGCTCAGCCCGGCCCCCTCCGACACGCGAAAATCCGGTACGTTCTTTCCGTCCAGAATCCAGAACGGGCGGGCAAGATCGTTGATCCGGCTCTGCGCATACGTGCGCACGGAAAAGTACAGTCCGCGATGGTTGTCCAGGACACCATCAATGATGATGCGTTTTCCCAGCAGGCACGGAGTGTTGGTTTTGTAGTCCCATGACAGATTGCGGAATACGTCGATAACGCCCTGCTCAAACGTCGCCCCTTTACTGGCATTCAGCGCCCGGAACGTGGCGATCACATTGTCGGGGGTGATTTCGGGGCAGTCGTCGCTGTAGAGCTGCGTGTCCCACTGCTTGCGCTGCGCCTCGCTCATCAGCGTGAACATGCCCGTTTCATTCATCAGCCGCGTCCAGATATCCCGGTCGGCAATGCGGCAAATACGCCGGCGAATGGCGGCATTCCGTTGTTCGCTGCGGTCGCTGCACAGGCTGCTTTCGACGATCTGCGATAACCCGGCAAACCAGCTTCGCCCGGAAGCCTCCGCCAGCGTGGTCTGTGCTTCGCGTATCAGGGCAACCCCCTCCATAAACGCCGTCACGCCGCGGTTACGCTGCGCGACAATACGCTCAACGGGGACGGACGGGATGATGTCGCCCGCGTTGCCGTGGGTCTGAACGTCTGCGCTGAGTGCCCGTGTGGTGGTCTGTGTCATATCAGTCTCCTTCCGGCTGTTGCCGCCCCTCGCGGAGCGGCTCACCTCATCAGTTAAATGCGCGCGTCAGTTCCAGCGTGCGGAGCACCTGCCCGAAGGCAGCATTTTTCATCGCGGGGATGTGAACGCCGCGCCCCTTGCGCAGGCTGCGGGCGATATGCCGCCCGAATGCCTTTAAGGCCGGATCGATATCCGGCGCAGAAATATCTGCGCGGGGGATGCGCGCGTGGCGGCGGGGCTTTACAGCCTCAGCGGAAGGTGAAACAATACTTACCGTCATTAAGTTAACTCCTTGTGGTAGTTAATGGAGCCGTAAAACCGTTGCTGCGGTATTTACGGCGTGGAGAAAGCAGGGTTTTCCCTGCTTTTTTCATTTCTGCGACACCCTTTCTGCTTCTTTTACCTCCTTATTCAGTTTGTCGGTAATGTCTTCTGGGTCGCCCAAAAGCCAGCCGCTGACGGGTCTGTAGCGCTCGATAAACGCCCTGACAGCCCCTTTCCCCGTGGTGGCCCGTACGCGGGTAAACATGGGCAAAACGCCCTTTTCATCCCGTCCGGTAAACGTAATCTGATACATCCGCATTGCCTGAGCCTGCATCGTCTTTCCTCCTGGTTGTTAAAGAACATCACCCGTTGAGTTTCGGGAGCCGCGGTGTTGACGTTTCGCGGGAACCTGCTGCTGTGTTCCCGGAGGTCATGCCATCACCCGTTTGAGAACCTTCGCCGCAGGGGCGTAAACCAGCGCGGGCGATGGCAGCTGTCCGGGGCGCGGTTTACCGCGTGCCATTTACCCTGGACAGCTGCCAGCGGCTGTGCTTGTCTCAGCCCCGGCGACAGGGACGTAAACGGGTGAACGGCGCCGGGGTGGACATGAGCAGGGTTCCGCCGCAGCGGCGGGGCGCGGCACGCGAAACGGCGGTGCCCCTTACGCCCCGGCGTCAGTTTGCCGGGGTGCATAAAGCGCAGGTCACGGCGCGACAGGGCGGCGCAGCCGTTCCGGCTGCTGCAAGCCAGCCTTTGACGTTGCGTCAGGGATGGACACCCGCTGCCCGGAGGTTTACCGGAGGGCCGGGCCATGACGGCGAAGCTGGCATGGTGCGAAGCATGACAGCCCGCCCGGACGCCCGCGGTGCCGGTGAGGGTATCCCCGTTCAACACCACCGCTGGAAGAGCATCGGTCGTACCACGCAGTCCTTCATCTTTACGCCCGAAAGGTCAGTGAAACGGTGCTCCCGTACGCCGGCGGGCGGCGCGTCAGCGCGGCCGCTGGCGGCAGGCCCGTGGCCTGCGGAAGGGGTTTTCGCGCGCGAACAGGCGGCGGCGGAATAACACCGCCCGCACGGGGCGGCGCAGGGGTTACGCAGAGGGGGAACCGAGCACCAGTTGCAGCGTTTCCACTGCGGCGCAGGCCTCACCCGATATGTCATCGACGTGGCTCATTCCCCTTTCTATCAGCGGCAGCAGTAAGCGAAGTTCGTTTTCAGGAATGGCTATCTGACGCGGCGCGCGCTCTGCGACAATCTGACGCAGTTCTCCCGAAACAAAGTCCTGGCCGATGCCGTAGCGATACATGATGTCGCAGTCAGCCTCCCCGATAGCCTGAAGCACTCGCGCCGTTTCTGCGATGGTGGGGTTGTATTCCGCGCCAGCCTCGCGCACGTCTTCCGCAGTCCAGGTGATAACGGCCATTTTTTCGTTGTTTTCGTGCGTTTTCAGCAGCGCAATGCAGATTTCACTCACGGTTCCGTACATCATTTATGCTCTCCGGTTAATTTGTTGTTGTCGCATGAAGGCGGGGCGCATCGCGCCCCGTCGGCATCAGTCAAGGGCGCGATAAATGGCGCGGCTTTCGCGGTGGGTGGCCACAATGCTCATGAGCTGCTCATAGCGGCGGATGTAGTGGCGACAGGCGTCCCGCTCGTCGTGGTGGTCGTGCATCCAGCTCCGGTGATTAAGTACCAGCGCGGTGACGACAATCCCCGCCGCGTCGCCCGACATTTCCCCCACAAAGCCGTTATCGGGGTTAAATACCGTCACGCGGTCTTCATCGGGGGCAAGATAGCCCGCCCCCTGCGGGAGGGTGTTAAACGTCCACTCGCCGCCGTCATAGTCACGAATGTATTTTGCGGCATAGGCGTAAATACAGGCTTCTGCGGTCAGGTAGTCCGCGCCAAACAGGACGGGCAGGAAGGAAAAGCGCGCCTCGCGGGCGACGGGGGAAACGGTCGGGCAGGTGTGCGTGCGTAACATTGTGAGCCTCCGGTTTTACATGAGATGCGACACCGGGCGGTGCCGTGACTCCATAACAGACGGGCGGTCAGTCACGAATGCAGGGGCGCAAGGGAAGCCGCAGCCTGACGCACGCGGCGGACGGGAGTTGCAGGGTGAGGCCGCGAAACCTGAGCGGGCGAACAACCGGAAAATCACGGCCGACGGGAAGGAAGGACCGGGTGACCGCCGCGTTCACTTTACCCTTGCATTCGTGACAGCCCGGCTAAGATGGAGTCACGGCACAGCCCGCACGCGCACGGTGCAGGCAGAGGGCGTTTATCACCACAAGGCCCGACGCGGCGGGCCGGGTGACGCGGAGCCGCCCGGCGACATCCTTAGTGGATGTTGTCATCCCGCGCCGGTGAACGCGGGGAAGGTTTTTCCCTCCCCTTCTTTTACGCTTACTGCGCGGGCATCGCCCGGGCCTCGCTCATGACCTCACGCAGGACGCGGCGATCAAGCCAGCGGCGTGCGGGGTCGCCGGGGAAACGCAGCACGTCTGTGATAACGCCTGCGGCCTTAATATCTTCTTCCCGCTCGTTAACCACGGTGAGCAGCACCGGGCAGAACCGCGCCCCGCGCACCAGAACCGCTTCAAGGACGGCATCCAGCTGTTCCGCGTCGTCCTCATCGAGCCAGTTTTCGTGGTCGTACTCGTCGGCGAGAATGCGCCAGTCACCGAAGCGCCTGTCCATCAGTCGCGGCGTGGCGGAGGGTTTGAGCGCGGCGGCGAGGCGGCGGGCGTCCTCCCGGACGATGTTGCAAATCGCATCAATGCTGCCTCTGAGGAAGGCCAGCAGGTCGTCACATTCCGCCGCGGTCAGCCATTCCTGCGCAAACGGCAGGTGAATCGTCATGGCATCGGCCAGGCGCTCCGGGTGTGTATCGCGTTTCGCGGGGTACAGATACAGCCAGGCAGGTGTTCCCGTCAGTCACCGGGCGCTGGCGGTCAGCAGCGCCGCCCGGCCATACGTCAGCGGCTGGCAAAGATGCGTGACCAGCGCCAGAATTTGCGCGGCATCGAGGGAGCCGCAGGCGACAAGCCAGCCGGGCATCTGTTCGGGCGCGACGGGCATCATATCCACGCAGGGCGGCCAGCCCGCATCCTGTAGCATCCGGTCGCCGTGGCGCAGTATCAGCGCGTTCAGGGTGTCATTTCTCATTGTTCTGCTCCTTCGGATAGCGCCCCGCCATTCAGCGGGGCGAACGGGTTAAGCGGCGATTTCGTTTTCCAGCCAGGTAATATCTTTCTGAGCGTCGGCAACGCTCGGGTAGTGCTGTCGCACAAGGGGCCACGCCTGCGCGTCTTCCCCGCTGAGCGCCCGTGCAGCGATATCCACCACCCGCGCCAGCGTATCGACGGGGACGCTCACGCGCGGGGCGTTCGTGCCAATCCCGGCATACAGCGCCTGAACGGTGCGGAACGACACGCCGTCTTCGGTATGCTCTCCCGTTCCCGCGCGGCCGATAAGCTCAAGCACGGCTTCGGCTTCGGCCTCCGTCATATTCTCCGCCTGCGCCATCACGTCCTGCTTCGTCCAGACCAGCAGGGCGATGCGCTCCTCGTTGCCAAACATGCGTTTCAGCTTTTTGTTCAGCTCTTTACGGGTTCCGTACAGCATGATTTGTTCTCCACTTTGCTGTGGGGCGGCCTCGCCGCCCGGGTTCAGTCTCTGAATGATTCATCAAGCAACAGGGCGATATTGAAAGCCTCGTCCATCAGGACGCTGATACGGCGCAGGCTCACGCCAGCCAGCCGTTCCGGCAGCCCGTCATGCCGGTAGTGGTATTTCTCTTCCAGCACGTTCAGGGTGGTTTTCAGGTCGCACATACTGTTCGCCAGCCCGGCGATATCGCGCCGCAGCCCTTCGTGTCCGTCGTAGTTCATCAGGCGGCCTCCGGCAGCCAGTCGTCGTTCGCTGCCGGGGTGTTCACGGCGCGGCGCATCGCGGCCAGCCGTTCGGTGCCGGCCCGGTGGTACTGTTCCAGCATTTCGATGCCGATATAGCGCCGTCCGGCGCGGTATGCGGCGACGCAGGTCGAGCCGCTGCCGGCAAAGGGGTCGAGCACAATCGCGCCGGGGGCGCTGAATGACTCAATCAGCGGCTGGAGCGCCTCCACCGGTTTCTGGGTCGGGTGTAGCGGGTTGCCGGTATACGGGAACGGCAGCACGTCCGGCAGCGGTTTTTCAGGCGGCGTCGGTCGCCCCTTGGCGAGCATGTACGCCCCTTCATGGCGGTAATCCACAAATCCGCGACGCCCCTTCGCGCTGCGGCGGTTGGAAGCATAGGTTTTGGTGAACACAATCTGGCCAACGGCATAGAACCCCGCCGCTTTCCACGCGGCCATAAAGCGGTCCACGCGGTTCCAGCCGTAGAAGCTGACCATCAGCGCATCTTTTTTCAGCACGCGGTACATCTCAAGGGTGGCAGGCTCCAGCCATTCATCGGTGACGTCGCCGGCAATCTGGCGGCCTGAACGGTCCTTAAAGCCGACGAGGTACGGCGGATCGGTCACAATAAGGTCAACGGCGCGGTCGGGAAATCCGCGCATCACGTCAGTACAGTCCCCGAGAATGAATCTGGACATGGCAGCACTCCTGTAGTCAGAGGGGGCAGGAGGCATCACCGCGATACCGTTCCCTGCCGCACGCTGCCTGTTCATCGCGTCCGGTCACGGGTCAGGCCGACCGTGGAATACCGCAGCCGCCAGGCTTTTATGGCGGCAAGGATATGCCGCGAAAGCGGCTTGAAGGGCGTTCCTTAAAGGGCGAGGGGCTGGCGCAAAATACCGACGGCGCCGGGCCTGAGCGGAAAAACCGCCCGTCCCGTAACAGGCCGGACGCGAGACACTGGCAGCGGGTGGCAGGCTCATCCCCCCGCGCCGCGCCGCGGTCGCGGAAGAAAAGCGGAGCCGGTGAGGGCGATGGCCTAAACAGGGAGAAAAACCGGGCTGCACGCCCGGTCAGGAAGGAGTCAGCGGGTGATATCCCGCCAGTCATTACCGTAATCATCGCAGAGGCCGGGCGTATCCGTCACGCCGGTTACTGCCCACGTATCCAGAAACTTCAGCCCGCGCAGGATACTGCTCTCCACGTCATCGAGCAGGATGATACTGTTATACCAGACCACGCCATCCGGATATTGCCAGCGGTGACGGTCATCCTCGCGCAGCAGACTGTCCTACCACGTCCGGCCCATCAGTATCGCGCCCGATTCAGCCTGCGCCAGGCCGGTTGCTGATATCATGTGATGCACCATCATTTCCACGCCGCTGATTTCAACGGCAAAGCCGACCAGCCAGGTATTCATACACGTTTTACCTCATCAATCGCCGCCTGCAGGTGGCTCCAGTTAAATCCGTCATTCGCATCATGGCTGTCCTGCGCCCGCTCCATCGCTGCATCGATGTCGCCGTCCGTGAGCGAGCCGTCCAGTGAGAGAAAATCATCGGCCAGCCAGAACGTGCCGCAGCACAGCGCGTCGTCGGGGTAGTGCGACAGCCTGTTTATAAAAGCTTTCACGGTCATGCGTTTTTTCATCTGTTTTTCGGGCAATGGCTCGCCCGCCTCCTCAACAGTCAGCGTGAGCAGGAGGCATCACCGCGATACCGTTCCCTGCCGCACGCTGCCCGTACGCCGCGAAAGCCGACGGGTCAGGCCGACCGTGGAATACCGCAGCCGTCAGCTTTTATGGCGGCAAGGCTATGCCGCGAAAGCGGCTTGAAGGGCGTTCCTCAGCGGAGCGAGGGCGTGGTGAAAAATACCCACGGCACCGGGCCTGAGCGGTAAACCGCCCGTCCCGTGAAAGGCGGACGCGGCACCCTGGCAGCGTGCCGATGACCGCATTATCCACAGACAGGGTGGAAAACCAGCCGACAACCCTGTGGATAACGATGAGGGATCGGCTCAAAGCCGCAAAGGACAGGCGGTGGGGTTCTGCCGGATCGATACGGTTAAAATCCAGGCAAACAGACCTCTGTCACAGATTGACAAAAAGGGCGGCTGCGCATATCTTTACTGTATATGCATACAGTAAAGATATGAGAGAGAATATCATGCTACAGGTTTCAGTACGTTTTTCTCCGGAACAGGTAAAGGCCATGCCCGCCGGGGCATTTGCCGCTCTGCAGCAGGAAATTGAGCGACGCCTGACGCCGCATTACCCGTCACTGTGGCTCAACGTCAGCAAGGGATCACAGAGCAGCCTCGATGTCAGCGGCGCGCGCAGTGATCGTGAGAAGGCGGATGTGATGGAAACGCTGGAGGCTATCTGGCAGGACGACAGCTGGCTGCCGTGATGAAGCGTAACGAACCTGTTTTCTCCCGGACGCAGCTGCAGGCATGTCCGGCGTCACCCGCGCCGGTGGCTATCCCGTTGTTTGGCGAAGCCTGCCCGGCCGGCTTTCCGAGCCCGGCTGGCGACTATGTCGAAGCGGAACTTGATTTGAACAGCCTGTGCATCCGGCATCCGTCTGCCACCTACTTTCTCCGCGCCAGTGGAGAGAGCATGCGCGACCTCGGGTTGTATAACGGCGATATTCTGATTGTCGACCGGGCAGAAACCGCGCAGGAAGGCGATATCGTTATTGCGGAAATGGACGGGGGGTTTACCGTCAAACGTCTGCGGCTGCGGCCCCGCCCGGCGCTTGAGCCAATGAACCCGGATTACCCGACGCTGTACCCGGAAACCCTCACCCTGTTCGGGGTGGTGACGCACTTCATCCACCGGACCCGGGCGCGCCTTTAAAAGGGGGGAACGATGTTTGCCCTGGCTGATGTTAACAGTTTCTATGCCTCCTGCGAGAAGGTGTTCCGCCCCGATCTCAAAACCCGCCCCGTCATTGTACTCAGTAACAATGACGGGTGCGTCATCGCACGCAGCGCCGAGGCAAAAGCCCTGAATATTCCGATGGGGGAGCCCTGGTTTAAGCTGAAGGCCACGGCTGAGAAGTCAGGCGTGGTGGTGTTCTCAAGTAATTATTCGTTGTACCACTCGATGTCGGAGCGCGTCATGCGCTGCCTGGAGGCCCTTTCCCCCCGCGTGGAGCAGTACAGTATCGATGAGATGTTTCTCGACGTCGCCGGCATCGACAGCTGCGCGACGTTTGAGGACTTCGGTCGTCAGCTGCGCGAATATGTTCACCGCCATACGGCCCTGACCATCGGCGTCGGCATGGGGCCGACTAAAACGCTGGCCAGAAGCGCGCAGTGGGCGTCAAAGCAGTGGCGCCAGTTCGGCGGCGTACTGGCTATCACCCCGGATAATCCACGCCGGACAGCAAAACTGCTCGCCCTGCAGCCGGTGGAAGAAGTCTGGGGCGTGGGCAGAAAATTATCCGGGAAGCTGAACATAATGGGGATAAGCACCGCGCTGCAGCTGGCGCAGACAAGCCCGTCATTCATCCGGAAGCATTTCAGCGTGGTGCTGGAGAGGACGGTCAGGGAGCTTCAGGGCGAAAGCTGCATCAGTCTGGAAGAAGCGCCGCCGGCAAAACAGCAGATTGTCTGCAGCCGGAGCTTTGGCGAACGTGTTTCGGACTTCTTCGCGCTGCGGGAGGCCGTCTGCAGCTATGCGGAGCGGGCGGCTGAGAAGCTGCGCGGCGAGCGGCAGTTCTGCCGGCATATCGGGGTGTTTGTGAAAACGTCACCGTTTGCCGCGAACGAACCTTATTACAGCAATATGGCGAGCGAAAGCCTGGTGATCCCGACAAAGGATACCCGGGATATCATCGCCGCAGCCGTGCGGGCGCTGAACCGCATCTGGGTTCCGGGTCATCGTTATGCCAAAGCAGGCGTGATGCTGAACGACTTCACGCCAGTGGGCGTTACGCAACTGAGCCTGTTCGATGATGCACGACCACGGGAAAACAGCGAAGCCCTGATGAAAGTCGTGGACGGTATTAACCATTCAGGGCTGGGAAAAGTGTGGTTTGCGGGACGAGGCATAGCTCCTGACTGGCAAATGAAACGGGAAATGCTTTCCCCTGCGTACACCACCAGATGGACAGATTTGCCAATAGCCCGATTATGAATAGTTAACCCATCCATAAACCCTATCATCTTGTTATCTTGTTATCTTGTTATCTTGTTATCTTGTTATCTTAATTAAATTATAAATCAGACAGTTACCAATATAATAAATTATTAACTTAATAAAATAATTGCGTAATCCATGCCCTGGTGGCAATATTAAGTTGTTAACTTAACAACTTAATATGAGGTTATAATGATAATTGTATTAGGTAGTCAAAAAGGTGGTGTTGGTAAAAGTACACTAGCGGTATCAATAGCCGCATATCTGATGTCATTAGGTAATCGCGTGATTATTGTCGACGCAGATGACCAGAAATCAGTTTTAACCTGGTACAACAATCGCCCTGAAGATTTCCTCCATATTCCGGTAACAGGCGCAACAGGCAACATCAAAGCAATGTTAAAGGAACACGAAAAATCCTATGATTTTGTCATTGCAGACTGTGCTGGCCGTGATAGTGCAGAAATGCGTAGTGGATTGATGGCCGCTGATGTATTCATATCTCCTTTGCGTCCTTCGCAGATGGACCTGGATGTTGTACCTCATACATGCTCCGTTTTTACAGCAGCAAAAAATTTTAATGAGGATGTTCGGGGATATCTCGTTTTAAACATGACTCCTACAAACATGTTTGTTAATGAAGCCAATCAGGCAGCTGAAGTACTCAAGGATTATCCTGAAATGCATCTGGCGAACTCCCGAGTATGTGATCGTAAAGCACATCGAGATGCCTGGGCCGAATCAATGACAATTTTTGAAACGCAAAATGATAAAGCACAGCAAGAAATCGAAGCGTTAGTTAAAGAGGTTATTCTGTGAGAAATAGAGCAAACACTCCACCTCGTGACGAGGCAGCATTTATTAACGGTGGCACGGCTGGTCTTGATAATGCCAAAAAGTCATCAGATAAATTATCGGTTGTAAGCAAAGCAAAACCAGTGAGTGTTTCCTTTTTTGAAGAAAACCTAAAAGACATTGATGAGCTTATAACGGCAGAGATGGTTTCAGGCAAAGGCAGAGTGAATCGTTCTGATGTTGTCAGGGCGGCGATAGAAGCACTAAAGACACTACCAAAAACAGAGATATCACGATTGATAGCAGTAGCAAAACAAAAATAACATCTTGTTATCTTGTTATCTTGTTAATGGGCGTTCAGGTCATTCTGTCCAGTTCTGCTGACTGTGCGGGATCTGGCCTGGTGTAATTGAAAAAAAGGAGCCGACTAATGAACATTGCTAAACATACGATGGTTATATTTGTTGCAGGTTGCCTGGCTCAGCTATTCTTTATATTCGCTTCTTACAGTGGTGATGCGGATAGTTTTGCTCACTTCTGGACATCGTGCGGCTTTGCATATGGGTTACTTGCTTTCCATGTGGTCACTGGCATTTACTCTTTACATGGCATAAAGCACCCACTTAAAGTCTGAATAAGGCCGCGCTAGCGGCCTTTTTTACGCCCCTCATTCAATACCCCTTGTAGTTAGACATACAGAGCTTTCTGCCCAGCATTATATTTGCCATCTTATGGCACTCGATGCGGCCCTTCTGCAATGGACGAAAAATGCTATCCATATTGGACATTTCGGCACTATCGGGAAAAAGTGTCCGGAAGATATTTCTGATGTTCGTATTTAATTTTATTGACTAGCAGCGAAAACCGTAAGTCTGTTCAGAACTCGTTTCTGAACAGGGGAGGGGTTGGGCAAGCCCTGCGGGCGCGTCAGCCCGTCATATTAGGGTATACCTCATTGGTATGTACAAAACCGACCGGTTTCGGTCAGTGTGAGGTGATAACTAGAATAAACTATATGCAGAGAAAGCATCTATGCCACGGAGACAAATACTCAGTAGTGAAGAAAAAGAACGCTTGCTGGTCGTGCCGGATGATGACGTTCTTCTGACGCGCATGTGCTTTTTGAGTGAACATGACCTCGCGCTTATTAATAAACACCGCAGACCCGCTAATCGCCTGGGCTTTGCTGTTTTACTCTGCTATTTGCGGGGGCCGGGGTTTCCCCCTGACAAAAGTATGTCACCTCACGACGGTGTTGTTTCCCGGCTGGCAGCGCATTTGAAACTTCAGCCTGATTTGTGGGCCGAGTATGCCTCAAGAGAGGTCACCCGCTGGGAGCATCTGGCTGAACTCTACCGCTACCTGGAATTATCCCCATTCAACCGGGCACTGCAAAAAATTTGCATTCGTCACCTTTACCCCCACGCCATGCGGACAGACAGAGGTTTTTTGCTTGCGGAAGAAATGCTTTCCTGGCTCCACAGTAATAATGTCATTTTCCCTTCTGTTGATGTCATCGAGCGAACTCTGGCCGAAGCAACAACGCTTGCAGACAGGGCGGTATTTTCTGCGCTGACCGCGCAGCTTGAACCGGGACATAAAGCGGCGCTGGACCGTCTGCTGGTATCTGAGGGTGAGCAACCTTCACGGCTGGCCTGGATGCTCCAGCCTCCGGGGAAAATTAATGGTAAGAATGTCCTGCAACATATCGACCGGTTAAATGCGATAGAGTCGCTGGCACTGCCAGACGGTATTGCGCTTTCCGTTCACCAGAACAGGCTCCTGAAACTCGCACGCGAAGGCAGGAAAATGAGTAGCCGGGACCTGGCAAAATTCACGGATGTTCGCCGTTATGCCTCTCTGGTTTGTGTCATATCGGAGGCCAGGGCCACCCTGACTGACGAAGTTATTGATTTGCACGAGCGTATTCTTGGCAGTCTGTTCAGCTGGGCAAAACGCACACAGGCCGAACGACTCCAGCAAACGGGAAAGCTGATTCAGAGTAAGCTGAAGCAATACGTTACCGTCGGGCAGGCATTGCTTAATGCCAGAGAATCCGGTGAAGATCCCTGGGCCGCAATAGAAGGCGTCCTTCCCTGGCAGGAATTTATCAACAGCATGGAAGAGACGCGGCTCCTGTCACGTAAGGACAACTTCGACCCGTTGCATCTGATCACAGAAAAATACAGTACGCTGCGTAAATACGCCCCCCGGATGCTGTCCGCGTTGCAGTTCAGGGCTGCACCCACCGCAATGCAGCTCTGTGACGCGCTTGATACCTTCAGAGAGATGTATCGAAAACAACTCCGAAAAGTACCACCTTCCGCGCCAACCGGGTTTATCCCGGAAAGCTGGAGAAAGGTGGTGATCACTCCCACCGGCATTGACCGAAAATATTACGAATTTTGCGTGCTGAACGAGCTGAAGGGAGCCTTGCGTTCAGGTGACATCTGGGTAAAAGGGTCTCGCCGCTACAGGAATTTCGATGATTATCTGATCCCGTCCGGCGATTTTAAAAAATCACTCAGGGATTACCTGTTACCCCTTGCTGTTCCGGGCGATTGCCATGAATACATCGAGAGCCGTTTGACGCTTCTGGCATCGCGCCTGGAGGAAGTTAATGCAATGGCGCTGGCCGGTGATTTACCCGATGTTGATATATCAGATAAAGGCGTGAAAATTACCCCGCTGGATAATAGTGTCCCTTCAGCAGCATCCCCTTTTGGTGATCTGGTTTATGGCATGCTGCCTCACCCTAAAATTACTGAAATGCTGGATGAAGTGGATGGCTGGACGGGTTTTACCCGACATTTCACACACCTCAAAAATAATCACGTTAAACCTAAAGACAGAAAGTTGTTACTGACCACCATACTTGCCGATGGGATCAACCTTGGGCTGACAAAGATGGCCGAATCCTGTCCGGGAACGACAAAATCGTCACTCGAGGGCATTCAGGCCTGGTACATCAGGGATGAAACCTATTCAGCCGCGCTGGCCGAGGTGGTTAATGCGCAGAAAAAGCGGCCTCTGGCAGCATTCTGGGGCGATGGAACAACGTCATCGTCTGACGGACAGAACTTTCGGGTGGGGAGTCACGGGCGTTATGCGGGTCAGGTCAATCTGAAATACGGTCAGGAGCCAGGCGTGCAAATTTATACACATATTTCGGACCAGTACAGCCCGTTTTACACCAAAGTCATCAGCCGCGTGCGGGACTCAACACACGTACTTGATGGTCTGCTGTATCACGAAACCGATCTGGAAATTACAGAGCATTATACTGACACCGCAGGTTTCACTGAGCATGTTTTCGCGCTAATGCATCTGCTCGGATTCGCTTTTGCGCCAAGGATCCGGGATCTTCATGACAAGCGGCTGTTTATCCATGGGAAAGCTGAGTTGTATCCGGGGCTTCAGTCAATCATCTCCTCAACCAGCCTGAATCTGAAGGAAATTGAAACCCACTGGCATGAGGTACTGCGTCTGGCAAGTTCTATAAAGCAGGGAACGGTAACAGCATCACTGATGATGAAAAAGCTGGCCAGCTATCCTAAACAGAATGGTCTGGCAAAGGCTCTGAGGGAGATTGGCCGCATAGAAAGGTCATTGTTTATGTTGGACTGGTTCCGGGATCCTTCGCTGCGTCGACGAGTACAGGCTGGGTTGAATAAAGGTGAGGCCCGCAATGCCCTTGCGCGAGCAGTCTTTATGCACCGACTGGGGGAAATCAGAGATCGGGGACTGGAAAACCAGAGCTACCGGGCCAGCGGGCTGACATTGCTGACTGCGGCGATCTCACTGTGGAATACGGTATATATAGAAAGAGCCATAGATTCTCTGAAGCGAAAAGGGATCCCACTAAATGAGCAGCTGATTTCTCATCTGTCACCGCTGGGATGGGAACACATCAACCTGAGCGGGGATTACGTCTGGAGAACAAACCTCAAACTGGGACAGGGTAAATACCGCGCATTACGCTCAGTGAATAGTAGTCTGTACAAAAAACAGGCTTAGCGTAGGATATTTTCCGTTTTCCAAGCGGACCCCGGCAACAGGTTCCAGCCGCGTCACGTTTTCTGCCTGGTGGTTCATCACCATCACTCGCTCCACGGCTTCGTGCAGGCTTTCCCCTTCCTGACGGGGGAACCACAGATCGCTGTTGCTGCCACTGAGCAACGGATGATTGCAGAAATGAAAGCCCCGGCCGCTCTTCAGCGCACATTCCAGAATTGTCACTTTAGCCCGTGCATCCAGCGTAGCCGCCGTGCTATTCAGGCGTTCGGTGATATCTCCCCAACACCATTCCCCGGCAGGTTCCGGTAGTTCCAGCCGTTTGAGCGGCACGCCCATCGCTGCCGCCGTGAGCCGCCCCACGTCCGCCAGGGCGGGGGTTTCTGCCAGCTCGCTGATGTAGTCACCGTTGATGAATAGCGCCTGGTCATCGTTGTCCAGTACCAGAAGGCAGACGCCTGATAGCGCCGTACATACAGGGGTTTTGCGTAACGTCAGATTTAGCATGATCGGTTCTCCTTACTGCCGCCCCGACAGGGGCGGCACTCCGTGGTTCAGGCCAGTGCCCGGGTTAATTCAAGGGTGCGCAGGAACTGCCCCCATTCGCTGCCGCGCATCGCGGGGACGCGCACTGACCGCCGTTTCTGCGAACAGCGGGCAACGTGGCGGCCTCTGGCCCGAATTTCCGGAGCGATATCCTGCGCGGCGATGCTTCCATGCATCACCCGGACGTGTGGCGCGGTCACGTCAGACTTTACATATCCCGCCGTTGGTGCAATGATTGTGACTTCAGCAAGTTCCATGATTAACCTCATTTGATTTTGTTGATGATGGCCAGCTGTTAGCGCAGTTGACCGTAATGAAGCAGAGCCTTTGCTCTGCTTTTTTTACGCCTGCTCCCGGTCAAACACCTCCTTCTGAATACGCGCCACGATATCCTGATGCGACAGCGTGCAGCGGTCACGAAACTCAAAGAAACGCCCCTGAACGTGGGCAAAAATGTCCGTGACGTCCCCACTCCAGTATTCTGACGACTTAAACGACTGCCCCAGCCCTTTGCCTAGACACTGCCAGTCTTCCGGAGGCAGTACCTCCAGCTGGTCGGTGAAGCGCGCCTCGTCGATTTCCTTCACGGGCGTATAGTGCCGGGCATCGGACAGGGCCTGATAGTCACTCAATTTTCCCAGCACCATATCCGGCCAAGTCTGGCGCAGTTCGTCCAGCGTTCTGCCGTCGGCTCTGGTTCGCCATTTACCGCTGACGCGCACCGCGTGCCAGCCGATAAACAGCGATGGGCTGAAAAACACCTTTTCAGGGTAGATTGCTACTGCCGTCTGGTTCTGTGTCATGCTGCATTCCTTCTGTTTCTGGCCCACCGGAGGCGGGCCGGGTTCGTGTGATGTTTGTGGATCAGGCGATGTCGGCTTTGAACATGGCGTAACCGGCGCTAAGTTCAGTTTTCAGATAGTCGACCGCATAGCTCCATGCCGCCTGGCCCAACTCCCCGTACAGACTCAGCGCAATTTTCCGGGCTTCAGCCCAGGCCTGTACGGATGAAAGTGGCATGACAGGGCGCGGCACCGACCAGTTGGTGACAGTCCTGCACACGTCATCAGCCATATTTATCAGCGTCCCGAACAGCAGCTCCTCGCGCTCACATGCCAACATACGTTCTTCACGCCAGATTTTTAGATATTTAAGACGTTCAGCCAGCGCCGGGCTGACACCCCTGATTTCCTGCCCTTCCCCCCATCTTTCGGAAGATTCAGAAGCGGCGGTTTTGATGTTCTGTGTGTTCATGCTGGTTCTCCTGTTGTCGGTGGCTTATGCCATCTCTCGGTGAGTTCATCGCGGCAAAGGGCAAAGGAGCAACGACGAAGAGAGGGCATAAAGGGGCGACGACGAAAAGTTTTTGCGGCTCCAGGCAAAAAGTTTTAGGCGACGTGCATTTCACCCCTTTCTGCCCGAACCGGCGGTGCTACGACCAGCCCTCCGCGAAGAACCGCCGGGAGTGGGGGCACGGATGTTGAGATGAGCACGAACACACCCGACACGGCGGAACGGCGTGGCGTCCTCAGCGGCCGCTGCGCGGCCAGTGAGTGCGCCGGCGATAGCCGGCTGCGGGGGTTGACCTTGACGTTGCCATCAGACCCTAGCCGTCAGGCCCGAAACCCGCCTGCGGGGTTCGGCGGAGCTTAGCGGCTTGCCGCTTAGCGCAGTCGGGCTTGACGACCCGGACGGAACGGACGGGGAGCCGAAGGGGGCCATGCTGTTTTTCTTTTAGGACCTGCAGCTGCAGCACCACGCCACCGACAATCGGTTAGGAGGCATTACCTGCACGGGCAGAAGTGGTTGAATCAGGCAACAGAAGAGGGGATTTTTATTCCATCTGAAACATGCGAGATGAAGAGGATGTGAGGTAACAAAAGTTGCTATGGAGGCGGGGTGTAATACGCGCTTAAAACATGGGGGACTATGCGCGTACTGCACCTTAACAACTCTGCCTGTTCGGCAGTGGATAACTTTCTTTCCAGTGGAATTTTCTAAGCTGCCTGTCCGGCAGTAGACTGCAGACTCTACGACAGAATTTTCTAAGCTGCTTGTTCAGCAGTTTTTTTAACTTACACTGCCGAAGAGTCGTCTTCAATCAGTTTTTCCTCTTTCAAGGCATCGATAAAGTCCCGCAAGGCCTTTTCAGGCATAGGGCGAAAGTCGCGATTAAAGTCCCCTGCACGCTTACTCCATGCGTTGATTTTGGCCCGGCTTACATCCCACCCCTTCCTGATAAAAAGTTCTTCAATATAGTCCTTGTCCTTATGTAGCCGGAGAATGAGGCACAAATCTTTAAAAACGTCATTAGTAGGGATCGTGCTGACAGACATAGAAAATCTCTCCATCATAAATTCTGGCCGTGAACTGTGATTTAAGCTGCGCCGCTTTCAGGTTTTGTTTAGAACGGGATATCTCAAGATTGTGAGTGTTCAGCGGCCTGCCGTCATCGGTCACGGCATTGGCCAGCTGGATGGATTTACCCCGCCCGGCGGAAGTGGTGCAAAGGCCAATGACTTTACCATGATGAAGGACGGCGGCTTCAGTTGCGCCCTGATTTTCCAGCGCTGTTCTGACCAGCTCAAACTGGCTGGCCCGTTCTGCGGCGGCATCAGCAGCCATTGAAAGATGCAGGCTGACCTCGTGTGCTAACATTTCCAGCGTGGGATAGCCGCCCTTATAGCGATCGCCTTTCCACAGTTCGAACAGCGTCGCACCGGTAATGACGTCCATTCCTATATTGCGGGCGGCAGTCTGAATTTCAATAAAACTAGCGGCCTGGCTGATATTTTTCATGATGACATCCTGTATGGTTATCAATTGATTTTAATAGTCTGCCTGCACGGCAGTTTACATAATGAAAAAAAATACATCCTTAACGGTCCTCGGTCCTGAAATACAGCTGCCTGCTATGCAGGCCAGCTGATTCAGTTTTAACGTGGGTCAATCAGGTCCACAACCATTGAAAGGATCTCATCCATGATATGCGGCTCTACTTTAGCCGCATAGCTGGCCTTTCGCGCGGTCAGATCGAGAGAGCGCAGCTGATAGCACAATGCCACGCCTGTCACTTTCCCGTTGTCGGTACTGTCGCCGTCCAGGTATACCGTGACGGCCTTCGAACGGGCTGCTGCTCCTCCGCTCGTGACCGGGACGCATACGGCTGTTCCCAGGGCAGCGACCAGCTCACGCGGTGAAATGACAAGATAATAATGCGGTCCCCTGAACTCCCTTCCCTCGACGGGGTCGCCATTGACGTGCCAGATTTCGCCTTTCTGTGGCACCTTCCTTGATACCATCAGATCGCCTCCCTGCCCTGCGGCTCATCATTCAGGCCGTCACTGACGTCCTGATTAAACTGGCGGATCTCTTCCTCATCAATCCCCTGTAGCAGTTGCGAGAGTGTTTTACTTCCCCGCGCCATGCGGCCTGATGGCTTAATGCTCACGGCTTCACCATCTGCAGTCACATCGAGCAGGGTGCCGACACTCCATCCCGCCTTTGCAGCGATGTCGCTTGGAATGGTCAACACCACCGCACCACCCTGTTGCCGTAATCGGGTAACTGACATATCGCCTCCTGTGTGTAACTTTGTCACACTTATAATACCACGGAGTGACACAAAGTCACACTTTTACGGAGATTTTTTCATCATTTCATCCTGAGTTATTACCCTCAGACGGTTCTGACTGAAGTTAGTTTCCAGCGAGCTAAGCCAGTCGGGAGTATGGCTGTTACAGTGGTTCAGGGCACCGATCACGAACCAGAGGGGATTTCCCATTCCTTCAAGTGGCAGCAGGGGCTGAAGCGAGGGAAACCTTTTTTGCCACCGCCAGAAAGCGCCTTCGAGCAGTTCTTCAGGCAGTTCCCTTTCCCACCTGTTGTACCACGCGCTGACGGTCACCGGCGTGCAGAAGTTCAGCTCAGACGCCACCTGCCCTGCCCGCCCCTGAAGCAGCATGTATTCCCGCGCAGCCTGGCTCGCTTCCCGCCGGGCTGCCGTGTGCATGGACAGTGCCCGTTTCTTCTCACGGCGATCATCCTGGGCAAAGCAGTATTCGGGAAACAGCTGCTGCCGCACGCTGCCCGACAGCGGCAGCGGGCAGTGCAGCCCGTGGCTTTCCAGCAGCACGTTCAGCGCGTGCTCGTACTCGCTGATGCTGGTCATCCGGCGGCGCGGCTCCCACATTATCCCGGCGCGCAGCAGGCTCTGCCCGCTGGCCCGGCCCGCCCCTGAAAGGTGGCGGAAGAACGCCCACGAATACGGGTGGCGGGATAAACGCCGCCCGTTCCGGCGCCTGTCTTCCACCTCGGCAATCGCGTCCATAGCGGCGCGACGGGCATCGCTGACGGGAACCAGCGCACGGCTGGCGGAAATGATGGTCAGTTCCTGGCTCATTGTTTTCTCCTGAATGCCGCCCCTCGCGGGGCGGCCTGTAGGTTAGGCGGCGCGCTCGTCCGGGGTGGTTTCTTCGCTGGCATCGACGGCGGGTTTCATCCACGCGGGGAGCCAGCTGCTTGCCGCCAGTTCTTCAGCGGCCAGCTCGGCGGCATCGCCTTTCTTCATTTTTTCGGCATCGCTGGCCTTGCCCGTCAGTCCCGCCTCGCTCATCGCCTTGCAGATCTGCGTCTTGCCGATGCGGCTGAAATAGTTCTCAGCGGTCGGCTGCCACCAGTCGTAAAGGTTGAATGCCATCACCGACTCCAGCGCGTCCAGGCTGCTGCGCTGCGTGCGGCTGTACTCGCGGTCCTGCATGCCGTCGACCGACAGGGCAGACAGGAAGCCCAGCAGGGCATTTCTCTCCTCCGGAGACCATGCCAGCAGCCAGCGCATGTCGTGACGCCAGTCGTCCGGCAGGCGGGCCTCCCAGCGGGCTTTTTCTTCCATCAGGAAGCGGTACGCCCTGCCGTTTTCACCGGAGACGGATTTTTCCCGCAGTATGTACTGGTTGTCGTTAAGCTGAACCCGGGATGGATCCGGACCGCCGCGCCCGGAGGTGAATACCCCCTTTGCCAGATGCCAGATCAGCAGCGTGACCGACATATCAGCCTGCGTACAGAGCGCGGCCTGAACCGCCAGCGTGCGCTCACAGGACATCGCTTTCACCAGCGTGGCGGGGAATTCATCGGCCTCAACGGTCGGCTGTGCGTGGGTGACGGCCGCGACCGCTGCGGCCTGGCGGGCTTCGATGGCGGCGGCTTCCTCTTCGGTGATGTGCGCCAGCCCGCGCTGAATGTGAATCACACCGTGGTCCAGCGACACCACCACGCCGCAGAGCTGGCGCGTTGCTTCAGGCCACGCGGCGGCTTCCCCGGCGTCATGGATGGCCGCGACTTCGGCATCGAGCGCGGCGCGTTCGTCGTCGCTGGCCGCGTCCATCAGCGTTTCAATCTCCTCCAGGCGGGACGCCTGCTCTGCGGTAAATACGCGCTCAGGAAACGGATAGTGACGATACGCCCTTGCATCATCGCCCCACGTCCTGATTTGACTCAGCCGCGCCTCACTCCACTGCCAGCCTTCGCGCTGCGCAATCTCAGCCCCGATGACGGACAGCTTGTTCAGCGCGGCGCGTTGCAGCGTCAGGGAATCGACCCAGCCCTCGTTTTCGTCGCTGAACAGGTCGGTGCGCAGCTCGCCGCCCTCTGCGAGATACGCATCCAGCCCGGTGAAGCGGAACAGGTCGCTGCCTGACGTTTTCACCTCGCCCGAGGTGACCAGGCTGCGGATCGCCTGCGGGGACGGGACGTCATACGCGCGGCTGACGGCGCTTTCCCAGATTTCTTCCTGGCGTTCATGGGTGTCGGCCAGCGCCAGCGCGTGGCAGTGGTCGAGCTGAATGCGGTCTTCGGACAGCAGGCACAGCAGTGAGGGAGCCAGTCCGGCGAGCTTCATGCAGCGCTCAACGTGGCGGGTGCTGTAGCCCATCAGGTCTGCAATCTGTGCATTCGTTTTGCCCTCTTCTGACAGTTCGCGGAAACCCTGAATCTGCTCAGCCGGGTGCATATCCCGGCGTCTGCCGTTCTCGGTCAGCGAAACGGCCTTTGCCATATCCTCCGGCACGATACGCACAGGGACCAGCTGGTCGGGATGCCAGCGCCCCTCGCTTTGCAGCAGCACCAGCGATTCCAGGCGTCCGCCCCCGGCGCAGATACCGATCTGGCCATCGGCCATTTCATGCCCCGCCAGATTCTGGATAAGTCCGACCCCGGCAATGCTTTCAGCCGTGTCGCGGATATCTTCAGGGGAGTGCGGCCGCTTGCGGGCCTGAAGCGGGGACTTCACCAGGCGGGAAAGGGGGAAGTACGCGAGGGTGGCCTTTTCCAGCACCGCTTCAACGGCAGTCGCTGATTTTTTCGCAGCGCAGGTTTTCTTTGCTGATGATTCTGTAGGCTTCGCTGTCGCGCCCTTGACGTTCTGCTGTGACATGCTGCTTCTCCTTCTGTGGGTTAAATGATGTTTCTGTGAGTATTCGCCGTCGCAGAAGGGGAAAAAGCCTCACCGGGGAGCGCTGACAAGGCCGCCGCAGGCGTGCACTTCAGCCTTGTCAGAAGGAGCGAGGCGGTGTGGCGCAGTTCCCTGCGACGGAAATACCACGGGAACACCGGCCACCGGTGGATGAGCATGGCACGGCTCCGGACGGCGCTAACGCGGTCCGGTCCTCAGCGGCCACGACCGTGGCCAGTGAGCGCGCTGGCGCCAGCCAGCTGCACGCCCTGGCAGTTCGCCATCAGACCCTAGCCGGGAGGCCCGAAACCCGCGTGCGGGATTCGGCGGAGCTTACCGGCTTTGCCGGTTAGCGCAGTGGGGCTGACGAGCCGGCAACGCCGGGGAGCCGCAGGGGGCCATGCTTTAGCATCTGGTTTTCAGTGATGTTAAGCAGCACGACAGCAACAGGAAATACAGCAGGAAATCAAATCACAGCAGGAAGAGAGACAGTGAGAGAAAGACCGGGCAGAGCAAGGGCAGGCGAAGGGGGTATTACAGTGCGTCAGCACTGTTCACCCCCGGGCCGCAGGCCCGCCCGGTTTTCGGCTTCGGAGGCAAGCGACCACGGGGCCGGACGATCACCCGGTTACAGATAGGGCATCCCGGGGGATACCCGGGAATGCTCCCTGAGCACAGCTACTCAGCATCAATGAGGACAATCATTGTTGTAACGTCCGTATATGCGAAAGTGCCGCGCGGCAGCGTTTCATGGTACACCGCGAGGTCGCACAGCGCTTTCTGCTGACGGGGTCCGTTGCTGCAGATCGCGACCAGATTACCGCCGGGGGCCAGCATCGTCCTGGCATGCAGGATGTGCTTCAGATCGACCGCGTGCCTGAATGGCGGGTTCATGATGATGCGATCAAAAGGTTTTACCGGGCTAAAATTCAGAAAATCTTCACAGCTGACCGGCACGCCGGGAAAAGCTGACAGCAGGTGCTGAACCAGCGCATAATTCACTTCAACGCACTCACAGCGGGCCGCAGGCTGCGCGGCCAGAACAGCCCGGAGGATAGCCCCGGTACCCGCGTTAGGCTCCAGAACCCGGTCACCGGGCCGGATATCAGCCAGCGTGACAAGTCTGTCACATACGGGTTCGGGTGTGACAAACAGCTGGCTGTCTGCGTGTATTTCACCCATCGGTTGGCGGGAACTGAGCTTCTGCTGCATCTGCGCTATGCGCTCTTTAAGTCCGGTCTGCATTTGTTTGCCCTTCAGTGTAAATCGTTGCGGGAGGTTTCCCGGCAGAGCCGGGAAACACTGCTTATCAGCGTGGGATTTCCACCGTTTTCAAATCGGTGATATATACAGGTGTTAGTGAGTAACCCGACGACAGCACACGGCGGATACGGTAAGCGCCGTGATCGTCACCCGCCGCAATGCCGCGCACCTGTTTAAAATCAGCATGCTTTTTACTCCATTCCTGTTTTGTCAGGGTGATGAAGCCCTCCCCCGGATAATTCACGATCGGCGGTCGTTTTGCGGCAACCTTTGCCGCTGCGGCGATCTCTGCCGTGGGTTCCGCATAATCCGTAATGCGGTCACGCCGGATAACCGTCGTTCCCTTGCGGCCCATAAATGAGTATTCACTGGTCACCACGGAGCTGATTTCACCCCCGCTGCGGTTGACCCGGATGATAGTCAGCCATTCGCCACGGCTCAGAATTTTACCGCCCGGAACCATGTCAACACCGGACGCCAGAAGGCTGCCAGTTTCGTCCAGCATGGCACGCTCATACATCAGGCGATTGCGATAGTGTCCTGCCCAGCGGTCTTGCCAGTCGATTGTCTGCTGATGGACGCGGACACAGATTTCCCGCGCCTGTGCGGCGGTAATAATCTCATCCGTCAGGGCTGACCATACGGACGTCTGGCCTTCATACTGGCTTTTATCCGCCGGGCGCGGAAATTTTTCCAGCGTGAGACGTGCATAAACATGATCGCCGTTTGCGATTTTCAGCGCCATCTTCCGGTCAAGGGTTTCACATGACCAGAGTTTGATAAACAGACGGGCATTTTCAATGTGTCTTTCCGACTTGCGCAAATCGGCCTCAATTTTTTTGATACGGCGATAACGCACATCCGGGCGTTCTTTATACGTTGCCAGGCGCAGGGATGCTTCTGCACGGCGCTCCCAGTATTCGGAGGTTTCAAACAGGTTTACGGCCCTGCGCATACTGTTTTCGATACGCTGTGCGTGCTTCCGCGCGCGGCGTTCGCTGTGGTGGCCAACCAGGATCGGCTGACCTAAAGGAATGGCGGAGGCAAGTTTATCCACTGCGGAAAGCACCTGCTCAGATTCTGCTGCCCGTTTAACGCTGTAGCCTTCGAAACGTTCTGCACGTTCTTCCTGCCGTTCAAACAGTGACTGATCTTCATCTTCGATTTCCCCAGCCAGCTCCAGCAGCAAATCTTCGCGGGACGGTGTCCACATTGGTGCCACAAACAACCCCTGTTTAGGCGCATATTTAAATCCTGCGTCTTTCACACGCTTATAAGTTTCCTCATCGAGACGTGAATCCGCGAACAGACGTAACTTGTTGTCATCGGGGGAATAAGTGGCACGATATTCCGGCCCTTCGGTTTGAAAATCTGATGATTCTGTAGGCTTCGTTGTCGCGCTCTTGACGTTTTGCTGTGACATGCTGCTTCTCCTTCTGTGGGTTAAATGATGTTTCTGTGAGTATTCGCCGTCGCAGAAGGGAAAAAGCCTCACCGGGGAGCGCTGACAAGGCCGCCGCAGGCGTGCACTTCAGCCTTGTCAGAAGGAGCGAGGCGGTGTGGCGCAGTTCCCTGCGACGGAAATACCACGGGAACATCAGCCACCGGTGGATGAGCATGGCACGGCCCCGGACGGCGCAAACGCGGTCCGGTCCTCAGCGGCCACGCCCGTGGCCAGTGAGTGCGGCGGCAGCATGCCGGCTGCGGGTGTTGCGTCAGTCGATGGAAACCCGTCGGCCCGCAGGGCAAGGGCAGAGACGGCTTGCCGGCTCGGTGCGAAGCATGACAGCGCGGCCCGGAGGGAGACGCCCCGGGCAAAAGAGTATGTTTAAAAGCGATCACCAGACCAACGCCAACGCCAACGCCAACGCCAACGCCAACGCCAACGCAGGAAATGATGAGCTACTGACTGTTCTGCACAACTTAAACTTGCTGTAAAGGGGCGGAAAATGGCGCCGCTGGCGCCGTTCGCCCGCCCCGCCGCAGGCGGGCAGGGTTTTTTGCGGGCTGACAGCGGTCAGGTTACGGGCCTCCCTGCCCGTTTCTGCCTTACATCACCAGCTTTCTGACGGCCTCGAGCGCATCCAGTTCAAGGGGGAAGTGCCTTCTGGCGGCCCCCTCTCCTCCTTCAGCTTCTTCCCGGCGGATATACTCTCCGGCAAGCCTGGCAATCCTCTCCAGGGTGCCCGCCGTCACCCGCACTTCTCGTTCTGCGCGGGCTGATTCCCGCACGTTTTCCAGCATCGCCCGTAGCGTTTCCTCGCCCACACCATACTCGTGCACGGAATCAAGCTCGCTGATGTCAGCGTTAATTTCGTCGGCTTCTTCCGGGGTGATGTCCTCCCCGTCAAGCACGTCTGATACATTCCCGCTGGTCCAGACAATCAGCGTAATTCTTTCACCCGGCGCAAACTGCTTAAGCAGCTGTATACAGAGTTCGTTCGGCGTTCCGTACATTTCATATCCTTACGGGCGGCGGCGGCAGCCGCCCGCCGTTGTCAGTTAAGCGCGCGGTAGATGGCGCTGTATTCAGGATGTGCGGAGATAAACCCGGTCAGCTGGCGAAAGCGCTCACAGTAGTGCTCACACAGTTCCGGTTCATCATGGCGGTCATAAAACCAGCTGCGGTGGTTCAGCACCATTGAAGTGATGACGATGCCCGCCGCCTCTGCCGACAGATTCACTTCGGCCCCGTTGTCCGGGTTACTAAAGTGCCACTTGTCGCCACCGGGCTGCATAAATCCCCCGCCGTTTTCCAGCGCAACAAAACTCCACTCGCAGCCGTCATAGCTTGTAAGAAAGCGACTTGCATAGAGAAAAACGTTATGTTCGGCGCGCACGTAGTCGTGGGAAAAGAGCATCGGCAAAAAACGCATCGTCATTAAGCGATCGACGTGGACGGCGGCGGGGGTCTGTGTGTTCATAGCATCTCCACTGTTAGCATGTGATACGGCGCGGGCTTGCGCCGTGACCACACCAGAGACGGGCGCAAAGCGGAAAGCGCAGGAGCGTCCCCGGAAGCCGCAGCGCAAGGCCGTTGCGGGCTGAATGCCCGTGACGGGCGCGAACGGGTGAGGAGACGGCGCAGCGGACTCTTGCGATTGCAGCGGCCCGGCTAAGGTTCGGGCACGGCGTAAGCCCCCACGACACGGCGGCCTCATGGCGCACCGTTTTACCCCGTGGGCAGGCTCAGCCTGCGCCCTTTGCGGCCCCGGCAGGGCCGGGAACTGCCGCGTGGCGTTGGTGTACGGGCGGGGGTTCGATGCCCGCGACCGTACCTGCCGCTCCGCTGCCGGCCGGTCTCTCGCGGGTCCCGTACCCGTCCGGAAGCGACGGGCTTCGCCGCCTCCGGCAGTCAGGCTTTGCTCAGCGTCAGGCGGCCAGCAGCGTCAGCATGCGAGCCACGTCGTCCAGGCCCTCGCGTACCCCCGGCGGGCAGTCATTGCCTGCATCCCAGGCGCTCCCCTCTTCTGACAGCAGCGCGCGCTGCGCCCTCTCCGTTATTTTTTTCAGCAGCCCGGCGTCCACCGTCACCGTCTGGATTGTTTTTCTGTCAGACCGCAGCCATTCGCTCAGGGTATGGCGCGAAATCCCCTCCGCCGCGTGCCCGTAAAACGCAACCCCGCCGATGCGGCACAGAAGGCGGTCAGCCTCGGCGTCGGTCAGCTCTTCGTCGATAATGTCCGTCACCGTTTCCCGTGACCAGACCAGCACGGCCAGCGGTTCGCTGTTCGTGAAGGCGCGTTTCAGCTTTTCGTTAATCTCTTTTCGTGTTCCGTACATGATTTTCTCCGGTTTTAGTCGTGGCCGGGCTTTCCCGGCCGGATACTTCAGTCTTTAAAGCAGGCATTGAGCGCCAGCATTTCGCGGTATGCATTGAGAAACAGCGCGTTAATACGGGTAACGGCCTGCCGGGCCATCAGCTCTGCCGCCGGCGTGTCGTCCCGGTAGTTGTGGCTACCTAGCGCATTCATTCTTACCCACAGTTCATCCATCATGTTGACCAGCTCTGCCACATCCGATCGCAGTGATTCAATTCCCGCGTAGTTCATTACGCAGCCTCCGGTAGCCAGTCACCGTTGGCCGCAGGTTGCAGCATGGCGCGCTGTACGGCGGCCAGCCGCTGTTGGCCCGCGCGGTGGTACTGTTCCAGTAGCTCAATGCCGATGTAGCGCCGGCCGGACTGGAGCGCCGCGACGCAGGTCGAACCGGATCCCGCGAACGGGTCAAGCACGATAGCGCCCGGGTGCGTGAACGACTCAATCAGGGGTTGCAGGCTGGTCACGGGCTTTTCGGTCGGATGATGCCGGTTGCCCGTGTACTTCCATCCCAGCACGTCGGGCAGCGGATTCTCCGGCAGGCGCGGGCGTCCTTTGGCCAGCACATAGGCGCATTCGTGCGTATAGCCGACGTATGCAGATTTTGACGCGTAGGTTTTGGCAAATACGAAGTGGCCGACGATGCGAAAGCCCGCAGCGGTCCATGCGCTGATAAAGCGATCGGCGCGGTTCCAGCCGTAGAAGCTGACCATGAGCGAGTCGTTTTTCAGCACGCGGTACATCTCATGACAGGCGGGCTGGAGCCACTCGTCCGTCTTGTCGCCGGCTATCGTGCGCCCGGCGCGGTCGCGAAAACCGACGAGGTACGGCGGATCGGTGAGAATGAAATCCACGGCCTTATCGGGAAAGCCGGACATAATCTGGATGCAGTTACCCTGAATGAAACGTGACATACGCTGACTCCTTATCTGATGGGGGCACCCTCTTGTGCCGTGGCCTCCACAAAGACGGGCGACAGGCGGAACAGACAGGGGCGGACGCGCAAGCCGCACGCGCCGCCGGAGCGGACTGAATGTCCCGCGCACGGCGGGGAACGGGTGAGCAGGCCGGCGAAGCTTCCCTTGTCTGAACGCCAGCCCGGCTACAGTGAGGGCACGGCACCTCAGACCCGCCGGCTGACGACCGCAGGGCGTTGGACGGCTCAGAAGCGGAGCGCAGCGACATCCTTAAAACAGAAAGCGAACAACGTGGGTCATCTTCGGACAGAACATTGGATGAGGTGAGAAAGTTGCTGGCGCCGATGGCTGGAAGGGGTGCGCCGACAGGCGCCATAAATAAGGAGCAACGCGACTTCCATACTGAAGATGAGGTCACGGAGTCCTGCCGGACGGGCAGGCACGGTATTTCCGGCTAAAGAATTTCCCCGCGCTTACCGCACCGTAGTGAAAGGACTGAACATTAAAATGATAAAAAAATCACCCCTAACGCTCGCCACAGCCAGGACTGAGGCGTACCGCAGCGAAGCGAGGAACGAACAGCCCGGGCGAGGAAGCGTCAGTGCAACGGAGTGACAACGAGCACGGCCACTCCCTTCCCGGCAATATTCACTCCGGTTTTCTCTTCTGCACATGCGCCAGCATCGCGCCCACAGCTATCGCAAGCGCCCACAGCAGCTGCAGCACGACCTTCACCACAACCCCCGGATTATCCAGAAATAGCAGTGGAACAATAAACAGGCTGCTGCCAAGAAGAAAAAACTCACCGATATTTTTCCGCTGCTTCGCAGAGAGGCGGTCAGCTCCAGTTACCCTCAAAAAAAATATTCTTATTGCTGTGATCATCGTCGCTCCTTATTTGGTACCGAATATGCCCCTCGCATTGCTGCGGGTTTCATCCTCTGCACCAGCCTGTAGAGAATGTTGCTCGGGGATATTTTCCGGCGATGCTGTTTGTATAATTTCTTCCAGCCTCTCCGCCTGAGCAGCGGGCAGGACCGCTTTTATGACCTGCAGGGTTTCGCTGAACGTGGTGTTTTCGGTCAGCAGCTCCGAGAGCAGGAACGGGATACGCGGATCAATTTTATGCAGAGCAAAACCACTCAGCATAGCTGCACGCTGTAACCTGCCCCGGTCCCCCTGCGGCGTATTATTCAGTACCGCGTCCACACAGCGGTCTGCCTGGTTTGTTTCCGGGTTCAGGTAAAACTGTATTTTCCGTCGCGTATCCATATCTCTTATCCGATTTCAAACATACCGTTTACGAGGTCATACTGGGGAGAATCTGTTTTAAAGAAGCGCTCCGGCCGGATGCCGCAGTGTTCACGGATTGCCCCTGCCACGATTTCAGCACCACCGCCGATAACCATGACGTGCGTGTATCCCTCAAATGAACTGACCGCGTTGAGAACCCGTTTTGTCAGTCTGTTTTCAGACTCGGTCAGCGTACTTTTCACTTCAGGCAGACGCGTCGTGTCATTGATGCGCGCAGCCAGATAACTGTCGTCACTGCGGTGAATAATCATCTCATCAGCAAGATAGCTGCTGCCGTGTGTTCTGGCCACGCGCAGCACATCACGCACTGCAGACGTCATCAGCGACACGCCGATTGTTGAGTCGCCGTAAATTCGCGTTATTCCCGACATCCGCCCGGTTACCTGAGAAATATCAAGAGTGGTCCCACCGAGGTCAACAATCAGCAGAGACTCCAGCGGGTCCATAGTCTGTAGAACGCTGAATCCGGCAGGAATCGATTCAGGCATCACGGCCACGCTCCGCACTGTAAAGGTTTTGCCGCCATTGAGAGTGACAGGCCTCATCAGGCTCTGTTCTTTACGCCTGATGGCTTCATTATCAGGCTGGTTGTCCCGGTTGTAATACTCACTCAGCGGCAGCGTAACGGTGATATCTACTTCACACGGTACCAGCCCCGTCTGCAGCAGTGCGTGATGAACGGCCACAACGTTCACATCGCTGTACTGCCACGCCACGTTCGTTGTCACCACGGCATCGGCAGCGACCGGGTCAAATGAATACTGCTCGCCGTTCATGCTGTAGTTGAACACTGGCTGTGCGCCGAATGGCACAGACCACTGCGGCTTGAAGCTGTTAGGGCTGATCATCTGCCTGATTTCGCCATCAGCTTCCCATTTCATTTTGATGTTAGTTGAACCGTCATCCATAAAAATTTTCATCTGGCATACCTTACCCCTAAAGGGAATTATTAATAACTAAAAGACACATTTCAGAGATAAATGTGAGAACAATTCAAATGCTAGCGACAAAAGAGAAAATCATCAACCTTTTTGAGATAAATTTGAGAACAATATGAGATGTAAAAGGCTCGGTTTCTGCGGTTTTAAGAACGATTTGTAAGTATTGGCCTGCCCGGTTGTAGAGCGCGTAAGTCGCGATTATATTAATACTGTACATAAATACAGTATTCACAAAGGTGCTCTTATGAATCGATCCGGGCTATGTGCAGTCTCTGCAGCGTTAACCCACATACCCCTTCCTCTCTTTACGGAACGAGTGCCCGCCGGTTTTCCTTCTCCGGCCCAGGACTACGTTGAGGAGATGCTGGATCTGAACGACCTGTGTATCCGGCACCGCAGTGCAACGTACTTCATCAGAGCTTCTGGCCACAGCATGGTAGATGCCGGGATCAGGGATGGTGACCTGCTCGTCGTGGATAAATCAGAAACACCCTCTCACGGAGACATTGTGATCGCTGCCGTGGATGGGGAGTTCACCGTCAAAGTTCTGCAGCTGCGCCCGTGCCTCGCACTGCAGCCGATGAACCCCGCGTTTTCCACGATCTATCCGGAACCGGACGCGCTGGAAATTTTCGGTGTTGTGACCTGGTTTCTCCACGCTACGCGGGGGTGAATCGTGTTTGCACTTGTTGACGTCAATAGCTTTTACGCTTCCTGCGAGAAGGTATTCCGCCCGGATTTAAAAAACGCCCCGGTTATCGTACTTTCGAATAACGATGGCTGTGTGATCGCCCGCAGCGCCGAAAGTAAGGCCCTGGGTATTAAAATGGGGCAGCCGTGGTTTCAGATAAAATCACAGCAGTTTCCGGTACGCCTGCACGCCTTTTCCAGTAATTACTCGCTGTATCACGACATGTCCGTCAGGGTTTCCACGGTTCTGGAAGAAATGGCACCGGCCACGGAAATCTACTCGATCGATGAATCTTTCCTGGATATACGGGGCATTGACCGCACAGAGTCATTTGAAGATTACGGCAGGCGCGTGCGTGAGAGGGTCAGGACCGTGACAGGGTTAACCGTAGGCGTAGGAATGGGCCCAACTAAAACACTGGCAAAATCAGCCCAGTGGGCCAGCAAGGAATGGAAGCAATTTGGAGGCGTGCTGGCACTGACTCCGGGCAACCCTCAGCGAACGGACAAGCTGCTTTCACGTCAGCCGGTTGAAGAAGTCTGGGGCGTTGGGCGCAGGCTCAGTAAGCAACTTAATGCAATGGGGATAATATCGGCGCTAGATCTTGCCCGTAGTAATCCGGCCTTCATCAGGAAAAATTTCAACGTAGTTCTTGAGCGTACCGTGCGGGAACTGGCCGGCGAATCGTGCATCGCACTGGAAGAAGTCCCTCCGACGAAACAGCAGATCGTCTGCAGCCGCAGCTTCGGCGAGCGCATCACGTCGCTTGAAAGTATGCGTCAGGCGGTATGCACCCATGCTCAACGTGCGGCCGAAAAACTGCGACAGGAAGGACAGTACTGTCAGCACATCTCTGCATTCATCAAGACCTCCCCGTTTGCTCAGGGGGAACCGTACTACGGCAACGTGGCGGGAGAAAAACTGACGGTGGCCACTCAGGACACCCGGGACATCATTGCCGTGGCCATGCGCTGTCTCGAGCGCATCTGGCGCGATGGCCACAGGTATGCAAAGGCTGGCATCATGCTGGGAGACTTCAGCTCTGGAGCAATGGCTCAGCTGGGTCTGTTCGATGATACGCCGCCGCGCCCTGCCAGCGCGCAGCTGATGTCGGTGCTGGACAAAGTGAATAACTCAGGACTTGGTAAGCTGTGGTTTGCCGGGCAAGGAACAGCCCCAGAGTGGCAAATGAAGCGAGAGATGCTTTCACCGGCGTGGACCACAAGATGGAAGGACATACCGGTTGCACTACTAAAATAGTTCTTACGAATATTTAAACTCTCAGACGCTCATGTTCGCTACCCCACACCTCATACCTCATACCTCATACCTCATAAACAGCAAATCACACTTCATCTTTCATACTTCACACTTCATAAATAACATTTGCTACTTATGAGAAATGAAGTATGATTTCATACAGATTTAGCTTGCCAGGTCGGCAGCTGAGAAAACAAAAAATGGTGCTGATATGATTACAATTATTGGATGTAACAAGGGTGGCGCAGCTAAAACTACCACAGCAATAAATGTGGCTATTGGGCTGGCCTTGAGAGGCTCAGACGTCTGCCTCGTGGACGCGGATGCGCAACGTTCAGCTTCACGGTGGTATGCCGAGAGGGAAGAAGCAGAGTTGTCCCCGCGTATTACGCTGATTGAAAAACGCGACAATATCTCCTCAACGTTGCGCAGCCTGGATGAAAAATATGACCACGTTATCGTGGATGTAGCAGGACGGAACAGCAGAGAACTGATCACTGGAGGAACGGTTGCCCACCAGATAATCGCTCCTCACCAGTGCTCCCAGCTGGATCTTGACACGATGGAAGAGCTGCGCCAGCAAATCGAAGCAATACGAGATCTAAATCCAGACCTGAAGGTATTTTGTTACCAGACGATGGCCACCACGAACCCGCTGTTACAGGGGAATGAGCGTCATGAATTCCTTGAGTACGTGAAAGAGTTTGAGACCCTGACACCTCTTGAATCCGTCGGATGTTATCGCAAGGTATACCGGGATGTGATGTCTCAGGGTATGTCCGTACTGGAAACGGATAATCAGAAGGCCAAGGGAGAAGTTCTGTCACTTTTAAATGAGGTGTTCGGGTGCTAAAAAAACCGAGTGATAAAAATAAAGCTCCTCGCCCGGTAACTTCAGTTTCTGAAGATCAGGCGGACAAGCTTGCAAGTATGCTGGCCGATAAGCCCTACGGTGACGACAAAAGACCCATTGAGTCCCCTGAAAAACTGGCCAGAACAACCATCTCTCTTCCGGAGTCTTTACTCAGGCAATGCGAAGATCTTGCTCTGAATAACAAGCGTAACGGCATTGAGCCTAAGAATGTCAGTGCGCTGGTTCGGGCTGCACTTGAAGGTTATCTGAATAAATAATCCTTCATACGTGTGAAGTATTATTTATTACTCAATCTTACGGTTAGGATTTGGCAGATCACTTCGTTGCGCTTGCGTTTGAGTTGCTGTCAAACTGCTGTTTCTATCATCGTAAGGGGCTTGGATGGTACGTCATATAACTGGAATTCGTAAGTCACGATATATCTCCATGACGGGAGTTTTGGTCACTCTCCTGTCAAGTCTCGCACTGGGATGTATCTATTCGCTTGTACTCGTGCATGAGGGAAAGTCCTCAATACCCTGGACAACGGGCATGCTGCTTGCCTGTATCGTCCAGGCAATAATTGGGATCATAGTTTCTTGCGCTCATGAAAACTCCCGGGCACTGCAGGGACATTCAGTGGCTATGCTGATTTACATTCTCGCCTGCCTAGTCGCACCGTCGGATTACGTTCCAAAGGCACCAGTCGGGTTGACCATAGCTTATGAGGATGTTAATTCGGACAATCCATTCTGGGATCAGATTGAGTTAATGGCCTCGTATGCCAGCATCACAGGAGCATGTTTATCTTTGCTGGTGTCGTTCATTGTCGGCGCCTGTTTCAGTAAAACTAAGTAGTCACCGTACTGCACGCTAATGCCGTGCAGTTCAGTTTCCAAGTCCTGACAATATTACCCTTTAATACTCTTCAATATACCCACGGCTTCAGTACCCGGCATCTGAAACTGCACCCGGTGCCGGGCGGCCACGTCCAGCGCAAACACCTTCGTGTACACCTCGGTCGACTTCATGCTTTTGTGCCCCATCAGGCTCTGCAGCGCCTTCAGCGGAATGCCGGCGTACAGCATGTGCATGGCATAGCTGTGCCGGAAGGTGTGTGGCGTCACCGGTACCGAGAACGTCACACCGTCATCAGCGGCGGCGTCAACGGCCTCGTTCAGCCAGGTGCGGACCGTCCGGTCAGTGATGCTCCACAGCCGGACGCGTTCCGCGCGTCCCGTCTCCGGGCTGCGCCGCTCGAGGGGAATTTTCAGCGTGGCCACCATCATCTCCAGCTGGGCCACGTACTGCGGATCGGACAGCGGAACCAGGCGGTGAGGTACCACTCCTGACGGTGCCCTGCCCGGGCCGCGAGCCGCTTTTTCACCGCGCTGCTTGAGGGTGGCCAGCTGCACGTAGGGGTAGGGCGGTGCCAGGCTGAAATCTCCCCGGGTCAGGGCCAGCGCTTCGTTAATGCGCGCGCCGGTGTTCCACAGCGTGGTGAACAGCATCTTGCGATAGAGGTCGGGGACATAGTGGAGCAGGGCGCTGACCTCCGGCGCCAGCAGATACTGAGGATACTCATCATGTGCTAAGGCCATCTGCCGCAGCGCCAGCGCCGCCGGATAATCAATAGGTACCGGCAGCGGTGACGCGTATGACTGGCAGCCCCCCATCGCCGGCAGGTGTGTATGGGTCATGCCAGTCCTCCTCTGTCACCCACATCGTGGGAGGCCTGCTTCATATTATTAATCGCTAATCCCTCCAGCGCCTGTTTATGGAGGATAGCCGCTTCAGAACGCAGTTTCATTTCTTCACGCCAGACACTCCAGAGTACCTGCTGTGCTGACCACGGAGTGGAGTTAAGACGAGTTTCCCCGAATCCAACAAACTTACGCAGCCGTTTGGCCAGAATGACCGATTTAAGCCCAAGCCGCGTATACTGAAACTGCCGCGCACAAAAAAATTCATCAAAGTCTGGAGCCCAATAATCAGCTTCATTAATTGTGCGATCAGCCTCGCTTTTTATTACTGCAAGCTCGCGGACTTGATACATCAGTCTTCCCGTCAGGGCGCGCCAGTCACCTTGTATGACAGAGTAATCAAGGGCTGGGGTTTTTACTGCTGGAACGCTGATACCCTCTTGGTTGTAATAACCGCAGTCTTTGGCAACATTGGCGCAGGTTTCTGCGAACTGTTCCAGTAAAAAGACAAGTTCGGTGGCAATGAACAGGCGATCCTGTGCGAGTTTTCTATCTGCCGCCTGCCTTTCCCGCCGCAGCGTAAACCGGTGCGTCAGCATCACCGCCGCAATCGCTGCGACCGCAGTGATGGCCCCGGTGGCCACGTTGCCCCAGATCCCCGGCCCCTGGTTAATCACCTGAACGGTGGCCGGGTGCGATACAGCTGCCGCCATACCGTTTATCAAGTCTGCCTGCATCCGTTGTTCCTCTGTTAAGACGTCAGCCGTCAGAACCAAATCGATCCAGAAGGGTTCCTCTTAAAATGGCTAAAAGTCATAAGTGCTCGTCATCTCCAGGTAAGGAGAAATGCCTGGAACCGGGCTGCTTCGTCCGTAAGCAGTACAAACTCTCTCCGCTTTTCATCAGGAATTTCGTCCAAGGTTTCATTCGGATCTTTTCGCAGGCGCCAGCTTTGATCTGACCTGTTCTGGATGGCAAGCACTTTACCGGCCGGGCAGAGCAAACTGCGCGACACATAGCCCGGCCTTGTGCGGAGCGAATCCCTGAGCCACAACACCGGATGTGCCGGCAACAAATACTCGTACACACAGTCTACTGAACGGAAATAGTTCGCATCCGGCTTGCATGATTTACACATTGTTCTCCCTTTTGAAATAATCCCGCCCCGAGATCACCCTCAATAACGACCCTGACCGTCACACCTGAAACTTTTCCTGCAAACACCATAACCAAAGTGATAGTAATCATGCATATAACCACCTATGGCAATAACCGCACACCCTCACCGGCCAGATCCGAGTTTATCCCGATAAGGCAGTAACCGGAAGCGTAGCACGGCGGCAGGGCGGGGAGAAGCCCTCCACTGCCGAAGCCAGTTGCCGTCCTCATCCCATATATTGTATGCAGACAAGCTGATACAGCCACTACATATAGTGTCAGGGTGAAAATCAGCCGCCGGGAGGGGCGGGATCCGGTTCTATCACTTTTCGGATCTGCGCAGAAAAAAGAGAGCCGACAAACCGGTCTCACTGAGAGCTGCTTGCGCAGAAACGTATTTATGTTATGTTAGAATTAGTAAACCTAGAAACTTAGAAACTTAGAAACTTAGAAACTTAGCAAATTTTATTAGTTATAGATGAGCAGGAAACAATTCTCACAGAAAGGAGGCAGTCATGCCAACGAAACATATCGATGACGGCACAGCAGCCGAGCTGGATGAACTCTACGTGCGCTGTGTCACCCTGACGCAGCAGCCGGTGAAAGAAGTGGAAGTGCTGCGTCTGGCTATCCAGAAGGGCATTAAAAATATTGCAGACGACGATATTCTGGCATCCATGGCGGTAAAGAAGACCGTCTGGAAGGGGCTGGCGGAGATGGTCTGGAACGAGGTTATCGCCTGCTGGCCACAGGATGCCATCCCTGAAAATGATTTCTGTGAGCTGGCCCAGGTGCACTCGCCGACATGGCAACGCTTTCCCAGCGAGTCCTGTCGCAAAGCCCTGTTTGACGAACTCCACAGGGAGCACATTGAGTTACACGATCCCATGTTCACAACTGCCTCTGTCCTGTTCCCGGCGACGGATTTTAGTATGACGGCCGAGGAAGAGCAGGCGGCGCGGGAAGAAAATAAACGGCTGAGTACGGAGTACGTGGCTTCACTTCCGGCGCTGGATGGCCGGCTTTACTCTGCGCTGTCTTCGCATGAAAAAGCGCTGGCGCAGCATTACACAAAACAGGTCGGTTTTAAGCCGGACGGAAACGGGGATTTTGTGGTGAAGGTGAACGCCGGCAACTGAGCAGAAAACCGGGGGGATACCTTCGCCCTGACAGTGTCACCAGATAATTACAGAGCATGACGATGAACAACAGTTTTGATATTCCGGATCATTTATTCAGGGTTAAGCTGGCGAACGGCAACTGTAGTTTTACACCCGCTACTTACGTCAGCTGTTTCATCCAGGAAATGGAGAAACGCTATGGCAGCCGCGATCGCAGCTGGACCTATGTGGGTGTTGAGTTTCACGCAGGCCGGCCGCAGATATGGTTCCCGGGCAGTAATGAAACCCCACCCCGGAAACACATTGCCATCTGCCTGAGTGCGGAGGCCTTTTCCAACATACTGCTCACGGTGTATCAGCTGGCGCACGAATGTGTCCACCTGCTGGCCCCGGTCGTTGGCGGTGGTGCGCCGGTGATTGAAGAGGGGCTGGCCACCGCGTTCTCGGAAGACATACTTGAAGAATGGTATAGCGTCTCCAATAAACACGCCTGGACAACCACGCAGAAGTACATCGACGCAGCGGCCCGCGTCCGGGAACTGCTGGCTCTGGAACCGGATGCCATCCCGCGTCTTCGTACGATACAGCCTGCGTTTAACCATATGACCGCGGAAACCTTCGCCATGGCCGGACTGAATGTTCCTCCAGCCCTGGTGGCTGCGCTGCTGGCCAGCTTCCCGAAGAATTAAGCGCCTGGCACCCGTATGGCAGGCAGATCATCTCTCCGTGGCTTACAAGCTGCGGGTTTCTTTTTTTCGGACGGACAACGCGCAGGTACTCCTTCCCGGCTTTACCATACCCGGTGAACTTTAACCGCTACAATACTTGTAGAATCCGGCAGATCAAGCGAAACAGGAGCAGCCACAGTTGGATTCCTGTCGTCACACCGGCGCCGCTTGCGTTGAGCTGGGGTATTTTCAGTGCTTTGGTCCGTGCCGACCTTGGTGCCCTGCACGGCTAGAGCGCCCTGGACAGTTTGGTATCGCTATACAACCTACGCGGTGATGTAGACAGAGTAATCCTCGTACGGAACATCACCATATTTTCCTGACGCTGGAAGATTTTCTGAAACTGAAGGCGATATTCCAGGCCGCTGTGGCGGCCGATCTGCATGAACTCTAGGGAGACCTCTGAAATGAAGTACAAATGTATTCCTGGCGGGGTAAGAGCAGGTAATGACCTGCCCGTCGCCACACCAGAAGATGACAGATACGGCTTTACTTCACTGGCTGAAAACCTGTCACAAAGCATTTTTGCTCTGGATACTGATGTCAGCACCGTTGTAGGCATTGAAGGGGCATGGGGAGCAGGAAAAACCAGCCTTCTTAATCTTCTCCAGCTCCAGCTGAAAAAGGATAAACCGGACAATACGCATATTATTCCCATTTCTCCCTGGCTCAGCGCTTCCGGTACCAGCAGCGTGGAGAGTCTGCTGATTCCCGTTGCAGCGATTCTGGATAAGGAACAGGAAAAGCAGTATTCATGGCTACGCCGTTTAAAACGCAAAATATGGAGTGGCAGGGCTTCCGCGATCGCGACTGACGTGCTGCGCTATGCACAGCAGGCCTCAGGTAAGATTGCCCCTCTGGCCGAGCTGGCCAGCAACTGGGTTCCAGGTTTTGGCATTGCAGGAAAAATAATGAAGACGGTATCTACGGCTGACCTATCTGCTAGCCGGCAAACCACTGCAGCACTCAGGGCGGATATAGAAAAAAGAATTTCAGATATGGATCTGAACTTTGTCATCGTACTTGATGATCTTGACCGACTAGAGCCAGAACAGGCCGTGGATGTTCTGAGGATGGTGCGTTCTGTCGCAGATTTCTCCCGGTTCCGCTACATCATGTGCTACGACCCCATTGTCCTTGGCCACGCAGTGGAAGTCGGATTGAATATTAAGGACGGCCAGAGATACCTTCAGAAAATAATCCAGCTCTCTTTCAGCTTGCCGCGACCTGAGTCCTTCGACCTTCGCAATGAATTTATGGCAGGCTCAATTCAACTTTTTGAAAAAGTGAATGGTTCGGAACCAGATTATTCTCTGATTGAAGACATCAGATCTGTAACAGGAACCTTTGGCGCGATGCTGAACACCCCACGTGAAGTCAGACTGGTTCTGGGCAGTCTGGCATTCCGCTATCCCCCGCTGAAAGATTCCGTATGGTTTCCTGATCTGTGCCTACTTCATCTTCTGCGCGTCACTTTTCCATCAATGTATGACTGGACTGAACATTACCTCACTGAATACGCAACGGTCGCATCAGGAAACGGACAAGTTACAGTAAAGGAAAACCATGCAATTGCTGATGAGCTAAATAACCTCATGTCTTCACTTCCCCCGGCGTCACCATTGTCCTTGATGGAGCTGGCTAAATGGCTGCCCGGTATTGAGGGGATTAACCAACAGTCGCTGAAGCTTTTCGTCCTTGAAAGAGATGCAGTAAGAAGCCAAGCTGACTCAGCAAAACGACTAAGAAGTGGCTTCCACTGGCGATTCTATTTTGCCTTTTCTCCGCCAAAAGATGTTCTTCCTGTCGCCTTTTTTGAAGAACTTTTTGACGTTGCCGGCAAGACAGATGCCCCGTCTGAACTGACCAGCTTGCTATTTAATAAGATGACCGGAAATGGATACACCACCCGATGGTGGTTTGACCACATTCTTGACAGGCTCACCCCCGCGATGCTTGGCCAGGCAACTTCCGTGCAGTGCAGAGGATTACTGCTGTTTCTCTTTAAGAACGGTCGGGAAGTGCTTCGTCGCTACTACGCCCGTGGAGAGTGGCTGACCGTATATTCCATTCAACTGAGAGAGTTAGCCGATAACCTGCTTCGTCGCCTTGTTATCGATAACCGCAGCGAGGCACTGGCTCTGCTGGGTAATTCACTGACAAATGATGGGACGCTTAACTGGAGTGTATCTTACCTGCGTCATCTGTTGTGGCAGAACGGGCTGGCAGGAAATCGGCCGGCAAATGAAAGTGACCGGGTCCTGTACGATCAGGATTTGAAAATGCTTTGTGCAAAGGCTTCTGCATGCTTTGAATGCCCTGAGAACAGAGACATGTTATGGCGCGAAGACGACATGTCTGAAATTATTTATGCATGGCGGGATATAAATTCTCCCGAAAGAGTCGCCGCGTGGATACAGTCCGAAACTAGGGATGACGGCAATTTCCTGGACGTACTTATGAGGCTCAGATATGACGGTATAAGTTCAGCCAGCGGCCGCTATAAGGGATTAAGCATGAGCAATATGGAAACCATTTTTGGTAAAGATTACTCGGTTGCAGATCGGCTAAATAAAATTGAGGCAGAAGGTGGATTCAGCGAGCAGATTCAACAAATCCAGGATGCTCTCTCACATGGTATGGGTTGAACTCTGCAGAAAGTAACAGCCGGTCGCTCGGAGGCGAGGTGCATCAGGCGCTGATGCAGCAGTACCCTGCACCGGGCAGTGAAAAGCTGACGCTACGTCAGGGTAACGAAATCAACAGTATTTAGTTCTCCTGGTCATCAACGATCGCCGCGCGGAGAATAGCTTTTTTTATCTATCAAACTTTTTCTTTAACCCGAAAAATTTCAACTTCAACTTCCAAATTATGAACACTACTAGTGTTATTGCCGCCCAAATGACATAAAAAGAGAATACTCCAAACGGTCCGGAAGAAGATGTGGACACCGGACTGAAGGAGGTAAAGGGAAGCATTAAATCTATCAGTATGGTACTGATCCCCGCGGCTATAGCAGATTTAATTAGCAAGTTGCCTTTTTCTTTGGACATGTTTTATCCTTCAATTGATTAAACCAAAAATTCAGAGGTAAAATATCAAGGGGATTCCATAATAAGTGCGTTTGCAAACGCTAATAAAAACAACAGCATGGGGAACCCAATAATTACAGCGACAAATACTATAACTGCCGTATCCAGTGGAGAGTATACATGGTTTAATTCGACCTTTTTAGTATCTGTCACCGGTTCATGGCTGCATACTTCTTTCTTTCGGCCTACGTTTTTAAAATCGTCAAGAGGATCGCATTTTTTCATATCACTTCATCCTTAATGTTTCTAAAAAAAACACCCACTCTGTTAGTTTTTTTACCGTATGGGACTTACGACTGACCGTATGGAGGGCCTGATATATCATAACTCGGTGTCAGATAATGTCGATCCTCACGAGCCTGTGATAACTGCTTCGAGCCTGCACGATGCTCCCCTCCACCGTGATCCTGACGCTGCTACCTGACTGCAGGAACGCGACTCGTTCAGCCAAGGAGATATCGTCAGTAGCCACCCGAAGCCATTCGCCCCCGTCGGTGAAAAGGACGCCAAAAAAAGCGACCTCAGACACACTGGTCATCACATGCGCCGTTTGTTTTATTGTTCCCGCGAACGTGCTGTTCTTACCCGTCAGTATCTTATTCAATAACATTCGGTTAGCTCTCCGCTAAGTTCTTTAAGCCGGACTGGTGTCATATATTTCATTTTTTCTTTTCGGGAAAATCGGGTATGGCTGACTCCGCATCCCTGGCTGTCGCGTCCCAGCTCCACCAACGTCCCTCACCGAATTCCTCTTCGTAGTGGGCCTGCTTTAAGGCCTTTCGCGCGAGGTATTCAGGCGTATTCATGCCAAACACCTCAAGCGGCACAAACTCTTCGCCGCCGACGTCCGTCAGCAGGAAGTCAGGAAACACGTCTTCACCACCGTCATAGCGCAGCGGCTTAATGAACGCACGCTGTTCAGCCCAAAGTTTGTTCTCGATAACCGCTTCATACCCCGAATCCAGGGGGATATAACGGGGGCTGACCACCATCAGCGCAATGTCGATAACCTCGCAGCGGGTAGAGGGAACCGGCTTTCCGTCCACGTGACGAAATGTGGTAATCGGCGGATCCGTTTCAGCGATCGCAATCACCTTCGCCCCCTTCCTCCAGTGCCCGAGTTCGCGACCAAAGCTTGCCTCACAGCGCGCCCTGGCATCCGGTGGGATCCTGAGTTCAGGAAAACCGCCGAACAGTCCCAGAGGCAGCATGCCACTATTCAGCCTCGCCTCTGTCTTTTCTGTCCAGCTGACAAGCTGAGAAACCACCACCAAGCGTTTTTTATTTTTGGTGGCCGCCCGGAGCTTCTGCAGATTAGGTTTACTGTGCGCGCCGTCCCGGTTACCGGGTATAAGCATGACGTCGCTGAGCAGGGTCTTACCTATCCGGATCCTCCCTGAGATATTATCCAGGCGGTAACCCAGCCAGGCAGTGCCACGGGATTTTTTAAGCTCGAAGGCGGGATGCCAGACGTTTATTTCTGCCTGCTCCCACATAAAGTGGAGCAGTCCGAGCAGCTGCATGGCAGGTTTACGTTTCGTAGTCGCTGAAGTCTTAACGACCGGTTCAGCGTTGTCGTCATCAGGTGCCTTTGGCTCCTTTTTCTGCAGTCCCGTCGGGAGCCTGATTTTAAACATTCCGTCTGCGCCTGTTGTGACCACACCCGCTTCATAAATACTGGCCTGAGATTTGTCGGACCAGACGGAATAGAACCGGCAATTCTCCGCGTGCCGGCTGCCCTCATAGGGCCATGCTGACAGCCAGTAGCGGTCCGTTGCTTCTGAATGACTGACTTTCAGTCTGAGGATCTTCCCCTCCGTGCAGACAGGCTGACAAAGGCAGCTTACCGAAACCGTCTTGCGGTTGTTACGTGCGTGTCTTAGGTAACGGTGCCACTCCACGACTTCATTTTTCTGAAAAGACTCATCACAATTGATAACGCCTTTACTGCCAGTAAACTGAACGGGGAAAACAGCACCCTTAGCCATATCAATTCCTTTTTATTTGAGGAGATACGATTTCAATGTCGATATATAATTCTGTTTAGTTTATATTTTACCCGTAAAGCGGAATTAAATCAAAAGACATCAAAAAAATCGTACCTTATAATTAATATGAGCAGTGACTGTTCATGATGTAGTTATGAGGATAAATAAACTATTTTTTTAATTAATAATGTTAAGTTTTTAAATTTAATGACGATAACAAGGGGGGCAACGGAGGAAAAAATGAACCAGTTTCACGAACTTAATATACTGACATCACGCGGAGACTTAAGGTCCGCATTTTTATTAATCAAAAGCTACAGCGAAGGCGTGGCCCGAAAAATAATGAAAAAAGCTGGGTATTATGTTCCAGACGTTAAGGGAAGCTCATTCTGGATGTTTGTTCAGGAAACAATTACAAATGCTGCCAGGAACCGCACCAGTGGATACCGAAAAAGCATTGTCAGTGCCCCTGCAGGGGTCCGCTTGGAAAACGGAAATTATCCTACGCTAAGACTAACCGACGGCTTTATGGCGAAATTCTGCTTACATTAGATAGGGGGCATGCTGTTTTATGATCTGATGATTCATGCCCTTGTCTGCAAACACAAATCGATCCTGAAACGGAAACGATACCTCCCTATAAGGCACTAAGATAAGTGCCTGTTCAAAACATTCTTTCACTACCATCGCAATTCACAATATTAATGAATGTAATTCATAGTCCCTATCCTCCCGCCTGTGATTATCCGCATGAACAAACCCGTTAACATGCCCCCTTATCTCTTCATGTCCAACGGAGCCCCATGCTTAATCAACAGGCACAAATACAGTCAGCTACAGCTAAAAAAAACGGTATATCGTTTCTACTCATTCTCAGCGCCCTAATGGCTGTTACCTCTTTATCAACCGACATCTATCTTCCAGCTATGCCGGTCATGGCGAAAGATTTACAGGGTGATGCAGAGCTGACAATCACAGGGTTCCTTATTGGCTTTTGCTTTGCGCAACTGATATGGGGACCGATTAGCGATCGTTATGGGCGTCGTCTGCCGCTGTTTATCGGTTTAGGTCTATTCATCATCGGCTCAGTGGGCTGCGCGTTATCAAAAGATATCGTGCAAATAGTCTTCTGGCGTGTTTTTCAGGCGTTAGGTGCCTGTACCGGGCCGATGGTGGCACGAGCGATGATCCGTGACCTGTTTAGCCGCACTCGTGCAGCACAAATGCTTTCGACACTGATGATCATCATGGCCATCGCGCCGATTGCCGGGCCCCTGATCGGCGGGCAGATGATTAAAGTCACCTCGTGGCATGCCATTTTCTGGCTGCTGGCGATTATCGGAACATTAATGCTGATGTCTTTATTCTGGTTGCCGGAGACATTACCTGCTGAAAAACGCTCGCAAGCCTCCGTAACCAAAGCCTTTCACAACTACTATGCCTTGCTAACTAACGCCAAATACATGCGTTTTACGTTATGTCTGACGTTCTACTACGTTGCTGCCTACGCCTTTATCACCGGTTCTCCGTTTGTGTATATCACGTACTTCGGTGTTGACCCGCAGCATTACGGCTGGCTATTTGCAGTAAACATTGTTGGGCTGATGGCGGTGAGCATGGTCAACAGACGTCTGGTTCACCGCTATCCACTGGAAGTGTTGCTCAAGAATGCCGTATTCATCGCCACTATTGCCGCAATAGTGCTGGCGATCGCAACAGGCCTGGACGTAGGTGGAATTACCGTGATTGTCGGGGCTGTGTTCGTGTTCTTCTCGATGAATGGCATCATCGCTGCTACATCCACGGCTTGCGCACTTGATGCAGTGCCCAATGTAGCAGGATCCGCATCGGCGCTAATGGGGGCATTACAATACGGAAGTGGCATTATCTCTTCACTGCTTCTCGCCCTGTTCAGTGATAGCACGCCATGGACGATGGGCTGGATAATTGCGTTGTTTACAGCAGCCAGCGCTTTGATGGCATTGACCGTTCAGATAAAAAAATGACCACCACATATCCACCACGCTTATGAATTTCATTCATAGCGCCTATTTGAGTGGCGTAATTATCCTGAACCGCAACTTCGTTAGTCTGATGAGATTGCATGAATAGAGAATGTGAGATGCAGCCGAAAATGACTATAGCTGATGGCATGCCCCAGCCTGCGCGGCCAGGGCGTCATCGGAGGCTGACTAAATATTCTTTTCGAAGAAAACGTCTAATTTTTGCATTGCCTGGTCAACGTATTCAGGCACCCAATACGTCTCGATATGAGTAGCGCCATTGATCAGGAAAAGTTCTTTATCCTTCGTACCGGTAGCCTTCGCATACGCATCTTTAGTCATATAGAGCGTATCCGCTTTTGTACCGGCAATCATCAGCAGGGGTTTATTGATGAGATTGATATGGTCCGTTACGTCAAAGCTCATCAGGTCTAACAGGCTGCTTGTGGTGTATTTAAACGTTGAGTTCGGGTGTGCGTGGGTTTTCCAGTAGTACTCGTAGCCCTGTCGATATAGGGCAAAAGGCAATTTAGCTATCTGTTCATCAGTCAGGTTAGCATCACCGGAGTAAAGCACTTCGCCTCCGGCTGCTTCCTGAGCGTGTGCGTCAGAAGCTTGCTGAAGACGCTGCTGGACCGTATCCAGCTGTGAATCTTGCATGCCGTTGCGGCGCACAAGACCTGAATTAAACATGCTTATAGTTGCTATCGATTTGAACCGCTTGTCAGTTTCGGCCGCAACAAGTGAATATCCTCCGCCTCCGCAAATGCCAAGCAGACCGAGGCGGGAAGTATCAACCCCCGGATACTGGCTAATGTAGTCAGCCATGCCGTGAACGTCTTCAATACGGTTAGCCGGTTTATCCACGCTGCGAGGCATACCACCGCTAGCGCCCTGATAAGCCGCGTCGGCGGTAATCGTAATATAGCCATGTTCAGCAAGTCGCTGCGCATACAACCCGGCGACCTGTTCTTTTACGCCGCCATTAGGATGGGCGACCACCACGGCAGGGTATTTTTTGGCGGGATCGTAGTTAGCAGGCGTATAGACATTCGCGGCAATCTGGATGCCATGCAGATCGTACTTCACCGGATGAATGTTGACCTTGCCTTTGACGTTCTCGGTGATGGCACCGTCATAGACGAGTGTGAATGGATTTTTTTTGTAATCAGCCGCATTGACTGAGGTCACCCCGGCCATTGCCGTGAGTAGCATTGCACTGATAAGTGTGAATTTCATGGTCTCTCCCGATTAGTGTCGGCCTGGTTATACAGGCTCGCAGAATCAAATTTGCAGGCTCAGAGTAGGCAAAGATGGCTGTCAGCATCGTGACGGGGAAATAACATTTTCGTCAGGAAACGGACCGGGATGGTGAGTGTTTCTGACAACGCTGTCAGGTAACTGTCAGCTTTATGTTGGCAATCAGGAGGCAGAATGGTCTCGTTTAATGTGATTCATGTTCAATTTTCTGAGAAAAGGAGCGATCAATGAAAAGCCAGAATGGCCCAACAATGCCAGCGCGACGCAAGCTATTAGTCGCCGGGGCGGGTATTGCCGCCGCCTCGCTGATCCCGCACGTGTCAGCGACGAGCCAAACCTTTCAGGTCGATTCATCCAGACAATCCAGCCAACGCCCTTCAGCTCCTGGCAAGCGTAAACTCGGGAAACTGGAAGTTTCTGCCATCGGTCTGGGCGTGCAGAACATGAGTCGTAAATACGACACCTCCGTTCCCTGGCGTCCTGAGATGATCAATGTTCTCCATCGGGCATTTGATGAAGGGGTAACGTTCTTTGACGCTGCTGAAGCCTACGGCCCCTTTGAAGTTGAAAAAATTCTCGGAGAAGGCGTCGCCCCGTTCAGGGACAAAATCGTTATCGCCACCAAGTTTGGCTGGAACATTGACCAACAGACGGGTAAGCGTCTGCCGGGCCTTAACAGCAGGCCGGAGCATATCAGGCAGGTCGTCGACAATATGCTCAAACGCCTGCGTACCGATCGCATCGACTTACTGTATCAACACCGGGTTGATCCGCAGATCCCGATCGAAGATGTCGCCGGTGTGGTGAAAGATTTAATGGATCAAGGGAAAGTCCTGCACTGGGGGCTGTCTGAAATGGGCATCAACATGCTGAAACGCGCCCATGCGGCATTACCCGTTACTGCCGTACAAAGTGAATACTCCATGCTCTGGCGTGGCCCTGAAAGGCAGGTACTTCCGCTGTGTGAAGAGCTGGGCATTGGCTTTGTGCCATGGAGCCCACTCGGCGTGCAATTTTTAACGGGCTGGATTGATGAGAATACCCGGTTCGTTGCCGGTGATTTCCGCGCGACAGAAACGCGTTTCTCGCCTGAAAACTTGCCACACAACTTACAGCTGGTTGAACTACTGAAATCCTGGGCAATACAAAAAAATGCCGCACCGGGACAGATTGCGCTGGCATGGCTCCTGGCGCGTAAACCCTGGATTGTTCCCATCCCTGGCACCACCAATAAAGACCATATGCTGCAAAACACAGCGGCTACCGGCGTATCGCTGACTTCCGCTGAGATGACCGAGCTTACCCGCTCACTGGATGTGATCACTATCCAGGGGCAACGTCTGCCAGATGCTGTGCAGGTTTATTCCGATATTGAAGCACCGTTGAAAAGTTAAGATGGAAGTCCCGTTATGCGCCTGTTGTTAGTCGAAGATGAAGAAAAAACGTCAACCTATCTCTCCCGTGCGCTGGGTGAGTCCGGGTTTACGGTAGATGTCTCTGCAGATGGCGCGGAAGGACTTCATTACGCGCTGGAGTTCGACTACGACGCGATAATACTGGATGTGATGCTGCCGGGGATGGACGGCTACCGGGTACTCGAGGGGGTGCGCGCAGCAAAACAGACGCCTGTGCTGATGCTTTCGGCACGGGGTTCGATCGATGAGCGCGTTAAAGGGCTTCGCCTTGGCGCAGATGATTATCTCCCTAAGCCCTTTTCGCTTATTGAACTGGTGGCGCGTATTCAGGCACTGGTGCGTCGCCGCGCTACGGATGGCGCAGACATCACCCAGCTGCAAATTCACGATCTGCATCTCGACTTACTGGCTCGCCGCGTATTTCGCGCCGGAACGCGACTGGAGCTGACCGCTAAAGAGTTTTCCCTGTTGAGCCTTCTGGCCCGGCATCAGGGGGAGATTCTGTCAAAAATGATGATTGCGGAGCAGATATGGGACATGAATTTTGACAGCGATGCCAACGTGGTTGAAGTGGCCATTAAACGACTTCGGGCCAAAGTGGATGCTCCGTTCGATATCAAACTGCTGCATACCGTTCGTGGCATGGGCTATGTCCTCGAAGTCCGGTCCGAATAAGTGAAGGGGATAAGCATGCCTGAGCGTTCCATCTCCGTACACCTGGCGCTGATGTTTGCCTTATCCGCGCTGCTGATTGTGTCCGTTATCGGTATTCTGCTCAGAAGCTCCTTGCATGACTCTTTGCAAAAGCAGATGCACAACGAACTGCTGTTCCGGGAATCATTAATGAGTCCGTGGATCACCGCACGAACCTCGGCTGACGGCTGGTCGACGCTGGCTAATAAATTCAACGTGTTAACCAATTCTGAAGGTGAACGCGTTCGCTACTGGATAGTGAGCCATAACCCACGCTTTAGCATGGGGGGAACACCACCGGTAGGTGTTCAGTGGTCTTCTTTGCAGGAAGGGTTTAATAAAGTGCCCGGTGCATCAGAAGGTGCATGCTCGCTGTTTCTGTTAGTGAAAACTATCCCCGCCAACGGTGAAAGACCTGAGCTGCGCTATGTGGTTGCCATCGACTCCACGCCGTACATGGGCACACTCGATGCGTTCACGCGTACATTGCTGATCATTACCGCACTGGGCGTAGTGATTGTCGCCTTGCTGGGATACGTCGTTTCAAGGATCGGTCTTCGTCCCGTTGGGGCGCTCAGTAAACAGGCCCGGCAACTCGCTCCCGGGGACCATGGTCAACGCCTGAATACCGAAGCATTACCTGACGAATTACAGCAATTAGCATCATCTTTTAATGGTGTGCTGGAACGGCAAGAGGTCGCCTGGGGGCAGCTCGAAAGCTTTAACGCCGATGTTGCGCATGAGCTCCGTACCCCGCTGACAAACCTTATCGGCCAGACGCAACTGGGCCTCTCACGCCGACGTTCGCATGATGAACTGGAAGAATTATTGGGTTCTAATCTGGAAGAACTTGAACGCATGACGTCTATCGTAAACGACATGCTGTTCCTGTCTCATGCGCACGCGGGTGAACATGCGTCCCAACTAACTAAGGTGTCCCTGCGAGAAGAAACGCTGAAAACAGCGGAGTATGTAGAGCCTTCTTTTGCTGAAAAACAGCTTTCTCTGGATGTAGAGGGAGATGTCACCGCACACATCGATCGGCGACTGTTCCACCGCTCACTGGCTAATTTACTGGAAAACAGCGCAAGGCATTCACCCTCCAACAGCACGGTTACGGTACGCTTAAGCGAAAAAGGTCATCAGGCCTGTGTTGAAGTGTCAAATCCTGGCGATCCAATAGCACCAGAGCACTTACACCGGCTTTTCGAGCGGTTCTATCGCGTTGACACTTCCCGAGCGAGAAGTTATACCCACCATGGGCTGGGTCTGTCGATCGTACGCGCCGTCGCCATTATGCACCGGGGAGATGTCTTTGCCCGTAGTGAAAGTGGCATCAATACCTTTGGCCTCACCTTTGTGATACAAGCGGATAAAGTGGCGGACAATGCTCAATCCGGCGCTGAGCCGGGACCCGGAATAACTGACAGAATTGTCAGGGAGGCGTCAGCCTGACGTCATTACCCTCTCGATAAAATCATCGCAGGCAATCCGCCTCTTCAATGATAAGGACGCTTTGCATGATCGGACATTTACGTTGCCTCGGGATGTTACTGCCCTTCTTCACCCTTTCATCCTGGGCTGCAGAGCAAAATCCCGTTGTCCATATTGCCCTCGCCGGAAGCCAGAACGCGGTGTATGGGTCAGCGGAGAATTTTACCGGTCGCGTCAGGGTTGATCCTCTCTTCAAACCTGATAACGAAATTAGCGTTTCCGGCGCTTATGTCACCTTTGAACCCGGCGCTCGTTCCGCCTGGCATACGCATCCCGCAGGTCAGCGGCTGATTGTGACCTCGGGTGTTGGGCTCACCCAGCAGGAAGGCCAGCCGGTACAGGTCATCCGCGCGGGCGACGTTGTCTCTTGCCCGGCGGGCGTCAAACACTGGCACGGAGCGGCGCCTGGCAGCACGATGACGCATCTGGCGATAACCGGGATTGTGGATGGCAAAAGCGTTAACTGGAAGGAGTTAGTGACAGATGAACAATACCACGCCCATTAAAGCATTAGCGGCAGCGGTACTGCTGACCTTTGGTTTTTGTCTCACGACACATGCTGCGCCCGTCGACAAAGGAGCCTCAGAAATGAACCACGAACAAACCGTTTCAGACACATTGTCAGCCCGCCAGCAGGCCATCCCGTTGATTGCCGCATCGATGGCCAGCAGTCAGATGGATAAACTGAATGCCGCCCTGAATGAGGGACTCGACGCCGGACTTACGATAAACGAAGCCAAAGAGATTCTCGTGCAGCTCTATGCTTACACGGGCTTCCCTCGCAGCCTGAATGCGCTTAATGAACTGATGAAGGTCGTCGAAGCACGTAAACAACGTAGTATCAAAGACGTTGAGGGTAAAGAACCGGTTGCCTCGATCCCTGTCGGGGATGAGCTTCGCCGTGTCGGTACCGCAAACCAGACGAAAATCTCAGGCGCGCCCGTCCAGGGCCCGCTGTTTGATTTTGCCCCGGTCATTAACCAGTTCCTGCAAACGCATCTGTTTGGCGCCATTTTTGCCCGCGATAACCTCGACTGGCAAAGCCGCGAGCTGGCAACGGTTGGCGCATTAGCGGCCACGCCGGGCGTCGAATCACAACTGCTGTCGCATACGCGAGCCAGCATGCGGGTCGGCCTGACGGCAGCGCAGCTGCGCCAGCTGGCACACGCTCTGCGTGAACATGGCGAAAGTGATGCCGCAACGCGAGCTGAAAAGGCGCTACAGCAGGCGCTCGCAAACAATTAGGAGTGTGTTATGGAGCATGATCCCCACCGCAGAATGTTAATCACCGCACTTGCCGGGCTCACGCTGGCGAACATTTCTTTGGCATCAGCTGCGACCGGCACCACAAACGTGCAGGGTAAAAGCCGTGTTCTGGTGGCGTACTTTTCCCGCAGCGGAAATACACGAGTCATTACGGGCGTCATTCATCGCAGCCTGAATACCGATCTGTTTGAAATCGAACCGGCTACCCCTTATCCGGAAGACTATTTTCAGACCGTTGAACAGGCGAAAAATGAGCGTGAGCGAGGCGTAAAACCGGCGCTAAAAAATAGCGTTGCAGATATCGCACGCTACGAGACCGTGTATTTAGGCTTTCCGATCTGGGGGACCAGCGTGCCGCCTGTAGTGCAAGCATTTCTCAGTAACCACAACTTTGCGGGCAAATTACTCATCCCCTTCATTACTCACGGTGGCTACGGTAAAGGAGACAGCGACGACATCCTTACCCGTCTCGCCCCAACTGCGCGTCGGGAAAAACCGCTGGTTATTGAATGCGACCAGGAGCGAAGAACAACTGAAACGGTTACCAGTTGGTTAGAGACAATACGCAGTTAATCGTCCGCATTCATGAGTCTGCCAAATAAGGGCAATCAGGGGTGCTAAATAATTAATGCTGACAACTCAGATATGATTGAATGGCAAACATAAAGAGGATGTAATTTTGAAGATAATCTTAAAAACGCTGGCCATCTGCGTAATGGCGGGTGGTCTGGTGGCTCAGTCTGTATACGCCGAGCCGCTGGTCATTCAGGAACAGGGAAGCTTTTCTGCGGGTGGCACCACCATCACCGCACCAGGAACATTTGACACGAAAAAGCCGCTGGACTCTGCTGGTCAAACCTACCATGGCGATCATGCGTCCGTGTTCTACCAGATTCCCGAGAATCCGCATAAATACCCTATCGTCATGCTGCACGGCGCAGGTCAGTTCTCCCGTACCTGGGAAAGCACCCCGGATGGTCGCGAAGGGTTCCAGAACATCTTCCTGCGTCGCGGGTTCTCAACCTATCTTGTCGACCAGCCACGCCGGGGCAGCGCCGGGCGCACGACGGTAGAAGGTACGGTTACGCCTAAACCGGATGAACAGCTGTGGTTTAACCAGTTCCGCGTTGGCGTGTGGCCAGAGTATTTTAAAGACGTTCAGTTCTCTCACGACAAAGAAGCGCTGAACCAGTATTTCCGTCAGATGACCCCGAATACCGGGCCGTTTGACATTAATGTTATCTCTGATGCGATGTTTGCAGTAGTGAACAAATCCGGCCCGGCTATCCTCTTCACCCACTCTCAGGGGGGCGGACCAGGCTGGTACACGGCGATGAAAAACGACAAGGTCAAAGCCATTGTCGCCTTTGAGCCTGGCAGCAGCTTTGTCTTCCCGGAAAAAGAACTTCCTGCCCCTATGCCAAGCGCGTTCGATACGCTGAAGGGCGAGCCTGTGCCAATGGAGCAGTTTATGGCACTGACCAAAATCCCGATTCTGATTATTTACGGCGATAACATACCGGATAAACCTGTCGCCATGCCCGCGCAGGACAGCTGGCGCGTACGTCTGGCGATGGCTCGCGAGTGGCGTGATGTGGTGAACAAGCATGGCGGAGATGTGACGGTGACGCATCTGCCTGAAGTGGGAATCAAAGGGAATACCCACTTCCCGTTCTCTGACCTCAATAATGTGCAGATTGCCGATTTGGTGAGTAAATTCCTGAAGGAAAAAGACCTGCAATAGGAAGAGCCAGTGGTAGAAGTCTTAGGACGTGGTGTAAATTTGGAAGGATGGTGAGAGCCATTGGCTTATCCGGTAAGGTAATGGTTAATCAGACAATTATCTCAGAAGGAGTCAACCGATGGCCGACAACAGCATGACATTCAGCAACACCCTGATGCAACTTGGCGGCGAGGACTTTCTGCGTGAACTCACCGAATTTATGCTCAACCGCATCATGGAGGCCGATGTCACTCAGCGCATCAACGCAGAGCCTCATGAGCGCAGTGACGAGCGGGAGACCTACCGTAACGGCTACCGTGACCGTCAGTACCACACCCGCCTCGGTACCCTGGACCTGCGTATACCGAAGCTGCGTGAAGGCTCGTACTTCCCGTCCTTTCTTGAGGCCCGCAGGCTGTCGGAGAAAGCATTGAACGCGGTAATCCAGGAAGCGTGGATAAACGGCGTCTCCACCCGTAAGGTTGACGCGCTAGTGCAGTCGATGGGCATGACCGGTATCTCCCGCAGCCAGGTATCGTCTATCTGCCGTGGTATCGTATGAGCGGGTGCAGGCGTTCCTGCACCGTCCGCTGGACGGTGAATGGCCCTATCTGTGGCTGGATGCGACTTACGTGAAGGTGCGTAGGAACGGCCGTGTTGTCAGCGTGGCGGTAATAATGGCACTGTTGCAAAGATCTGGCGATGGTAAACTGATGCCACTGTTTAGTTGAAGGAGCAGCACATGAACCCATTTCAAGGTCGACATTTTGAGCGTCATATTATCCTGTGGGCCGTACCGCTGGTACTGCAAATATGGCATCAGTTATCGTGTATCGTGAGCTGCAGGAGATGCTGGCTGAGCAAGGGGTAAATGTCGATCACACCACGATTTATCGATGGGTTCAGCGTTATGCACCTGAAATGGAAAAGCGGCTGCGCTGGTACTGGCGTCAACCTTCCGGTTTTGGCTCATGGCATCTCGATGAAACCTATGTGAAGGTCAACGGACGCTGGGCTTATCTGTACCGCGCCGTCGACAGCAGGGGCTGCAACATTGACTTTTACCTGTCTTCACGTCGTCACACCAAAGCCGCCTATCGCTTTATGGGTAAACTTCTGAATAATACGAAGCGCCTGCAAATTCTACGGTTGATCAACACAGATAAAGCCCCGACGTATGGGCGGGCGCTGGCATTGCTGAAGAGGGAAGGTAAATGTCCGCAGCATGTGCATCACCGGCAAATACAGTACCGGAATAATATAATTGAGTGTGATCATGGCAAGCTGAAACGGATAATCAACGCCACGCTGGGCTTCAAATCAATGAAGACAGCTTACGCCACAATCAAAGGCATTGAAGTGATGCGTGCGCTACGGAAAGGTCAGGCAGAATCATTTTATTTGGGGCATCCCCTAGGCGAGATGCGTCTGGTGAGCAGAGTCTTTGAAGGTCGAGTCCGTCAAGGTGGTGTAAATTCAGATCCAGCCTTCCGGTCCGGTAATATGTCTGTTAAGCGCTGAGTGGCAGCGCCTCGATCACATCGTTTTCAGCGGTCTGCTCTATCTCCGCCATG